>SAMEA104315435__coassemble_512_pt1 | contig 46197 bp, 36 predicted proteins | sample SAMEA104315435__metabat2_high_PE_041 | metagenome-assembled genome bin SAMEA104315435 (sample SAMEA104315435) | gut metagenome | biome: Monkey gut; feature: monkey-associated habitat; material: faeces | place: China | collected 2013
GGTGGCACTCTCTGCCGGCACAGCAGCAGTACATCTGGCATTGATTGCGTGCGGGGTGCAAGCGGGGGATGAAGTGTGTGTGCAGTCGTTCACGTTCTGCGCCAGCAGTCATCCTGTCAAGTATCTTGGGGCTACTCCCGTGTTCATCGACTCGGAGAAAGACTCGTGGAATATGGACCCCGAACTATTGGAGAAGGCTATTCTGGACCGCAAAGCCAAAACCGGCAAATACCCCAAAGCCATTATTCCTGTGGCATTGTATGGTATGCCCTATCGTATTCGCGAGATTATGGCAATCGCCGACAAATACGGAATACCCGTGATTGAGGACGCTGCCGAGGGTTTCGGCAGCCGCTACGACGGACAAGTGTTAGGAACGTTTGGTCAATATGGTGTATTGTCGTTCAATGGCAACAAGATGATTACCACTTCGGGAGGCGGTGCTTTGATTTGTCCTGACGAGGTTGCCAAGCAAAAAGTGATGTGGTATGCCACACAGGCACGCGAGGCATATCCCTACTATCAGCACGAGGCCATCGGCTACAACTACCGTCTGTCGAATATCTGCGCCGGTATCGGTCGCGGACAAATGACCGTAGCGGACGAACATATCCGTCACCATCAGCATATCGCAGACTTGTACGAACAGGCTTTTGCCGAGATTGAGGGTATCACTTTCCACAAGAACCCCGCCAAAGAATACGATAGCAACTATTGGCTATGCACTATTCTGCTTGACCCCGCATTGCGAATTGAGGGACAGGAACACGCTTATGAGGCTGCCATACAAGGTGCTGTGGGCGGCGCGGCAGGCGTAACACACCAGGCCGGGACACTACGTACCGACTGCGAACCCAACGACAATGTAGAGGCTTTGCGTATGTATCTTGACAAAGCGGGTATTGAGTCGCGCCCTTTGTGGAAACCGATGCACAAACAACCGGTTTATCAAAACGCCCCTGCTTATGTAAATGGTGTGAGTGAGGCGTTGTTCAAGGTGGGAATGTGCCTGCCATCGGGACCTATGGTCAGCGATGAAGACGTGGCATACATCATTGAAAATATCAAACAGGCAATTATTCGATAAACAAAGCAGATATGGCATTTTTCGGATTATTCGGGAAAGAGAAAAAAGAGACTTTGGACAAGGGATTGGAGAAGTCCAAAGAGTCGGTACTGAGCAAGATTGGGCATGCTATTGCCGGCAAAAGTACCGTGGATGATGATGTACTCGACAACTTAGAGGAGGCACTCATCACATCCGATGTAGGCGTGGAGACCACCCTGCGTATCATAGAACGCATACAAGCGCGTGTGAAACGAGACAAATATCTCGGCACTCAGGAACTCAATCGTATTCTGGTGGAAGAGATTGCTGCCCTGTTGGCAGAGAACAACACGGGCGATGTGTTCGACTTTGACGCTCCCCTGCCCCACAAACCTTATGTCATCATGGTGGTGGGCGTGAATGGCGTGGGCAAAACCACTACCATAGGGAAGTTGGCTTATCAATATAAGAAAGCCGGCAAAAAAGTGTATCTCGGTGCGGCGGACACATTCCGTGCGGCAGCCGTAGAGCAACTTTGTATCTGGGGGGAGCGAATAGGTGTGCCCGTGGTGAAGCAACAGCAGGGTTCCGACCCCGCGAGTGTGGCATACGACACCCTTGCCAGTGCAAAAGCCAATGACGCAGATGTGGTACTGATAGACACCGCCGGACGTCTGCACAACAAAGTGAACCTAATGAACGAATTGACCAAGATTAAGAACGTCATGCAGAAGGTAGTGCCCGATGCACCGCATGATGTAATGCTCGTCTTGGACGGCAGCACTGGGCAAAATGCCTTTGAACAAGCCCGACAATTCACAGCAGCGACACAGGTCAGTTCGTTGGCTATCACCAAGTTGGACGGTACTGCCAAAGGTGGCGTAGTGATAGGTATCAGCGACCAATTTAAGATACCTGTGCGCTATATCGGTTTGGGCGAAAAAGCCGAAGACCTGCAGGCCTTCAACAAAGAAGAATTTGTAAAATCACTCCTCTGAACACACTAAATTATACGTTATGAAAAAGTGGTTTATATTTATTTGGCTTTTGCTACCATTGTATGGGTATGCTGCACAAGAAATCGTGTTGCTCTACCCCTCTGGAAAAGAGATTAAAACAGATTTGACTGCCATTGGTAGATTGGAATTTTCTCCTGATTCTGTCTTTCTTGTCTCGCTTGATGGAATGCGGTTAGGAGCGGAAGCAAAGGGGAAATTACAGCATATCCGCGTTGCTCAAAAGTCCATATCTAATATAGATGCCGTACCGGAAACTGAACTTTTCGTTTATCCGAATCCGACAACAAACGCTCTGACTATCAATGGTATAGAGCATAATACCACAGCACGTATTTATACGACAAACGGACAACTCCTGCAAGCCGTTTCGCTCTTTGAAGGTTCCAATACGCTATCGGTAGAATCTCTGGGAGCAGGTACATATCTACTGCAAATCAATACCCACGTAATTCGCTTTATCAAACAATAGTTTGGGGTGCCAAAGATATAAAATGGTAAAATAAAATTAACAATGGTAATATTTTATCACACCATAGACTCTAACTATCCTATAAGCATCCTATAACTATCCTATAACAAAATAAGGCTGCCTTTTTCGGCAGCCTTACCCATCTATTGTTAATTATTTTTATCTTATTTGCCTAACTTATCGGTTTCCACCGACTCTGTCTTAGCATTTTCCTGATTGTGTTCGTTCTCTTTGTGGCGATTCATCAGACCAATCACGCAGAAAGGAACAATGAACATTGCCAAAAAGACCAATGTCAGGATAATGATTGAAGTATCCATAATATAGGTAATTTGTAAGTTTGTGAGTTTGTAAATTATTGCCGGATTGACAATAATGTGAACAATGCAAAAACGCATCGCTCCCATACGAATTCATACTCTCGTCAGCAGTATGAACCCCCTACAAAGCAGACAATTACCAGAAAGTATTAAATGGAAAAGATATATCCTCAGTCGGCAGACCGACAACCAGAGTCTCCGCATAGGATATATCGGTATTCAGACGATGTGAAACAGCCGATTCTTCGGCTATGAAAAGAGCAAAATTAGGAGTGCGTGCATTGGAAAAATCGTTTTGCACCGTCCGCGAATGTGTCTCATAGCGACGCGCAAAAGCATTGTTCGCCAATGCAGGCGAATAGCCGGACAATGCAAAATCGGATACATAGTCTGTGGCGGAGAGAGTCTGCTCTTGCTCCGAGGAGATAGTAGCCCAATCCGGTGCGATGGTCTCCACCGCATACGACGGGTATCCATTGAAGCGCAGAATCGCTCCAACAGCCACTACTAATACTATGTATAGATAACGATTTTTCACACTTGCATTATTTTTGTGTAGCAAAGTATTTCCAAAGCGGTGCGGCGTGGAGGGCCTGAATGATTTCGCCTTGCTCCAATAGTTGTCGCACATCGGCTTGGGTCATAATATGCACATGAATGTCCTCTGTTTTCTCCTGGTGTTGCTCGCGCACTTTCTCCACCCCTGTGGCAAGAAACGTATAAGAGAGGTTGTTGTGGTTACCCGGATTAGGCGACAAGACCATAAATTGCTGCCATTCGCCGCCTTCGTATCCCGTTTCTTCGCTCAGTTCGCGCTTGGCTGCCTCCAGAGGTGTCTCACCCGGGTCGATAACCCCTGCCACCAACTCGTAGCGCGTCTCGCCCAATCCATGACGGTATTGGTCCTCCATAACCATCTGTCCGTCCTTGGTGATAGCAATCACATTTATCCAACACGGAAACTCCATCACAAAATAGGTAGGCAGAACTGCGCCGTTGGGCAGTTCGACCGTATCCTGACGCACATTGAGCCAGATACCTTTGCTGAGCAGTTTCTCAGTTTTGAGTACCTTCCATTTGCGATTTTCCAACTTCTCTATCATAGATACTTTTCCACTTGAATGTCATATACACCATTCGTGCCACAAGGTGGGAAAAATAGCCTATATATAGGGCTTGCACACCGCACCATTGATAAGTAAGTCCGTAGCCGAATACAAACGCTATTGCAGCAAAAATCATACCATTGCGGATCTCTTTGCCTGCCGTAGCCCCAACAAAAATGCCATCCCACAAAAATGCCAGTGCTGAAACAATCGGCATTGCTATCAGCCACCCCATATACGGTGCCGCGCCATCAATAACAGACAAGTCGTTAGTTAGCAAGCGGATACACGGTTCGCCCGCCACGGCATACAACACGGAAAACACTCCGCCAATGCCCATAGCCCAGATGAAGAGTATGCGAATGGCGTTTTTGACCAAATTCATCTGTTTTTCGCCGATAAACCGTCCGACCAATGCCTCTCCCGCATACGCGAAACCATCAATAAAATAGGAGAACAGCATAAAGAGTTTCATCATTATCGCCGAGACCGCCAATTCGGTATCGCCATAGCGGGAAGCCAATGCCGTGAAGCCCACATAGACCACCATAAAACACAATGAACGCACAAACAGATTGCCGTTTAGCACCAGAAGCCGGCGCATAGAACGGAAATCGGTCAGGATAGCCCACACTTGTGTATTCCGAAAAACCTTGCGATATTTGGTGGCAACGATGATTATAGAAAGCAACAATCCCGAATACTGTGCCAAGAACGTACCATGCGCCACGCCTATCGCGCCAAGAGGCGTATATACGGCAAGATAATAACTGGCAACGATATTTACCACATTGACGAGAATGTCAGTAGCCATCGGGCTTACCGTGTCTTGCATACCGATAAACCAGCCCTTGAACGCCATCAGACTGAGGGTAGCAGGGGCTGCCCATATACGGACAAAGAAATACTCGCGGGCGAACTCAGCCACCTCCGGCGAACAAGGCACACATGCCAAAACCGCCATAACGAACAGCCATTGAATCGCCCAAACGAACAACGCGCCCAGTGCCGAAATACCGATACTCTGCACAAAAAGGCGCGCACATTCGGCGGAATCTTTGCGTCCGAAAGCCTGCGCCGTCAGTCCGGAAGTACCGACCCGCAAGAAACCGAAATTCCAATAAAGAAGGTCGAAAAGCATTGTGCCGATAGCAATTCCGCCAATGGCACTCGCGTCAGAGATATGCCCCACGATAGCCGTATCCACCAATCCAACCAACGGAATGGTGATATTCGCCAAGATACTCGGCAGGGCAAGATGAAGAATACGACGATTCAACGACAAACTACCAATTATTACGTATCATCTTCACAAAAAACACCCTGCCTACTCGCGCAAGCAGAGCATTTTTGTCTTTTTATCCATAAATTCTATTTTCTCTCCTTAATAAAGAGTACCGATACAGCCCCGAGGAACAGCAATACGCCTGCCACCACAAGCATGCCCGCCTGCGAACCGGCGCATATATTCTTCAGCAACACGCCTCCCAACAAGGCTGCCACAATCTGCGGAAGACAAATCGTGCAGTTGAACAAGCCCAGCAACGTCCCCATACGCTTGCTGCCCATAATGGCATTGGTAAAAATGGTGAACGGCAACGCCAACATCGCCGCCCAAGCCGTACCCACCAAGGCATAACTGAGCAACAACACATATTGGTTATGCACAAAGAAAATCGACACAAAACCTATTCCACCAATGACCAACGACAAGATATACGCGCCTTTGTTGCCCATCTTATGCTCAATGGCAGGCAGGAGTGCCGCCCACAAAAGCGAGCCTATCGCCTGCACGGCAAAGCACATTCCCACCCAGTTGCCTGCGTTTTGGAAAGCCTCCTCCGCGGTGTTCAAGCCGTCCCAACCAAAACACTGCGATGCAATGGCTCCGTTGGAATAGGTCCACATATACATAAACGCCGCCCAGCAGAAGAATTGTACCAATCCGATAGTAACAAACGCACTGATAATGTGCTTGTTGTCCGAATCGTCCGCAGCACTGACGTCCTCTTTTTTCTTGTTCAATCCGTGGAATTCGGCATACTCTCGCGGGGTCATCTCTTTGACCGCGAAGAAAGTATATAACACGCAGAGAATCAGTATGGCAGCACCCATATAGAACGACCATTTCACCGAATCGGGAATCACACCTTCGGGTGCCGTATTGGCAATTCCTATCCATGTGAAGAAAATCGGGAACAGATAGCCCACCAACGAACCGGCATTGCAAAGCGCGGACTGGATGGCATAGGCAGTACCTTTCTGCTCCTCGTTGACCATATCGCCCACCATCATCTTAAACGGCTGCATGGCGATATTGATAGATGTATCGAGGAACATCAGCGAGAAAAGTCCGAACCACATCGCGGCATTCAGCCCGAGGAAAAGCCCTTGTTGGAAGGTGAAGTCGCCTGCATTAGGAAGCAAAATCATCACCGCCACGGCGATGATAGCACCAATGAGCAGATAGAATTTCCGGCGTCCGAAAACCGGTCCGAGCCATGTCTTATCAGAAAGCAGACCTATCAACGGCTGCACAATCATACCCATCAACGGAGGGAGAATCCAAAAGAAACTGAGTGTGTGAGGGTCGGCACCGAGGGTTGCGAAAATACGGGATATATTGGCACTCTGCAAAGCATACGCTATCTGCACGCCAAAAAAGCCAAAACTGAGATTAAATAGTTGTCCAAAGGACAAATTACGTTTTTCCATTTTTTGTGTTCTCTGATATTGATATTCATTTAACTAAAGACAAAAGTACTGCTTTTTTTCGAGGCATACAAGTTTTTTCTCTTTTTTCAAATAAAAAGTTTGCAGAACAAAAAAAAATGACTACCTTTGCACTACAATACTTCGCCCTTTTCGGGATAAAAAGCGGGCAAATCCCCACTACTTGCAATCGAAAAATTATACACCTTATATATTTATATATAGAAGATGAACATAACTCACGAACAGTTGACCGAAGCACTGCAACGCTACTTTGGTTTTGACAGTTTCAAAGGTAACCAAGAAACCATTATACGCAACGTTATGGAGGGGCACGACACATTTGTGCTGATGCCTACGGGCGGTGGCAAGAGTCTGTGCTACCAATTGCCCTCGTTGATTATGGACGGCGTGGCAATCGTCATATCGCCGCTTATTGCGTTGATGAAGAACCAAGTGGATGCCATGCGCAACTACTCGGACGAACCGGGCATAGCCCATTTCATCAATTCGTCGCTTTCGCGTCCCGAGATCAATGCCGTCAAAGAAGACGTATTGGCTGGCAAAACCAAACTTCTCTATCTGGCTCCGGAGAGCCTGCAAAAAGCAGAGAACGTGGACTTTTTGAAAAGCGTCAAAATCTCTTTTTACGCAGTGGATGAGGCACATTGTATCTCGGAATGGGGACATGATTTCCGTCCCGAATATAGTCATATTCACTCTATGGTGCAACGTATTGGTAAGGCCCCGATTATTGCCCTGACCGCTACAGCAACGCCGAAAGTGCAAAAAGATATTCAGAAAAATCTCGGTATGCCCGATGCCATCGTTTTCAAAAGTTCGTTCAACCGTCCGAACTTGTACTACGAAGTACGTCCGAAGACAAAGGACGTAGACCGTGAGGTCATCAAATATGTACGCTCGATGGAGGGTAAATCGGGTATTATCTATTGTTTGGCACGCAAAGAGGTGGAAGACCTCGCACAGACATTGGTCGTAAACGGTATCTCTGCCCGCCCGTACCACGCCGGTATGGATGCCGCTACGCGTAGTGCCACACAAGATGCATTCTTGATGGAGGAGTGCCAAGTCATAGTGGCGACTATTGCATTCGGTATGGGTATTGACAAACCCGATGTACGTTTTGTCATCCACTATGATATTCCTAAATCGCTTGAGGGCTACTACCAAGAGACCGGTCGTGCCGGACGAGACGGCGGCGAGGGGCAATGTATCTGTTTCTATTCGCCGGATGACATTGAGCGGCTGCGACGTTTTCAACAGGGCAAACCCGTCAAAGAGGTGGAGATAGGCAACCAGTTGTTGTTTGAGACGCAGTCATATGCCGAATCAACTATCTGCCGACGCAAATTGTTGCTGCACTATTTCGGTGAGGAGTACAACCAAGACAACTGCGGAAACTGCGACAACTGCAAGAAAACCTATCGTATGATGGACGCACATGAGTTGCTCAGCCTTACACTCGAGACAATTCAACAACTCAACGAGAAATTCAAAGCCGACCATATTGTGGACATTCTCCACGGCAACGATACCGCTGATATTCAGAGTTATAAGCACACCGAATTGGAGAACTATGGTGCAGCAGCCGATGTGGACGAATCCACATTGTATGCCATTATCCGCCAGGCAATGCTTAGTGGGTATTTGAACAAGGATATCGATTCCTATGGCGATTTGAAAATCACCTCCGATGGTAAAAAATATATCCGTCGCCCGACCAAGTTTGAGGTGCCTATCGAGGTACACGATGAGGAAAACGAAGACATCGACAACGGGGCAGTAGCCTGCGCAGCAGCCGATGACGTATTGTTCTCTATTCTGAAAGACGTACGCAAAAAACTATCAAAGAAATGCGATGTACCGCCGTTTGTTATCTTCCAAGACCCGTCTCTCGAGGCTATGGCAACCACCTACCCCATCACGATGGAGGAACTGATGACTATTCCGGGTGTGGGAGTGAGCAAGGCAAAACGCTATGGTGATGAGTTTCTGCGCGTTATCAAAGAGTATGTAGAGGAGAATGAGATTATCCGCCCGGAAGACTTGCGTATTCGCACTGTGGCGAAAAAATCCACACGCAAAAAACAAATCATTGCGGCTATCGACCGCCGTGTGGACCTTGACGACCTTGCCGAATCGAACGGAATGTCGATGGAGGAAATGCTCGATGAGTTGGAGGCGATTGTCTTCTCGGGTACGAAAGTGAATATCAACTACTTCATCGAAGAGGTGCTTGACCCCGACGAGGAAGAAGAGATATACGACTATTTCAAGAATGCCGAGAGCGACGACCTTAAAACGGCAATGGACGAACTGGGAGAGGACTACTACGACGTGATTCATGTGCGCCTTGTGCGTATCAAGTTCCATTGCGATCTCGGAAATTAATACGCATAATGCACAATTAAGAGCCGGAAAAATCAAACATTCTGTATGCTTGTTTCTTGATAGAAACGTCGGGTGGATGTCGGGAGGATGTCGGGAGGATAAGCCGCCCCTGATCAGAGAGAAAAATAGAACATACCACGTATGTTAATTATTACTTGTTAATTGAATCAACTTGCATAAAAACGAAATAGATATTATCACTTTGGGTTGCTCCAAAAACTTAGTGGACGCCGAGCGACTGATGCACCAATTAGAGTTGGCAGGCTATCGCTGTGTACACGATTCGGAAACGCCCAAAGGCGAAATCGCCGTTATCAACACCTGCGGATTTATCGGTGACGCCAAGGAGGAGAGTATCAATACCATTCTCCAATTCGCCGAGCGCAAGACGCACAAGCAACTGCGCAAACTATACGTAATGGGCTGTCTTAGTGAGCGTTACCTGCATGAGTTGGAGGCTGAAATACCCGAAGTGGACAAATGGTATGGCAAGTTCGATTTTATGCATCTGATAGACGACCTCAAGGCGCAACCCAAGAGCGAAGAAGGCTGTGGCTACAAGCGCACGCTCACCACGCCACGACACTATGCTTACCTCAAAATATCGGAGGGTTGCAACCGATTCTGCTCCTATTGCGCCATCCCACTCATCACGGGCAGACACACCTCGCGACCTATGGAGGAAATTCTCGACGAAGTACAATGGCTTGTCGGTCAAGGTGTTAAAGAGTTCAACGTCATCGCACAAGACCTGTCAAGTTACGGGTTAGACCTCTATAAAGAGCACCGTCTTCCCGAACTGATAGACCGCATGGCACAGATTGACGGGGTGCATTGGATTAGGCTTCACTATGCCTACCCGACCGATTTTCCTGATGAACTATTGGAGGTGATGGCAAGGCACCCGAATGTGTGCAAGTACTTGGACATCGCCCTGCAACATTGTAGCGACCATGTCCTCCAACTGATGCGCCGACACATCACTCGCGCGGAACAAGACGCACTCCTCACGCGCATACGCGCGCGCGTCCCTAATATATGTATCCGCACCACCCTGCTTGTGGGGCATCCGGGCGAGACCGAGGAGGATTTTGAGGAACTGAAACAATGGGTGCGCGAAATGCGATTCGACCGTATGGGGGCCTTCGCCTACTCCGACGAGGAAGGCACCTACGCCAACTTGCACTACAAGGACGACATTCCGCAAGATATAAAAGACCGCCGCGTCGCTGAGATAATGGCTATACAACAGGATATTTCCGGCGAACTGATGCGGCAAAAAGAGGGAAAAACAATGGAGGTGGTCATTGACCGTGAAGAACCCGACTATTATATCGGACGTACCCAATTCGACTCGCCGGAGGTAGATTGTGAAGTACTGATAGACAAAGAACATACATTGCAAATAGGTGATTTCTATCCGATTAGAATCATTCGTACCGAGGAATTCGACCTATATGGCACACTCGGAAAAGAAGAAGATTTATGCTGACAAAAGACTTGATAAATAATATAGCAGAGACTACTGGACTAACCAAAAAACGTGTAGAAGAACTGCTCAATGCGACCAATGCGGCAGTGCGTGACGCATTGTTGGAGGGGAAGGCTGTATCCTTGCAAGGACTTGGTACATTAGAGATTAAGCAAAAAGAGGAGCGCACTTTTGTTCACCCGCGCACGGGGGAGAAAAGCGTTGTACCCGCCAAGAATCAACTCTGCTTTAAGCCCACGGCCAACATCAAAGACGAACTGAAAAACCTCTAAGCCATGGCAGACAAACTGAGTAGTACAGACTTGCGTCGTGCCGTCATGGCGCGTACAGGTGCCTCGGAAAAAGAGGTTGCCCTGTTTCATAATGCCCTCAAAGAGCAAATAATAGCGGCATTACGACAAGATAATCAAGTGAAAATTAACGGATTGGGAACATTCCGTTTACAAGCCATATCGCCCCGCAAAAGTGTGAACATCGCTACAGGCGAAAGCATTACCATTGAGGGATACAACAAGTTGGCTTTTGTTCCGGAAGTAAGTGTCAAGGAATTGGTGAGCAATAATCCACTACCCCAAGACACCCCTGCTCCACAACAGCCGACACCAAAGAAACAACCAGGTAACGAGTTCGACCCACTGAAGAAACTTGGTGAACAAGCTGATGAGATTGTGGATATTCTTGCTACTCTCGGACAGGGTCCGAAAGCACAAAGCGAAACGAATGAGCCGGTTTCCACAACATCTCCCGATCAACCCGCTTCGGTTTCTGCCGAACAGGCTCCGACCACCCCGACTTCCACGAGTCCTCTCCAAGAGGAGAATGAATCAGAAACAATTGCACCGAAAGAGACCACCCCTCAAGAGAAAATGCCCGTCGAGACTATTGAGATAGAGCCTGTTGTATCTACTACCTCTCCTAAAAAGGAAGAGAAAAAACAGCAGAAGCCTGCAAAACCAAAAAGGAAATACCATTTTTTGCGCGATACATTGATTTGTGTCAGTTGCCTGCTGTTAGTATTGGTAGGTGGATACATCTTCCTGCGTGAAACATTGAGTCAATGGGTAGATTCGCTCCGCGAACAGCCTGACACAGAGATGGTTGCGGTAGAAAACACAACCCCAATAGACACAATAGAAACTGCAAAAGACACCACGCTGACCTCGAAAATTACGGAGGAAGATGCAGAAAGCACGTCAACTCCGTTGACTTACACCGAGTTTATCGCCACCGAGCGTGTACGCAACGGCAGCCGTCTTGCCCAGATTGCACGGCGCCACTACGGCGAAGACAAAATGGATTTGTGGGTATATATCTATGATGCCAATAGAGACATCATTGATAATCCCAATGCTATCAAAGTCGGTACCGAATTGCGGGTTCCTCACCTGACGGAACAGCAAATGGATTTGACCAACCCCGATACACAGGCACAGATAGCGCAACTCAAAGCGCAAATAGGAGCACTCGGCAAGTGAACGAAGTGATACATATAGAGAACGCTTGCACCAACAACCTAAAGCATGTAAGCGTGGATATACCTCGTAATCAGCTTGTTGTGATTACAGGTGTGAGCGGTAGCGGCAAATCGTCGTTGGCGTTTGATACGCTCTATGCCGAGGGGCAACGCCGCTATGTAGAGAGCCTGAGTGCCTACGCACGCCAGTTCCTCGGGCGTATGCAGAAACCCGAAGTGGACAAGATAGAAGGTATTCCGCCCGCTATTGCCATTCAGCAAAAAGTGAGCAGTCACAACCCACGTTCCACGGTAGGAACAAGCACCGAGATATACGATTATCTCAAACTCCTTTTTGCCCGTATCGGACATACCTACTCGCCTGTTAGCGGCAAAGAAGTACGCCGCAAGAGCATACGCGATGTAGTGGACGCGATGACATCGCAACCTAATGGAACACGCATCTATTTGATTGCGCCTATTGTTTTGGAAAACCGAACACTGCAAGAGCAGTTGGATATATGGCAAAGCGAGGGATTCTCCCGCTTGTTGGATAATGGCGATGTGGTGCGTTTGGGAGCCACCACAAGCCAACAGGTTACTAACAACGGAGTACTCAAAGAGCATGTCTATCTGTTGGTAGACCGTGTAGTAGCAGATGGCGAACCTGCCACGGCAAACCGTTTTGCTGACTCGGTACAAACCGCCATCTTCGAAGGACACGGCGAGTGTGGATTGTACATCAACGGCAATTATGAAATGTTCTCCGAGCGTTTCGAGATGGATGGCATTCGCTTTATGGAACCAAGCGAACATCTCTTCGATTTCAACAACCCTATCGGTGCCTGTCCTACTTGTAAAGGTTTCGGGAATATCATCGGTATCGACCCCGACTTGGTTGTCCCAGACAAAACGAAATCCGTTTATGATGACGCTATCGCCTGTTGGCACGGAGAAAAGATGAGTGTATGGCGCGACCGCCTTATCTACAATGCCGCGAAATTCAATTTCCCTATACACACCCCATTCGTCAAACTTACACAAGAGCAAAAACGACTTATTTGGACAGGCAATGAATATTTCCGGGGACTGAACGATTTCTTCCAAGAGTTGGAGTCAAAGCAATACGGCAAGATACAATACCGCGTGATGCTCGCACGTTACAAAGGCAAAACCATCTGCCCCGATTGTAATGGTATGCGTCTTCGCAAAGAGGCACAATACGTGCGTATCAACGGCAAGAATATATCCGACCTTTGTTCGATGTCTGTCTCCGATTTGTCGAAATGGTTTGCTGCCCTTTCGCTCAATGATACTGACCAAAAGACAGCAGAGATGCTTCTTCATGAGATTACCTCCCGTCTCCGGTTTATGGAAGACGTGGGACTCGGCTATCTCACGCTTAGCCGTATGAGTAACACGCTTTCTGGAGGTGAGAGCCAGCGTATCTGCTTGGCAAAATCGTTGGGCAGCAGTTTGGTCGGGTCGCTTTATGTGTTGGACGAACCTTCTATCGGTTTGCACGCCCGAGATACAGAACGACTCATTCACGTACTCAAAGAGCTGCGTGATCTCGGCAACACGATTGTAGTGGTTGAGCATGACGAAGAAATTATCCAAGCAGCCGACTATATCATTGAAATTGGTCCTGCTGCAGGCATCCACGGTGGCGAAATCACCTATGTGGGTAAACCCAAAGTAGGCGAATTTGTATATAATATCCCTTCGCAACGGCGTAAGTGGAGCAATTATATCGAGATACAGGGGGCATGTGAAAACAACCTCAAAAACTTGAATGTGCGTTTCCCGCTTAATGTAATGACCGTAGTTACGGGCGTGAGCGGTAGCGGCAAGTCAACTCTTGTAAGCAAAGTTTTCTATCCTGCCCTAAAAAAACATTACGGTGGTGTAGCTGAGCATACAGGCAGTTTTTCTGCAATAAAAGGCAGTATGCACCTTGCCGCCGACATCGAATTTGTGGACCCAAACCCGCTCAGCCGTTCTTCACGTTCCAACCCGGTAACCTATCTTAAGGCATACGATGAGATACGCCGCTTGTTTGCCGACCAGCCGCTGAGCAAACAACTCGGCTTCACTGCCTCCCATTTCTCGTTCAACACCCCGGGCGGGCGTTGTGAGATGTGCCAAGGCGAGGGTACTATCACCATCGAGATGCAGTTTATGGCAGACATCACTCTCGAGTGTGAGCAATGCCACGGCAAGCGTTTCAAGCAGGACGTATTAGATGTCCGGTATCGCGAAAAATCAATCTACGACATACTGACCATGACGATCAATCAGGCTATCGACTTCTTCTCCCAAGATCCTGATTGTGAGAAAATCGTAAAACGGCTCAAACCGCTTCAAGATGTAGGTATCGGCTATATCCGTTTGGGACAGTCGAGCAGCACACTTTCCGGTGGTGAGAGTCAGCGTGTAAAATTAGCATCGTTCCTCGCCCAAGAGGACACACAGCCTACTATATTTGTATTCGATGAACCAACTACTGGTTTGCACCACAAAGATGTACAGGTATTGCTCAAAGCACTCAATCAACTGATTACTCGCGGGCATACCATTATCGTCATTGAGCATAACCCGAGTATGATTTTGGCAGCAGATCACGTTATCGACCTCGGTCCTGAGGGCGGTGATGACGGTGGGCATATTGTGTTTGAGGGGACGCCGGAAGATTTGGCACAATGCCGGGAAAGTTACACAGGACAATTCGTAAAAAAACTATTCCACTAACTATTAATGCGTTATGAAAGAAAAATTAAATGAGTTGCACAACTCCGACATATTTTCACACCTTGCGTCGGCTAACTATCTGCCACGATGGTGTGTATTGTTTATTGATGTTTTATTGTGTTCCGTTGCCTATTGGTGTAGTATCTTGATTGGAAATGGCATATTCTCCTATGGCTTTGTTTGTTACGACGTATTGCCTTTCTGGGCACAATATGCAGTACTGATTATAGTACAGATACTCTGTTTCTGGTTGTTTCATTCCTATTCGGGTATTCTGCGTTATTCTACATTTATTGATACTATTAAGTGCTTACTTGCCATATTGTCTTGCGGCGGGTTCTTATTGATTTTCAACTTTGTATGTAAGGAAATTACAAATGTAAAATTGTTCCTCAATACTGCACTTGTTATCTATATCCCAATTGCCTTTATTTTCCTTTTCTGTTTGCGAGTGGGGGTGAAAACGCTGTATGAGTTTATCAAACAGCACGCTTCGGGTACCAAAAAAGTAATGATTTGGGGTACGAAGTCCGCAGGTATTGCCATCGCAAAAATGCTCCGTAGTGCAGGTGATGATGCGCAGTATAACCCCGTCGGTTTCTTAGGCAGTCAGAGTGTAGCCGCCAAGGAACAACAACATAGTTTGGTCGGGCTGAAAGTATTTCCGTGCAACGCAAAGACATTCGAATGGATGAAGGAACACAATGTCCACGATGTGATTATTTCTCCGCTGCAAATGCGTGCTATCACCCCGTCCAAAGACCTGCAAGTCTTTTTCGACAATGGTCTCCACGTACTGACCACCCCCTACTTCACACAGTTTGACAATGTGGAAGATATTGATAACCAGCGTATCGGACGTATCGAGAACATTCAGATAGAAGACCTTTTGGAGCGTCCTGCTATCCACATCAATACCGATAATGTGCTACAAATCATACAGAACCGTGTAGTGTTGGTCACGGGAGCGGCAGGTAGTATAGGTTCGGAATTAGTACGTCAAGTGCAGAAATACCAACCACAAGTAACCATTCTCTTGGAGCAAGCAGAGTCCCCGCTTCACGACCTGACGCTTGACCTAAAGAAACAATTCCCCGATGCACAATTTGTGCCGATCATCGCAGATATCCGCAACCGTGAACGATTGGAAGAAGTATTCAGTCTGTTCCACCCTGCAGTAGTCTATCACGCCGCAGCATACAAGCATGTACCGCTGATGGAATCGCACCCAAACGAGGCAATCCGTGCCAACGTAATGGGCACTAAAAATATGGCAGATATGGCGATTAAATATGGAGTGGAGCGTTTTGTGATGATATCCACCGACAAAGCGGTTAATCCAACCAATATTATGGGGGCCAGCAAGCGTATTGCGGAGATTTATGTACAATCGCTTTTCAAGAAACTCATAAAAGAAAACCCGAATTGCACCAAGTTCATTACCACTCGTTTCGGCAATGTCCTTGGTAGCAACGGTTCTGTCATTCCTTATTTCAAGAAACAGATTGCTGCAGGCGGTCCTGTTACAGTTACCCACCCCGACATCATTCGCTATTTCATGACTATTCCTGAGGCGTGCTGTCTCGTAATGGAAGCCTCTACTCTCGGCAATGGTGGCGAGATATTTGTCTTCGATATGGGACATCCCGTGAAGATACTCGACCTTGCAAAAAATATGATTCGTCTTGCGGGGTTCACACCTGGTGAGGAAATACCCATTGTCTTTACAGGTCTGCGTCCCGGCGAGAAACTCTATGAGGAACTGCTCAACCAAAAAGAAACCACCCTCCCCACTTCCAATGAGAAGATTATGGTAGCGCGTGTGCGTGAGTTTAAGTTCGACGAAGTGGAGAAAAAGATCAATACTCTCATTGATTTGACCACACAGAATAAGCCGTTTCTCACCGTGGAACTGATGAAAGAGATTGTACCGGAGTATATCAGCAATAACTCAATTTTTGAAAAATTAGACAAATAATATCCTAACGTTGCATGGTACAATTAAAGTACGCGCGCGAACACTCGTAAAAATATGCTCAGTGTAGAACATCTATCCATAGAATTTTCATCGCACCCCGTTCTTGAGGATATATCTTTCATGATTAACAAGAAAGACCGTATCGCACTTGTGGGTAAGAACGGCGCGGGCAAAAGTACCCTGTTGCGACTTGTCGCGGGCGAATATCAGCCTACTTCCGGGCGTATCTCGCGCGACTCGGATATGACTATAGGTTACCTCCCGCAAGTGATGATGCACATCGATGGAAAGACACTTCGCGAAGATGTGATGAGTGTGTTTGACGGAGAACCCGATGAAGAAAAAGCGCGCCGAATCGCCGAAATGGATAAAACCATCATCGGTCTCGGTTTTGAGCGCAAAGATTTCGACCGGCCTTGTTCCGAGTTCTCGGGAGGATGGCGTATGCGTATCGAGTTGGCAAAGATTCTGCTTCGACACCCCGACCTGCTTCTTCTTGATGAGCCGACCAATCACCTTGATATTGAGTCAATTCAGTGGCTTGAGGACTTTCTTAAATCTTCGCAGAGTGCTGTTCTGCTCGTTAGCCACGACCGAAAATTTATCGACAATGTCACCAATCGCACTATCGAGATTACTCTCGGACGCATATACGACTACAATGTCAACTACTCTCGTTTTTTAGAATTGCGCAAGGAACGCCACGAACAACAAGTACGCGCCTATCTCAATCAGCAGAAGATGATTCAAGAAACCGAAGACTTCATTGAGCGTTTCCGGTACAAAGCCACCAAGGCGGTGCAAGTGCAGTCGCGCATCAAGCAATTAGAGAAATTGGAACGCTTAGAAGTGGACCTGGAAGATACTTCACGTTTGAATCTGCGTTTTCCGCCCGCTCCGCGAAGTGGTGATTTTCCGCTGATTGTAGAAGATTTGCGCAAAGATTTTGGTGAACATACCGTTTTCTCTAATGTTACATTCACTATTCGCCGTGGAGAAAAAGTGGCGTTTGTCGGTAAAAACGGTGAAGGTAAATCCACCCTTGTGCGCTGTATCATGGGGCAACTCGACTATTTTGGTACGCTCAAAATCGGACATAATGTCAAGATAGGTTACTTCGCTCAGAATCAAGCGGCTCTGTTGGACGGCGAGCAGACGGTGTTTGATACGATTGACCGTGTGGCAGTGGGTGATATTCGCACCAAGATACGCGATATTCTCGGCGCATTTATGTTTGGTGGCGAGGCTTCGGAAAAGAAGGTAAAAGTGCTGTCCGGCGGCGAGCGCAGTCGTTTGGCAATGATTCGTTTGCTGCTCGAACCATGCAACCTGCTTATTCTCGATGAGCCGACCAATCACCTCGATATGCAATCGAAAGATGTGCTGAAGGCGGCTTTGCAGGACTTCAATGGCACAGTCATCTGCGTCAGTCACGACCGTGATTTCCTTGATGGCTTGGTGAGCAAAGTCTATGAGTTTGGTGGAGGGAAAGTGCGCGAACACCTCGGCGGAATCTACGATTTTCTGCAATCGAAAAAGATTGACAATTTGCAGGAGTTGGAGAAGAAAAATCCGACAGCAAAACAAACAACTACCACGGACAAGGTAGGAGCCGGTTCGGCAGCCGACTATGCCGCCCAAAAAGCCGAGGCGGCTGCACGTCGCAAGAAAGAGAAACAAATTGCTGAAACTGAGGCAGTTATAGCCCGATTGGAGGAAGAACAAAAAGCATTGGAAGAAAAGATGTCAGACCCCGCGCAACAGACACAGGAGAATTTCCAACGCTACGAACATATCAAGCGCGAGATCGAACAGAAGATGTACGAGTGGGAGATACTCAGTGAATAATTATGAATGAAGAATGGCATATAATTCCTAATTCGTCATTAGAAACACGGGTGGATGTCAGGTGGATGACGGGTGGATAGCCATTCTATCCTATAACCAACCTATAACGATCCTATAACAAAACGAGCAAAAGGATTAACGAATTAATTGTACGATAATTAACGTTCCGGCACAATGGACGACATAATCGAATATATCAAATCGTTCCTCCTCTATGGAGATACAACGATGACGCAACACATTGGCTACACCGCCGATGAGTCGCTTTGGTCGCGCTACAAGGTGGTGATTGTGCCTTGCGGATACCTCGGCTCAGACCTCGTTCTGCCCGATATGGATCACCCCATAGTGGAGCAAACGGGCAAAACTTTTGTTGTCCGAACAGACCTCATCTACAACACGTTTTTCTTCATTTCGCGCGCTGAGGAACTTATCAATTCGCAACGCGATGAGCATGGACGTTTTGCTGCCCGTTTCTCCATTCTCGGACAGGGCAACAATCTTGAAATTCCACTGGTGGACGAGTATGCGCGTATTTTGATGAAGTTGCTTGATATGCCTCTTCCGCAACCGCGCTACGCACATATTTACCTCACCCACGATGTCGATATTCTCGACTATTATCGACACTTGCGTGGGGCATTGGGCGGTATTCGCCGTGGGCATATACGCGATGTCTTTTCTTCTCTGACAGATATTCATCGCGACCATGCTTACACTTTTCCATGGATGGTGGAACAAGACGCCAAAGTGCCGACTGCTGATACGGTTTATTTCGTAAAACATACTACAGGCAAAGGATTCGACTATCCGCAATACAATACTAACGGACACGATTTCAATCGGTTAGCCTCTATGCTCAGTCGTTCCGGAGCCAAATTAGGACTCCATTCGAGTTACTACGGACTGCCCGACGATGGCAAACAAGCGGACTATTTCCGTACCATTCTTGCCCCTGCTTGTCCACTCCACAGAAGCCACTATTTGCGCTGTTCGATTGACAACATGCAACGTCTTGCAGACCTCGGTTTTACCGATGATTTCTCTATGGCATTTCCCGACCGCGCCGGTTTCCGTCTCCAAACCACCCGTCCCGTGCGTTGGATTAACCCCAAGACGCTGACGCTCACCGCATTAACGCTCCACCCGCTCACGCTGATGGACTGCACACTGAGCAATGCCAACTACATGAACCTCTCCGAAGATGAAGCCTACTTCTTCTCCGAGCAACTCCTTGACCGTGTCCGCCACCACGCCGGTGATGTAACTTTGTTATGGCATAATAATCGTTTCTTTGATGGTTCATACCACGAGACACTATACCCAAAATTGCTCAAAGGACTGCGGCATTACTCACACCACAATGACTAAACGTATCCTCATACTCACAGACCCGTACGGGAAACCCGCTTACGCTCCGCGTTTGCGCTATCTGTGTGATTATCTGACGAATAATGGATATGATATAGTTGTTTATACCGAGCAGTTTCAAGCACACGACTTTGCACATACCTACCCGATTTATGAGAAACCGTCTTATCGCAATCAACTCCAATGGGCTATCCGTTCACTCTGGTCGTTGTTTACCGATTGGCGCAATCGGAGTTTCTCCCATTGGCTGCAAGAACAAACGAAGGCACAACATTTTGACCTTGTTTTCTGCACCACATTTTCTACCTTTCCACTACGGGCAGCGTACGAAATAGCACAGAAAAAACATATTCCGCTTTTTGTGGATATACGCGACTTGGACGAACAAGTTCCCGATGCACAATACCAATCGCATCGCCAATGGTGGGCACGCCCTTTCCGAAAATGGTATCAGGCAGTGAATATCCGTCGCCGCAATCGTGTATTGTATAAGGCAGATTGTATCACTACCGTATCGCCATGGCATATGGATTTTCTACATCAATTTAATAAAAATGTACACCTCATCTACAATGGTTTTGACCCTGTACAATTTTACACAAAAGATGTAGTAAATGATTCATTTTTAATCACATACATCGGTAAAATATACGAATTTCAAGATATTTCGCTCGTAGAACAAGCTATCCGAGAGCTCAATCTTCCTGATGTACAAATGAATCTTCATACCCCTGACCACAACACGATACCTATTACTTCCGTTGGTGCGGAATTGCGTAAAAGCAGTATGGCTGTAGTCTTAACCAACCCGTCAGCGAAAGGTATGATGACAACCAAGTTTTTTGAGGCACTCGGATGCGAGAAACCAATTTTGTGCGTACCATCTGACGAAGGGTGCTTGGCGCAGACTATCAAAAATACCAATGCCGGTATTGCTACTTCCAATATAGAAGAAATCAAGGCGTTTATCTTGGACAAATACCACGAATGGCAACAAAACGGCTATACGCACCAAGCCGTTATCAATAAGGAACAATTCTCCCGCCAGCACCAAGCGGAACAATTTGAGCAACTTTTTTTATCCCTGCCCGAAGAACATTCCCGCCCATTGCTGACAGACATCTGTTGGACACTATACCGCTCCAATACCACCTTTGATTTCTTAGATAGTATCATTGTGGCGCCACGCTACAGACGTATGCGGCATTTCTTTACCACCCGTTTCGGAAAATACAGCAACCTGTTGTTACTCAAAGTATTCCGTATTGATTTACAACGTTCGTTGGCTCTGCGTTATATCCGTCATTTGGATAAAGATACCCTGTTGGACAAAGCACGTACATTCTACAACACCTATTTGGAGCCGCGAAAGAACGAGGAAGTATTCCGTATCCTACGAGAACGACAAATTATATTGGCCTCGGGGACAATAGATGTAATTGCCCAAACCGTTGCCGAACAACTCCACCCAACCGCAGTTCATTCATCGCATATACTGAAACATCACCTGCTTGACACGTACCACGATTTTGATATTATCACTGACAATACTGCCGATCTGCCACTTATCCGCAAAGCACATCACGCCTATATTGTTGTGTATAACGACTTGCCCCGTTGGCAAAAACTGACAAAAGACCTACAAAACACAGAATTTATCCATGCAAACGGAACCAAATATTAGACCACGATTTGCAAGCAAACAAATACCGCAACGGGTGTTTTATCTCCCCTTTGCATATTATTATCGTGTGCGTTTGGGAACACCGGCTAAACTTCTATCATGGGGGCTGATTTACCTTTTTCCGACTGCATTTTATTCTTGTTTGGCAACAGACGGAATGTCTCCTGCTTTTCTATGCAATTATATCTTATTGCTATTTGCGGTTTTTACTCTATATGAGACCGGCTATATCTACAACGATACATTTGCCATACGCAAAGAAGCGGATCCTTCCATACGTCTATATCCTGATAATCTGCAATACTTTTATACCCACTACCAAACTATCATTGTAGCGCGCATGATGTTGGTTATCTGTGTATTGATTATTCTATTGTGTCTCCACCCTACTCCGCTATGGTGGCTAACAAGCCTTTCCGTATTGCTCATTGCGCCCATATTCTATACCTACAACCGGATACGCAACCGTTACAACGTGTTTCTCTATCCGCTGTTGGTTTTCTCACGCTATATTCCTTTCCTAATTCCATACTTGAATAGCAACAATATACAATATATAGGATGGTTGTTCCTTTCTTTCCCATTACTCAATGCCATAGAGCGTTTCTCTATGCCGCGCTACCGCTACCCGCTGATACGCTGTCTGATTCCAAACGAGGAAACCAAATCTCTTTTCCGTGCGGCCTATTATGTATTGACTAGTATGGTGGCAACACTGGTATTACTGAACGGCCATTGTTCTCTATTGCCGTTGATTCCTATGTATATATTAGGTACGTATCGTCTTGCTATATATATACTCACACGTTTCTACACACCTAAGAATTATCTGAAAGGATGAAAGGACTATCCAAATACAAGCAAACTGGTATCTGTATTTTGCTGTGGTTGATACTGCTGATACCAAATATCTTTGCCCTGTTTGCAGCCGAGGACTTGCACGTATCTTTTATCAAGACAGCAGGTTATCTACTCATTACAGCAGGTTGCCTATTACTGCCCGCCTTTGTATTCAAATCCCGAACCTATTTTCTTTTAGAGGGGGTAGTGTGCCTATTCTTTGCCCCGATTGAACTTGCCAGTCTGCATCTGAATCATCGCCCGACATCGGACTTGTTTCTACAATCAGTATTCGCCACCAATCCCCAGGAAGCCGCCGAGGTAGTTATGTCCGTATGGTGGCTATGCCTTATTGTCCTCGCAATATGGATCGCCTATTTTATTTTGGCGAGCCGTTTAGACAACAGGTATATTTTTAACCCCCAAGTAAATTATTGCGGTATAAGCGGAGTGTTACTGCTATTAGTAGCCTTATATGGTACGATGTGGTTCAGCGTGTATCAACACCGTCATGAACTGCCCGACCGCAACATATTCGGGCGGGCATGGAAATCCACTATGGTCAAATGGGATAAGATCTATCCATACAATATCTATCGCGGGTGCGGGTATCTCCTGCAAGAAAAACACAAAGCAAAGCAAATGCAGCAGGAGATACAGTCTTTCTCGTTTGGCATTCAGCCCAAAGACTCTATCGGGAATGAATTGTATATTTTGTTTATAGGCGAATCTTCACGGTATGACCATTGGGGTATCAATGGGTATGAACGCAACACATCGCCCCAACTTTCTTCTATTCCCAATGTGGTTTCCTATTCCTCCGTCTATTCGCAAGCCAACCTGACAAAGCACTCAGTGCCATTGTTGCTTACCCGCGCCACTGCAGCGACCGCTGATATTCAGAACAAAGAAAAAGGACTGACTGATGCTTTTGCCGAAGCAGGCTATACTACGGCTTTTATTACACGCAACGAGACCACTAGTTTTATCAATCGAACAATGAATGATTGCAACTATCACTATGCTTTCTCACAACTTTTGGATATTGATTTTGCCAACGATTGCGACAGTTATGACTCGGATATACTTACCAAAGTGCGTGAAGCCCGCACCAACACGGGACAATTGATGGTTCTTCACTCTTTGGGCAGCCACTACAAATATAGTCTCCGCTACCCAATCAGTGAGAACATATTTACCCCTTCCTTCGGCCGCACAGATAGCTATCGTTTGATGAATGAGACACACAAACCGCTCATTATCAACGCATACGATAATACTATTCACTATACCGACAAGGTACTCGGGGACTTGATTGCATACGTAGATTCGCTACAGATACCTGCTGTGATATTATACATTTCTGACCACGGTGAGAGTTTCTGGGATGATGAACACAAATTCTCTATGCATGGCTCATACATTCCGGTCGAAGCCGAGTACCATGTACCCTTTTTCGTTTGGTATTCAGCCCAATATGCACAACTGCATCCCGATAAGGTACAGCAAATCATCGCTAATCAGCACCAACCTGTCACATCACAAGTAGTATTCCATTCCCTATCGGATATGGCAGATATACATACTATTGCAGATAGTACATATAGCATTTGTTCTCCATATCTACAATCCCAAGATACCATTACCGTCATCTCCGGCGGTGGACAATTGACAGATTTTATAATTTCTACATACAACTAATCAATCAACACTATATGAACAAGTTACACTCTATACTTTTTTTACTCTTTGCGGGAATATCGCATATTTTTGCTACCACCTATTATGCCGCGCCTAATGGTTCCGGGGACGGCAAGACCTACGACACCCCTTGTTCATTGAGCAAGGGGATCAACAGCCTCCGGCAAGGAGGCGACACGTTGTATCTGCTCAATGGACAATATGACCTAGACAAAACAACCATCAGCAACAAAAACGGTGCTGCAGGGCAATATATTGTTATATCAGGTTATCCCAATGAGAAAGTCATTTTAGACTTTCGTCGTACGGCTTATGGTACACGCGGACTGCAAATAGCCGAGACCTGCACCTATCTACATATCAAAGATTTAACACTTCGTTATTCGGGAAAGAATAACCTCTACAATGAGGGCAGCAACTGCCTTTTTGAGAATCTCGATATTTACGGCTCTGCGGATACGGGATGCCAGATGAAAAAAGGCGGAAACAACATTATCAAAAACGTGGATTCGCACGATAACTTTGACTATGAGTTGGACAAATCCGGTAATTTGACTCAATGCGACTTTGGTGGTAACGCCGATGGATTCGCCGATAAACAATTCACGGGCAACGGCAATCACTACATTGGTTGTCGCAGTTGGAACAACTCGGATGACGGTTGGGACTTTTTTCAACGCGTTTCCAATTCCGAAACCATCATAGAGGGGTGTATCTGCTACAAGAACGGTCCTGCCTATTACGATATGCGCAACCACCCTCGTTATCAGACAGATAAGGCATGGTTCGACCAATTCAAAGACGGCAAAACAGTTACGGATGCAGACGGCAACAAAGTAACGGTTACACTTGACAAGTATCCCAACATGGGAAATGGTAATGGGTTCAAATTAGGTGGCGGAAGTACAATACATAATGTGTTGGTTCACCATTGTCTGTCTGTAGCAAATACAGTGAAGGGCTATGACCAAAACAGCGATGCCGGAGCGGTGCGATTATACAACAACACCGCCTATATGAACAATTCGGACTATAGTTTTTATAATGCCAATGGTTGCACATTGGATATACAGAACTGCATCAGTTTCCAGTCGAAAGGCAAAAACACCTTTGACAGCAGGATAGTGCAAGTAAGCAACAATAACTCGTGGTCGAGCGGGTTCAGTGTGTCAGCAGCGGATTTTCTGTCGTTGGATACAGCGGAAATTACCGCACCCCGCCTTGTTGACGGTAGCCTGGCAGAAGGGTTGTTGCTACATTTGAGGGAAGGTTCTGCACTCATTGATGCGGGCAACGATGTAGGATTAGACTATATGGGTGAGGCACCCGACCTCGGTTGCTATGAGACAGCAGGCACAGAACCGCAGCCGGACAACGGACATACGGTGGCATACATTACCACTCCCGGCAGCGAGGAAGACAATGCTATTCTCAACCGTTTGCGCCAGAACGATTCACTCTCTATCAAGGTAGTGAATGCCGGTTCGGCTTCTACCGATTTTTCCAAATACGAACTGCTGATTATCAGTCCGAAACCCAATAGCAGTGCAAGTGCATTCACGGCGTTGAAAGGATATGACAGACCTATGTTGGTACTCAAACCGTTCCTATTCAAAAGCAGTGTATGGAATTGGGGAAACGCTATCAATACACAAGATTTGTCCGTTGTAGTAAGCGACACCACACATGCCTTGTTCCACAACATTATTTTTGGCAACACACAGACTATCAATCTATTTGAGACTTGCAAAACCAATGCCCTAACGGCTATCGGTGATTGGACAGGGAATACATCGGGAATTGTCTCGTTAGGTGCGCCTGTTTCACATCCCGACTACACAACTATCGCCGATATGCCTGCCGGGACAACTCTCAACGGCACGACACTGCCACAGCGTTTGGTGATGATTGGCGTGTCGGAATACAGCACAGCAGACCTAACCGAAACAGGGCTGCAAGTGATAGAGAACGCTGTCATTTACCTGCTTGGTCTTCCCTACCCCGGGAACACCACAAATCTGAAGTGTCCCGACATTGCTCCACGAGCGACGAAGATACTGACTCCGCAGGGCGTGGTCATTGTGCGCGATGGAAAACGCTATACGATTTTGGGAAGTTGTATGTAGAAATATACAATATATGCAATAAAAAAACTGTATATAATGCATAAAATGGAGGCTTATACCCCTCATAAAATCCTATTCTTTCTACGTCCTTTCTACGTCTTTTCTACGTAATTGGTAGCATAGTGCAATACAAAATGCATACAATGCATAATGCTGTATAATAATTGTACAAATATGGACTTAGTAGAACTCTTACATCAGGAGGTAGTACCAGCAATCGGTTGCACCGAACCGATTGCGGTGGCACTCTGTGTGGCAAAAGCCATGGAACAACTGCAGCACGAGCCGACCGCTATCCGTGTGCGCTTGAGCAAGAACATCTACAAGAACGCCCTGTCGGTGGGGATTCCCAATACCGGTATGACGGGGCTGCCGATTGCCATCGCCCTCGGGGCGACCATCGGACATAGCGACAAGCAGTTGGAGGTGCTGTGCGACGTATGTCCGAAGGCGGTGGAATATGCCAAAGAGTATATGGAGCGCACCCCTATTGACATAGAGACCGACCCGCAAGCACCGGATATACTGTATATCCGTGCGGAAGTGTCGGACGGCACCCACACGGCACACGCCACCATACAAGGCAGCCATACCCATTTCTGCGAAGACGAAAAAACATCTGCCATTTCCACAAAAAGGCAGGAGACTTCCCCTGCACTGACCTTGCGTCAGGTGTATGACTTTGCGATGGCTGTCGATTTAGCGCAGGTGCGGTGGCTGTTGGACGGAGCGGAGATGAATATCAACGCAGCCAAGATCTCATTTAACGGAGAGTATGGGCATGGATTGGGTAAACTACTGCAAACACAACGCAAGCGCAAATGTATGCCTGCGTGCCGCAACCTGCTACCTGCGATATTCGGCAATACGCTGTTTACCAAGATATTGAGTTACACAAGCGGGGCTTGCGATGCACGTATGTCGGGGGCGATGGTACCCGTGATGTCCAACTCGGGTTCGGGCAACCAAGGCATATCCTGCTCAGTACCGGTTTATATCTATGCCAAAGAAAACAACTGCACCGAAGAACAGATGATACGTGCCCTGACGCTTAGTAATCTGACAGTTATCTATATCAAACAGTCGCTCGGCAGATTGTCGGCGTTGTGTGGTTGTGTAGTGGCTGCCACTGGTTCGGCAGCAGGCATCACTTACCTGATGGGCGGTACCTACACCGAGATAACCTACGCCATTAAAAATATGATTGCGAACATATCGGGTATGATATGCGACGGTGCCAAACCCGGTTGCGCACTGAAAGTAACAAGCGGTGTGAGTACGGCAATACTATCAGCTTCGCTGGCAATGCAACATTCATACGCTGATGCAACCGAAGGCATTGTAGAGGACGACATAGACCGCACCATACACAATCTCACCCGTATAGGTCGTGAAGGAATGACACAGACCGATGACCTGATATTAGATATTATGCTCCACAAGGGCAATTAACAAACGACAATTAACAATTAACATACATAGTAAAATCTAATGCGACGTTATTTTTATTTGATTTTAGTGTGCTGTTTATCGCTGTTTTCACAAGCAGAAGACGCAGTATATCAAGAAGTTCATTACACCATTGACACCGACCGGCTTACAGCCGAAGTGGCACTCAATCCACAAGCAAGCGGCGAACTCTACATCCCAGAAGAAATCACAATAGGACAAGAAACCTACCGCGTTACGACCATTGGCGACAAAGCCTTCAAAGGTTGCAAGAACCTAACGGCTATCGTCCTGCCCCCGACTTTGGAACGTGTATATCGCTCTGCCTTTGATGGTACGGGCATTATGCTTAACAAGACGAATTGGACAAACGGGGCATTATATATTGACAATTGTCTGATTGCGACAGACAAGACTATTAAGGCTAAATTTATCATACCTGCCGGCACACGCCTGATTGCGGCAGGGGCTTTTCAAGGGAATAAGGCTCTCACAAGAGTGGAATTTCCAGCTTCTGTGTACCGCATAGACCATGAAACATTTCGCGATTGCAAGAACCTGACGCGGGCTATTATTCCACAGACAATCAACGAAATAGGTGAAGACGCATTTACCAATTCCGGGATTTGGAACAACGAGAAAAAATGGAAAAGAGGTGCGCTCTATATTGATGGTTGCCTAATAGCCATAAACGACAATGTACCAGCCAAGTTTGTATTTAAGAACAAAATTCCAACCCGACTGATTGCGGCGGGAGCATTTGCAAACAATAAGAAAATCAAGTCGGTAGTTATTCCTGCGACCGTATCGGACATTCCCAATGCCGCATTTTACAAATGCGAAAACCTGACAGATGTAGCCATCCCCGCATCCGTAAAACAGGTGGGTAACTTTGCCTTCTATGGCTGCAAACTGCTCCGCGAAGCGACTCTCCCGACAGATATAGAGGCTCTCGGAATGGGAGCCTTCTACGGATGCGAAAATCTGCGTAAGCAGACACTCTCTAATAGACTGACTATTATCCCACAAGGCTGTTTCTATCTTTGCCGTTCCATACAACATATTACCCTACCCGAACACCTGCTCAAAATAGACAATGGGGCATTCACGGGGTGTTCTTCCTTGGAGGATTTGAAATTTCCTACTACCATCAAAGAAATTGGTGAGATGGCTTTTGCAGGCTGTGCCAAATTTGTGGAAGTAACTATCCCAGAACAGGTTATCAACTTGAACAAAGGCGTATTTACGGGCTGCACACACCTGCGAAAGATTGTGCTACCGGAAGGCACATACGCCATAGGCGATGAGGCATTTAAGGGGTGCGTTACATTAGAACGCATTAACATTCCAAAATCCACATTCCGTATAGGGAAATCGGCTTTTCAGAATTGTCTCCAACTGCGCAATATCTATCTTGTAGATCATATCCATTTGATAGAAGAAGGCGCCTTTCAAGAATGCAAAATGTTGGAAGACATTGTGTTGCCTGAATCACTGACCATATTGGAGCAAGGTGCTTTTGCACAATGTGTAAGCCTACGTACAATCAAGTTCAACAAAAAACTGCGCACTATTGAGAACGGTGCTTTCTACGAGTGTCGCCAACTGAGGGAGATTATATTGCCCGACAGCGTTCAAACGATTGGTGAAGAAGCGTTTATGAATTGCAAGAATCTGCGCAAAATCGTTTTGCCAGAGGGACTGAAAAAGATCGGTGCATCCGCTTTCAAAGATTGTGAGAGCCTTATGGTACCTTACTACCCCAGTTCGGCAATGGTGGGGAAAAACGCTTTCAAGGGGTGCAAGGATAGATAATGTTGCACATCTATACCCGATATTCCGAAATCCATCCGCAAGCGTGGGACGCTTTGGCGGAGCGGTCGGCGTGGGCAACGTGGTTTCAGACGCGTGCTGCATACGATTTCTATAGTCGTATGCCACGGGAGATGCAGCCGTTTGCCATAGGGACGGAAGAAAACGGCGTATTGGTCGGGATTGTAACGGGATATATCACGCAAGAACGGAATGCAATACAGCAATTCTTTACACAGCGTGCCATTATCCAGGGCGGAGCACTATTGGACGAACACATTAGTGATAAAGCATTATCGGCTCTACTCGCGGCAGTCCGTGGGATGTTGGCACGCAAAAGCATATACATCGAACTGCGCAACCTGCACGACTACTCCCGTTGGAAAAGCGTGTTTGCCGCACAAGGTTTTGACTACGCTCCGCACTTGAATTTTCAGGTGGATTGCACGAAAAGTGCCAGCGTATTGGAGCAAATGAAAAGCAACCGCCGCCGACAAATCCGGAAAGGACTTGCCCACGGCGCATATATTGCAGAAGCACAATCCGAGAATGATATTGTTACGCTCTATACGATTCTAAAAAATCTGTATGCACACAAAGTAAAAACACCTTTGCCCAGTAGGGATTTCTTCTTGACGCTCTACCAGTCGCATAATGCAAAGTTCCTGCTAATCAAATATCAAAATAGTATTATCGGAGGTATTGTCTGCCCTGTCTTGGGAAACCGTACCTTATACGAATGGTATATCTGCGGTTTGGACAAACAATACAGGCAACAATATCCGTCCGTATTGGCGACTTATGCCGCTATAAACTACGCCGCCACACATGGCATTGCCTCTTTCGACTTTATGGGAGCAGGTACACCCGCTGCCCCATACGGTGTCCGCACATTCAAGTCCCGCTTTGGCGGCACGCAGGTAGAGAACGGACGCTTTCTCTGTATTTGCAAACCAATGCTCTATCGCGTAGGGCAAGCGGCTATGCGACTGCTACACGCACGCCATTAGAACTCCGTTTGCTTGAAATCCATTGCACCGTCTTTGGCTGTTTGTGCGGTATGATTGGTGTTGATGTCGCCCCATGAGAGTCCCTCGTAGTGCCCTGCGTAGTCCACTTCTTTCCACTGCCGCACCAAGTCCACAATGACTTTTTCGGGATAGCGTTGCAGAATATCGGCAAAGTCCTTCTCCTTGTTGGTAACAACGAGCACATCACTCTCACGGCATACGGCATCCAAATCGTCACTCACAAAGTGCTGCAAGTGAGGTATCTTTGCCATGATAAAATCCTTGTTGGTACCTGTCAGTTCGCTGACTTTCACATTCTTGTCATAGATACGTATCTCAAAGCCCTTGCCGAGCAGGCTCTCCACGACATCGACGATAGGCGAGCAACGCAGGTCGTCGGTTCCTGCCTTGAAAGACAAACCGAGTATGCCTATCTTGCGATGTCCTTGCGCCATAATCAGTTGCACGGCGTTACGTTTCTGCGCTTCGTTGGAAGCGTGAATACTCTCAATGACAGGCACATCAATATAGAGGTCGTGCGCCAACGTGCGGAGGGCTTTCATATCCTTCGGCAGGCACGAACCGCCGTAGGCGAAACCGGGTTTGAAATAGTACGGGCTGATATTCAGTTGCTTGTCTTTGCAGAATATCTCCATCACCTTGTGGCTGTCGATGTTCAGCCCTTTGCAGATATTGCCCACTTCGTTACCAAACACAATCTTCAGCGCATGGTAAGTATTGTTCACGTACTTCATCATCTCCGCCACACGGATATCCGTACAGATAAACTCGGCATCTATATCCTTGTAAATCTCACGGAACACCTGTTCGGCATACGGGTTGTCTGTACCGACGAGCGTCAAAGGCGGATTGAAATAGTCTTTCACCGAGGTGCCTTCGCGCAGAAACTCGGGATTGCTGACAATGGTAAAGTCTTTGTCGCGCTCTTTGCCCGACGCCTCAGCAATAATTTCGCCTACTTTCTCATTGGTACCAGGCAACACCGTGGAGCGGATAGCCACGATATGGAATGAAGTTTTGTGCTTTAGGGCTTCTCCTATCTGCTTTGCCACTGCATAGATATAATTCAGGTTGAGGTGCCCCTCTTTGCTTGAGGGGGTGCCTACTACGATAAACGATACATCGGTGTTCTGCACCGCCTCATTGACATCGGTGGTAGCAGTCATGCGCCCCGCATTGTGTGCTTTCTGACAGAGTTCGGCAATGCCCTCCTCGATAATAGTAGGTTTGCCCTCTTGCATAAGACGCACTTTGTTCTCATTGACATCCACGCCGATAACATGATGCCCCAACTTAGCCAAACATGCTGCCCCTACGCAGCCGACATATCCCAAACCGAAAATCGATATTTTCATATTATTCTTATATTGCAGATATTACATTTTTATTGTTTATAATCGACAAAAACCGCACCGCATGATTATTTGTTGTTTATACTGAACAAATTATCAATACCTCTGTCCATAAGGAACCTGTGTTGTCTTATCAATAGTTAATTGTTGATAATCATAACTATCCAACGTATCAAGTGCATACACATAATCACTTATCACATTGAACAATCCTGCGTACTCATCTTGCGTAGGCTTCTCCTGTAACTCCAATGTGCGCGACATCAATGCCACTACATCTTTGAGTTCTTGATAATGTTGGAGTTGTATATTCTGATTGATGGCGTAGCCTTTGATTAAGTAGTCCTTGAGTATCTTGGTTGCCCAACGGCGAAAAGCGACACCTTGCGAAGAATGTACCCGATATCCAACTGAAATTATGACATCCAAATTATAGTAATCCAATTGCCCTGTTTGGACAAATCCTTTTCTTCTGCCATAATCCTTGGGGTGTGCAAATTTTGCACACCCCAAGGATTTCTCTACTTCTCCATCCTTAAACACATTATTTATATGACGTGTGATAACCGTTCTGTCACGTCCAAATAGTTGTGTCATTTGCTCTATATTCAACCATACGGTTTCGTGTTCCAACTTGACCTCAAGTTGAATACTATTATCTTCTGCCTTGTATAATACAATTGAAGATTTATTATATCCTTTATTTTCCATCCTTTTATTACAAAAAATTCCACTATTCCTTTCTAACTTGTGCATATTTTGCACATATTGGATTCGCTACACTTTCTACAAGCCTTAGCATATACTTATTTATGTCAATAAACTCTTTGTCAATATGTTTGCGGAGTTGTTGCTGGTGCAATTCGGCGGCTTGGGGCGCGATGGACAGGGTGTTATGGAGCCAGTCGGAAATAGGTTGCGTCTTTTGGTTCTGCAGTTGGGCGACCTTGGCGGATGCCGCATTGGCAGGCATATCATAGCGAATTCCGAGATAATAAGCGGGTACACCCAACAAAGCCGCCTCACGTGCCATACTATCGCCCGACGAAATCAAGCCGGCACTATAATAGATGAGGGAGTGGATATCTTTTATCGGTTCCTGCAAGAGTATCCAATCGGCCGGGTATTCCGCACGGCGGTATTTCTCTTCGAGAGAAAGCAATACTTTTAATTCAGGATGTAAATGCTGTTGTTCACGGATAATATCAACAATCCCTAAAATTGCTCCGGACTTTTGTTCGGCGTAATTTACCGTTCCGACAGACACTTCACGTAAAAACAGATATTGTTTGGACTGTACGCCATATTCCGACAATGCTTCAATATTGTGTTTGAACACATTGGGTGCAAGGTATGCCCATTCCTTAAGGCAAGGCAAAATATATAAGTGATTTGGCATTGGAATAGGCATAGTCCATTCATATATACATTGGTGTGCCTTATTTGCCCAACGACAATTATATTTCAAATCATAGACCTGTGGGTCGTCGCCAAAACTAAAATTAGGTATATGGTATATTTTTCCAAAAAGGGATGTAAATATATTGGTCGATATAGCCACATCAAAATGTTGACATGGCACCCAAAAGAATAGCCTTGCCATGCGCATAATATTCGCCTCGAAAATAGCAGACCATCGAGTCATACGATGCCGCCCCATAGGCACAATAGCGACCCCATTTATACCTTGTAATTCTTTCTTTACAATTCTAATGGTTCTTCCTCTATCCATTACTGTCAGCACCACCTTATGTCCCAGAGCAACCAATTGCAACACCAATTGCTTGAAGAAGTTATATTGTGGTATATGACATACGTCTATCCATATCTTCATTTTATCCTTGCTATAATCGTTTCCTTGGTATATACTTGTTCTCCTAACTTCACGTTTACTTCCCATTCTGCGGGAATAATTAAATCAACCTGACTTCCAAAGCGAATCATACCAAGCCACTCTCCCTTGCTGATTATCTCTCCCTCTTTTTTGTATGTAACAATCCGCCGAACAAGACGCGATGCCGTTTGTATAATACCTACCAAATGTCCATTATGATTGATTACCATGGTATTGCGCTCGTTGATGCCTAATGCATTTTTATCTTTTAAGGAAGCAAACTGCCCATTGATATGATGATTTAACACAATCGTACCCGATAGTGGAGATGCATTACGGTGTACATCAAAAGGAGTCATATTGATACCTATCATCCAAACGGGATTGTTGATTATTCCTGTCTGCATGATCTCGTTCAAAGTAGCCGTACGGCAATTCTTGACAGCACAAGGAACTTCTCCACCCTCTACACGTTTGATATAAATAACATTACCATCAGCAGGTGAAAGCAATTCATCTTCCGAACTATGCACTTTACGCCCACGCATAAAAGGAATCCGATAGAAACGGATTAAGAACAAGATTGAGAAACAAACAAAGACTGCTATAATCCCCAAAACACCTGCTATCCATAAGGAAACAAATTGCGATAATGTCAATACCAATACGCAACAAATACTGATATTAAGCAGATTATCCTTATAAAGAAAGCGAAGACTTATGTGTGTCTTCTTATGAAGATAAGCGTACCATATAGTACTCAATGCCACTATGACTAAACAATAAAGCAAGAACTTCATATATTAAGTGATTGTCTGTATCTTATTAGTATCTCAATACATATAGTATCGGGGACAAGAGAATGTACATAATGCCGGGTAAAGGGTCGTACCACGACCAAACAGCGTTTTCCTTGCGGATTTTATAAGTTTGAAGGGCAGTGGTAAGTTTCATACGATGGTGAAGTATCTCTCTTGCAATGACCGTCCAATCGGTAAGGCGTTCTGCCCATCCCACTCGGGCTTGCATTGTGGAGTCAACAAGTTGGAATTCTTCTTCCTTCTTAATTTCACGCTCATGCAGCGTGTCTATCATTGCACCTATAAACGAGAAGCCCAACTGATTGGACATAGTATGCCACTTCCATGCACGGGTATTGATTTCGAGAAACTTGTATTGCCCGCTCTTAGGGTCGAACATCCACTCTATTTCGCCCATTCCCCAATAGTCGGTAAGGTGCAACAACTGCTCAGACTGGTAGGCTATCTGTGGTATATGGCACGTAACGGCGAAAGTGGTAGAGTTGCCAAAGTCCATCGGGTTCTGACGGATACGGTTGGCTACCAACGACACTACGGGTGTACCATCCTCTGCCATTACACCATAAGAGAACAGATATTGCGGTCCGCCCGACAAGAACTCCTGTATCAATACCTTTTCCAACGGATAGTCGGCAGCCGCTATACGCCGGTATATAGCAAGGAGTTGCTCTGCATTATCGCAACGGAATGCTTTTTTGCCGAAAGTGGTATGGAAACTATACATTATGGCAGGTTTGACCACCACAGGATATGGCAAGGCGGAGGCTATGGCCTCTACCTCTTCCAGCGTGTCCGGATACCAACATTCGGGGCATGGGATGTTGTGGCTCTCTGCAAACCGGTACGCATTGCGCTTGTCATTGAACAAAGCCACCGTCTCGGGACGCGGTATGCCCAATTCAAACCGCTGCTGATAGTCTGCATAGTGCCCCGCAAGAAACTCCACCATCTCGTCGTTGGTAGGGAAAAGCAAACATCCTTTCTGCGGCAGGCAGAGTGCTTCTACTTTCTTTTCCAACTCTGTGATACCATGATAGATGTACGTCTTGTGTACTGCCTTGGAGTATTTAGCCACAGCATAGCGGGTATCCACCAGCAACACCACCTCTATGGACTTGGCTGCGACTTGCCGTGCCAATCCCAATGCCTGTATATGCCCCCCCAATATGACTACGCGGTGAATCATTAATTATTTGTTAATTGTGAATTATCAGTTGCAAGATTTATAAAAGTCCTTGTATAGTTCAACCAAAGCGGGGATATCACCATAAGGGACAGGGTGCATATCCGGTTGGATAGGTTCCATTATACGCTCCCGCACCTCATCAATGCTGCCTTCTACACTCTCATTCACCATACCTGTGGCATAAATATCTTCAATCAAAGGCAGGAAATCCACCGCATTTAATCCTGTGAGTACACCTATCGCAAAAGCCATCACTGTGCCATCGCACATTGTGCGATAGGGTAAATCAGCCTGATACTGCAATAACACCTCATGCATCATATTGAGAATAGGGATACGTACAGACGGTTCGTCGCAAGCAATCTCCTGCAGATACTCCAGAATCTCATTCTTCGCCGATGCACTAAGTCCTTTCTCGATAAGGAATGATTTGAAACAAAGCGGGTCTTCCATAAGGAATTTATAGACCAACGGTTTTACCAATATCTGTCCGCAATCACCTTCGTTGAAATAGATGACATCCTCGTTTTGGCGCAAGAACTCCAACAGAACAGGGAGCGTACTACTCAATTCACCCACCTTGGTAAGGAATATAAAACTATTGCCAATAGTATTCCAATTCGCATTCGTCCTTTTATCTCCCAGTTGCGCATTGGTCTTTCCGTATTGTTTGCCCAACTCGTACAATACCAACTGATGCAAGTCTTCCCTGAGCGTGTCTGCGGGCAGTGACAACAAAAGGTCAATGTCCGCTTGGGTATAGTCTTGTGTCCCTTTGGTTATAATGGTTTCTATTTCGGGGTGATGCAACGGGGCAAGCGTCTTGGGGTAGTTGGTACCCGCGTAGGTGTACTCCATATCGGGTAAGTCGCGATAATATCCCATCCGGCGATACCGCTTTGCTTCCTCATCCAAGACAGGGCGAATGATAACCTTGTAGTTGCCTACCCCTAAAGTTTTGGCAAGTGTCGGGATGTACTTGTCCGCCTCTTTGTGGCTCTTCGCCATAAGGCAATACTCGCCATTAAGTCCGAAATCATATTCCTGCAGTTCTACATTATCGTCGTCTTCCTCCAATATATAGCGTGCCAAAGCAAAGTCCTTACATGGACTGATACCTGCGTTGGTAGCCCAATCCAATGCACCATACACCCAGTTGTGCGCCTCCACATACTCTATTTCCGTCCATTGATCAATATGGTTTGCAAAACTATTTACAAAATCCAGCATCTCATCTTCGGGAATGCTGAACTGCCAGATAGCATCTTTTACACCGAGACACCACCTATCCAACATAAATGCCGCCAATGTGTAGGTGCCGCCTGCGTGCTTACGGATAACCATAATGGACATTTCACGGCTATCGCCGATTGTCTCGCCCTTGTAGCACTTATAAATAGGAAGCAATCTCGCCCGTTCACGAATGTACCGCTCAGGAGTCAGCGGTTGCTGTTGTTTCTGTTTTGCCATATACTATTTATTTGATTTAGTGAGTGTAGAAATGATAAAACCACGGAGAGTGGTGCAGGGACGCGGAATGGCGGCTGTATGAGCATTGACATACGCCTTATAGTCAGCAAAACGCTGTTCCCAATCCGTTCTCAAACCAGGAGTAGCCAGTATAAGAGACGCTTGTGCAACCGCTTCGGAAAAAGTTTTCCGTTGAGAAGATTGCAGTTCCGTAACCTCTCCACGGAACGGGCGTTCTATTGTATAAGCGTGGGTTCTTCCATTGCGTGTACGAAGAACTACTTTGCTGTTTTGGGAGATTTTGCCAGAAAGCGAATCGATTGGAAAAGATAAGGATGCGTGTGCCATAGGAGAGTTATTGCTTGCTAATCATAAATTGGTACAAAGATACACTTTTTTATTTAGATTGGCAAATTTATAATGCACAAAAATAGTCAAAAGGCACAGAGCAGGCAGAACGGCACACAGGCGACAGGAAAAAAGGAAAAGAAGAAAGCGATAGCGGCGGATGGTGGCGCGTGCTACACACAAAGCGGTGCTTTGCGCCACTATCCGCCGAACGGCACAGCAAAAACAGCGTTATCCTTCGTATATCTCTCGTATATCCTTCGTATATCTCTCGTAGTTGGACAACAAAAAACAGCCGAATACGGCTGTCGATATTACAAATTGATGACCTCTTCCCATGTGAGGTCGGCGCCTTCGGCGGTAGAGGGGATATAGCCCATATCGGCGATGGCTTTCTCCTGCGGGAACGTAAAATAGGTACACAGACACTCACAAAGCAGTTCACCTTCAGCACTCCAGATTTCGCCGACGACATACGCCACGTTGCGGTGCTGCTCTTTGAGACGACCACGCAAAGTGATATAGGGTTGGAGCGTTGAAACGGGTTTATGGTAGCGAGTCTCCATCTTGGCTGTAACGCCTGCCGTTTGCAGTTTATGAAAGACCACCCAACCGCAGATCTCATCCAACAAGACGGCCTGGATACCACCATGGAGCGTATTAATCCACGACTGGTGGTTCTGTGTGGGACGCCATACGGAAACAATCTCGTCGCCATCCTCATAAAAATGCATGTGCGTGCCAATGGGGTTGGTCGGACAGCATCCGAAACAATTGTAGCCCTCTACCCCGAGCCAAGGGTTATGTATTAAACGCATAGTTTTTAAGTGTGGTTTCCTATTCCGCAAGCAGCAGGAAAAACGGAAGCAAGTTGACAAAAGTACTTATTTGATGACACGTTCGGGTTGGAGAATAACACGAATGGATTTACCGACATTGATAAGGTGGTCGGCGATACGCTCAGAGTCGCTGGCGAACTCCAGATATTGCGCACCGACGGTTGGATTGTACTCATTGTTGGAGAGACGCTCCACGTTCTTATCCGCCATTTTGTCGGTCATCTCGTCCACAAGGTCTTCTATTTTATTCGCCTCATTGAGGGCATCAATGCTGACTTCCATATAGGCTTTCATCACATTTTGATACACAGAGAAGACCCCCTCGCGCACCTGTTCAATCTCCTCTTTGACCTGCTCGGAGAATACGAGATTATGGTCACGCAACACCTCGGCATACTCAATGATATTTGTGGCATAATCACCGATGCGCTCCAAGTCGCCGATACATCGAATCATAGAGGACAAGTAGCGATGATCGACCTCATTCAAAGGTTTGGAATTGAGACGAACAACATACTGAATAAGATAGTTATTAAGGTAGTTAAGTTGCGCCTCGTTGCGATTGAAATCATCCTTTTGACGAAAATCGAGGCTGGAAATCATATAGACGGCAATATCGTAGTTGTGCATAGCAACCGCCGCCATGTGTTCAATTTCGAGTTTAACCTGACGCACAGCAATGATTGGGGTACGAAGCATTTTATCGTCCACAAAGTAGAAATGCGGTTTGGACGCCTGCCCCTCTTCCTCGGAGAGTTTGTCGGGAATAATAGTGCAAACAGTTCTGACTAACAAGTTTGTAAGCGGCAAAATAATGACAACCGTAAGACAGTTGAAGATCGTATGGAACATAGCCAACTGCACCTGCGGCGCATTAGGGAACATATTCTCAAAGATAGAACCGAAACTGATTTGCCCACCGGTAACCAGATACATCACAAGGGCGGCAAGCAAAAAGACGACAACGCCAAAGCAGTTGAAAATCAAGTGCATAAGGGCAGTACGTTTGGCATTCTTACCACTAGTCATACCCGCAATAATCGCCACAACACAAGAGCCGATATTGGAACCAAGGGTAAGATAAATACCCTGATTGAGCGTAATAAGCCCTGTCACTACCATAGTGATAGCAACTGAGGTCATTACCGATGAAGATTGGATAATCGCCGTAAAGATAGCACCGATAAGTACCAAAAGAATCGGGTTGCTGATAGAGGAGAGGAAAATCTTCACAGCATCCATCTGTGCAAAATCCTCCATAGAGCCCGACATCATACTCAATCCAACGAACAGCATACCGAAACCAGTGAGGATACCGCCTGCCGTTTTCCATGATTCACGCTTGCTAAAAAGTCCGATGAATGCGCCAATACCTGCGAAAGCAGCGAAGACGGCAGTAGTGGATAAGCCTCCCTCGGAAGAGAGACCGAGCGCCACAATCTGCGCCGTGATAGTGGTACCGATATTGGCACCATAGATAATGGTCGCCGCCTGACTGAGCGACATAATGCCTACATTGACGAAACCAATGACCATTACCGTAGTGGCACCCGAAGACTGGATAGCCGCCGTACTGAGGGCACCTATACCGACACCAATCAGTTTATTATTGCCTACTTTAGAAAACAGAGCCTTCAGGTGTTCACTGCTTGCCGATTCCAAGTTGCTGGACATCATCTGGCATGCCACCAAGAAGATACCGATACCCGCAATGAGCATCAAAATAGCCGTTATTGCCGTTACTAACATGTATTTATAGGTTTATGAGTTTATAAGTTTATGAGTTTATAGTTGAAAGTTGAAAGAAGTTGAGAGTTGTAAGTTGATAGTTTTAAGTTTTTATTGTTTGATGAGGGCGTGGTTTTTGAAACCATCAATATATATCTGCAATGGTTTCTCAAAACGCACGTGACGAACAAAGTCAGTTTCCTCTATGGCCGGCAAAACATCTAATTGCGCCGTATCCAACGTATCTTCCGGACGTGCGAATGAGTTTACATTTATATAGCCGACATTGAAAGAAGTCATATTTTGGAAGAAATGTGAACCCTGACTCGGGTCAATGCGGAAATCAGGCAGACTGCACTCCACGAGGGCTTTTGCCTCACTGATGTCACTCCACTGAACCGGTACTCCGAGCGTGGGAATCTGCGATCCCCAGCGCCCATAGCCGATAAGCACGTAACTGCGCGCCTCTTGGCGCATACGCGCGTTCCACGCACGCAAAGTGTCTGCCATCTCGCGCGTACGCAATATATTAAAGGTGTCTTGACGAAGATAGATGACATCGGTTATGCCTTCCACTTCGCCTACTCCAAGCGCACTATCCGAACGGATAATCGGCGCGGTTTCATCGATGTTTTTCCAATCCACCTTCGCCGTCAATCCATCCGCTGAAATGGGCCGAATCTGCAATACATTGAATACAGCGGGTTCTTGCATTAGGTTAGCAGCGAACTCAATCTCCACAGGGCATTTGATTTCTGCCGCAGCAATATCCAAGAGGCGCGACACGATATCTGCCAACGGGAAAGTGTTAAATTTCAATACAGGCGCAAACGTAAGACACCGAGGTCCCGAAACGTAGCACGAATCCACCATACGCATATTCTCGTAATCGAAAGTGGACGCTACCCGCTTGAGGGAACCAAACTGCTCACAATCTGCGACAGAGAATCGCTGCAGATTAACCGCATCATCAATAGAAGTCTTAAAACGTTCCGGAGCGAGACTGAGTGCCAACATCGTTTGTTGGGTCTCACGCATCGCCAAATCGGGTGTGGATGTCTGCATCACGTGCTTCGGATAGTGGGGCGAGAAACGCAATACTTGCTCGCCATCCACCACGGTTTTGCCCAAACCATAAGCCACTTTGACGATACCATCCTCCGGTTTCTCATAGCCAACAGGATAGAAATTGATACTGCGTGCCACACCGCTGATGGTCGGGAAATAGTAATTTCCCTCGGTTTCACCGCATACTTCCTGCACCACAATCGCCATTTTTTCCTCTGAAAGGACATTGGCAGTGGAGGCGATATATCCGCGCGAGGCAGAAAAATAAACCGAGGCATAGACCGATTTGATTGCCTTGCTGAGAAGACGCAATTGCTGGTCTTCGTTCTCGGTATGTGGTATCATATAGGTGGAATAGACACCAGCAAACGGCTGATAATAAGAATCTTCCAATTTACTGGACGAACGTACCGCCAATGGACGGTGTGCCACACGAATAAACCGACGCAATGCCTCGGTAAGGTCTTGCGGCAACGTAGATGCCACAAATTCGGACAAAATCTCTTCATCGGAAATATCCGAATTAATCACATATTGCAGTCCGTTGTCGTGGATAAAAGCATCAAAGGAATCGGTGGTAATGACAAGTGTACGGGGTACCAATACACGCACATTCTCCCAACGGTCATATAAATCATATTTCTGCAAGATATGGTTGAGGAACGCCAAACCACGCCCTTTGCCGCCCAAAGCCCCTGTGCCGTATCGTGCAAACCAGATAGTATCGTTGTAGGTATCAGGGTGGTATTTTGCCACTACACCAAGTGCCTGATTGATACGATAGTCGTGAATGGTTTTGATGTTAATAGCACGGATATGCTCAATATCCGAGTCATCCTTGATAGTAAGCGGACTTACCTGCTTTCCCACGGCAAAGAGACCACGTGCAAAAAGCCACTTACTCAGGTAATTGTTATCCGACAAGCGGCGGAACGCACGAGGCGAAATCGTAGAAATAATATGCTCAAACCCCTCCAAATCGTTAGCACGTGCAATCTCCTCACCTGTATCAGGATCGATTGCTACAAAATCGCCGAAACCGAATTCACGTCCAATGTACTCGCTCAACTCTTGGGTAAGCGTTTTCGATTTCTTAACAATAAAACCCACATGCAATCGGTTGGCAACCAACCGCATAGACTCTTGCGATGATTGCAACAAAAAGGGCATAGTGGGGTTGTCGGCACGTATGATACGACACAAATCAACACCGGCATCGAGTTTTTCCGATGACGACGGGTCCCCCTTGTGTATCACAAAACCGATGTCGGAGATAACGCCGATAATATTATCACGATAGCGATTGTAGAGAGCCAATGCCTCATCGTAGCAAGTAGCCATCAAGACCTTTGGGCGTGCACGTTTGCGCAGGAGTTGCTGTTTCTCGTTGAGCGCATCGCGAATGGCAATACTATTCTGCTGAAGCACCAATTTATACAAAAGCGGCAGATAGGTGGAATAGTAACGTACCGAATCCTCAACCAAGATTATCGCCCGCACCCCCTCTTCGAGAATGTCGTGGTCAGCATTCATACGATCTTCCAATAGTTTGATAATGGCGATAATGAGGTCAGCGGAATTGTTCCAGCAGAAGAAATAATCAATGTACTGCCGCTTGTGGTCAGCCACGTTGCGATAGGTCTGTTTGGAGAAAGCGGAGAGAAGCACGATAGGTGTATCCGGCGAGAGTAGTTTCATACTCTCGGCAAAATCGAACACATCAAGACTGCCCGCGTTGTTCATCGTAATAACGAGGTCGAATTGTTCCCCCTGCTGCGCCATCCCAAGGGCTTGTGTTGTGGTCTCCGCACGAAGAATTAAGGGCGGGTTGCTTAGGTTAAGTTCAGCGTATTCCTGCGCAATCTGCACATCAATATGTCCGTCCTCTTCCAAAGCGAAACTATCATAGTTATTACAAACCAAGAGGATACGTCGTACCCTTCGCACCATAAGTGATGTATAATCGCCGCTTTCCATTGCTTTACATAAAAAATTAGGTATCGGGTACACCGATACCTAATCATAATTATACAATACCCTGCTCTACCATGGCATTGGCCACTTTCATAAAGCCGGCAATATTCGCACCTTTTACATAATTGATATATCCGTCCTGCTCCGTGCCATATTTGAGACACGCTGCGTGGATATCCGCCATAATGGTATGCAAGCGTTCATCCACCTCTTCGGCAGTCCATTTGAGCCGCATAGAGTTCTGCGTCATTTCCAACCCAGAAGTAGCCACACCGCCTGCGTTGCTTGCCTTACCCGGGCTATAAAGAATGTGCGCTTGTTGGAAAAGTGCGATGGCTTCGGGTGTAGTCGGCATATTCGCCCCCTCTACCACGCAAGTACAGCCATTTTGTAGCAGTTGCTCCGCATCCTGCTTCTCCACCTCGTTCTGCGTAGCACACGGCATAGCGATGTCGCACGGCACAGACCAAGGACGCTGTCCCTCGAAATACTGCGCATTCGGATACTTGGATATATACTCTTTAATACGCCCACGGCGAATATTCTTCAACTCGAATACATAGGCCATTTTCTCTTCAGTCATTCCTTCCGGATCATAAACAAATCCGTTGGAATCGCTCAAGGTCAGCACTTTGGCACCAAGACGCATCGCCTTTTGCGCAGCAAACTGCGCCACATTACCAGCCCCCGAAATACAAACACGCTTACCCTCGAAAGTCTCACCACGTGTTGCCAACATCGCTTGCGCGAAATAGCAGACACCATAGCCAGTAGCCTCAGGACGCATCAGGCTTCCGCCCCAGTTCTGTCCCTTGCCCGTCAGCGTACCGGTAAACTCGTCACGGAGACGTTTATACTGACCGAACATATACCCAATCTCGCGTCCGCCAACACCAATATCGCCCGCCGGCACATCGGTATCGGCACCTATATGGCGTTGCAGCTCAGTCATAAACGATTGGCAGAAACGCATCACCTCGGCATCGGATTTGCCACGCGGCGAGAAATCAGAACCGCCCTTGGCACCTCCCATTGGTAAAGTCGTCAGCGCATTCTTAAACGTCTGCTCAAAAGCAAGAAACTTCATAATGCTCAGATTCACACTGCTATGAAAACGGATGCCACCTTTGTACGGACCGATGGCACTATTCATCTGAACACGAAAACCGCGGTTGATTTGCACCTCACCGCGGTCATCCACCCAAGGAACGCGGAACATAATCACGCGCTCGGGCTCCACCATACGTTCCAATACTTTTTGCTCGCGCAAGTAAGGATACGCCATCACCATCGGTGCCACGCTCTCCAATACTTCCTTCACTGCCTGATGAAATTCACTTTCACCGGGATTCTTCTGTACGAGGGTCGCCATAAAACCATCTACGTACGCCTGTGTAACCTTGTCAAACATAAAAGACTAATACTATTTTGTAAGTTGTAGGAGCAATGTGCGAAAACAGCGACAAAGGTACACATTTTTTTTCATTCTCACAATATGGGTGTGGCGGATTGTTGGGGCATCCATAAATTACCACAAAAATCATTCTTCGTTGATGACCATTAAAATTCTCCGTTAATGACCGTTAATTTGCCGCTAATTCGTTATCGGACACTTTTATATCCTACGTGCCTGCGAAGCGGCGCGAGAGAAATTAAGGAAATAAAAAGAATTTTATTTTGCAAGAAAACATCAAAGGTTGGTACCTTTGAAATGGGTGAAATAGCCGCGATATGATTGGAAAGACTGCTCCATTCGCCAAAATCGAACCGCTGAGAAACACTTATCATCCGCCATATCCGCTAAAGCGATTGCCCATGCACGACAATAACGGCGATATTTGGCAATCGTACGACAGGTACAATGGCGATAGTAGGGATAAACCAACGCCCCGAGAAACTCCAAAGCGGGTACGTTCTTCTGTTTGCCCGGCAAACTGACAAGCTGCAAGACTATTTTATCGGGGTGCAAAGTCATACCTATGTTTTGCAGATACTGCCGTATAGGTTGCAGGTTTGCTTGCAGGCTTTCGCACGAGGTATCGAGCAAATAGAAATCATCCACATACCCGCCATAACGATATACACCGAGAGTTTCCGTTACGAACCCATCCAAACCGTTGAGATAGATATTGGAAAACAATTGAGAGGTCAAATCGCCGATAGGAAGCCCTACCCCATCGGGCGAATGCCACAACGATTTAGAAGGCGGAAAATCTTTTCAATCGGATTTTGTACCGCGTATCCGATAGTCGTGAAAAGGGTTCTTGAGACAATTTACTTCTTATAGTGTCCAAACGCAGATAAAACCAATACCACAACTTCCGTATCGTGAATTTCGTACACAAGGCGGTGTTCACGATCTAAACGACGCGACCAAGTTTCAGTATTAAAATATTTAAGTTGCTCCACTTTTCCCGTACCTGTACGCGGATGTTCACGCAATTCATCTAACAAATTAGTCAGTTTGCGCAAAGCCTGCGGCGAGCGATTACGCAACGCAATAACATCTTGCTGCGCCTCTTGCGTAAAGACTATTGTGTACATAGCAAACGTTGAATGAAATTATCCGCTGTCTCATCAGGTTGCATTGTAACAATATGCCCCATCTCGAATTGCTGTTTAGAATGTGCTAACTTTGTTCTAAACTCATCTTCAGTCATTTCATTTTTACGAACCGATTGATCATAAGCAACCGGCATACGTACCACCTGCCACCCCATATTCGCAGAAAGACGTTTCAAAAAACGTGCATCTGCATTGGGTAAAGTTATCCGAAATGTAGTTTGCACTTGACTTGTTTCCATACATATATCTCCTTTCTCGCGGCAAAGATACTGCTTTTTCTGCACATATACAACCTTATTAGGAACTTTTTCTCGTTTATATGCCGCCCGCTTATGAGTGTACTGTCCAATAACAAATGCAATTTTGTGCAAAGTTAGGAAAAATATTTGA
>SAMEA104315435__coassemble_520_pt1 | contig 43885 bp, 40 predicted proteins | sample SAMEA104315435__metabat2_high_PE_041 | metagenome-assembled genome bin SAMEA104315435 (sample SAMEA104315435) | gut metagenome | biome: Monkey gut; feature: monkey-associated habitat; material: faeces | place: China | collected 2013
CTATTATGACGATAAGTATATCGTTTTCCATGGCGAGGGCTATCAGACAATCGATAAAGTCTATTCGACGGATGTACAGACACCTCGTGCAACAGAGATGTTCGCCTATTCGGGCAACAACACAATGAAAGAGTGGCAGTTGCGTTCGGCTTATGTGTTGGATAACGAAGGCATTTATTTTGAATCAGGCGAAACGGTTACACTCTATCCGTTTGAGTGTGCGGTCAATGCCGAGCAAGCCACGATAGCAAAAATGCCGCGGCTGAGCCTCAATAAGCGTCCCGGTACGGCTACCGACAGCAAGATACCTACCACGGCAATGGAGGCAGGAAGCGTGTGGACACTCATGGGCGGCTATGTAGGTGCGTTTGGCAATGTGGATGAGTACGATGCGTTGCTGCAGCGGTTGCCCGAAGGGGTGTATATCGTCAGTCGAGGCGAGCAGGCAGATAAGTTGTATCTCGTAAAATAAGCGCAAGACAAAAGGATTGAACCTACTATGATTGCACAGATTATGAAACGATTGATTCTTATGATAGCCGCTATATGGAGTGTGGCAGTGTGCTTGTCCGCACAAGGCTTCGGCTATTCGTATGGTGCGGGGCGTGAGGATGTACAGGTGCAGACGCCCATTGCCGAGCCTGGTGCCGGTCGCCCCGAAGCAGTATGGGCGGTGAGTGGTAATTTGCAACCGTTCGGAACGTGTGCGAATGACCTGGATACCCCCCCCTATGGTCCTTCGCGTGCCGGTAGGCGCAAACCGCCTACCACTGGCGGACAACCTGACCCTGAGAACCCAAAACTGCCTCAACCGATTGGAGATGTAGATGTATGGTGTGGATTGGCTCTGCTAATCTATGTGTTGCGTATCGCTTGTCGGAAACGCAAACAATCAACCGCAATTACGGAGTAAATACACATTTCCCTGTATGGACAATATACAGCGCAGGAAATAATAAACAACTAATTTTATACAACCAATTAAACACACATTTTTATGAAAAAGATGTTTACTTTTGTAGCCGCTATGTTGCTTTGCACAGTGGCTTTCGCAGAGGAAAAAGAACTCTTTAACCCTGCTAACGCTTCTATCAAAGAAACGTATTTTGCACCAAACTGGGCACCGGATGGTAAAAGTACGGCTACCTACGATGCCACCACGGGTACTATCTCCATCGACATTCAGAGCGACCTCGTTGCACAATGGCAAGGACAAGTGAAACTGCAACACGATGTAACGTTTGACCCCGCTAAGAGTTATATCCTCTCTATGAAGTTCCATTCCAATAAAGCATTTGGCGGCGTTACGGTGAAAATGGACGACAATGCCGGGGTCGTTTATGCCAATCAAGAGATTAAACTTCCTGCTGATGCCGACTATGTTTTTACCTCTGCTAAAAGCAATGGCGTTGCCGGAAACAACAAGATTATGGTCTTTGACTTTGGTTATGCGGCTGCCGGAACCAAAATCACTATCAGCAATATCTCTATCAAAGAGGTAGGCGAGGCTGCTGTGGTTGAACCGGTTGAGCACCCCGCACCTGCTGTCGCTCCTACATGTGCGGCTGCCAATGTGTTCTCTATCTATTCCGATGTCTATACCGCTGGCACCAAGATGGCTATCGGCGGTTGGGGACAAAAAACAAAGATTGAAGAAGTAAATCTTTCTGAAACCGACAAGGCGTTCTATTGCACCGGCAGCAACTATATGGGTTGGGAACTCAATGCCAATGTGGCTATTGCTCAATTGGCAAACTATCCCTACCTCCACATGGATATTTATGTTGCCGAAGCCGCTTCGATTATGTTCCAGCCTATCTGGGGTGCGGGCGGTATGGCTACATTTACATTGGCAGCAGGTTGGAATAGTTTGGATATAGACCTTGCTGAAAAGTATAACGGTATAGATCTCGCTAAGATATACCAACTCAAATGGGATGGAATGCCTTCTACGTGCTATTTCGACAATGTGTACTTCTACAATAACACAGAAACGGCACTGCCTATGGTTGAGAATGTGCAAACAGCCGTTAAGACCATTGAGAACGGACAATTGGTTATCCTCCGTGATGGTATCCGTTACAATGCCCTCGGTCAGGTAATGGAATAAGCATAAAGATGATTGAATAAGGATAAACATGAGTGCGATAAAATAAGCATAAGTGTGATAGAATAAACACAAGTGTGGAATAAGCATGAGTGTGATAGAATAAGAATTTAGTTAGTAGTTGTTGGGGAGCGGACAGAGTTCATTCTGCCCGCTCTTTTTTTGTTTGTAAAGCGAGACTAAATACATCCGTTTGCCATCCGTTTACTTTCCGGGTAACAAGCATATGTTAAACTTGGGTGATTCTTGGGTGATTCTTGGGTGATTCTTGGGTGATTCATATGTTATTCAGCCGTCAATCTCGATAGAATAAGCCTTCGGCGGACAGTGGCGCACAATACCATTGTGTGCGCAGCACGCGCCACCGTCAGCCGCTAATGTTCTTAAATCGTCGCTGCTACCATAACTATACAATCATCGTATAATTATGCGGCAAAATGAATATGTTTTTGTGTATAAATATACAAAATGCAACAAAAATGCATAAAAACATAACTTTTTGCTATGTAAAATTTGCGTATGTGAATTATTTGCTGTACTTTTGCGCCCAATTTTAGTATTAAACAAAATTTAAGGGAATTTTATCGCCTGCTGAGGGACGGGAGATTCCAAGGTATTAACTAATTTTATTTAAGGTATGAAAAGGATTTTACTCCTTATGTCTGCCTGCTTCGTAAGCATCGGTCTCGCCTTTGCGCAGTTGCAGACATTCAACGGAGTCGTACTGAGCGAAACGAACGGCGAACCTGTGATAGGTGCCTCCGTACAAGTGAAAGGTACGACGCAGGGTACCATCACGGATTTCGATGGTAAGTTTTCAATCATTGCCGACAAGGGAGGCATACTCGTGGTGTCGTTCATTGGTATGCGGACAGTGGAGGTACCGGTGGCACAAGACTTGAAGATTGTGCTTTCGGAGAACACTTCCGAGTTGGACGAGGTGATGGTGGTAGCCTTTGGTACGACCACCAAGAAATCGTTTACAGGTTCGGCTTCGGTGGTGAAGAGTGACGACATTGTCAAGCGCCAGACCAGCAACGTTACCAACTCGCTCAGCGGTCAAGTGGCTGGTGTACAGGGTGTCAGCACCGACGGTGCTCCGGGTGCCGTAACGAAAATACGTATCCGCGGTATCGGCTCTATGAACGCTGACAACTCCCCGCTCTACGTAGTGGATGGTGTTCCGGCGGACGACAACACGATTGCCACGCTCAATAATAATGATATCGAGTCCATTACTGTTCTCAAAGATGCTGCCAGCAACGCCCTCTATGGTGCGCGTGGTGCCAACGGCGTGGTGCTGATCACTACCCGCCGTGGTAATACGCAGGATGCACAGATCACAGTGGATGCCAAGTGGGGTAGCAACTCGCGCGAGGTGCCTACCTATTCGGTAATGACCGACCCCGGTATGTATTACGAGACGTTCTATCAGGGCTTGTACAACAGCCAGTACCTCGCAGGACAATCGTCGGCTTATTCGCACGAGTACGCCAACACCTACCTGCTTGACCCCAAGAACGGCGGTCTCGGCTATCAGGTATATACGGTGCCTACAGGGCAACGCCTCATCGGACGTAACGGCAAACTGAACCCCAATGCCACCCTCGGTTACAATGACGGCAGCAACTATTATCTGCCCGACAGCTGGTATGGCGAACTGTTCAACTCGAGCAACCTTCGTCAGGAGTACAATCTCAGCGTTTCCGGTTCCACCGACAAAATCAACTACTTCGCTTCGGCGGGCTATCTTGACGACTCCGGTATTATCGAGAATTCTGATTATCAACGTTTTACTACCCGTGTCAATGTGGACTACCAAGCCAAGAAATGGCTCAAGATCGGTACTTCGATGAGTTATGCCCATGCCGATCAGAAGTACCCGACCGACCAGACAAGCGACAATGCGGCTTCTTCGTCGGGCAACCTCTTCTTCGTCAGCAATTTTATGGCGCCTATCTACCCGCTTTATATCCGTAATGCCGACGGATCTATCGCACACGATGCCAATGGTTATACGATGTACGACTACGGAGACGGTGCCTCGGTGGCAGCGGGTACGCAGCGTCCGTTTATGAGTCAGTCGAATCCCGCTTCGGCTATCGCCCTCGACAAGTCGAAATATACCAACGATATGTTTACCGGCAAGTGGTATGCCACTATCGAGTTCTACAAAGGCTTGAAGGCTACCGCCAACGTGGGCGTCAACTATTTCGGCAGCCGCTACCAGCAGACCACCAACCCCTACTATGGGCAGTATGCCACCTCGGGCGGTCTTGCGTATGTGGAGTCTGACAGATATCTGATTGTCAACCAGCAATACTTGCTTACCTACAACAACCGTTTTGCCGGTCTCCACAATGTGGACTTGCTGCTCGGCTACGAGAACTATCAATATACCGAGTCTGCTGTTTATGGGCAGAAGACCAAACTATTCTCGCCCGACATCGCCGAGGTGAGCAATGCCATCCTCTCTCCGCTGACGGGCTCGCTTACCCACCACTACGCTACACAGGGTATTTTGGCACAAGCCAAGTACGACTACGATAGCAAGTACTACTTCTCGGCATCCTATCGCCGCGACGCTTCCTCTCGTTTCGCCAAAGAGCATCGTTGGGGTAACTTCTGGTCGGTTGGTGCCGCATGGGACATCAACTCCGAGTCGTGGATGGAACCGGCACAAGATGTAGTGAATCTTTTGAAACTGAAAGCCAGTTACGGTGCGCAGGGTAACGACAACCTGCTCACAAGCGACGGCAAGGTGAACTATTACCTCTATACCGACCAGTATGACGTGAGCGAGAGCAACGGTGCCTTTGCTACCACGCTGACCTACAAAGGCAACAACGACCTGACGTGGGAAACCTCCTACAACCTGAATGTCGGTATCGACTTCGCCCTCTTCGATGAGCGTTTGAGCGGTACTGTCGAGGGTTTCCAGCGCCGCACGGTGGATATGCTCTACTACAAACCCGTACCTTCGTCGTTGGGCTATAGCACGCTGCCGGTGAATATAGGCTCGGTCAGCAACGCCGGTCTTGACCTTGAGTTGCACGGCGTTCCTGTCCGCACCAAAAACGTAACGTGGACGATCTTCGCCAATATGACCTATTTCAAGAACAAGATTCTCCAACTCTCCCCCGAATTGAATGGTCAGTGGATTAGCGGCAACTATATATATAAGGAGGGCGAGAGTCTCTACAACTTTTATATCCGTAAATATGCAGGTGTTGACCCCGCTACGGGTAAGTCTCTGTGGTATCAGGATATCACGGATGCGGAAGGCAATGTAACAGGGCAGACCGTAACCGATGTATGGTCCAACGCTACGCAGTATGAGACGGGCGACATCCTGCCGAAGGTATATGGCGGTTTCGGCACTTCCTTGGATGCGTACGGACTGGATTTCTCTGTCAGTTTTGCATACCAACTCGGCGGACGTATCTATGACGATGGCTATCGTGCGTTGATGCACTCGGGCAACTCGTCCTTCGCAGGACAGAACTGGCACACCGATATTCTCAATGCGTGGACACCCGAGAACACCGACACCGATGTACCCCGTGTGGACGCAGCCGACCTCTACACCAACTCCTCTTCCGACCGTTGGCTCATCTCATCCAACTACTTGAACCTGCAGAATATCACTCTCGGCTACACGCTGCCTGCCAAGTGGACACGCAAGATCAAAGTGGAGAAACTGCGTATCTACGGCGTTGCCGACAATGTCGCCCTTGTATCTGCCCGCAAAGGTCTCGACCCGCGCCAGAGTTACACCACCTCCAGTATGAATACCTACGCTTCGATGCGTAGTATCTCCGGCGGCATCAGTATTACTTTCTAAATGACTACAACAATGAAAACAATAGCAAGATATATAGCCCTTTTCGGCTTGGTCTTCGGTCTGGCGGCGTGCGACAGTATGCTTGATACCGCTCCCGAAGGTGCTACCAAGACCGAATCTCAGAAACAGGATGCGTTCAGCAAGAACCCCTCGACATCGGCAGCCGACATCTCGGCAATGTATGCACAGATGATTCAACTTTTTGCTGGTTTGGGCGAAGACGATTTGGAACGCCATTACGACTTCGGATATGCTTCTATGTGTATCATGCGCGATTGTATGGGAGCAGACTATGTACGCCCCAACTGGTTTGCTTCGGCAGGCGAATACTCCGACCGTGTCTATACTTCGCTTGAGATGCGTATGCACTGGCGTGAGTACTACAAGATTATCCGTGCCGCCAATGCGGTGATCGGAGGTATCGACAGCACCGCTACCGACGCTACCCTGCGTGCCAACCTCGGTCAGGCACGTGCCGTACGTGCATTCTGCTATCTCGAGATGGCGCAACTCTACCAGTTCACCTACAGCGACGCGACCAAGAACCTCCCATGCGTGCCTATCGTAACGGAGCAACTCATTTCGGAGCAGTCGGAGAACAATCCGCGTGCTTCCGTGCAACAGGTCTATGACCTCGTATTGCGCGACCTCAACTATTCGGTCAGTGCGCTTGCGGGTTTCAACCGTGCCGACAAAGGCTATGTCAATCAGGCGGTTGCACTCGGTCTGCGTGCCCGCGCCAACCTCGCCCTCAAGAACTGGGCGGCTGCGGCTTCCGATGCCGATAGCGCACTCATCGTTTCGGGGGCAAGTATCTACACCCGCGAGGAGGTCTCCAAACCTACGTTCTGCTCGGCAAGTGCCTCGTCCGTCCTTTGGGCGAACATTCTCACTGAGAGCAACGATGTCGTTTCGTCGGGTATCGTCAACTGGCAGGGACACGTCAGTTCGTTCTATACGCAAGGTTACACCAGTGTAGGTGCCTATAGTTCTATTTCTTCTACCCTCTACGCCAAAATATCTGACACCGACGTGCGCAAAGGTTGGTGGCTCAATGAGCAGAAGACTTCGCCGCTCCTCGACAATGCAGCCTACTCGTGGTGGAAAGAGACTGCCACCGGCGATGGTATGGAGTACGTGAACGTCAAATGGGGTTTGGCAAACGACAACAGCACCTCTATGACTGCAGCGGCGGATTGGATCCTTATGCGTGCCGAAGAAATGCTCCTCATCAAAGCCGAAGGCTTGGCTCGCTCGGGCGACGAAGCGGGCGCACGTGCCGCACTTGCACAACTGACCGCGGAGCGCGACCCGCAGTACCGGCAGACCGAAAGCAATCTCTTGGACGAGATCTGGTTCCAGCGTCGTATCGAACTCTGGGGCGAAGGCTTTGCGTTCTTCGACATCCTCCGTCTCGAAAAAACGATCAACCGAAAGAGTACCAACCTCGCTACCAGCAACTGGCCTGCGGCTTGGCAATACACCATCCAACCCAACGACCCCGTTCTGCTCTTCCTCATACCGAGTGTGGAGATTGAGGCAAACCAAGGCATTAGCAATAGCGACAACAACCAACAGGTGGCTACGCCGACCGTTTAACACTAAAAGTATAGCATAATGAAAGCAAAATATCTGTATATTGCCCTTGCCGCCGTGGCGCTGGCAGGGTGCAAGAACGAGATACCCGCACGCGGCGACTCGCCCGCATCGGAAGGTCTCTATATATTCGACAATACGCACACCTCGGTGGTTTACAAGCCCGCCGATGTGGCAATCGACAGCGCAGTGATTATCGGGCGTACCTCGTACCTTGAGGCTGCCGACTATACGCTGAATATCACCGCAACCGATGAGGGGTATTTGGATGTGGCAACGACCATCCATTTCAACGCAGGACAGCAGTTCGACACCATCGTCGTGGACGCAACTAACATGCCTATCGGTGCTTCAACCGACCTGACCATTGCCATTGCCGATGAGGATGCCACGCTCTACGGGCGCAGCACGCTCACCATCAACTACGCAAAGGACTACAACTGGGCAAGCCGCGGTAAGGTACATTTCGTTTCCGGCTTCTGGAACGAAGAAGGCGATGTGGCTATCGAGAAAGCCGTAGAGGCAACCGATTCGCTCTTCCGTCTGGTAAGCCCCTATTTCTACATTGACCCCGCTGAAGAAACCGAAGAGGGCAGTGGGGTGAAAGAAGGCGACGGTTATTCAGTTGAGCAAGGACACCACATCAAGTTTATCTTGGATGCAAACTACAACGTGGTCAGCCTTGATGGAGCACAGAATGGTGAATACTTTGTATATGAGGCGTTTACGGGCATTACAAGCGAAAGCGATGGCGAATACTCGCTCTACTACACTTCCAAGTACGACCCCGACTATTGTACGTTCACCAACAAGGGCAACGTCTTCACTTTCAATGCCTTCCTGCCGTTAGCCGACGGACTCTATGGTCCTTATACCGAGCAATGGACGTGGACAGACGGCTGCCCCGCTTCACTGCAAGGCGATGACACGGAGACTCCCGAAACCGAAGAATAATGTATGACTGATAAACGAACAATCTGTATGAAAAAGTATATTTTGGCTTTGCCGCTTGTCCTTGCAGCCTGCCTTGTGGGTTGCAAACAAGAGAAAAATGGTAACTTGGACGAGATTTTGCTCGCCCGCCAGACGCTCACCAATGCCGATGCGTACTATTATGTGGAAACCGACGACGAAGGCAATACCTATTACGGTGCTACTGCCGATGTGCGCAAACTGACCGTCGCTTTCTCGTCCGCCAACCTCTCGTTTGACTACACCGCCGGCGAGGGCGAGTTCTTCGAGTTGGAGTTCTGCGTTCCCGTGGACAGCCAATCGCTGGCATCCGGCAAGTACGTAGGCGGTGAGGTGGCTCCGTTTGCCATCAACTTGGAAAACTCTTTTGCCGCTTCGGTAAACAACTCCACGCCTGTGAATCAACTGCCGTCGGCTATCGAGGTCAATGTCAGCAAATCGGGCGACGAGTACACCGTTGAGATTGACTACACCAATACGTGGGGCGGCAAACTCAAAGGCACCTATACGGGCAAACTTGATTTCAAGGATGTAGCCTACTATCGGGAACCGCAGACGCCTACCGGGTTCCATATCGAACACCCCGAATCGGTAGAGTTTGAAGCCAATGCACAGAACGAAGCCTATTGGACATACTATGGGATAACGCTCCATACCGTTACCATTACCGATGCCGATGGCAATACGTTGGTTATCGATTTGCAGGCGAAAGACGAGAATGCCATCGAATCCCTCCCCGCAGGCACCTATTCTGCCATCTATTCGGGCGTCTGGTCGCTGGATGATACATTTGCCGACTTCTACCGCTCTGGCGAAGCCGAGGCAACCTATCTGCTTACCCCCGACGGGCATTACTACTATCTCTCTGCCACTGCGCCTTTGGTCATCGCTTATGACGAGGCAGGCGAACTGACCGCCCTTACCTTCTCTGCCGAGAGTGCCTACGGTACACAGGTAACCGTCTCGCTGTAAGGATTTACCATACATACATAAAAAGGGACTGTCTTGACATCAATCAGGACAGTCCCTTTTTTATTTTTGAATGTGCATTTGAATATATCTGGTTCAATTTTCGTTATATCCCCTATCAACTACGGTACATACATAGTAGATATACGGTAGATACACGCTGCCTCTATTGCGGATTGGAAAGCGGAGGGTTGTTTTGGGATTACTTGAAGAACGTAAAATTTACACTCCCGTAGGAACGATGGGAGACGAAATGCGGGTGGTTGGAGAAATCGTAGTCCTTGCCGTGTTCCAAAACAAACAGCCCATCCGGGCGCAAGAGGTTTTTCTCAAAGATTAAATCGGGCAGGGTGTGCAATGCTTCCAAAGCATATGGCGGATCGGCAAAGATAAAATCGAATTGCAGGTGGCAGGCGTTGAGAAACTTGAATACATCGCCGCGTATGACGGTTAGGTTTCGTATCCCCAATTGTTTGCAAGCCGAGATAATGAAGTTCTGCTGTGTATGTGCCACCTCCACTGCCGTTACCTCTTTGGCGCCTCGGCTCACAAACTCCAATCCTATACCGCCTGTACCGGCAAAGAGATCGAGCATCTCGCAATCCTCAAAATCAATGCGGTTATTGAGCAAGTTGAACAGGCTCTCTTTGGCAAAATCGGTGGTGGGGCGTGCGGTTATATTTTTAGGGGGCGCCAATCGACGCCCCCTAAATTGTCCGGATATTATTCGCATAATCGAACGAAGAACAATGAACCACGAACCAAGAACGAATAACTCGTCATTCTCAATTCATCATTCATAATTATTTATTATTCCCAGTTGCCGGCGTTGTTGTTTGGTGCTTCCACGCTACCTACTTTCAATCCTGTATAGTGTTCCAGTTTCTTCTCTTTGTCGATGAGGTTTACCAATTCCTGTTGGTTCAGGTCGCCCAGATAGGTATCAAACGGTGCGCGTGCCTCAAACAGCGGTACGCGGATCCCCTGACTGGTGGTATAATTGTTGTTTACCTCAATTTCAAATTTGGTCTTGTTGGTGTAGGGGATATAGATGATTTCATCGATATTGCTCTCGTTGTACTCACCTTTGTAGAGGCTCTGAATCAGGTTGCTCTCGATGGTATCACGGCGGAAACCGCTCAAGCCGTTCTCAATAACGTCTTTATCGTTAGCCCAAATATAGGCATAGAGTTCTGTATCGCTGGCGAAATCCTGCTTTTTGAGGGCCTTTTTCTTGGCAGTCTCAATGATTTTGGCTGCTTTCGGCTCGGTCAGACCTGCTTCGAGTTGCTTGTCGGTAAGACTTCCCTCTTTCATAACCTCTTTCTTGGTAGCGGTTTTGAGGAAAAGAATTAAACTATCGGCGTCAGCCATATAGCGACCGTTTTGGCGGTTAAACTCCACCTCCGCAGTACGCAAATTAACCAAATTCTTCACTACAGCTACCTCACGGGCAGTACGTTTCTCCTCAAACTGAATAGGAGTAACAACGCTCACTACGCAGAAATAAGCCATTGCGACTGCTGCGATGCTGAGCAAAGTAATCATAATTGCTTTTGTTGCTTTCATCTTATCTGGTATAATTTTTGTGTTTCTTGATATAGTGTGCACTTACTGCACAAAACCGCCGCAAAGTTACGCTTTTTTTTTTATATGTGCAAAAAAAAGCGTATTTTTGCCCCCGAAATCAAGTAGAGAGGAGAACGCATTATGGAAGATAGCAATCAGGTACTATTTCAGATTCTGACCGAGCGTTTGGAATTGCTCCGTCAGTTGGACAAAGAGGACGATTCCGACAGACGCCGACACATCGCAAAAGAGACACAGATGCTCCATGCTCCATTGGCACACAGGCTTGGTTTGTATCAAATCAAAACCGAGATGGAGGACCTTGCCCTCAAGTTCACCGACTACAAGACCTATAAATATATCGCGCACGCGCTCAACGCCAAAAAGTCGGAGCGGGATGCGTATATTGCGCGTTTTATCGCCCCTCTCAAGCAAAAACTCACGGAGGCGGGTTTCGTCTTCACTATCAAGGGGCGTCCCAAGTCGATTCACTCTATCTACCACAAGATGCAGGCGCAGCATTGTGATGTGGATAGGATTTACGACTTGTTTGCCATACGTATCATTCTGGAGTCTCCAGCCGACCGCGAAAAGCAGGATTGCTGGCAGGTCTATTCGCTCATTACGGACATTTTTCAACCTAATCCGAAACGCCTACGCGACTGGTTATCGGTGCCTAAAGAGAACGGTTACGAGAGTCTGCATACCACCGTCCTCGGTCCGGACGACCGTTGGGTAGAGGTGCAAATCCGCACAAGACGCATGGACGAGGTGGCGGAAAAAGGTGTGGCGGCGCACTGGGCGTACAAGGGGGTCAAGGGAAATATCCTTGCCAATAAGCAGTATGTCTATGTCTTCACGCCTACGGGCGATTTGCGTCGTCTGCCTGCCGGTGCCACGGTGCTCGATTTTGCCTATAGTATCCACTCCGACGTGGGCGACCACTGTGTCGGAGGGCGTATCCGCAACCAGAATGTGTCGATTAGACAGCAGTTGCAGAACGGCGACCAGATAGAGATTTCTACCTCCCCAAACCAAAAACCGAATGCCGACTGGCTCAATTTCGTAACTTCCACCAAGGCGAAAAACAAGATTCGCCAATCGCTCAAAGAGATTGAATATAAGGACGCTGCGGAGGGCAAGGAACTGCTCGAAAGTTTCCGCAATTGGAAAATCGAATACAACGAGGCAGACATCTCCCGTCTGGCGAACAAACTGGCGTACAAGGCGGTGAGCGACCTCTATCAGTCTATCGCACGGGGCAAAGAGGATATTTTGCAACTCAAGGACATCTATCTCTCGCTGGACGATTCTGTTCCGCATCACACCGAACCCAAGCCCGAATATGTGCCGAAAGAGCAACTGACGGGACTGGCGATAGAGGTGGATATGAATGTGAAAAATGTGGATTATCACTTGTCTAAGTGCTGTAATCCGCAGCCGGGCGACCCTATCTTTGGTTTCATCAGTGTTACCAAAGGTATCCGTATCCACCGTTGCGATTGCCCCAATGCCGACAATATCCGCGAGCGTTATTCCTATCGTATGATTCCCGCCCGCTGGGCAAAGAAAGTATGATAGGACGTAGTATATCCGGCTGCTCCGTTTTAATTCATGTTTTGGGGCTATTCCATCAAGTCCTCTATTATTTGGTTGAGAATATGCAGCCCCGATAGAGTGGCAACCACTCGGTTGTCCGGTGTAAGACGCAATAGGCGGTGCTCTATGTAGTGGGTGAGCAATCGTGGATCGTGCAGATCGGAACAGGCTATGCCGTCTGCCGTGCGCAGTCCTAACATCAGTCGTTCGTTGTACCGGTCCTTCGCCGACAGGTGTTCCGTTTCGCGCACCAAGGTGTGATTCCGTATTCCTTCTATATATATAGGGAGGTCGCCGGGATTCCAAGAACGGTCGGTGCCGTTATACGAATGTGCCCCTGCTCCCAAACCGATATAGGGAGTGTTGTTCCAATAGTTACTATTATGTCGGGAACGCTTGCCCGGGCGTGCAAAATTCGATACTTCGTAATGCTCAAACCCTGCTTTGCCAAGGCGGTGTGCGATATAATCGTACATCGCGTTTTCTGTATCTTCATCCGTTTCTGCCACTTCTCCTCGGGCTAACATTCGGCTCAACGGTGTACCTTCTTCAAAAGTCAGGCAATAGGTGGATATATGTTGCACATCCAATAGCAGTGCCTCCTCCACGTCCTTCTTTACAATCTCCAATGGTTCTATGTCCATTGTCCGTGGTTCATTGTCTGTCGGCAATCCGTAGATAAGGTCTATGGAGATGTTGTCAAATCCGGCGGCTTGTGCGGTGCGTACTGCTGTGCGGGCTTGTTCTGCCGTGTGGCGTCTGCCGATACGGCAGAGCAGCATGTCGTCAAACGATTGGATGCCGATAGAGAGCCGGTTGATACCCATCCTGCGCCATGCAGCCGCTTTCTCGGGGGTTATATCACCGGGGTTGCACTCCAATGTGATTTCCCCGGCTTGCGATACGGGCAGTGCGGAAAACAGGTTTTGTAGGTCGGCAATCTCCAGCAGACTGGGGGTTCCTCCGCCCAAATAAATGGTTTCTGTCTTGCCTGTTTGCTGTGCCTCCTCGGAGCGGCTATGCCATTCTTGTATCAGCGCATCGACATACTCTGTCCGGCGACTGAGTTGTGTGGTTGAAAAGAAATCGCAATAGATGCATCTGCTTTTGCAAAACGGGATATGTATGTATAGTCCTGCCATTTTGTTTCCTTTGATGTGCAAAGGTACGCATAAATTTTCATATATCCAACGAAACGGCAAAAACAGCGTTATCCTTCGTGTATCCTTCGTATATCTTTCGTGTATGTATTGTAGTCGGTAGCATGAAGACAAGTCTTGTGGGGATGCGGTGGAAATTGTTTTTTGTACGAAAGCGGATTGCCGTCTGGTAGTCCGCTTTTGTTGTTTTGCTTCGTAAACAAAGGGATATTTGTGTATATGCGGAAAATGTTGTAACTTTGCAAACAAATCAAAAAAAACGTACGGATATGAAGATTTCAAAGCGTATTGACTCGCTCAGCGAGTCGCAGACATTGCAGATTGCCGCACGCTGCCAGCAGTTGCGTGCAGAAGGTGTGGATGTGATCGGTTTGTCGCTCGGCGAACCCGATTTTGCGGCTCCGCAGCACGTAAAAGAGGCAGCGAAAGCCGCAGTGGACAACAATTTCTCCCACTATGGTCCGGTTCCCGGTTTCCCCTCGTTGCGCGAGGCGATTGCCAAGACGCTTAACGAGGAACTCGGCGAGCATAACCCGCAGGCGTTCAATGCGAACGAAATCATTGTGTCGGTGGGCGCGAAGCACTGCCTTTGCAATGCCATTGAAACCCTGGTGGGACCGGGCGACGAGGTTATACTGCCTACACCGTGCTGGGTGAGTTATGTGGAGATGGTGAAGTTGGCCGAGGGAAAGAGTGTGCTGGTGCGCACCACAATGGACAATAACTTCTGCATTACGGCGGAACAGTTGGAGGCGGCTATTACGCCGGCTACCCGTTTGCTGGTGCTTTGTACGCCCAACAACCCGACGGGAAGCGTCTATAGTCACGAGGCATTGGTGGACATCGTGCGCGTATTGGAGAAGCACCCGCAGATATGCGTCATATCGGACGAGATTTACGAGCATATCCTCTATACGGGGCAACACGAGAGCCTCGGGCAGTTCGAGAGCCTGAAAGATCGTCTGGTGATTATTAACGGCGTGAGCAAAAGCCATGCTATGACGGGCTACCGTATCGGTTGGATGGCATGCCACGACAAGGGATTTATCAGTGCCGTCAAGCGTCTGCAAGGCCAGCAATGTACCTGCGCCACCACTATCGCGCAGAAAGCAGCCGAGGCGGCTTATACAGGGGATCAAACCTGCGTGGAGACTATGCGCCAAGCCTTTGAGCGACGACGCAACCTGATTATCGGTTTGGCACGCGAGATTCCGGGCTGGAAAATCATCGAACCGCAGGGGGCGTTCTACCTGTTCCCGGACGTGTCATACTATTTCGGCAAGCAAACGCCTGACGGACATTCGCTTAACAACGCCAACGATGTAGTGGAATATCTGCTCAACGAAGCGCATGTTGCGTGCGTGAGCGGATCGGCTTTCGGAGAGGACAATTGCATCCGCTTGTCGTATGCCACAAGCGAGGAGAACATCACGGAGGCGATGAGACGAATCAAAGCGGCATTGGCAAAACTCTGATACTATTGCGCAATAAACCCATAAACGCATAAACGTATAAACCCATAAACTGAACTATGGATCGCCAGGAGCAGGTAGAGCACTATTTGCAAGAGCATCACATCTGTTACACATGCTACAACCACCCCGAGGGAAAAACCATCGGCGAGGCGAAGCGTTGGTGGCACAACGACGGAAGCGTGCATTGCAAAAACATTTTTATGCGCAACCACAAGGGCAATCAGCACTATCTGATTTGCTTCGATTGCGACCACGACCTCGCTATCCACGACTTGGAGCAGAAGCTCAAGGCCTCGCTGCAAGCCGCAGGGCAGCCTGCCCCCGGTAAACTCTCCTTTGCAAGCCCCGAACGGATGTTGCGCTTTCTCGGTCTCGAACCGGGGAGCGTCAGCCCGTTCGGGCTGATCAACGACACCGGGCATCATGTGATTTTGTTCCTCGACAAAAACCTGCAAAACGCCGCGTCGCTCAGTTTCCACCCTAACGACTGCCGTGGCACCGTGGTAATCAGTCAGACGGAGTTCCGAAAATACCTCGAAACGGTCGGAAACAAGGTGGAATGGTTAGAGTTGTACTGATAGACCGCTACGCTGTTAGAAATTAGACCGCCTGCGGTTGTTAGATGTTAGAGATTAGATGAAAGATTTTACATTAGCCAAATACAATATGTTGCTGCTTGCTTTTCAGGCGAAAGGCTATGTCTTTCTGACGTTTGAAAACTACTGTACGGCGGAGCATTTGCCCGACCGCTATGTGATTTTGCGGCACGATGTGGATCGGTGTCCGCAGAATAGCGTTGCTACTGCACAGATAGAGAACAAACTGCAAGTGCGGGCAAGTTATTATTTCCGTGTCGTACCCGAAAGCAATCAACCAGACGCCATTCGCCGCATTGCCGACTTGGGACACGAGATTGGTTACCACTACGAGGATATGGCACTTGCGCACGGCGACATAGACAAGGCGTTTGCCCATTTTGAGAAGAGCCTGCACTATTTCCGTACATACTATCCTGTTCGCACAGTCTGTATGCACGGAGCACCGACAAGCCGCTACGACGGGAGAAACCTGTGGGAAAAATACGATTACCGTAAGTCGGGCATATTGGGCGAACCCTATTTTGATGTGGATTTCTCGCAGGTGCTATACCTCACGGATACGGGGCGTTGTTGGGACGGATATAAGGTCTCCTTGCGGGATAAGATACCCGTTTACCAGGACGAGTGGTTGCGCAAAGGGCTTACTTGGCATACCACGGACGATATAATTAACGCATTGGAAAACAACACGTTTCCACTGCGGATTATGATGAATACTCATCCGCAGAGGTGGGCTGAAAGCAAAGGGCAATGGGCGAAAGAACTGATTGTTCAGAATATTAAAAATATAGTTAAGCGAATACTGATTGTATGCGGAAACAAATAAGCATTGACATTGTTATCTGGATTATTTCTATTGTAATTTGTTTGATTTGGCGGTTGGCTGCAGACAAGGCGGAGATATGGAGTTATCTCGGTTTGTTTGCCGTGATGATGTTGGTATGGATTGCAATAGGATTGATTTTTCGACTCTATCATTCCTATAAGAAAGCATGGTACTGGCAGTCCCTCCTCTCTCTGGCACTTACCGCCACGGCGATGTTGCTGCTGTGCCGCTATGCTTTGCCAGAGTTGGAACGGCAGTTCTCGACCATTGTGGCGATGTGGATGGTGGGCATTGTTTCCTTTATCGATTTCTTTGTTATACTGGCGGAGCATTATTGGAAATATGCACAGAATATGACGGTGCCCGCTATGAAGATTGAGCAGCGCGAACACGCCACCGTTGTGCGCCCCGACGAACGCCGCAGAGAGACAACCGTAGAGACCATACATCAGTCGGTGCTGTCGATTACCACGGAGGAAGACTACCAAATGTTGTTGGAAAAAGCCCATTTGGACAACCGACAGACCAAGGTGGTGGCTAACAGAGACCGCTTTAGTTTTCTGCAAATACCAGATTATGAATACAATACGGTGGTGGATCTGACCTTGCTCAATGATGCCAAGGGAATCAACCGGCGTTTCTGTATTGTCAATCAAAAACTGCCCGACGAGGGACGGTATGTGTGCTGCTACCGCCCGCAGGAGTATATCAAACGGAAAATACTCAACCGCTATCCGGCGGGGATACGGTGGATAGTCTATTCAGGCTATTTCTTTTGGAAACGTGTCATCCCGCGTCTCCTGCTGATGTCGCGTCTATACTACGATCTTACCAAGGGGCGCAAACGTATGCTTAGCAAGACAGAGGTGTTCGGACGATTGTACTATTGCGGATTTGAGGTAGACGAAGTTGTGCCTATGGGGCATATCGAGTATGTCTTTGCACACCGCCATTCGCAGCCTTACCCGCAGGAGCAAATAAAAGTCTATGGCCCTCTGATTAAACTGCGTCGCGTGGGAAAAAACAAGGAGTATGTGTATATCTACAAGTTCCGCACCATGCACCCCTACGCAGAGTATATTCAGAAATACGTGTTCGACAAGCGTGGAGGAATGGATATAGCCGACAAGAGCAACGACGACTGGCGTATCACCACTTGGGGGAGGTTTATGCGCAAGTATTGGTTGGACGAATTGCCTATGCTGATCAACTGGTTCAAAGGCGATGTCAAATTGGTAGGGGTGCGCCCTATCTCGCAGACCATGTTCGATACGTATCCTGCTGACTTGCAGGAGAAACGTACACGCTGCAAACCGGGACTGATACCGCCGTTCTATATTGACCACCCGAAGACCTTGGACCAACTCTTCGAGAGCGAGAACAAATACTTGGATGCGTACTTTAAGCACCCGTTTCTGACCGATGTGCGGTATTTCTTTATGACGATGTATTCTATTCTGTTTAAGCGTATGCACTCGGCGTAAAGGCTATCCTATGCGCATCCTAAGCGCATCCTGTACGGATTTTACGCATTGAAGGTTTGCGGGGAGCGAGCGCATATTTGTAGGAAAGGACAGAGTGGGGAACATTCTTTTTCCTCTACTTGCGGAAAAGAGGTGGTGGTTACCACCTCGCGGAGTTTGTCCGTCAAGGCGGGCAGGAATCGGTCGCGCACCTCGGTGTAGTTGTGTACCTCTTGCTTTTCTATAGAGACGGTCGTTTGCAGGTCGGGGGTAGTCAGTTTGCGTTGGGGAAAATATAAGTTCGGCTCCAGAGGTAGCGGACTGTCCGTATGGTCGGTATAGGCAACGGTTTCGCTGTATATAAGGGTCTGGAGAACATAGTGGGCGTCCTTGTCGGTGAAGAGTTTGTCAAGGCTGTCTGCCGAGAGTTTCTTCCTGGTGTATGAGCCTGTCTTGTAGTCCACCACACGCATCGTAGTGCCCACAATGTCAAGACGGTCGATTTTTCCTCCTATCCGGATAATACCGAGGTCGTCGCCCAAATCGATGGGGAACGTGCGTTTCTGCTCTAAAAGACAAATCTGCAACCCGGGCTGCTTGGCATCTTGTATATCGCGCTCCAACACACGGCGGATATAACTTCGGATAACCGTATTCTCCATACGGTGTTCCTCTTTTATATAGTGCGGTGTGGTGCTCTCAATGGTCGGGTGCGTTTTGTTGTATTCGTTGTTCTGTGCCGTGTAGGCAGCGTCTAACACTTGTTCCATCAGGGTGGCGTCGTCCAATACCGGTTGTAGTGTCTGAGGAGCAATGCTGTGCGGACGATTGTCTCTACAGCCGCAAATGCCTTTATAGATATATTCCATAGCACTATGTACAAACGAACCGAGGATATTGGGCGCAAAGATAAGCGTCTCGGGATCGTCTGCACGTACTCCGAGAATGTATTGCAGATAGAATCGTCGCGGACAATCAATATAGGTGGACAGGGCGGAGGGGGAAATTACTCCCTCTTTTCCTCTCAGGGTGGGTGGAATCTGTATCGAATCTGTCTTGTAGTATAGTTTGTTGTCGGTGTCTTTTTCCAATAAGGAATAAAGGCTTGTCGGGTTGTTATCCGGGTTGATAAGCGGGGTGGCGGTCAGTTGGTTGTTCTCGGAGAGAGTGTACTTGGTGATTTGGAACTGCGGACTTACCAACATCTGCATAATAAAGCGCGACATTGTCTTGCGCCCCATAGCCGTGTCGGCGTCGCTGAATAGTAGCGTAGTATTGCCTGCACGGCTGAGCAGACGGAAGAAATTGTACGCATAGACCGAGGCACTTTCTTCGCGGGTCTGCATACTATATGCTTTGCGCAGATAGTAGGGAATAAACGACAAGTCGCTCTCTTGACGGGGAACGATACCTTCCTCTACGTTGAGCAACAGGAGATTGTCAAAATCCAGCATACGTGTTTCCAGTACACCCATCACTTGTATATCCGTTATCGGTTCGCCGTTGAACGGCAGCGAAACGCTGCTTAATAGACGGCGCAGCAGACTGCGCAAAAGCGAGAGCGTCTGTATCTCTGCTTGCAGAACGGGCGTTTGCAGGAGTTGCCGGAATTGGTTGATGATACGGCGTGTCTGGTAGAGCGACTCCTGGATGAGCAGCCATTGCCATGTATTTTTTCGTTCGGGGGCTTCTATGGCAGAGTCGCGGGCGGCTTTCTCGGCAGGGGAGACAACCTCCTCCAGTAGACGGTCTAACAACTGCGGGTAGGTCTCATCGGGGCGCAAGTCGTGGTGCCGGTCGGAAAGATATGCCATCACCTTGGCATAGATTTGTGTGCTGGAGAGCGGGAAACCTTTCGTGATATTCACGGGGGCAGGCTGTGTGTCTCCCGCGAGGGTAACAGGCGGCAGGGCATAGATGACCGGTTCGAGCATCTGCTCGTCGCAGATGACGATAGCCGTACTCTGCCCATGTGCGGTGTAGTGTTCTCGCAGCCATTGTCCTGCATACTGCGCCTGCGCATTGACGGTGGTGGCGGCAACAACGGACACTTGTCGCGGGCTTGTCCAGTGTGTAACCTCCGCTTCATTGCCAAGGTCGGCTATATGGCGGCAGATAAACGAATAGGCTTTACCGTTAGCGTCGAAGTTGTCTGCATAGTCCCAATAGAACAGGGCTTGGTTGCGATCGTGGAGCAAGGTCATCAAGTCCTTCTCTACCGGCATTAGATAGTTGAATCCGATGAAGATAAATGTGCGGTCGGCATAGCGTGGAAGCCATGTGTCCGCTTCGGTAACAGCACGGCGCATACGCATACCCTCATAGCCTTTTTGCTCTGTGTCCAACTCTGCATTGAGGCGGGTGTATATATCGGGCATATTCTGCCATAGGAGAGTAAATTTACGACGTATGGAGTTTTCGTCGTAGGCGTGTTCTCCGTGTTGCCACAGGTCCTCCAGACGCATACGCACCTCGTTGTCAATGTCAAGTTCTTCTAATTGCTTGGCCTCTACGGCATTGCGAAAGAAACGTTGTACTTCCTCCGGGGTGCCGATGCTTTTGTCTATATTATTAAAATCGGTGAGCAATTGTCGTCCCCAACCGTAGAACAGGTCGGGAGTAAGCGACTCGTGCGTTATCTCTTTGTATAGGCGGTAAAGACGGAAAACAAGCAGCAGTTCGTCCTCTGCGTAGAGCGGCGAGAGCGTATCGGACAACTCACTCATGGTGGTTATCTCGGGCAGAAAAACAGGGGCATGATGTTCTCGCTTTTGCAGGTCTTTCAGTTCGTTTTTCAATACCAAGCCTGCACGGTGTGTCGGAAAGACGAGAGTGAGCGATTGCAGTTTCTCCCAGCCGAAGCGGGTAACTAATGAAACAGCGGTATGTTGTAGAAATCCTTTCATTGTACTTCTTCCAATTTGTCGGTGCGGGCATACCAGAGATAGCCTTGCACATCGGTATAACCTAAGGCACGCATAGCCTCCATATAGCCGCGCACTTGCGTGCGGTATTCAGGTTTGGGCTGTGTGCCGAACTTGTAATCCAATACTACCACCTGCTGTCCGCTAAGCATCACTCGGTCGGGACGTCGTTCTTCGCCGTTTATAAGTATTGCCTGCTCGCGAAGTAGTTGCCAGCGACTCGAGAACCAGTCGCATAGTTTGGGTTGCGTCCACGCTTTGTCTATGAGGGCGGAGATGTCGTGGCGTTGTTGCGCCGAACCGATGATGCCCCGCTGACAAAAGTCGTCTATTACACGGGGCAAGTCTTCTCTGACCGCCACATGCGCCAATATGTCGTGGCAGATATTGCCTATATTGATATGTTCGATGACATCTTCGGCATGCGACCCCATAACAGTATAGAGTGCCGACTCTTGCGACTGGCGGAAGCGCACGGCTTGGCTGTTGCTGCAGAGCGTTGCCGCCTTCTCTTCTGCCCCCGAAAAACTAAACGGGGCTGTCTCTGTATGTGTTTTTAATGGACGGATATAGGGCTGTTCACCCAATATGTATTCCACAAAACAGGGTTGTTCCATATCGCAGTATGCGGTATCGGCGGCAAGTAAATCCTGCTCCATACCGCATGCACGGAGCAGAAGAGTGCCTACCGAGTTAGGGGCTGTACCGGTCTTTGATGAGATGTTTATATCGGCATAGATATACAGGTTGTCCGCTGCACGGGTGAGGGCTACATATAGCAGATTGAGTGCATCAATACGCTGGTCGCGATGTTCGGCGGTGTAAGCCGTGGCATAAGTTGTTTCCGCAAGTTGCTTTGTATCTCTGACGGGGACATATCGTAGCGGCTCTGCGCCGTCCTCCGGTCGTACACAGGCTTCGCACCATAGGAGATTGGTTTTTTGCGGATTGTCATTTTCCATTGCCCACGTACAAAATGGCAGGAAGAGCGTTTTGCTCTCCAACCCTTTCGACGAGTGAACCGTCATAATGCGGATGGCATTGGTGTCGGGGGCCGGTATCGACTTTTCGTGCATGGTGTCGTCCCAGTATTGCAGGAAGGCGTGTCGGTCGCTGCCGCTGTCGGCTACATAGTTGCGCACATTGTCCAAGAGGCAGTTGACGTAGGCAATGTCGGTAAAGAGGAATGTCCCGTGTTCGTCGCAAAGCAAAAGCCGTACTATATCTTGCAGCATCTCGTAGAGCGGCAACTGCCTGTCGAGAGCGGCTAATTGTTCAAGCGGGTCGGGTACAGAGGTTCCCAATTCTATGTATTTCGCAGCTACCGGGTCGGCACTGTCTATATAGCGCAACGCATTGATTGCCAAAAGTACTGATGCCGAGCGATCAAGATGGAAACTATCTGCCGAGACCAAGCGCGTGTCTATCAATGTAGGAAAGGTGTCGGCGTTTTGACGGAGGTCGTTGAAACAGTTGACTACCGCCATTGCCTCACGGTTGGTGCGCACCAGAATCATTATGTCGGCAGGGCTTTCTCCTTGCTGCAATAGTGATTCGATGGTGGTAAATACATCTATGAGTATATCTGCCTGCACACGTGGTGTTTTCAATACTTGTGCTGACAGTGTAGAGCCGCCGTATATATGTTTGGGGTAGGCACGGAAGCGCACGTATCCGCCATCGTTCTTCGTATTGTAGTAGTCGGTGAGTGTGTCGTGGGTGTAGTCCTCGTTGTATATATATGCGTTTTGCCGGTCGGGTTCGCTTTCAGCAAGGATACTTTGCATCGTTTGCAGGTTGAACTGCACTACATTGCGGCGGGAACGGAAATTTCTTTGTAGTGCAGGAAATTTGGGGTTGAACCACGGAGCCAGCGGGTCTTTCGGGCTACCGAGGTTATCCATAATATGCCAGTCGCCGTTACGCCAACGGTAGATACTTTGTTTGATGTCGCCAACAATCAAAATCGAATTACCCTCGGCGGCGAGAATATCTTTTACAAGCGGCAGGAATACTTGCCATTGGAGCCGGCTGGTATCCTGAAACTCGTCAATCATAACATGTTTGTAGCGAATACCGCATTTTTCGAGGATAAAGTCCGCATCTCCTGGTTTGAGGGCTTTGGTAAGCGTGGCGGCGGTCTCGGCGAGTAGCGTACGGTTGGCTTCGGCAAGGTTGTCGTTGATTTGCTTCAATAGTGCCTGCATCATACGCATATCCATTAGGAATTGTCCTGTGATTTGGCACTCCCAATAGGTGCGGCGGCAGGTGTCGCAGAGTTGTTGCAACTGCTCTATCTGCGCATAGAGTGTCCCCGTTGCCGACTGCCATTTGTCTTTCTGCGTGTCGGAAAACTTGGCGTATGCCGCTGCCGTCATTCCCATAAAACGTTTACTCGTTTCCAACCCTTTCGGCTCATGAATGGAGTCGGCGATATTGGCGAGCATACGGTCTATGTCGTTAAAAAACGTTTTCTGCGTAATGGATGTATATTGTGCCGCCACTTGTTCTCGGAGTGTAGCGAGGCGGGTGAACTCGGGGCGTGTGCGCCATTGGTCCAACATCTTTTTGTAGCGGCGGATATGGTCCGGGTTGAAATCGATTTTGCCTTCGCTGTTGAGCATCTGCACAGACTCGTCATAGAGTTTTTGCGCCATATCGATAATGCTTTTGCGTATGTCCCAGCGTGCCTCGTTGTCTAATCTGTCTTGCAGGTAATCCACCATTATCGGTTCTAATTGGTCAGTCATCTCAGTGGTCAGTATCTGATCAACAGCAGTCGCAATCGCGCGTTTTATATCAAGTTCCACCGAATAACCGGCACCCTTGCCCAATAGTTGCGCCATACCGGAGAGGAGCGTTTGCAGAAAAGAGTCGATAGTGCTGACGCAGACGTTGTCATAGTCCGCGAGCATCTGGCGGAAGCACACATCCGCACGAGTCCGTAGTTGTTCGTCTGTAGCACGAGTGTTGCCTGTCATAAACGATTTGGCTTTCTCGAAAAAAGCATCCTCGCGACTATCGCCTTGCGCTATGGCGAGCAGATAGGTGAGAATACGCTCTTTCATCTCGGCGGTGGCTTTGTTGGTGAATGTTACGGCAAGTATATTGCGGTAACTGACTCCGCTGAGCAGCAGACCTACATAGTAGGCGGCAAGGGTAAAAGTCTTGCCCGTACCCGCTGAGGCACGGCAAACATTGAGCGAATGGGTGAGGTCAAGCATTAGACAATTTGTAAATTGGTAAGTGTGTAAATGCCCTCAAAGTCTTTAATAACCTTAAAGGCTCTTTTGTATGGAAATGTCGGGTGGATACCGAGAGGATACCCTGTGGATAAGCCGTTTTTGCCACCTCTTTTTATTAACTATTCTTTAGCATCCGCCGTACGGGCTTCGTCGAATTTCTGCTTCATGGTCGGGTTGCCGTAGGTTAGTTTTTTGATGGTCAGTCCTTCGGCTTTGTTGTTGGCAAGGCGCAGGTTATCCTCCGACCCGACCAGTGCTTGGCGCACTTTCTGCAGGTGGTCGATAGTCTTGTCTATCTCCTCGATGGCGGTGTGGAATTTGCGGCTGGCAAGGTCGTAGTTGCGTGCAAAACCGTCCTTAAACTCGTTCAGTTTGTTTTCAAAATTCGTAACGTCGATACTCTGACTCTGTGCTATCGCCAACTGACGCTGGTAGTCAATAGTCTTTTTGCTGGTCTGTACGAGCAGCGTAATCAGCGGGATAAAGAACTGAGGACGAATGACATACATCTTCTCATATCGGTACGACACGTCCACTATGCCGCCGTTGTATAGTTCGCTGTCGGGTTCGAGCAACGTAACCAACACGGCATACTCGCAGCCTTTCTTGCGGCGGTCTTCGTCCAATTTCTTGAAAAAGTCCTCGTTCTTGTGCTTGTTGGCGGTGGCGTCCGCTTCGTTCTTCATCTCGAACATTATCGATACATACTCCTGCCCGTCGGCAAAGTCGCGGAAGATAAAGTCACCCTTGCTGCCTTCCGATGCATCGTTGTCTTTCTCGAAATAGGCACCAGGCATTACGGGACGCAAGTTGCGGTTGTATTCCGCGCTGCAATGCTGTTCCAATGACTCGCCTATCATCTTTGTCGAGAGACGCAGTTTCATCTCTTTGTAGTAGTCCACCTGCTCCTGCATTTGGGTCAGTTTCTGCTCATAGCCCTGACGAATATGCGCCTCGTTGAGAGCCGCCTCGTTCTGCGCAGTGGTAATCCGGTTCTGTAGTTGCAGTATCTGCTGTTCTCTGTCTTTCAATACATTAGCCGCTTTCTGACGCACCTCCATTACGGCAATCTCCTGTTTGTCTCCGCTCTGTGCAATAGTGGCTTTGAGTGCGGCAATTTCCTGTTCTTTCTGCATTCGCAGTGTCATCATCTCCTGCTCCTTTTGCATTCGCAGGGTGGTCAGTTCTTTCTCTTTGTCCGCACGCAGGGCTGTCAGTTCCTGTGTTTTCTTGCTAATCTCCGCTTGGTATGCCTGCTCCGAGCGCAACCGATCCGTCTGTTGCTCTGCCTTGTGCGTGCGCTCCAATTCTACAACACGACGGTTCAACTCCTGTTGAAACTCTTCGTTGCGTACTTGGTTCAAAATTGCGGCATAATCCGCCTCGTCCACTGTAAACACATTCCCGCAATGCGGGCATTTCAATTCCCTGTCCATATCAGTCTTTGGTTCTGTTATCCTGATTCTATAAATATCTTTTCCTGCGTACAAAGTTACGACAATTCTTGCACATATACAAATGTTTATTTGCATACATCGTAGAAAATATATACCTTTGTGCTGTAATTTATTAAATTTATATTACCATGAAAAAGTATATCTTCTTTTTGTCTGTCTTTTTTGTGTTGGCATCTTGTTCTTCAAAACTCAAACCGGAAGATGCTCAACAGATCGTTCTTAATGGGGAACGAGAAAATCTCCCGCTTATGATACAAACAATGAGTACGATGGGGGTGGACGATATAACCATTGACAGTCTGGTATTGATTGTCAGAGATGAACCGATGAGCGGTTTGTTGTATACAACGTGGACATCCTCGCGGGAAAACTACTATACGGGCAAAACCAAGGTGGAAGAAACACCTATGATTATCAAAGTGGACAGCATCATCAGCAGTCCTACTCAGAAAGACTATGTCCAATGGAAATCCGACTGGCACACCGCCCTGGCCACATACATTGCCAAACGCATATTCGATTAGTTGTTGGAGTGTGTACTCTCCAATATACGTCTGATTTGATGTGAGTCTATTTTTTCTGATCTCCGACTATCAGCAGGAGAATCCATACCCATATCGGGCTAATGCAAAAAGAGAGTAACACCCATCCTAACGGGTCGCGATGCCGTTTCTTTGCCATCTTGCACGTGATACCAAACCACACCCAATAGCAGAGATATGCTGCGGGGACAATCATCAGGATCATCCAGAACGCAGGTTCTACCACAATGCGCAAAAGAGGAATAGAGATTGTCATTTGTAGGTATATGATTTGAGTTGGAATTCTACCTTATATTTGTTGTGTGGGTGTGTACTACTAGTTCGATTTTTATAATATGCGTAACTTTCTTTATAGTTATACCCGCGAAGTTCAAAGCGTTTGGTCATACCCGCATCAATATCTATGCGTTTGGTGAAATCTTGATAATCAAGCATATTGCCTGACATATCATAATAAATCATACGCCCCGTGATTGAGGTGATTTCCTTATGCGTATTGTTCTTTACGGATATTTGTGCATCAGGTTGCACCCAATCATGAGAATATGAGGTCATTACAACCGCATTGGCATCCGTTCCCACTTGTGGTTCTTCTTTCTGTGGTTCGCTGTAGGGCACAGAAAGTTCCTTTGCTTTTGCAACTGCTTGCGTATATTTTTGTTCAGATTGTGCTGACTTTTTTGTAGAAGTATGTGTCTGTGTCGTGGTAGCAGTCTTAGTTTTACTTTTGCTTTTCGTTGCAGAACGCGCAGTGGTATTTTCTTTCTTAGCAATAGTTGTCGGTTTCTCAAGAATATATAATCGGCAAAACGAAAGGTGCAGTTTTTCAAAACAAAAGGTGCATGAAAAATCGAGGATTGAAAAACAAACCACACATACAAAAAGGACTCCACAAAGAGCCCTTTTTTGTATGTGTACCAATGCCGTTTGTTGGTAAGCGGTTTGATGTTCAAAAAGCCTTTGAAATCAATTAAACACCATTCAAACACTGTTCTAACAGCCTTTGAATGCTCACAAATACCGTTCTAATGGTATCTCAGACATTCTACATTATTCAATAGTACCTCAGACATTGAGTGCGAACTTGATGTCCTTTTTGCCTTGCAGGAGGCGGAAAGTGTTGAGCAAGTTGCTTTCGTAGATATGCACATTGCCCCAAAACAAAGTAAAATGGACTTCAACGACAAGTCTATTTCGCGTGCCATAAGGTACAAATGGTAAATGTCGGAAGGCAAACCCAAGTTGGCATCGCTGCTTCGTTGGTAGGCTGATAGCACCAGTTTCCCGTCTTCTATTTGGAACTGTACAAGGCTCAAACACGCTTGCTGGTTGGTTTCCGCGTTGGTTTCACCAAGAAATAACACATAGTTCTTGCTATTGCGTTTCTTATCGTTGATTTTACGAATGAGTGCGGGCAGTTGTGCAAAATAAGTTGGGTACGAGTTCAATAATTGGTCTCCACAATAGTTCCACCTCGTCGGAGTGCGCTTGTCGCAATGATGCCAGTTTGGAACATTTGGAGTTCGGTGTGGAGTTTCTTGCGTGCTATGGCGTGGGTCTCAAAGATGTCGAGCAAGTCGGCAGGAGAGAGGTGCAAGACTTGGTTGGTGAGGTTGCGTATGCCACCTTTTTTGTTGTTTTGCGGTTTGCCCTCGGATATGATAAGGGAGAATATAGAATAGTACTTATTCATCGTTTAAACATCGTTTAAGAGGGTTTGTGGTTGGGATTGTTGTTCCGTTTTTGTTTTTGGTTGGAATTGGATATGGCGGTACAATATGATGTCTGTATAGTGTGAGTTGTGGTTGAGGTTGGTGGCTTGATTGATGCGTGTGACACCGGCAAAAGGATTGGCAAGGTAACTCTCTCGCTCCAGCCACTCGCACAGTTCGACGAGACTGCTCTTGGCGGAAGTGAAATAGAAATAGTTGGTACCATGGAGGGGATGCAAGACATCTATGTAGTCGGATAAATGCCGATAGCCGTTGTAAGTGAGGGGCTGCGTGGAGAGGTATGGCGGGTCGATGAGGACACAAAATGCCCCTCCACGCTCATAGGCTTGTGGGGACCCCATAATCATGCGGTTGTGTGGTGTATTGGGCGAAGAGTTGTCGGTAGTCGGTATGGGTAATGGTGAACCCGTCGAGATAGCCATCGGCATTGAAATCGGTAAGGCGGAGTGTGTTGTAGAGTTGTTCTTTGCGCAGTGCGGCAAGGTCGGTAACATAGTTGCTACTGAAGAGCGGCAAGGCGGAGAGCGAGATATAATCCACGAAGCCGGAACGGTCGTATCGTTCAATCACCTGCATATAGCGCGAGTAGTAAGGTTCGGTGATTAGGCACTGCGTGTTGGGTATTTCATATTGGGAACGATGTGTTAGGGACTGCGTGTTGTTGGAGTAAGGAGCAAGGAACAAAGACCGCTTCGCTGTAAGAGGTTAGACCGTTTCACTGTTGGAAGTTAGACTTTGTTCCTTGCGGGGGTGTTTACTCTATGGTAGCGGCGACTTGGTGCCAGATATACTGGTAGAGGGTTCGGTACTGCGTTTGTGTTCGGAAAGCGGCTTGGTCAGCAGCCATCTTAGAGGCATCCGCCATGCGCTTGCGTGCAGCGGTGCAGATGCTACCAAAACGCTTACGCGCGTCCATTTCGGTTTGCGAGACGGCAGTGGTACGGTTGCCCCGGATCTGCGTGAAGTTGGGCGTGCCAGGGTTGGAAGTGGCGGCAGAGCGATGCACATAGATAGTGCGTGTCTGCTTGGAGATTTTGCCCGAGAGGTGGTCAATCGGGTCTAGGTAAGTTACTTTTGCCATGGGTGATAGTTAGTTAATTCGCTGCGCTCATGTTGGAGTAAGGATCGCTTCGCTGAAGGAGTAAGGAACAAAGACTGAAATGTATTCGACTGATGTGGCAGACGAAACTAATTTGTCTATTGTCTTTTATCCTTATTCCATTGTCTTTGAGCGTGGCGGGTGATTAGGAAAGGGTTGGTTAGTTAGGATAGTTTAGCGAGTTCTTGTGCCATAAGGAAGCCGGAGAAAGAGCGGTATTTCTTCTGCGCCTTGAATTGCGCGAGATAGGCGGCTCTTTGTTCGGGAGTTAGTGCCTTGACGGCATTGGCTGCTGTCTTAATCTTGTTCTGCTGTGCGACCTGCGCCGTGGAGGGTGCTCCGGTGTAGGGGTTGCAGATTTGCGAGGTGAAGCGTGTACCGTACATCTCTTTGTAGATGATGTTGGAATGCTTGCAGACTTTGCCCCTAAAGGATTGGAATGGGGCTTCTAATTTTACTTGACTCATACTGTAGATGAATTAAAAGGTTAGTGAATAGAATTGTTGGTATTGAGAGTGATTTCCCAATGTCGGATGATGTAAGGCGAGAGAGCCAGCGTCTGACGCATAATGTCGAGTGCTTCTTCGGGTGCAAAAAGTTTGCGATCGATAGGTTCCACTTCTATAGTGAGGCTCGTTTCGTCTTGGTGCGTTGAGATGATGAGCGAGGCAAAATGATAATTGATTGCCTGCCATGCGAGATGCAGTTCTTCTTCGTCTGTAAAAAAGACCGTGATGATGATAATTTGTTTTGTTTTCATACTAAAAACCAATTTTATTGTTCGTACTATGCGTCTTGGAAGTGTCCGTTGGGACTGTCCTTCTCGGAACGTGTTTCTATAATAATGCTGCAAAAAGTTTCGGCAGGGATAGTGTTTTGTGCCGAAGATTGGGTGTATGAAAACAAAATATATAGACATAAAGAAAGCGAGAAGCCTTGAAAAACCAGGACTTTTCGCTTATGCAATTTTTTCTGAAAAAAGTTACCTCGTGCCGAAAGTAGCACCGAGAGTCAGGCTTCGTATGGAATAGACGGGTCGAGGATAGCGATGAGTTTTTCTATGGTAAGTAGCGCACGTTTTGAGTCTTTTTGCTTGTTGAAATTGCGGAAAGGGCGGCTGTTTTTGTCTATAAAATGGCTTTCTGTGATTTGCCATACCGTTGTTCCTTGTGGTATGGTAATCAGTTCTTTCTGCTTTAGTTGGCGGATAAGGCTATAGAGGAACGACTGCGGTTGCAGCCATTTGACCTTAGCATTACTCGGTTTTCCCTCAAAAATCTGACAAAAATCATCGGGGGTGGTATCTTCTGCTATTACCTTTCCTTGGGAAAGCATTTGAAAGAGCCAGACAATACGGTTGTGCTGCTTTGCAAGATACTTATACTCGAATGTGGCTTGCGTATATTTGGTGCCTTGCTTGGCTGCTTTTGGTTTGCGTGAGGTTGTGGCTTGGGGGTGTTTAATTTCGGCATTATCCACATGTGCAATCGTCATAGTGGCATCTTTGTCGAAGTGTGCTTCAAGTTTTTCCACATTGGCGATGTTTTGCCCTACATTGCCATAGAAATTGAAAGTGAATGATTTGTTATCGTTGCTCATCGTAGTGGTTGTTTATTTGGTTTGCGTTGCCTATTACTTGCCCCACATTACCATGGAAATGGAAATTAGTACTTGGTTGTGGAGCAGTGTCTTGGGGCGCATTGAGATCGTGAATCAGTATTTCTTTGGGAAACTCACATTGCAGCACATCATAGATGAAGTCTTGCGGTGTCTGCCATTGAAAGTCTTTGGGTAGATATTGGCGGAAATGCAAGCCATATTGCATATATGCGCAAGCAAGTGAGGCTATGGCATAGTAGCAAATAATGGTGAACATTTGAGATTCGGAGAGCGAGGTTGGCGGTGCGGTGAGCAAATCATCTGACGCCGGTTGTTGCTGCAGTTTCTCGTAGAAATGGGATATATACTCTTCGATGACAGAGCGAATTTGCCGGTGGTGATATAGTATTTGCAGTTTATTCTGCTCGGAGTACTGTGCAAAGAATTGGTTGAGGTGGGTGTATATGTCGTTGTTAATCAGACGAAAATAGTAGCGCACTTTGTAAGGGTGGTGTGCTATATGCCGGAACTCCACTTTGTAGAATGGGGAATAGTTAGGTGCGACGCTTGGGGTATCTTGCAGGAACTGCCGATATACATACGCCTCTTGCCGATTTGCTCTGAGCAAGGGATATTGATTGCCGTTGAGTATATTTTCGATAGTATCAAGCATAGCGCGTGGTGTACCATTTTTTGAATTGCTGAAAGCCTTCGAGGGTGTTGTCTTTCGGCTCGTGGAATTGGACTAACAGCGAGTTGATATGCAGGTCTTTCATTGGCATGGGCGATAATTGTAATACGATTGATTATTGACAAATTATATGCCATTGGATAGTTTGGTATTCGGGACTGCAATTTTGTCAGTTGGGTGGAGATAGGAAGGGCGGATGTGGCAGGGGGGAGTAGTTTGGCAGTGGGGGGCGTAGCCGGCGTAAGGGGTGTAGGAGCGGCAGTTCTCTCGCGCCTCGGTAGAGGTGAATGTGTTTTGTTTTCAGGCGATTGTGTTATGTTAGCATAGGAATTTTGCCGCAAATTTACTGTAAAAATGCGACATGTAGGATATGGGAGGGATTGAATTATTATGTGTGGGGGGCTTGATATGTAAGGATAGTATTTGATTTTATTTTGCTATTATTATATTCTTAAAATGAGAGTTTTTTTCTTCTTCAAGCAGATCTATCTCTCCATTGGAGCCAGTTTTTATTCCTTCATAACATTTCTTTAGTCTATCAATCATAGGCAAAATTACATTTTTGTCGTGATTGATATAATTCTCAATATCCTTGGTACATTTCGGTATTCGATACCCCTTTTTACTACTTGCTAATATAACCCCTCGATCCCTCAATTTTCCGATAACTTTATTTCTAAATGTTTGGTCGGATTTTATTTCAAATCCATTATCGCATAAAAAATGTTTTAGTTCGTCTGTCGAAATATATGTCCTCGTAGAGTTACTGGTAAATCTAAATAGTAAATAATTCAATACTAAGAATTGTACTTTATAGTCGTCATTATCCTTGTTCTCTAATTCTTGTAAAACGGATGCTGCTTTTCTGTAGCAAATACTCATTATTTGGGGATCATCTTCACCTGTTTTAAACGATGCTGTATCTTCTATCATTTCCTCAAACTTACGAGGAAAATGCTTTATCATGTTAGTTTTTTGAGCGATATATGTAACATAATCATTTCCGTCAGCAATGAGTTTTTTCTTCCTGTCGAAGTTATAAGCGATAGAACCGGCAATAACATCTGCTACTTGAATTAAAACATTCTGCTTACTATTATCAAAGCCAAAAGCACTTTCATCTAACAATGAAAGTTGGGTTGCATTAGTCTTTTTCTTGATATAAGAAATAAATGATTGTTGATATTCATTATTACCTGTTTCATCTGCAGAGATACATACATTAGAATAACTATTTCTTAATGTTTGATATAGGTGTTCATTGAGGAACTTGTAAAATACAGATTTTGACTTCCGTAAACCACCGTTTTCGAAAATTTTTTCTTTGTCAACAACGAGTATTATGTATCTTATGGGGAGCAACAGTAATTGATCAAGTATAGTTTTCCTGCGTTTGTGATTAGATCCAATCTGTCGGGACTTCATTTCGCCATTTTGAAAATACTGTTTCCTTATTTTTTCAACAGAAGAAATAACTTGTTCCTTATCTATTTCATTTACGATTGCAGCAGCAACGATGAAATGTGTGGAAACATGATCTTTGTTGAAATCAAAGCCATATGCGCCAAACTCATCAACATAGGCATATATTCGTTCTTTATTCATAGTAGTATTGTTATTTTGTCCCGAGGAAGTCGGAGATGGGTCTTATCTTTGCTCGGTAAGTATTGATGCGTTGCTTTAGATTGGGCATTTTGATAACCTGTTGCTTAGTAGAATCGAAGTGTAGAACAATGTAGTATTTGGCATGTTCGGGATTGAAGCCATGCGCTTGCAAAGCCTCTTTGGTCCATATTTGGAATTTCCCCTCGTGTCCCTTGGCAAGATGAAATAGTTGGGCATTCTCCCCATTGGTGTGAAGCAGCACATATTTCATACGCTCAAAGCCTGCCTCTACTTGCAATGAGCCTTCTGCGTCGCCTGCTCGCAAATAACAAATACCCTTTTCTATCATCAACTTACGCGTTTCTTCACGCGCGTGATTGACCAATACGGTTGTTTCTCCCGGTATCTCGCGCATCTTACGGAGGAGTTTTTGCGCTGTCAGCGGGTCAGATATCTCCTCTTTGCGTCGGATACCCAGTTGCAAATACTCCTCCGACTGATCGATACCTACAAACTTGCGGTCCAGCAGATTAGCGGCGATACCGGTTGTACAACTGCCGGCAAACGGGTCAAGGATACTATCTCCCGCGTGCGTACAAGCCAGGATGATACGATAGAGCAAACGCAATGTCTTTTGTGTAGGATGTTTGCCACAAGTTTTCTCCCACATACCTACAGAAGGCATACGCCATACATCCGGCATTTGCTTACCTCCGTTGAGGGCCGTCATTAGGGGGAAATTGAGATAGTATTTGCTTTTTGCAGACTTGGCAGCCCAGATGATGTACTCAGAGGCGAAGTTGAAGCGGGTTCCTGTAAGAGAGGGTGGCGGGTCGGTTTTTTGCCAAGTAATTACATTAAGTATTTTGTATCCAAGTTGATTAAGACAACGCGCAACCGAATAGATGTTATGGAATGTGCCACATACCCAAATTGTGCCGTTGTCTTTCAGTAAGTTGCGGCATAGTGCCAACCATTGCAAATTAAATTGGTCTTTCTCTTCGTCGGTGCGCACGGTATCCCAATCTCCTTTATCGACTGTAACAACTCGTTTCCCGCGTATGGTCTTACCGCCTCCGGAAAGAAAATAGGGAGGGTCGGCAAATATCATATCAGACTGTCCCGAGAGCAGGGGCAGTTCGTGCATAGTATCGCCTTTAATAAGTGTAAAATCGCTGCTATTTGCTTGATAGTATAACATTAGGTCGTTAGTCTTCCTGACCAATCGGTAATGGTACGACTTATTTTATCCAACCACTGTGTTGAATCTTTTACATTTGATAGGTCCACACAATCGTCATACAATTGTTTGATATAGTTGTGTGTAAAAGGCTTATTATGTTTGAGCGATGTCTGTACAACTTGCAATATAGTTTCTAATTGCGGAATCGTAATAGGTATAATGCGTTGTTGCTTGCCTTCATACTCGTATTTAACAGCGAAATAAAAAGTATTTACCGTATCTTTATGCAGGGTCGGTGCTACGAATAAACAATAACCGGGTAAAGCGGAGTACTTATCCTCAAAATCTCTCAGATGTCGCATAACCGGTTGTCCCTCGTTATACCACTGGTCGCGACTTGTAAGCATTGTAACCTCACATATTGCGTTGAAAGTGTGATAGTAACACTCTATATCCGGCACTCCGTTGGGAGCAGTATAGATAGGTTCATTGTCATCACCTACCGGCGAATTAGGCTTTATGAGTACCGCATCATTTAAGATATTGAGTGCAACATTTGTCCATTTCTCTAACTCAATAGAGAATTTCTTTGCCAGTTTGGCTTTGTTGTGAGTATAAATATCGTTCAAAGACTCTATCGTATCATCGATTTTAGTGTAATCCCGATGTACAGCCTGTTTGATACTTAGGTTTTGTATTTGTGTCCGATATTCTCGTTGCTCTTTTATGTAGGTCTTTAGGGCTGCTACATTATCAGGAATCACCCTTGGAGTTACCTGTATATTCAACAAACCTTCAATCGTTTCGATTTCGTGGGTTATCTCGTTGGCTATAGTCGTGAGTTTTTCCAACGATTCAAACGGTAGTTGATAGGCTCCATATACCCCCATAAATTTATTCCAATCATGCAGGGTAAATGGCTTTGCTGCCCCGGTATCGTTCTCCAGTATGGCATTTATTTCTGTCATACGGCGCGGTTCTAAATCAATATATGTATGGTCATATTTACCACGAATGTATATGTATTTCGTCATCCGAAAATAACGAATCATATTATCCGTATATTCTCTGCAGTTCTTTATAGGGTTGTTGAAATCTGCCAAGTATGTTTCTATGTAATCGTTTGTGAAATCTGCCTTTTCTTTGTCGTTCGCACATTTTGCCCGTTCTGCACGAAAATCGAGCAAAAAATTTGCTACTTTATTAACATCCTCATAACTCTTCAACGATAAGACAAATATACCAAACTCTTGTGAGGAGATACCTTTAGCCACATTCCCCCTTGCTACACAAATATCGTTTACTCTCTTTATTAGGCGCAAAGCGTTGATGAAAGGTTTGGTATTCCACCTTTGAAAACCACTATCGGCGGGGTTGGGATATTGATATTTCAACAATGCGTCCAACATCATTTCTTCAAAAGTAATATCTCCATTTAGGAGTTTTCTCCCCATATCGGAGATGCGAATCACTTTCTCCTCATAATAAACCAGCCCCAGTTTGACCAAAGGCGACATCGATTGTCTGCCACGCATCGCAGGGTCTTCATACTGCTTGGCCTCAAAGATACTTTCTGCCATTTCAAACGACATGTCTTTATCCCATGCGCCTAATGCGTCCACCTGCTCTTGTGTAAGTTTATTGCGAACCTGTGCATTATCGGTATCTTTAAGATACTCATGATGCTGTATGAGTAGTATCTGAAATTTACATTGGCATTGTTTATCCCATTCTTGCCCATCTAACAGTGCAGCGGTTTTCAAAAAGCCAATGATTCTCTCTGCCTCTCTAATCGTGGTACTCATACTCCACAATGTTTCCTTCTGTTGTGCCATAATATCAATAGTTTGTTACTAAGACCTCATCGCTGCCGGTAAGACGGTCGATAGTATGATAATTAGAATTTGAGTAGTCGTAGTTCAAGTGGTGGCAAATATATTGCGGATTATTTGCAAGCCACCCCTTTAAGATATGGTTCTCCTTACCCTTGCTCGTCAGTACATTGGAAAGCGCAAATCGGATATGATGTGCGTTTAGTTCGTCCAAATAATGGTATAAGGCATATTCTAAAGTTTCGTTCCACCCTCCTTGCTCGTTGTAAGTAGCACAAGTGATCAAATAGGGCGGGTCGGCATAGACAAAGTCTTTTTCGCATAATGCTTCGATGTCTATTTGTCGAAAATCCACACTTGAAAAATCGCATTGTATTTCATGTAAGCGATTGATGAATAAGTCTAGTTTCTGCTGCATCTTGGCGTTAAAATCTCGCTTACCTACCGGTAGATTGAATTGCCCTTGTCGATTGAAACGGATTTGATTGTTGAAACTATATATTACAAGCACATAAAGCAGTATGTAATAGTGATAGTCCCGTTGCTGCAATTGGTTGAAATGTGCTTTTAATCGGTTAAACGGTTCTCTATTATAGTATCCCAGGCCTTTACTACTATCGCAATTATAGTAGGCATAGCCATTTGTACTGACATCGGACAATGAGAATTGCTGTATGAGGCTATGAATATATTGCACAATTTCTTCTCGGGAAAGAGCGTGGAATGCACTTAAAATACCTATCACATTGCGATCAATGTCGTTAAAATGCACATAGTCGCATTGTACGCTTGTACCCACATCTCCACCACCACAAAACAAGTCCACAAAGATATGTATGTCTTGAGGAAAAAGCGGCAAAATCTGAGGTAATAGTTTGAATTTTCCGCCTGTATAATTAAGTGGAGATTGAGCCATGTTTAGTTGCAAGTGCAAAGGAATAATCGTTCTGCGTTGTCTTGTATATCCGATTTGCCGGTAGTAAAGGCTTTATAATTCTCCTCAAACACTTGCACTTGTCCTTTGGCTGCAAGTATGCGCATTATATCCTCATCGGCAAGTTTGGCATTAGAGCGGTCATTGCCTTTGTTCTCCATATTGTTGTAAGATAGCAAGATATAGTGTGCATTGATATTGGCAATCAAATCCTCGAATGCCGTTGTTGCGTCTTTGGTACAATAGGCACTTTTCAGATTGGTTCTATCCATCTTGCGTGCTACCCCATACACTTTCGGTTGCAGCCACCGTGCTACATTCTCAAGCACATGATAGGCATCACAATACTGGCGCGAATTGTATGGTGGGTCAAGATATACCAAATCAGCATAGATATTGGGCGCAAGCAGGTTGATATCTTGATTAAAGCACTGATTGTTTGGGTTGTTATCGTGGCTTGCAAGTGGTATCGCAAGTTCGAGGTGTTGGTCATATTCTACGCCCTTGCGATACGCATCATAGTGCCCGCAAGTCTTGGCGATTTTATCCATTGCATACAAAAGCGATGTAATAAGCAAAGCACGCTCGCGGTCGTTGAGTTCAAGACGGTGATATTTAGATTCAATATCCTTACGGATATAACCTATTCTACGGCAGTCTTCTCTTGAGAAAAATGTATCTGCAAAATTGCGCGACATATAATTGTCTGTACTGACACTATGCGCATTATACTCCTCTATGATATGCGTTATCTTGGCTTCGTCGTAGCCTTCGGGGCTGAACCAAGCAAGATTGCTAATGTAGTTGCTATAGAGTATGTCGTTCGTGATAATTTGTCTGTCTTGGAAAGCAGATGACACAGCCCCCGTACCAGCAAAGAGGTCTGCAACGATATTTACATCCTTACAGTAATCATTTACCACTTGTGTAATAAACGGGAGAAGCCGATATTTATTACCAAGGTAGCGGCGATTGTTTATAAGAGTTGTTTTTGTCATTACCTACATCTTTTCTTTTCCGTAAAGTGCGCAAAGATACTCAAAATTAAGGAGATGTGCAAGTTATAGAGATGAAATGAGTTTGATTTTGTAAAGTTTTTGTATTTAAGGTGCATGATTGGGTAATGTGATGCATCGTTTTTTGGTAATTTTTGGGTGATGGTGATATTTTTAGGGGTGTGAGTGTTTGGACGGTGCGGGGGGCGGGCTTGGCAAGCCCGCAGCGGGGACACTTCACGGGTGTTCGGGCTTCTTTTGACTTCGTGGATATATACTGTCCTTTTTGACTTCGCGGTGTATGCTGCTCCTTCTGACTTTGCGGATCATAAGAACCAAAGGCGGTTGTTAGGTATATGTTCGGTAACTCCTTTGTGACAGAAATGGGGCATTATCTCAGCAATCATTTTGGGATACATGATTGTAACAGGCAGGTTTTGCTGCGAAACGGACTTCCAATAGATACGGCTGAATTGATACACCTGTGTGAGCAGTTCGAGTTTTACTTGGGGCGTGAGTGCGTTAGGAGTCTTGCAATAGATATTGATTTTGATAGGGAAAGCAAACTCTTTGATCGGGTAGCGCAGGTTCTCATAGCGGACATTGTTGCAAAGGAGATAGTTGTTGTTTCCCAACGACACATATCGTCCGCTTATCGGCATACGATTGCGGTCTGCCATATCGAATGCAAAGACAGATTCGGATTCCGTTTCGTTGATATTGAGGACATAGACGGGAATGTCGAGATTGAGTTGCTGAAGAACACTGTCGATGACTTGTTCTTCTTTGCGGTTGATTTGCTTATAGTAATGCAAGATGAGGCGTTGCGGACTACCTTCTGCCAACTTGGTGAAGTCCTCAATCTTCTGCTGCATAGCCCCTGCCAGTAACTCGATACTGTTTTGGCTGAAATAGGCATATTGATTGAATACACCCACATTGCTGAATACGAACGCAGCCCCAATGTATTGGTGATTGTTTTGGCGGAATGCTCCAATACCGATGATTAAATCACGCTGGCTGTTGCCTGCAAGAATCCAAGGCGAACCACCGAGTTTGGCATTGATAGCCACCGACATATTTTGCAGGGAATATTTGAAGTTGTCTCTGCTATGCTGCGTATCGGCATTGATTTGCTCTAAGAGTTTGTTGGTATCGATACATTGTGAGGCTATGTTACGGCGAAGGAGTGTTTCTTTGACGCGGTAATAAAGTTCGTGCTTTTCGGTGTCGCTATTGCTCTTGCTTATGGGCGAAAGATAGATACACAAGAAAGTAGTATCGGGATTGTGTAGGTGTTCCATTCGCTCGGTACTATCGAGTTGTGCGACGATATGCTCCACAGCGTGCGGGTCGTTGGGATTGTATGCAAAACTGAATTTGGGCAGACCATGAGGCGTGATACCAAGATATTGGCTTAAGCCTTTATAGGCTGAGTCTTTGCCATAGCCATTGATGAAATAGTCGTAAAGCGATTTGAGTTGTTGGGAGGTGAAAGTATCGGGATGCAGAAAGAAGATGACTACATCGCGTGCGGCTGGTTGTTGGTAGGTGCCATTGTTCAGTCCATATCGTGGTGTGGTGTTGTGGTGCGCCTTGCCGAATATCAGTTCGGCCGACGAAGGCGGTATTTGTCCGAAATCAACCTTTGTGAATTGGTCTTGGAACGGAATCAGCCGTCGAAAATCCGCCATAAGGTGGTCGTGTATAAATCGATTTATCTCGGCGAGATAGCGCGTGTATCTATTTTTGTCCCGCTCGTTGTTAGAAGGAATACCAAAGAGAGTTTGCAGCGGGCGATTGATGATAGGGTAAAGTTGCGCTTTGTCATACACCATTGCTTGTGGGTTCTCGTTTTGTTCTTTCTCAATGCTTTTGATTGAGCGGACACGGAGATGAATGTTCTTTTTCTCATCGTCCATGTAATAGGCATGCACGACTTTGTTGATAAGTGGCAATGGCGATGCGGTGTGTTCTTGATCTGCGGCGAACTGTGCAGAGAGTTGCTGCAGCGACGACCGGCAGAGGTGCATAGTACGCTCGTAGGACACGACAAGTTCGGGCTGCCGGTAGATGTGGTTGTAGTCGAGTTTTAAGCCGAAACGATTGTATAGCGTGAATGGCAGGTTGCCGTAGGCTTCTTGCTTTACCTTCACATAGACTTGCACATCGCCGACGAAGTTTGTGGAAGCAAGATAATTATGCGCACGAAAGAAACTGAGTATCTTGGCGGTGTACTCTTTTTTGACTTGCTGAAAGCCTTCGAGGGTGTTGTCTTTCGGCTCGGGAAATTGGACTAATAGCGAGTTGATATGCAGGTCTTCCATTGGCATAGACGATAATTACAATATGACTGATTGTTAACAAATTATATGCCATAGGATGGTTTGACAGTCGGGACTGCAATTTTGTCAGTTGAGTGGAGGTCGGGAGGGAGGATGTGGCAGGGGGAGTAGTTTGGCAGTGAGGGGGCGTAGTCGGCGTAAGAGACATAAGAGCGACAGCCCTCTTACGACAGGAGGAAAATTCCCCAAACTTTGCAGATTTTTTTTGAAATAAGAAAATGCAGAATGTGGGTGTCGTTGCAAGGTATTGGCAGCAAAGGAGATACAAAAATATTCGGTAACAACTTCAATCTATTACCGAATGTCTTAATAAGAAAATACACTATTGATGGACGATGCTATGCTAACTTCGTATTGTCTTCTGTAATGTAGGAACACTTAGGAGCGCAGGAACTACTTGATTTCTATGATCGCCACCGTTTTGCTCATTCCCTTAGGAGTGTCATAACGATAAATGCCCGTTTGTTGGAATTTTTTGCCCTTCGGCAGCGTGATGATTTCGTCATCGTAATAATACTTGCCGTCATAGTTCCTCAGCAGATAGACCGTTCCGAGTATGTACGAGTCGGAATAACTATTTGGATCTTTACCACGAACCAAGGCTGCATTGTCAGCAATCACTTGGAATACTTCCACGGATTGCTCGTTCATAATTTGCCCCGGTTGATCGAAATTGGTTACTCCATCAAGTGAACTTTTACCACCAGCCAAAGTAACGATGTAGGCAAAGAGAAAGGTGAGTACTACACCCGTAGCCACACCACCAAGAAAGAGACCCCATTTTTTCATATTCGTGTCGTTTAGAGTATTAAAAATAAGTTTGCTATACCTCCCTGTTTGAGGAACAATGCACAAAGGTAGTCAAAATTAGGGAGATACACAAATTATAGAGATAAAATGAGTTTGATTTTGTAAAGTTTAATACATTTTGCTTTGTATCTTGATGGTGAGTATGGGAGGGAATTGTGGCATAAATGCTTATCCTTTGTTTAGCCAAGAATGTGAGGAGTGAGGAGAAAGTCTTTTAGGTTGATGATTTGGATGCCTTCATCGTCTGTCCATCCCGCTTGGTAGTCATTGCCTAAGATGATAATCTTCCGGAAATGGTCCGGGATGTTTACCAACGGGCGTTGCTCCTGAATCGTTTTTTCTCTATCGGGCAGCACTAAAGCAGATTGGATATACATCCGTTGCGGAGGATTATTTACCACAAAATCCACTTCAAGATTCTTCCGTTGTTTCTTGTGGTCGGGCGTAGTATCCCAAATTTCGACTTGTCCGACATCCACACTATAACCTCGAAGACACAATTCGTTGTAAATAACATTTTCCATGATATGTGTATCTTCTTGCTGTCGGAAGTTGATAAGGGCATTGCGTATGCCAATGTCTTCAAAATAGTACTTTGAGGCTGTTCTGATATACTTGCGTCCCTTGACATCGTAGCGTTGTGCCTCGCTGATGATGAAAGCGTCTTTGAGATATTCCAAGTATGCAGAAATGGTTTTATCGGCGATGTTCAACTGCTCGCACGATTGGAAAGTGTTGGCAATTTTGCTCGGATTGGTGATGGTGCCGATATTGGATGCCATAACTTGAATCAGATGCCGTATTCCGTCTGTATTGCGTAGGCGGTTGCGCTCGATAATATCTCTGAGATAGGTTGCCTCGAAAGTGGTCTGCAAGTATTGTTTTTTCTCTTGTTCCGTTTGCAGCAATGCTACTTGTGGCAGTCCGCCATATCGGTAGTACATATTCAACGCCTCCCGATAATCACCGCCTATTTGTGCATAATACTCGCTGAAACTAAGCGGGTGCACACGGATTTCCCACCCGCGCCCTCGAAACTCCGTAACGACATCTGAAGATAGAAATTTGCTATTGCTACCCGATACAAACACTTGCAGGTGAGGTGTTTGCATCAGCGAGAGGAGCAAACTGACAAAGTCGTCCACCAATTGCACTTCATCAATAATCACAAAAGTGGTATGTCCGTCGTTGGGCGTATGCGCATCGATATATTCCAACAACGCTTCGGGGTTGGTCAATCGCTTGTTGCGCAAGTTATCCATCGATAAACCGATGATATGTTCTTCGGTGGTGCCATGTGACAACAGATATTCTTTGAAGATATTGAACAACAGATACGACTTACCACATCTTCTGATGCCGGTAACAATTTTAACCATGTTGTTTTGTGTGCCTGCAATGAGTTTTTGCAGGTAGAAATCGCGTGCGAACTCCATACTTATTACGAATTTTTGTGATTATCACATTTTTTCGGTGCAAAAGTACTACTTTTTTCTGACTTATGCGAACGATTTGGGACGAAAAGAGCAATTCTATACCGAATTTTTGTGATAATCACATTTTTTCGGTGTAGAAATCTGCCTTTCGTGGTGGGGAGTGCGGGCGAATTGCGTGGGGCGTTTGTATTGAGTTCGCATAGAGTTCCTATAGTGTTCCTATAGTATTCCTATAGCATGGGTATGGGGTGGAGATGGTGGTATAACTTATTCTTGATGGTGCAATTGCTTTATGCAGCCTTTTCCATTCCGCCGTACATCTTCCAGTAGGTGATAGGGAGGAGGGTGATGGTCAGCGGGAGGGGGAGCAGCGAACCGAAGCATATCACTACACCCATCGGCATCCAAAGGTTGGTATGGGCAATAATCATCGGCAACACACCGAGTGCGGTAGTGGCAGTGGTGAGGAAGATAGGGCGCATACGACGAATACCTGCCTCGTAAGCCGCCTCACGCACCGTATAACCGCTTTTGTGGCGCAGTTCTTCGGCGTACTCATACCAAAAGACATACAGTCCCACAAAGACTCCGAACAAGCACAGCACTGCGCTCGACAGCGTGAGTAACGCCAACGAGATTTTGCCGAAGTGGTAGAGCAACAGCACGAACATCACGAGCAATGCTGCCACCACGCTCCACATAATCTGCGGAATCATCTCACCATTGATACTGCTCAGTCCTCCATACGAGATACTTACCCCCCCTCGGCAGTTCGATCATGTTATCGTGTATCCATGCTTTCACTTTCTTCTCCGCAGCCACTTGGTTGGTGGTACCTCTTAGGTCGCACCCGATAGTGAGCAAGCGCACCGAATTGCGTCGTTCGATAGAGACGTGGTGCCATTCGGGCGAAAGTGTCGCCACTTGGCGCAGCAGTACCCACGCGCTCGGATAGGCGGTAGGAATCATTAGGTCTTGTAGTTCGTCCACACTCATCTTGTCCGTACCGGCGGTGTAGAGCAGTACGGGTATGCCATAGTCGCCTTCCCACACGGTGGTCATCTTCACGCCATTGCTCAGACTGCTTAGGTAGAGCGAGTGTCTTTCCTTTGTTATTTCTCTTTTGTTATTTCTTTGTTATTTTCGAGGTCGAGGTGTTCCTTGATTTTTTTTCTTGGTTCTACCTTGGTTATTTGGGACTGTTTACATCACGATGTTGACGATGCGACCGGGGACAACGATGACTTTCTTGGGAGTGGCACCGTTGAGTTGTTTT
>SAMEA104315435__coassemble_522_pt1 | contig 42354 bp, 42 predicted proteins | sample SAMEA104315435__metabat2_high_PE_041 | metagenome-assembled genome bin SAMEA104315435 (sample SAMEA104315435) | gut metagenome | biome: Monkey gut; feature: monkey-associated habitat; material: faeces | place: China | collected 2013
ATTCCAACTATCGGTTGCAGTTACGACAGATGGTAATGTCTTCGTTATGGAGAACAGATTGGCGGAAAGTATCTGCTTTATCGGAACGGAATAGTGTAGAAAGAGAAGCAGTATGGATATTGCCGAAAGAATAAGTGTGCGCCTTGTCGTAGCAACAAGGCAATACCTCGCCAGATGTGGTAATGACACCTCCCGACCAGAGACGGTAGCAAGGAACGGAAATGTGCCATAGGCGTCGCCAAAGCGTTTGTTTTAGATGATATTGTCCGTCCTTTCCGCAAAAATAACGAGCATAACGTGAATTGGTAGGCATAAGTGGATTACCGCTGGCGTAGTCGTATAATTGGGCTGTCTTAAAGGTCAGACAATCAGCTCCCCATTGGCGATACACCCGTCGTATCTCCGCCCACTCGTGTTCGTTTGTACGCAGGCGCAAGCACTGCCATTCGATAACAGGAGTACGACTATGGAGACGATGCTTGGTAGTGTGCAAAAGACACAGTGCCTCACGCACTTTCTCAAAATCTCCCCCAATACGATAGGCATTATATGACTTGGGCGACAAGCCGTCCAAAGAAATAATAATTCGGTTCAATCCGCTCTGCACAAGAGCATCCGCCAGGCGTGGTGTTATCTCCTGTGCATTGGTGGACACAATGGTATATATCCCCGCCTCGTGTGCCTCGTGTATCATCTTTGGCAAGTCGGGGTTAAGCAGTGGTTCGCCTTGAAAATAGAACTGTATCGTATGTGCGTAGGGCATAATCTCGCACAACAACATCTGCCATACTTCTGGGTGCAATAGTTCCGCCCTGCCCTGTTGAGGATGCCCACCACCCATACCAACAGGGCACTCGGGGCAGCGCAGTTGACAGAAATTAGCAGGTTCTACCGACACAAATGTAGGCAAATGCCGCACATGCACTATCCCCCAAAAGGACAGCGCATAAGAGAACCAACAGCGCAGTTGGTTGATAATTCTACTTACACGGAATCTTATTGACACGACGCTCATGGCGACCGCCTTCGAAATCCGTAGAGAAGAATATCTGCACTAATTGAAGGGCCTTTTCCTCGGTAATAAAATTAGCAGGAAGACCAAGAACATTGGCATTGTTATGCTGGCGTGCCAAGCGTGCCAATGGTTCGTCCCAGCAGAGTGCGGCACGGATACCTTGGTGTTTATTGGCGGTCATACAGATACCATTACCCGTAGAGCAGATTGCAACACCCATATCGGCTTTCCCCTCCTCTATAGCCGCAGCCATAGGATGTGCGTAATCGGGATAGTCGCAACTCTCGGTGGAGTAGCAGCCGTAGTCGGTTACCTGTGCGCCTTGCTCCTCAAGGAACTGACGTACTTTCTGCTTGAGCGCATAGCCTGCGTGATCAGACGCAATAGCGATATGCAATTGTTTATATGGAAGCATAGTGGAAAAGAATTTGTAAAATTATAAATTATGCATTGTTGTACGGACAGGCTTCTTGGCAAACTAGGCAATGGTGTGTCTTGTAAGCGATACATAGACGAGCGTCCCATACGGAATTGCGCAATGCGCCTGTAGGGCAAGCTTCTTCGCAACGATGGCAATCGGCACAGATGTCTTTAGGTATTGGTTTCGGCATTGCCTCAACCTCCACTTGCAATACCAATTCCCCCGGATGTACCATACTACCCAAACGAGGATGAATAAGTTGATGGTTGCGCCCTATCTGCCCGAGCCCTGCCAGGACCGACCAACGGCGTTCTAAAAATGGTGCTGAGTCGCAGAATATATGCTGACTATCCGATACAATTTTATCACCGAAACGTTCCCGCAAAAGGGCGTCTAATTGATACAATTTTGACTTCACAGCACGATGATAATCGTGTCCTGACTTCGCATAAGTAAGCAGACAGACTACCACCGTCTTGCCCCCTTCAACCAACTCACTCGGGTCGTACCTTTTCTCACGGTTGCGTTCCAAGTATTCCATATTACCATGCAACCCATGCGCCACCCAGTTGTCCATATACTGCGCATCGCGGTCTAAACGCATAGCCGTGGCGATGCCGCAATCGTCAAAACAAACCTCCAAAGCCGCCTGACGAATATCCGTTTCGGTCATCCTTGAAAAATAACGTTGTGCAGAACAAGCGCAAAATTACCAAATATCAACTGGCAGGCAATCGCCAATACAATAATACCAAAGAACTTACGGATAATATAAATTGAGGTGTTGCCCAAATATTTCATCAGCCAACTCGTGGCAGTAAGGATAATAAACAGCACCACAATACAGAGCAGCACAGCGCAAATCAAGTTTGGTGTGGAGTACTCTGCCGTCATTGCAATCAATGCGGTAAAAGCCCCCGGACCGGCATACATTGGGAATGCCAACGGCACCAGGTTGCCAGAACCTCCGATGTCGGTTTTGAAAAACGTTACATCCAATATCATCTCCAATGCCATCAAGAAGATAATAAACCCTCCAGCAATGGCGAAATACTCAATTTTAACGCCAAAAAGTTTTAGTATCCATTCTCCTAACAGCAAGAAACCAATCAGTATAGTGGCAGAGGCTAGCGATACACGCCATGGACTGATTTTGGTCCCTTTTTGCTCCATAGCCATGGTGATAGGCATATTGCCAAGCGGGTCAATAATGGCAATCAAAAACACAAAGGCAGGCAATATCTGCCAAATGTCAAGAGAAGAGAAGATATTTTCCATACACAGATGTTCTTTAGGTGAATATTTTTTTTCAGCACGCAAAGATACGAAAAAATGAATTATTATGCAAAGAATACGAAATTATTTAATATGAATTTGTGTAATTCAGATTTTTTGCGTACCTTTGCGGTCCATATACTGCAAATTTTAATTATTCATCAGAAAATTATATGATTAACTCTCAAGATGTTAAGAACGGCGTTTGTATTCGTATGGACGGCCGTTTGTATTTTGTGATTGAGTTTCTCCACGTAAAACCGGGTAAAGGAAATACAATCATGCGTGTAAAATTTAAAGATGTAGTTGATGGTCGTGTATTGGAGCGCCGCTTCAACATCGGTGAGAAATTGGAAGATGTACGTGTAGAACGTCGTCCGTATCAATATCTCTACCAAGAGGGAGATGACTATATCTTTATGAACCAAGAGACCTATGAACAAGTGCCTATCGCACACGACCTGATTACTGGTGTTGATTTCTTGAAAGAGGGCTTTGTATGCGACGTAGTTTCTGACGCTTCGACCGACACCATTCTCTTTGCCGAACTGCCCACCAAGGTAGAGTTAACCGTAGCTTATACAGAACCAGGTCTTAAAGGTGATACAGCTACCAACACCCTCAAACCCGCAAAATTGGAGACAGGCGCAGAAATTCGTGTACCCCTGTTCATCAACGAAGGAGAGTTGATTCGCGTAGATACCCGCGATGGCAGTTACTGCGAGCGCGTCCGCTAATAATATACAATAATAATTAAAAAAGAGATTGCTTTTCAGGCAATCTCTTTTTTGTCTGCAACTCTCTTCTACCTCCGTATAACCGCATCGGGTGATTATCGGGTTGTTAATAGGTTGTTAATAGGTGATTCTGCATAAGATAAGCGGCGTTTACCAGATATCAGGCACCCCACTACCAGACGGGGACATGGTATGAAGAAGTGAAGTGTAAGACAATTTGCACATTTCGGAGTTTTGTTGTAACTTTGCGGGTGAATTTAATTCGGTATATTGTGCAGGCACGCGGATGGCAGAACATAACCTCATAGGGACAATTGGCGAAGAACTTGCAGTTCAGATACTCAAACAGAACGGACTGCGTATTCGGGAACGCAATTGGCGTATGGGGCATCTCGAAGTGGACATCATTGCCGAAAACCGCAAAGAGATAGTCTTTGTAGAAGTAAAAACACGTACATCCACCTTTGGAGGAAAGCGTGCCGAGGAATATGTAGACGAACGCAAACGACGTCGAATTATTGCCGCAGCCAACGCGTATATCCGCTATAACGATATACAGAAATTGCCACGGTTTGATATTGTAGGCATTCTTTTAGACCGCAACACACACAAGGTACTAGAGCAAACCTATCTGCCTGATGCATTTGCACCACGGTGCAAGACAATAAGCAATAATAGTTTCAGTGGTATATGGAGATGGCTGCATAGATGTAAAATTATCCGTTGAAATCGGAAGAAATTACAATTCTTTAAAAGCCCATTTAGTATAAAGATCTATTTAAGATAATAAGATAAAAAAACACCGTTAAAATCAATGGATTTTGAATATGATGTTATAGTAGTAGGAGCCGGTCACGCAGGTTGCGAAGCGGCAAGTGCTGCTGCCCGTTTGGGCAGTAAGACGTTGCTTATTACTATGGATATGAATAAGATCGGGCAGATGAGTTGTAATCCTGCCGTAGGAGGTATAGCAAAAGGGCAGATTGTACGCGAAATAGATGCACTCGGCGGGCAAATGGGACGTATCACCGATTTAACAGCCATTCAGTTCCGCATGCTCAATCGCAGCAAAGGTCCCGCAATGTGGAGTCCGCGTAGCCAAAGCGACCGCAAACGTTTCATTGAAGAGTGGGTTCGCACGCTTTCAACAACAGAGAATCTATATATTTGGCAAGATGTAGTCTCTGAACTCATTATCAAAAATGGTACTATTTCTGGCGTTAAAACTATGCTCGGCGTAGAAATAAGTGCACGCTCGGTGATACTTACCAATGGTACTTTCCTTAATGGTCTGCTCCATTTTGGCAAAGTGCAAATACGCGGCGGACGCACCTCTGAACCCGCTTCATATGGACTTACTGAACAACTCATTTCGCTCGGTTTCAACGCTGGAAGAATGAAAACCGGCACTCCGGCACGCATTGATAAACGCAGTATTCATTTTAACGCACTAATAGAGCAACCAGGCGATAATGATTGGCATAAGTTCTCATATCTCACCGACATATCACGTCCTCTAAAGCAGATGAGTTGTTGGATTACCTATACAAATTCTCACACTCACGAAGAACTACGTAAAGGATTGCCGGATTCTCCCCTTTTCAACGGACAAATTAAAAGTATCGGACCGCGTTATTGTCCGAGCATTGAAACTAAAATTGTAACCTTTGCTAATAAAGAAGCACACCAAATATTTCTCGAACCAGAAGGAGTAGATAGCAATGAGTACTACGTAAACGGTTTTTCGTCCAGTCTTCCATGGCAAGTACAACTCGCAGGACTCAAAACTATCAAAGGTTTGGAAGATGTAGTAATGTATCGTCCAGGCTATGCCATTGAGTATGATTTCTTCGATCCAACGCAACTAAAACACACGTTGGAAACGAAGATAATCAGCAATCTATTCTTTGCCGGACAAATCAATGGTACTACCGGTTATGAAGAAGCCGCAGGACAAGGCATAATAGCAGGAATCAATGCACATCAAAATAGTGTCGGCGGTACACCATTTACAATGGGTCGAGACGAAAGTTATATCGGTGTGCTAATAGATGATTTGGTAAACAAGGGTGTAGATGAACCATACCGGATGTTTACTTCTCGCGCAGAACATCGTATTCTTCTACGCCAAGATAATGCCGATATACGACTTACAGAACGCAGTTATCAATTAGGTCTTGCAGATACAGTTCGTTACCGAACCTACTGCCACAAGCAAGAGGCAGTTGCTGCTCTCACACAATATCTACAAACTACGAGCATCAGACCTAACGAAATAAACGGATACTTAGAGCAAGTAAGTGCCAGCCCACTCTCGCAAAGTTGCAAATTATCTGAATTAGTATTGCGCCCACAAGTAACTATTTCCAATCTAATCGATGTATTATCCGATCTTAAAACAAAATTATCAGAGATAATTCCACAAAAATCGCAACAAGACGAAATAGTAGAAAGCACAGAAATTAATCTAAAATACGAAGGATACATTCATCGAGAGCAGATAGCTGCCAATAGACTACAACGCCTTGACAAAATACATATCCCGACAAATTTCGATTACCAAAGTCTACAATCCCTATCTACCGAGGCACGGCAAAAACTAACAAAGATTCAGCCGAATACTATAGGCGAAGCGAGCCGTATTCCCGGTGTCAGTCCTAATGATATTAGCGTTTTGCTTATATTTATGGGTAGATAAAACAGACTTTTTGTTTACATAGTAAACAAACTTATTTGTTCCACGTGAAACATTAATACTTAAAAATATGACAGCAGAAGAAGTAAAACAACAAATCCGTAATATTCCAGACTTTCCTGTGAAAGGTATTCAGTTTAAGGATATTACTACAGCCTTGCGTAAGCCGGATTGCTTGCGTTGGATACGGAATGAGATGGTGAACCTTTATAAAAATAAGGGTATTACAAAAGTAGTAGGCATTGAATCTCGCGGATTTATTATAGCCCCTGCAGTTGCAATGGAATTAGGCGTGGGTTTTGTACCAATTCGAAAACCCGGTAAGTTGCCTGCTGAAACGGTAGAAATAAGTTATCAAAAAGAGTATGGTGTAGATACTATTCAAATACATAAAGATGCTATTTCAGCCGACGATGTAGTGCTTATCCATGATGACCTATTGGCTACGGGTGGTACTATGGCAGCGGCCGTAGAGTTGGTAAAGAAATTTGGCGTAAAGAAAGTATATGTAAATTTCATTATTGAACTTGATGTATTGAATGGTCGCAAAGTACTAACAAATGCTACTGAAGTGGATACACTGATACATATGTAGATTTAGTGTATATGTATAACCGCATTTGTATTTGATTTGTAAAAGTTGGCTACACAGTCTGAATATATTACTACTCTACTCCAACGTATTCCGCAAAGTCCGGGCGTATATCAATACTTTAATACAGATGGAGAAATTATCTATGTAGGTAAAGCAAAGAACCTTCATAGACGGGTAAATAGTTATTTTCAGAAAGATCACGCCAGTTCTAAGACACGGCAGTTGGTAGCGCATATAGCCGATATACGTTATGTGGTAGTAGATTCAGAGCAGGATGCATTTCTATTAGAAAATAATCTAATTAAGAAATATCAGCCACATTACAACATACTACTCAAAGATGGTAAATCGTACCCAAGTATATGTATAACCAGAGAACCCTATCCGCGTATATTCAAAACACGTACTATCAATAAGCGTGCAGGTGAGTACTATGGTCCATATAGTTTTGGCAATACGGTTGACTTGGTTGTAGAACTGATACATCGGTTATTTCCTATCCGTACTTGCAACTTACCTATGTTGGACGATAGTATTAAAAAAGGTAAGTTTAAGGTCTGTCTAAAATACCACCTACATAACTGCTGCGGTATATGCGAGATGAAACCAGAGAGCCGACAATATGCGGAATGGATACAGCAGGCACGGCAAATCATACGAGGCGATGCACATGAGATAAGCAAACGATTAGAAGCGGATATGTACGCCTCTGCTGCACAAATGAAATATGAGGAAGCGGCTGAGACCAAGCGTAAATTAGAACTATTGCAACAGTTTTGCAGCAAGACAATCATTACGAATACTACGGCAGGGGATGTAGATGTATTCGGATATGATGAACAAGATGATAACGTATATATATCTATGCTGCACGTACACAGCGGCAGTATTGTACAAGGGCAGACTATTGAATATAAGAAAAAAGTAGAGGAGGAGAAAGAGGAAATATTGGCACTCGGTATGATGGAATTGCGGGAGCAATTAGGGAGTACTACCCGCGAGGTGATTGTACCATTTATACCAGACGGGTTCGATGAAACACTACATATCTATATTGCTAATGGTGGGGACAGAAAAAAACTGCTTGATCTGGCAATGCAGAACGTACGGCAGTACAAGCAAGATCGCCTAAAACAAGCCGATAAACTCAACCCAGAACAACGAGCAACTCGTATATTGAGTGAATTACAAAAGATGTTAGGACTACCTACCTTACCCGTTTGGATTGACAGTTTCGATAACTCGAACATTATGGGTACAGACGCTGTAGCAGGGTGTGTAGTTTATAAGATGGCGAAGTCGAGCAAGAAAGACTATAAGCGATTTGAGATAAAGACCGTAGAGGGTGCAGATGACTATGCAAGTATGCGGGAAGTGGTACGCCGTAGGTATCAGCACCTAAAAGACGACGGCAGTAAGATGCCAGACTTGATTATCGCCGATGGTGGTATTGGACAGATGCACGCTATACGTGAGGCCGTGGAATCCCAACTCGGATTGTCTATCCCGATTGCAGGTCTGAAAAAAAATGACAAACACCGCACACAAACTTTGCTTTATGGATTTCCACCCGTGGAGGTGAGTATGCCCGTAACGAGTGAAGTGTTCCGACTGATGACACAGATACAAGACGAGGTGCACCGATTTGCCATTACGTACCATAAAAAGAAGCGAAGTAAGCACCAAATAGCAAGTCAACTCGATGATATACAAGGAGTTGGCAATGTTACAAAGCAAAAAATACTGCAACATTTCGGTTCAGTACGCCGTGCTAGAACGGCTACTTTAGCGGAATGGCAAGAATTACTCGGAACTAAAAGAGGTTCAATGCTTTATGAGTATTTTCAAGGAAAAATATCGCATTGAGAATCGCATATTTGAAACGACTATGAGTATTTATACAATAAAACAGGACTCTGAAGGCGGACTTTTTCTGCTCAATGAAGAGGGAAAACGTGTTCCTGCCCTTGATATACTCCAAGCAACGGAGCCACATCGTGTGTATGCATTCTATGGCAAGATGGGTGCCGGCAAGACAACATTCATCAAACAACTATGTCAGGAGATGGGAACTGACGATGTAGTGAATAGTCCGACCTTTGCAATAGTGAATGTATATGATGTGGAACACCCACAGAAAGGTGAAGTATATCATTTCGATTGCTATCGACTGAAAAATATTCGCGAGGCATTGGATTTCGGTGCAGAGGAATACCTCTACTCCGGAAACTATTGCCTGATAGAGTGGCCGGAAATGATAGATCAAATTCTACCCGAAGATACCATCAGTATCCATATAGATGTATTGGAGAATGGAGACAGAAGATTGACTATAGAAGGATAAAAAAGATAATGAAACGATACCTTACCATAGGTGTGCTTTTGCTTGCGGAATGTATTTCCTTTTTAGGAACAACATTGCAAGCGGAGAACGTGGAACATGAGAGTGTGCTTTATGTAAACTATGGTGGTATGTGGCAACAAGATCAATACCTTAGTCCCCTACTCTATTCCGGTATGCGAGTGGGCGTTGGCAACGAGTGGTGGCAACCATTTGGGCAAGAGAGCCGTCTCGGTCGCAATGGCAAACTGACCAATTGGGCGCACGTAGGGCGTATAGACTTGAGTTTCGGCTGGGTATATAATCAGCCACATAGCAACGGAATATATGCTTTAGGACTACAAGGCGGTTGGGGTGGATTCTATACGTGGCGGTTTCCAAAAGCAGGCGTACAAATATGGTTAGGTCCGTACTTAGATTTGGATTTTATGCCCCGCACGATACTGAATAATGTGAATAAACCATACTCAATGGATGCAGCAGTGCAAGTAGAAGCAATGACAGGTATAAGTTACTCGTTTTCAGCACATAAGACATCTTACCGTTTGCGCTATATGGTGCGGGCAAACCTGATAGGTGTGGACTTTATGCCCGATTATTGGCAATCGTATTATGAACTGACCGAAGGCATAGCGGGCATAGTGCGCTGTGCGGGTATGTGGAACCATCGCTATCTGAACCACGAACTGACGCTGGATATGCAGTTCTTGCACTCCACGTGGCGTATGGGGATGCGTCATGAGTATTTAGAATACGGGCAGGGCGATATGTGGTTCAGCCGTGAACAGGTAAGTGTGGTAGTAGGCACATGCTTTCGTTATAAGTTGAAACCGAATAAGCGACTGACAGAATGGTAAAACGATTGATATATAGTGTATTAGCGTGTATGGTGTGCGTTGTATGTGCATGTACGCATACTTTAGGTGATGTTTCTTACCCGAATACACCTGTCGGCAATATGGAGGCGTTGTGGCATATTATTGATGAGAAATACTGCTTTGTCGAGGAAAAAGGAGTGGATTGGGATGCTATTTATACAGAATATATGGATAGTGCGAAACAGATAGACCCTTCTGACAAGCAGTCTGATATACGTCTATTTGACCAAATGGCAGATATGCTCAATCAACTTCACGATGGGCATGTGAATCTCTACACGGCGTTTGATGTATCAAGCAGTACAGAGTGGTATGAAGGGTATCCGATTATCTATAATAGCAAGATAATCAATGAGGTATATCTTCAAAACGCCAGAAAAGCAGGCGGGCTGATCTATACCAAAATAGCGGGAGACAGTATCGGGTATATCCGATATAGTTCGTTCTCATCCAATTTCAGCACAGCAAATATGTACTATGTGCTGACGTCTTTCAAAGAGTGCAAAGGCATCGTATTGGACGTGCGAAACAACGGCGGTGGCGACCTAACAAACGCATACAAATTAGCGGCTACATTTATGGAAAACGATACCTTAATCGGCTACTGGCAACATAAATCAGGCAAGGGGCATACGGACTATTCATCGTTAGAACCACTATATGTGCACGAAAGTGATATGCCGAACAAGTGGTTCAGACCTGTGATTGTATTGCAAGACCGCTATACCTATTCAGCAGCGAACTCGTTTGTAAACGCAATGCGATATGCCAAGAATGCGCTATTGTTGGGTGGCGTAAGCGGTGGCGGAGGCGGTATGCCAATGAGTTATGAACTACCCAACGGATGGACGGTACGTTTCTCAAGTGTGAAGATGTACAATGCTGATAAACAGAGCATTGAGGAAGGTATAGCACCCGATATATATGAAACACTGCGCAGTTCGGACAGAGATGACCTAATAGAACGGGCAGTAGCAATAATCAACAATGCGTATGAACGAAAATAATATTATAGAGGTAGAGAATCTACATAAGTCGTTTGGGTCGTTGGAAGTGCTGAAAGGCGTCAATCTGAAGGTGCAAAAAGGTGAGATTGTGGCGATTGTAGGCAAAAGTGGAGCAGGTAAGACCACGCTTCTACAAATCATCGGCACATTGGATAAGCCTACGAGTGGCATAGTACGAATAGACGGAATTGATATTTTCAGACTGAAAGAGAATGAGTTAGCCGAATTTCGCAATCGACATATAGGGTTTATCTTTCAGTTCCACCAACTACTGCCGGAATTTACGGCATTGGAGAATGTGATGATGCCGGCTTTAATCGGAAAAGTGGGACAAAAAGAGGCAAAAACAAGAGCGGAGAAACTACTGACCGAACTAGGTCTGAAAGATCGTATGTCGCATAAACCAAACGAGTTATCCGGCGGCGAGAAACAGCGTGTAGCGGCTGCCAGAGCATTGATGATGTCGCCGTCGGTGATACTTGCGGACGAGCCGAGCGGAAGCCTTGACGAGGCGAACAAACGCGAATTGAATGGGCTTCTGCTACATTTGCGAGAACAGTATGGGCAGACGATTGTGATTGTGACCCACGACAAAGAATTGGCAAATATATCCGATAGGGTGATTGAAATAAAAGACGGATTGATTTGACTATCTGACGAGGTTATTAAGATATATAAATACAGATATAGTAAAAACATCTGCTATCCTCCCGGCATCCACCCGACATCCACCTTACTTTGCTATACATAACTAAAAGTAAAAAAATGAAAAAAAAATACCTTTATCTACTCTTTGTATTGCTGTTTTTCGGTTGCCAACAGGGGCGACAGTATTTTCCGAGCAGCAAAGAGATGAAGCCGCAACACGTGGAAATCGTGCGTTTTGACAGCGCGTTGCTAAGCGTGCAAACGGATGATATAGAACAAGATATACGTCGGTTATACACAGAATATCCCGAGTTTATGCCGATGTTTGTAGAGGATATATTGGGTATTCCCGCAACGGATACCGCCTATTTGTCAGTGGCGTTACCGCAGTTTTTGGAGGATACGACCTACGGTTTTCAACAGACCAACTTGCGCGAGAAGCAGATGTTTGCCGATATATCGGATATACAGCGCAGTTTGGACGATGCATTCACCCGCTTGTGCTACCTGTATCCGGATATGCAAGTGCCTGAAATATACTTGTTTATATCCGGATTTAATGCATCAATTTATTTCCTTGAAGACGCAATTGCCGTGGGAGCGGATATGTATCTCGGGAGTGATTACGAGTACTACAACCGCGTGGTGTACGACTACCAGAAACAGACGATGCGCAAAGAGTGCATACCAGCCGATGTGGTGAGTGCATATCTGTTCCGCAACCTGCCCTATACAAGCACCAAAAGCCGTCTGCTTGACCAGATGATATACCGCGGAAAGGTGATGTATCTACTGTCGGTGCTGTTCCCCACCCTGCCCGATTACGAGGTAATGGGCTACACAAAGCAGCAATGGGACTGGTGCGTGAAACACGAGCAGGCGATATGGCACCTGATGATGGACAAGCGCGACATCTTCAAAACAGAGAACGTTGTGCTAACCTCGTACCTCAACGAAGGACCGTTCACGACAGAGATTTCGCAAGATTCACCGGGACGGCTCGGCACATGGATCGGATGGCGTATTGCAGAGAGTTATATGGAACATAACCAGGATGTTACGCTACAACAACTGATGGCGGAACCCGATGCGCAGAAGATACTCGAGGAGAGTTTTTACAAGCCGTGATAGTCAGACCGCCTTCGGCTGATAGAAGTTAGAGGTTTGACCCGAAATGCATGTTAATTATTAATTCTTACTTGTTAATTGAATATGAATCGTACTGATTTTCCTATATTGGGTGAGCAGGTGTACGGGAGACCGCTCGTGTATTTGGATAATGCCGCTACGGCACAGAAGCCGCAGACGGTGCTGGATGCCCTGATAGACGGCTATACGCACTGGAATGCGAATATCCATCGCGGGGTGCACCACTTAAGCCAAGTGGCTACCAAGCACCACGAAGACGCACGGCAGCACGTGGCGGATTTCCTGCACGCACGGTCTGCCAAAGAGATTGTCTTCACCAAAGGCACGACCGACTCGGTGAATATGCTGGCATTCAGTTTCGGTGAGGCGATAGTGCACGAAGGCGATGAGATTATCGTCAGCCAACTGGAGCACCACTCGAACATTGTGCCGTGGCAAATGCTTTGTGAGCGCAAAAAAGCCGTACTGCGTGTAATTCCATTGAACAATGACCTTTCGCTCAATATAGAGGCGTTTAAGGGGCTTCTCAGCGACCGTACACGTATTGTGTCGGTGGCGCAAGTGAGCAATGTACTCGGCATCATCAATCCTGTGGAGGAAATTATCCGTTTGGCACATGCACAGCATGTTCCCGTTTGCATAGACGGTGCACAATCGGCACCGCACCTGCCGATTGATGTGCAAGCGATGGACTGCGATTTTTTTGTCTGTTCGGCGCATAAAATGTATGGTCCGACAGGATTGGGTGTGCTATATGGTAAGGAACAATGGCTCAATATATTACCCCCTGCGGAAGGCGGCGGCGAGATGATTGAGCATGTACGTTTCGAACATACCACCTACAACGAACTGCCCTATAAGTTCGAGGCAGGAACACCCGATTTTATCGGCAGTTTCGGTTTCTCGGAGGCACTGACCTATATGGAGAAAATCGGTATGGACGCTATTGCGGAGCACGAAGCGGATCTGAGCCTCTATACAGAGCAGCAACTCACTCGGATAAAGGGTGTGCGGGTCTATGCCGCAGGGCTGAAGAAAGCGGGCGTGGTGTCGTTCAACGTCTATAACGGCGATACATTGGTACACCCCTTTGATGTCGGTACACTGCTCGACCGGCAGGGCGTGGCTGTACGGACGGGGCACCACTGCGCCGAACCGCTGATTGACTATCTCGGCGTGCCGGGGACTGTACGGGTATCATTCGGGCTGTACAACGACCATGCGGACATCGATGCGTTTATCGCCGCACTACAAAAAGCAATCATAATGCTTTGCTGATGCGCAGGTTCTTTTTTCTTCTGTGTTTTTGTCTGTCGTTTCCGGCGGGTTATACGGCGGCTTCTCCCGATGAAACCGATGAAAATCGGCTTTTTCGTATTGTGTCTTATAATGTAGAGAACCTATTCCATCCCAACCTGGATTCACTCAATCCGGACACCGACTTTACGCCCGACGGCAAGTATCATTGGACCTATTCCAAGTACCGCTGCAAGGTGCAGCATATTGCGCAGGTGATCACCAATATCGAGCAATTTGACGGGGTGGATATAGTGGGACTTTGCGAGGTTGAAAACGAGCAGTGTGTCAGCGACTTATGCAGCATATTACGCCGTTTTGATTATCGGTATATCCATTTTGACAGTCCCGACAAACGAGGTATTGATGTGGCATTGCTCTATCGCCCGACATTCCGTCTGCTCACTGCCTACCCTATTCCTGTCCCGCTTTCTGAGGACGAGACTACCCGCGATATTCTCTATGCGTCGGGAACTTATCGTTATACGGAAACGCTGCATCTTTTTCTATGCCATTTGCCGTCGCAATCAGGCGGTACGGCTGCTACGGCGTGGAAACGCGAGGCGGCTGTGGCAGTTTTGCAGCAGCATATCGATTCTATCTTTTCCTTGTCTCCAAAAGCGCAAATCGTCGTTATGGGCGATATGAATACCGCACCAGAAGAGAATATCCGTGGTCTTCATAACGCAATGCTGCGGCTGCCAAAACATTCCGACAGCACGCAAGGCACGCACAAATACAAAGGAAGATGGTCGTTTCTCGACCAGTTTTATCTGTCTGATTCCTTGCTATATATCACCGATGTACAGGTCTATTCTGCACCGTATCTGTTAGAAGACGATCTGCGCTATCTGGACACCAAGCCACGCCGCACATACATCGGCTACCGCTACCAAGCAGGCTATTCTGACCACCTGCCTATCCGATTAACAATTAAATACAAAACGGATTGCCAGAAATAATTTCCAAACAATCCATTTTTATTTGATATAATCACTTTTACTTGCTCATCTCGAGCATCTTGCGTATAGGCAGCACGGCACGCACGGCAACCTCTTCGGGTACAAGTATCTCGGGAGTCTCGTCGTGCAGGCAGGCAAATAATTTTTCCAATGTATTGAGGCGCATATACTCGCACTCGTTGCACTGGCAACCTATGCTCTCCGACACCTCCGGCGGCACGGGGATAAACTCCTTGTCGGGACACGCCTTCTGCATCTCGTGCAAAATACCACTCTCTGTAACCACTATAAAGCGTTTTTGCGGGCTTTTTATACTATAGTCGAGCAATGCCTTAGTCGAACCGATTACGTTCGCCTGAGACAAAATAACAGCCTTACATTCGGGGTGTGCCAACACAGGTGCATCAGAGTACTGCTCTTTGAGTGCCAGCAATGCTTCCAAAGAGAACCGGCTGTGCACATGGCAGGCACCGTCCCAAAGTAACATTTCACGCCCTGTAACGCTGTTGATATAGTTGCCGAGGTTTTTGTCAGGACCAAAGATTATTTTCGCATCCGCAGGCAGTTGATCGACGATTTTCTTCGCATTGGACGAGGTTACGACCACATCAGTCAGGGCTTTCACATCCGCACTCGTGTTCACGTAACTGACCACCATATATCCGGGGTGTTCCGCCTTGAAGCGTGCCAAATCGGGTGCTTTGCAACTGTCCGCCAGGCTGCAACCTGCTGCCATATCCAGGATAAGCACTTTCTTTTCGGGGCATAGTATCTTCATTGTCTCACCCATAAAATGCACCCCGCACATCACGATGATGTCCGCCTCCACTTGTGTGGCTTTCTGCGCCAACGCCAACGAGTCACCGATAAAATCAGCCACCTCCTGTATCTCCGGCCGCGTATAGTAGTGTGCCATAATAATGGCGTTCTTTTCTTCGCACAATCGGCGTATGGCTTTTGCCAACTCGCCGTTCTCGTTCTTACTCATAAATATATAATATTCTTTTATAAAAAATTCTTTGATAATAATAGTCTGTTTAAACTGTCGAAAACCACTCTACCTTGTTTATTTTCAGTTTGTTGCAAGTATTGAAAAATGTCGATGAAACGTCAATCGTTTTGAAAAATGTAAAGTTTGTACTTGTTTCAACACTCTGTCAACACTCCTTGTTGAAAACTTGTCGAAAACCCGTTACATCCATTTTTTTAGTTTGAAAATCAGTAGGATAAGCAAAGTGGAGATGATCATCAGCCCGATGGCGAACGGATAGCCTAATTGCCAGTGCAGTTCGGGCATAAAATCGAAGTTCATACCGTACATGCTGGCGATGAGTGTCGGCGGCAGGAACACCACGTTCACTACGGTGAAAATCTTGATGATTTTGTTCTGCTCGATGTTTACCAAACCGAGGAACGTATCCTGCAGGTAGTCCAGACGGTCGAAACCGAAACGCGTATAATCGAACAGGGAATTTATATCTTTGATAATCATCGTCAAGCGCGGACGCAGTTCCTCGGGGAAGAAATCGCACTTAAGAAAGTTGCTGATCACGCGCTGCTTGTCCATTATGTTTTGACGGATGATCGTAACTTTTTCCTGCAGGTTCTTGATTTGGATCAGGATGTTTTCGTCCACCTTGCCGTTGTGTGCCGTGATGTCTTGCGACAGCCCGGTGATTAGGTCGGTGGTGTCCTCGATCATATCGGCGTCTTTCTCCACCCGCGTCTCCATCAGGGCAACTAATACATGGTATCCGGTAGGGAAATTACGGGTATTGACAAACATCTTTTTCACCGTCTCGTTGAAACTCTCCAATTCCACATTGCGGGTCGTGACGAGAATACTGTTTTTGAGAATGAAGTTCACGGGCTCCAACTCGAATGCTGTGGTCAGGAAGTTGCTGTTTGCCACGATCGAGTCGTCGGTCTGGATATAACGGCTCGACATCTCGATTTCTTCCATCTCCTCGTCTTCCTGAATATCAATCTTCAGGAAGCCCTCGAGGGTGTCCTCCGTCTTGTCGCTTACATCGAGTAGGTCGATCCAGATTATATCTTTTTTGTCCAACTCTTTGAGCGCGGTGATGGTCTTTGCCACCTTTATTTTCTCGCTGTCTTTATAGAATATCCTCAGTTCCGACATAGTAGCAATTTTTAGAGGTTAGATATTAGAAATTAGAGGTTTGCCTCTATTATCTTGGTCAGTTCCACAAATTCTTCTACACTCAACTGTTCGGGTCGCTTCGTAAATATATCCTCTTCCAAAATCGGATTTCCCTTTCCCGCTAATTGTTGGAGAGAATTGCGCATCTGCTTCCGGCGTTGGTTGAAACTTGTTTTGACCACCTGTTTGAAGAGCCGTTCATCACAATCGAGATGCTGTCGCCCGTTGCGCGTCAAGCGCACTACCGCCGATTTCACTTTCGGCGGAGGGTTGAACACATTCTCGTTCACGGTGAACAGATATTCTATATCGTAGTATGCTTGCAGCAGCACACTCAGTATGCCGTAGGCTTTCTTTCCTGGTTTGGACGCAATACGTTCCGCCACTTCTTTCTGTATCATACCCGAGCAGACGGGAATACGGTCTTTGTATTCCAGCACCTTGAAAAATATCTGGCTCGATATGTTGTACGGATAGTTGCCGATAACTGAGAATTCACCATCGGGATAGAGCGTGTTGAGGTCTAATTTGAGAAAATCCCCTTCTATCAGGTGCAGTTCGGGGTACCATTCCCGCAGGTACGCCACACTCTCGCGGTCGAGTTCTATCGCCGTGAGATCGATGTTCGGATTTTTTAGGAGATATTGGGTAAGAACACCCATTCCGGGACCGATTTCCAATACCCGACCCGATTCAATGGTTTCAGCAATTCGTTGGGCGACACTCAGATCCGTCAAGAAATGCTGTCCCAAAAACTTCTTGGCACGTACTTGTTGCATTCGCTTGGTGATAATCGTCCATATTCTTGTTGTTTGGTTCTTTTCGTCCGCAGCCTGCTTTTTTATGGGCAAAAACTTGCAAATCTATGATTTTAGCAGTACCTTTGCGGACTGAATTTCGGCGCAAAGGTACTATAATTATTTGAGAAATGCAAACACTCGCACAATTTATCACCAAAATCATTGATTTTTTCTATCGTCCTTTTCGTCGGTATATACCTGAGCAAATCTTCCGTTACGCCGCTTGCGGTGGTGGAAATATGGTATTCGATTGGGTACTCTATTTTTTGATTTACAATTATTTTATCGGGCATAATTTAATCTATATCCCATTACCTTTTTCTTTTTTGCCGCAACTATGTCTTTCGCCGCATATTGCCACGCTTTGTATTACGTTTCCTATAACGTTGCTGACGGGCTTTTTGCTCAATAAATATGTTACATTTACACAGTCTTCTTTACGCGGATGGAACCAATTGGGTAGATATATACTCATAGTTATACTTAATTTGGCTATCAACTATTTTGGACTGAAACTCTGTGTTGATTTATGGGGCTGGTACCCTACACCGAGCAAAATGTTTATTACCTGTATAACGGTCATTGTCAGTTATACTGGACAGAAATACTTTTCTTTTCGCAAATAATAACCTACTAAAATACATACCATTATGAACAAAAGTCTTTTCCGTTCGTGGGCTGTCATTCTCCTTGTGGGAGCCGCTTTTTGTATCGACGGTGTAATACGCGGTTTGGATACTGCGCCGGTCGTAACCAAGACCTACACCTTTCAGAAAACCGTCTATCTTACTCCTGAAAAACGCGACAGTCTTTGCCTTGATTTGCAGTATGCTTATCCGGTTGCCATTCCTGCGCACGACTCTGTGCTGCGGTCTGTCCAAACACAGATTAAAACCGAACTATTCGGTGAAGCGTTTGCTGATATGCGGCCCGATCATGCACTATCTGCCTATGCCGCACTCAATCATACGCAGTATATTCAGGACAACCAACCTTTGGCAGACGAGTGGGGCGACAAAGAGCACGGATCTGCTTTCTGCGAAGAACTGATTATCCGGGCTGAACCTGTAGGTGTGGCACGCGGTATCCTCAGTTATGCCGAGGATATCTATTCCTACACCGGCGGAGCGCACGGAATGAGTATCTGTTTGGTCAAAAATTATTCCCTTGCTACCGGGCAATCCGTTCATGAGGAGGATTTGTTCATTGACGACTATTTTGAACCGCTCTGTGGTATGTTGGTCGAGGCATTGATTCATCAGACCGAAAATGCCGATACTGAGCGTGAACTGCGCAAACTCGGTTACAGCGTCGAAGATATTGTACCGAACGACAATTTCTTTGTCTCCGAAGAGGGCATCACCTATGTCTATATGCCCTACGAGATAGCCCCCTACGCCCTTGGTCGCACCGACATATTCATCCCCTGGTCAGTCCTCGGTTCTGTACTGAAATAAGCGGTCTTTTTCTATACAAAATATGCATTGTATGCATTTTGTATTGCCTCATAATACCAATTACGTAGAAAAGACGTAAAAAGGACGTAGAAAGAAGCGGTGTTTATGAGGACAATAAGCCGCTTTTTTATGCAATATATCCACTTTTTATGCAACTTTTATGCATAATACTAACTAAATACAATCCATACTATGGCTCACAAAATTGCCGTTATAGCAGGTGCAGGTCCTGCGGGACTGACTGCCGCTTACGAACTACTTAAAAATACGGATATCCATCCCGTTATTCTCGAGGCCACTGATGCTATCGGCGGTATCTCGCAGACCGTGCAGTACAAAGGCAACCGCATGGACATAGGCGGACACCGTTTCTTCTCAAAGAGTGAAGAGGTAATGAACTGGTGGCAGAATATCATGCCCACCCAGGGTGCACCTTCCAAGGACGATATCCTGCTCCATACTGCCGACAAACCCCTTTCGCCCGATGGTCCCGACCCCGAGAAGACCGACCGCGTCATGCTGCTCCGCAACCGCGTCAGTCGTATATTCTTCCTGCGTAAGTTCTTCGATTATCCCATTTCCATGAAGAAGGAGACTTTCTTCAATATGGGATTTCTGAACACTATGCGTGCGGGTTTCGGATACTTGTGGTCGTGTGTGCATAAATTGCCTGAAACCTCGCTGGAGAACTTCTACATCAACCGTTTCGGGCGACCGCTCTACGAGATGTTTTTTGAGGGTTACACCGAGAAAGTATGGGGCGTACACCCATCCAAGTTGGGTGCCGACTGGGGCAGCCAGCGCGTCAAAGGCTTGAGTGTCCTGTCCGTGCTGAAAGACATGTTCCAACGCGCGTTGGGGCTGAAGAGCAAGCACGTGGAGACCTCCCTTATCGAGCAGTTCATTTACCCGAAATACGGTCCCGGGCAACTATGGGAGACCGTGGCGGACGATATCCGCCAACTCGGCGGCGAGATACACATGCAGCACGAGGTTGTGGGCATAAACATCGAAAATGGTAAAGTACTCTCTGTGGTAGCCCGCACGGCGGACGGACAGGAGCAGACTTTCCCCTGCGATTATTTCCTTTCCACTATGCCCATCAAAGACCTCGTTCCCGCTCTCCGCGGCATCGAGGTGCCGCAACCCGTTTCCGACATTGCCTCCGGTCTGCCCTACCGCGATTTTATCACTGTCGGTCTGTGTGTCAAGCAGATGCGCATCAAGAACCAAACGCATATCCCTACTTTCGATCACCGTGTCCCCGATACGTGGATTTACATTCAGGAACGCGATGTGCATATCGGGCGCCTGCAGGTGTTCAACAACTGGTCGCCGTATCTCGTCAACGACTACGAACACACTATGTGGATTGGTCTCGAGTATTTCTGTACAGAGGGCGACTCGTTCTGGAATATGCCCAAGGAGGATTTTATCCGAATGGCTATTGATGAGTTGGTCAAGATAGACATCATCAATCGTGAGGACGTCCTCGATGCCTGCCATGTGCGCGTCAAGAAAGCCTACCCCGCCTACTATGGCTCGTACTATCAATTGGACACCGTCAAGGCGTTCCTCAATACTATCCCAAACCTATATTGTCTCGGGCGCAACGGACAGCACCGCTACAACAATATGGACCACTCTATGATGACCGCTATCGAGTGCGTCCGCAATATCTGCAATGGCGTGGCGGACAAAACCAATATCTGGAATGTTAACACTGAAAAAGAATATCATGAGCAGAAATAATATATTCCGTTATATCGTCTTCCCGCTGACGATTGTCATAGCGTGGTTGTGTGTCGTACTCTATACTTTCAATAGCAAACCCGACCTCAACGGTGATAACTTCAACTATTACATCTATGCCACCTCCTTGGCGGAGGGGAACGGCTATTGCGACCTGTCTTCACCAGGCAGTCCTGCCACTTCCAACTTTCCGCCGGGCTACCCTATCTTGATGACCCCGCTTCGTGCTGTTACGGATAGTATTGTGGCGCAGAAATGGCTCAACGAGGTCTTTGTCCTGGCGAGTATCCTCCTGCTCTATTTCGCCTTGTTGGCGCTCTCATTGCCGATGGATATAGCTTTCACCGCCTCCATAGCGGGACTCTTTTGTCCCCGCCTGTTCCATTTCTCTACGATGATGATGTCCGAATCAAGTTTCCTCTTTATGAGTATGCTGGTCTTCTTTGCACTCATCCAAATGAGCAAAAAAGAAGAAAAGTGGTGGAGCGAACTTACATCGCCTTGGTTTTATGTGATGCTTGTGGCATTGATCTTTACCTACCATATCCGTACCCAGGGCGTAGCCCTTGTGGCGGCCGTTGCCTTGGTCTTGTTGGTACGTCGCCGTTGGGCGGCACTGCCGGCTACTCTCGTCGGTTTCGCCATCGGTTGCCTGCCGTGGATGCTCCGCAACCGCGCTCTCGGGCTGAACGGCAACCGCTATCTCGATGCGATTATGGTGGCTAACCCTTGGCGACCCGAGATGGGTTCTATCGGCTTCGGTGAGGTGGTATCGCGCTTCTTTGATACCCTCCGTATGCTCATCTTCAATGCTTTCCCGAGCACTATTCTGCCATTTGCCAAACTGAATTGTGATGAGCCTGCTTATACGTGGTACATCTACCTTTTGGGTGCGGTTATGCTGGCGGTTATGCTCCTCGGTGCGTGGCGTTTCGGCAAGCAACGCTGGTTCGCTATCGGCTATATCGCCGCCACCTTGGGCGTAATCTCTATTTTCAGCACCCCGAGCGGCAATCGCTATATCACCTCTGTTTTGCCTTTCCTAACGGCTTTTTTGCTCATCGGGCTGTGGGCTATCCTTACGTGGCTTTTGCAGCGCAAATGGAAAGAAAAATGCTTTCCTGCCTATATCCTGCTGCTCTTGCTCTTTTTCTCCAAGTCGGGTTTGCAGGAGGAGCACCAACTCGCGCAGCAGAAATACCCTGTCAATTACCAACAGTTCTTTGCTATCGGCAAGTCCCTCAAAAAAAACACGCCCGAGGGTACTATTATCTGCTCCCGCAAGCCCCAAATGCTCTATATGTATGCAGAGCGTCCGGGTGTGAACTATCTCTATACCGACGATGCCCGTGCCTTGATAGCCGACTTGGTCAGAAAGAATGTCGATTTGGTGCTTGTGGACGCGCTCGGCTATAGTTCCACCTATCGTTACCTTATCCCCGCCATTCAGCAGTACCCGCAGTTCTTCCCCCGCGCCTTGGCATACTACGAGAATACAGGTACCTACCTCTTTACCTTTGACCGTTCCCGTGCTATACAGGAACTGCAAATAGAGAATTAACGCCTGATTACACGTTAATTAACGTTCTTTTTTGTGGCAATTTATGGCTGCTTGTATGGTCATTAATAGAGTAAAAGTGAAATAAAGGAATTCTCGTAGCATAGTGTCTTTTCGCGTAGTGCATATAGTGTTGTGCTGCCTTTTGCTGACGGGTTGCGGCAATATACGCCAAGCGCAGCAGACGGTTGCCACGGCAGACAGTCTCGATACAGAGCATATTCTGTATCGGGACACCACCGCTTTGCGCAATGCCGTCCGCACCATAGATGAACCTTTTGTCCGCCAATGCCACCGCACCACCCTCGCCAAAGCCTACTACTATCTCGGTCGGAACTATAGTGCTGAGAACCTCATTTCTGTTGCCGCCGACTGCTATATTGCTTCCGACAAATTGTACCCGCACGATTACATCCTTCGCGGGCGAGTTAATTCGTGTATGGGCTTTATTTGTGGGCAGCAATGTAAGGATAGTGTAGCCCTTATTTTCTATCGGCGTGCTACTGAACATTTTGAGAAAAGTGGTAATGAATGGCGATATGCACAAAGCCTATTGAATGTCGTTAGGCGTCTGATTGATGTACATCATTTCCACGAAGCAGATAGTATTTGGCAAATTGCCAATACCTTTCAATTAGATAGTGTTTATTTAGCCCGCCTGTATGAGACAAGAGGTTTATACTATGATGAACAACAGATGTATGATAGTGCTTTGTGTTGGTTGTTGAAGTTAGAACATTTTCCGCTCAATAATACCGATAAATGTTCTGCATATATAAAAATTATGCAGGCGTATGATACATTGTACCAAGTTGCACAAGCAGAACCTTACGCAAAATATGTGGTAGAACATTCGGACATTCCTAACTTTGTCTCCAATGCATGCTATTGTATGATAGCCAATGCACAACAAAGAAAAGATGCAGATGAAGTAGCCTACTATTCTCATATTCGAGAGGATAATAGTCGGCTCATTCGGGAAGAAGAGGGGGAATATGTCTTGGCTCTGCTTTCGCTCACCGACTATTTGAAACACCCGTACAAAACACTCATTATAAGTATAATAATAAGTGCTGTTGCGTTGTGCCTGATAATGATCGTTCTATTATTTTTCAGATATCGAAAGCGGAAAAACCAAACCATACACACACAACAGCATATCAACACCCGACAAAGTCAGGATATTGTAGAATATAGAGTAAAAGAAAAAGTATCCTATTTTGATTGTAAGTCTTCTATTTGGAGAAACTATCCTATTTTCTACGAAACGGCAGATAAACAATTAATCGGAATAGCCACCCGCTTATCAAAACAATATCATTTAAGCCAACGGGATATTCAAATTTGTATTGCCACTCTATATGAATTTTCGGCAAGAGATACTGCATTTGCCTTAAATTGCGCTCAGAGCAGTATCGGAAAATTAAAATCTAATACTGCCAAAAAAATGGGTACTACCTCAAAAAATCTGCGCCTGTTTTTGCTAAATTTGCTTACAGAATAGATTGTTTCCATATTTAATTTTTGTGCACATTGATTTTCAATGTGTTATAATGTAATTATTCCATAATGATTACTTGTGTAACTGCTGTTAATGTATTACTTTTGTACCCGAAATCGGTTGCAACCTTTTCGTAGTATTAACCCTTAAAGAACAAAAAACGATGAAACACAAAATTGTAATTTCCCTCTTATGTTTAATGAGTCTATCTTCTGTCTTTGCTCAAGCACCCATCGGTATAGGAGATATGATTTATCTGTTTCCTGTTCACACTTGTGTCCCAATGGATAATGATCACAATAACGGAAGGGATGAAACAGACCCCAATCAAATCCGTGCTACAATCAATGGCAAAGACCTTTCTGTCAAAGCAGACACAGATATGCCCGCACGTGCGGAGGTGCGCAAGGAGAATGGTGCTTTGGTCGCCCGGCAGGATTTCATCGACGAAACCGAAATCTCCCTCCCTGCTGCAGGCAACTATACTATTCGTATCTCATCGGGCAAAACAACCGTAGAAGGCAGTTTTACTGCAAAATAAACAACAATTACTAACAACAAAAATCTTTTATTATGAAGAAACTAAATCTTTTGATGCTCCTATGCATCGCAGTTGCAACAAGTACTTATGCACAAATCACCGTTGACAGCGTAGGTAAAGTTGTAATTGGAGATACTGCAATCGTACAGAAAACTACTACAAGACCCAGACCACAAGTTGGGCTTGGCAACAAGGTTGCAATTTTTGCAAATGGAGATTTTTATAACGCCCTTACAGTTCATTCTAAATCATTAGCACAATGGGGACCTGCCATACGTGCTACTGCAGATTATGTTTACGATAGACAAGTAGCAATTATGGCGTATGCAAGTACTCCAAAACCACAAACATCAGGTCGGTCGTATGGCATTATAGCCAGTGCCGGTAACTGTACATCTGGATATAACTATGGTGTGGTAGGCAACTTGACAGGAACTAATAATGGTGCTGCAGTGATGGGTACATTTGGCTGGGATATTCCTGTAGTAAACGGCAAATATGCAGGCTATTTCTATGGAGATGTTCACACTACGGGTACATTAACCGCCCAAACAGTTACCACCCTTTCCGATGCCCGCTACAAATCCAATATCCGTTCTATCGGCTCGGACGCACTCAGCAAAGTCGCCGCTCTCAACCCCGTGCAATACAATATGCAGTCGGGTACGGCTATCGCTATGGCAAACTCGATAGACACCTCCGATACTGCCAAAGTGGCTGTACAATCGTTGGAAATGCAAGAAATGGAACGTGCCGCACAGAGCGTTACCCACTATGGTCTGCTCGCCCAAGAGGTAAAAGAAATCTATCCCGAGTTGGTACACGAAGACGCCGCAGGCGTGATGAGTATTAACTATATCGAGTTGATTCCGCTGCTGATCCAAGCCGTACAAGACCTGTCGGAACAGGTAAATGCTTTAGCAACAGATAATAAAGCCATTATCAAAAAACAAAAATAGCAAATGAATTGTAATACAATATAAGCACTAATCTATTAAAATCTTTATGAATTATGAAACGCAGTATTTTAAGCAGTCTTGTTATTATCAGTTCTATAGTTGCTATGGCAGGTACTCCTGCTATTACAGTCGAAGATTGGCAAATCGGTGTGGTAAACGGCAGTGATGGTACATTAGGTGTATCCATAACTAGTGATGATCCTGATTTTACAGAACCAATAGTGAGCGTTACACAGGAAGGAAAAGTGGGTGTTGGAACTTCTGCGCCACTTCAAGATTTACACGTTGTAGGTGGAAATATAATGATTTCCAAGACTTCAACCAAAACACGTGCGGATGGCTCGAATAATGGCTCTATTTTATTTGGAGCAGATGTAAATGATAAGGACAAAAATAGTCGTCGTGGTAGTTGGGGAATAGAATATGTTTCTACAGATAGCGAAGGCTATGGACTTAATTTTTGGAAAGTAGGTGGTTTTAATTATGCACTTTTCTTGCAGAACAATGGCAATATCGGTATTGGCACCAAGTCTCCGGCTTACAAGTTGGATGTCATTGGTACTATTCGTGCAAGAGAAATTCTTGTGGACTTGAATGGTGTTGGTGGTGCAGACTTTGTGTTTGATACCAACTATCGCTTGCGTCCGTTGAGCGAGGTGCAGTCGTTTATTGCAGAAAACAAACACCTGCCCGAGATACAATCTGCCAAAGATATGCAGCAGAACGGTGTAAGTGTCAATGAGTTGCAGTTCCAACTCCTGCAAAAGATAGAGGAACTTACCCTCTATATCATCGAGCAAGACCAACAAATCAAAGACTTGCAACAAAAAGTGGAACAACTGCAACAATAACGGATTATGAAAACAAAACATTTTTTTGTAGTTGCCTACATATTGTGCGCACTATGCATAATCGGCTGTAACCGTCAGCCGTTTACAAACCCATATTCGGATTATGTAACTGTGATCAAGTTGGATAAACCCGAATACAAACAGTATGTATTAGCGTTTCAAAGTGGATATGCGGGCAAGGCAGATTTGTCAGGAAGTGGAAATATCTTTGACGACGGCACATTACCCTATTGGGATTTGGCAGATGACTATCTGTTGATCGATTGGCGTTGGTATATGTTCCCTCGTTACGAAACGACATATTTGATTTTTGAACCTTGGACAGAGCAGAATACATATGCTTTCGGAGATGGTTGGAGTTTGGATACATGCCAGTATATCAAAAATCCGATTAAACGGAGATATAATATTGATATGGCAAGAGTGAATGAATACTTGGGGACTACAGAATTGTATCAAATGGATTATAGTGAAACACATGGTGAACATTCGGAAGGTACAGACCGTTTTTACGAATTTCGTGCCAAAACCGCCCACATGGATTCGGTATGGATATATACGCAAAACCAACTCAATACTATTATTGAGCAAGGTGAACTAAAAAAAATGATAGTGAAAGATCTTTTCCAAAACTAATACTATGAAATACAATGCATTTTTAGTGTTGCTGCTAAGTCTCTGTTTGTTGGGTGCACCCAATGTATTTTCGCAAAGACGACAGGTTGTATCTATAGATAACAAGGCTTTATCAGCAGAGATGAAAGCATATTATCGCCAAGTGTATTTGGACGATGATATAGAGATAAACAAAGTGGCTTTTAGCCAGTCTTTTGCAGAGTCAATAGATGTGTTAGAAATTCCCATAGAGAATACGGAGTTTATAATGTACACGGATACTTGTATTAAAAATCCATATACAAATTATCAATATACAACATTCTCTAATGGTGAAACATATGCTTCTATATCGGTTTTGGGTGATAATGTTCAAGGCACTATTTACACAGACGATGGCACGTATGTATTGGATACATATACCGATGGTCAATATGTATTGATTAAACTTCCCGACGATATTCCACCGGAAGCAGAGCCTATAAAAGAGGCAGATGTGGAAACATATGCCACGGAAGAAGAAACGGCATCATCCTCTTTGTCTATTATCCGGGTATTAGTAATGTACACACCTGCAGCGGCAAAAATGTACACAAATGATGTGGCTTTACTGAATAGTGTGTTTCTAAATATCAACAACGCAAATTCCAGTTTCCATAATAGTCATATCAATGCGCAGTTTGAATTGGCATATGTAGGTCCGACGAACTATGTCGAAAAGACATTTGATGAAGATCTAAAGAATTTTAGAAATAATTCTGATAATTATATGGATGAAGTACATACTTTGCGGAGTCGATATGAAGCAGATGTTTGTGTACTATTGGTAAACAATCCTAAATACTGTGGGTTAGGATATGTAAAGGCAAAATCTACTAGTGCTTTCTGTGTGGTATATGCCCAACAGGGTTGTACAAGTAAATACACATTTGCACACGAAATCGGACATATCGCGGGATGCCTGCACGACAGATTTACAGATAACAGCAATACACCTTATCGCTATGGACATGGTTACATACATGTTGGAGCAAATGCCAACCAATCATGGAGAACAATGATGTCTTACGAAACAGCCTGCGGATCTGTCGGTTGTAGGCGAATCCTCTATTGGTCGAACCCTGACATTTTATATAACGGAGTTGCGATGGGAACTTCCCGTTATGAAAACAATGCACGTGTATGGAATAATCGGGCTTCAACTTTGAGTAATTTTTATTCAACGCCGACCAACAAAATGGCAATAACAACGACACCTAATTCGTTATATGAAAGCATTCGAGGAACTGAGCAGGTTATTCTTTTGGGTACTTTTTCATCTGAAAAACAACAAATTATAGATTGTGTTGCAAAAACAAGTATACAATTACTTCCTGGTACAAACATTGTCAAGGGGACACAATTTACTGCTCGGATTCAAAAAGATAGTGAGATTGGAAAATATGAAGAATTGCAAACTCAACGCCGTAAAAATGCCCAAAAGATAGAAATCGAAAATAACGCACAGCAAGAAACGACACAGATAACGATCTCAACTCAAAACGAACATTTTATAAAGGGGACAATTTATGCCATAAAAGATTATCAATCCGTACTTATTCAATTGTATGGCATTGATGGTAACTTGTGTAGTTCTTTGGCTATGGATAATATCCCTCAAGGTGAAAGTTCATTTTCAATAGATGTACAAAATTTGCTAAATGGTATATATATTGTGGTAGCAAAGATGGATAATGAGCAGCAAATTGTTACAAAATTGTTAATCAATAAATAGCGAATAATATGAAACCGTTATATATACAAGTATTACTACTTGGTGTTTTGAGTTGCATTTTTGCGGCTTGTAATGGAACAACTAATAAACCATTGGAATGTACAGGCGAAGGGAGTTATAAGTATGCAGAGTGTGAAGGATGTTGTATGTGTTTTCGTGCCAATATGGGTAACTCTTTTGACGAAGCATTAGATTCCGTACAACGTGTGGATCAGATCTTCTTTCAAGATTTAATGGACAATTACAATGTTGATTTTTCCAAGTCATATTTGCATTTTGATACGTTGCACGTACTGGATTTTACCCCTGACGAACGAAAGTTTATACAAGTGTGGTACTATGCATACATAAGGGATTATCAAGAAGCAATGCCTATATTTGATTATGGTGTAGTGGATACCAAAGGTGATGTCTATCGTATTAACTATCCTAATGACTAAAAAATCATAAAATAATCACATTACAATTTGTGTATATTCTGCAAAAGATGTATCTTTGCGGGCGAAACATTTATGGGTCAGTATAGTTTTCGTTTCAATAAGAAAACATATTTGCGGAATATATACAATCTTTATTTATATCACTATGAAAAAGTATTTATATATCCTTTGCGGGCTGATGTGCCTGCAAAGTGCGCTGGCGTTTGATGCTACGGTGTTCCCGACGTTGGCTGGGTTGAGCAGAACGGTTAAATACGAATTTTCGAGTGACGGCTGTGCAGGAACGTCTCCACAAACTCAAACCATACAACCTAACAAAGAAGTTACTATCAACGGCAAACAATATCTTGAGTTTACAGGAAATATATATCTTCGTGAGGCAGATAACAAGGTGTATGTATATAGCGGACAGGGAGTTGAAGACTTGGTACTATACGATTATACACTTGGCGTAGGAGATGTGCTTAAAGGTATTAAGATGCAAGAAACGGCAGACGGACGGATATTTGTTTATGACGAAGAGACTGCCTTGACCGTTACTAAAATAGAACCTATAACCCTGTTAAACGGCAAAGAATACAAAAAATGGACATTCAATAATGGTATGGAGTATGTAGAAACAATCGGTATGTATGGAGAAGATGCTTGGGCGGGCGATTTCTTTCTACTGATTCAACAACCAATTCCTGTTTGCCAAATAGGCAACCACCTCGTATGCGTCAGCCGCGTTGGGCAACTGCTCTACGAAATGCCGCAAGAGAAACAGGAGCAACTGCATACCTATTGTATGTCATCGCCGAAAGTCATACAGGCGAACCAATGGAATGTATTGGAGTTTCGTGCTATCCCCGGTGCTGAAAAAGAAGAAGCCGTTACCTCTGAGTTTACGCTGTCTTCCGACACCATTATCAACAACGTAACCTACACCAAGGTAATGCAACGTGCAACACTCACATCTGATGCCCCCGAGTATGCCGCCGCTATCCGCCAAGAGAATGATAAAGTGTTTGTGTGCTACGATAGCAAAGAATACCTTTTGTATGATTTCGGCGCAAAAGCAGGAGACGAGATATTGGTTTGGGGCGGATTGAATCATCCGACCACGCTATGCAAGAATATCGTGAAGGATGTGCAAACAACAGCAAATGGGAAGCGTGTTTTAAGCGTAGAAATCAAGCATAACACAGAGACAGAACTGAAAGATGAAGCACAATGGATAGAAGGTATTGGCTCGACCCATGGTTTGCTATACACAGGCGTTACCTACACGGGTGGTCCGTTCCATTACCTGCAGTGCGCATACATCAACGGCGCACAGGTGTACGAAAGAACGGGCGACACTTTTGCCGAATACGGCTGCGAATACAATAGCGACCATACCTATTTCCCCGAAGGCAAAGTGTGGTCTTATCGTATCACACCACTTTGCACTGAAGGAGAGATAGAGGCATACATACAACAGACGAAGATATCAGGAGCGAAAACCATCAACGGGAAACAATATGTCCTGATAAACGACAATACACCTATCCGCGAAGACGGCAAACAAGTGTTTGCTTACGATGACGATAACGATAAGGATGTGCTAATCTATGATTTTAGTCTTGAGGTGGGTGATAAAATCACATCTTACGATATGGGTGGCTTCCCCGAAGAATCAACAGTAACGGCTGTGGACTATATCACTCTATTAGACGGACGCAAGGCAAAACGTATTCAGTATGACTACCGTGCAACCGATATTGAATATGTCGGATCGACCTCCAATATTGGCATATTGGCACCACTCTACGGGTATGTATTAGATCCTTGTGGTCCGATAGATTTCCTCTGCTGCTCATATAACGGGCAACCGCTCTATGAAACATCCGCAGGCAGTTGCGATAACATTGATTCCCGCTTGGATAATACCTCCGCTCCCCCTCAAATCGTCAAGTATCTCCGCAATGGGCAGTTGTTTCTTCAACTCGGCGAGCAGTCCTACGATGTCCTCGGACGCCCTGTATCGCTCCTGAACGAATGATACTTGATGTAAAATTAATGGCTAATTCATGGCTAATTATATGTTTCCCCAAATAACGTCTAATAATACGATAATTAACGTTTTATATATATGACTTTCACCGAATTAACGGACATCTTGTTTCGCAAGGATACCGACAACATCCTGCTCCAACTCTTCCGCTACTGTTTCGTGGCGGTAGGGGCGTTTATTGTTGATTATGGCACCTATTTCCTTACTTCCTACGTCATTGGTATTCCCTACCTCGTGGCGGCGTTTCTTGGCTTTGTTACGGGTACGCTGACCAACTATGCCATCGCTAAGTTTCTCGTCTTCCGCGGCGAACCGAAATCCCGTGCGGGCGAGATAGCAGGTGTCTTTCTCATCGGGGCAATCGGCTTGGTTTTCCTCGAGGCAGGCATCTGGTTCTTTACGGAGAAAGTGGGTGTCCATTACCTTGTTTCCAAACTGATAATGACCGTTATCGTCTTTGCGTGGAACTTCCTCGCACGCAAGTTCTTTATGTACTCCAAGCGCTTCAACGTCCTCAAAGACAAATAAAGTCTCCTATGCCGCAAGCGGCAAGAGAAATAAAAGAAATGGAAGGAAAGGATAACCACTTTCGTTCCATTTCTTTCTATTTCTTTTATTTCCTTAATTTCTCTCGCGTTGCTTCGCAGGCGCGTAGGAGATATTGTACCCGATAATGCATTAACGGTAAATTAACGTTTTTCTATAAGGAAAATCACGCCCGATACGACAGCAACTGCTCCCCGTAGGTGGAACGTATCTTGCGAAGCGCAATCTCACGTATCTGCCGTACCCGTTCCCGGCTCAATCCGAGGTCAATGGCTATTTGGTCGATACTTTCCTCTTCGCCGTTCAACCCGAAACTGCGGCGCACTACCTCTGCATCTCGTTCCGGCAGACTCTCAAGCGCGGTCTTTAGTGCCGTCTTCATCGATTCGTCTATCAAGCCCGCATCTGTCGGTGCTAGTTCACTGGTCAGCATACTGCCTATTGTGTCGTTCGACTCGTCCCCGAGAGGTGTATCCATCGATACGGCACCAGGTGTCTGGTTGCGGAGGTTATGCACCTCTTCTATGTCCAAATCCAACTGTTTTGCCAACTCCTCATCGGTCGGTATGGCATTATGCTCCATCTGGTAATGTACAATCGCCCGTTTCAGCAGTCGTGTCTTTGTTACCACGTTCTGTGGCAAACGTATTGTCCTCGCATCGCGTGTCAGCGTGTCGGTTATCTCGCGGCGGATATGATGACAGGCGTATGAAATGAATTTTACGCCCACTGTCGGGTCAAACTGCTCCGCTGCGGCTATCAAACCCATCTCGGCAGCCACAATCAAGTCCTCCAAGTCCACGCCTTGGTTCTGATAAAGTTTGGCAATCGTAATAGCCAAACGCATATTATGCTCCACCAACTCATTACGCGCTTTTAGGTCGCCATTGCGGCTGCGAGTGGCAAGTTCCACTTCCTCATCAATGCTCAGTACATCATATTTCTTGGTGCATATTTCGCTCAAGTGTTTCTGTATCGAGCGCGTCTCGCGGGGGGTAATAACAGTAGAAGTTACATTCGTTTTCATGACAATCAATCCTCCTTTAGGTTTTTTTATGTTTTTCTTCTTAGCCCTAATTGGTAATCTGTACGCATTACGCATTGTGCATTGTGCATTGCATTGTCTGTCGCACAAAAATTGTGCCGATGTACAAAATGTCAGTAATTTTGCAGCAAATGACCTGAGATGCACAATCTGCACACTTTTTTCTGCCATTCCACACCCAAGGCACAATTATTGCATTTCAAACTGATAAGCATAGGTTAAACTTGGGTGATTCTTGGGTGATTCTTGGGTTATACTTGGGTGATTCAGCCGTCAATCCCATATGAATACGCTTACAGCACCACAAAGATAATATATAATTCCTCATTCATAATTCTTAATTCATAATTGTATCTATGGCTCGTTCTGAATTTGAAATGCCTTTGGAAAGCATCCACGGCAAACTCGGTAAAAAGTCCAAACTCATCTTCCGTCGTAAGACTGCCCGCAATGCCAACCGGCACGCTCTGTACGACTGTGTGCAGGAGATTTATGTGATGGAGCGCCCGCGCGACCGCAAGAAGAACCCGCCCCAAGGGGCAGAATTGGCATCAATCAACCGTTTCCGCGAGGCGTGCCGTCTCACCACCGAGCAACTCTCCGACCCCGCTACACGTGCCGTTTGGGAGCAGCGTTTCGCCGCCCAGCAGAAGTACCCGGACCCCGATGCCCCATTCGATCCCCGCACCGGTCATCGCAAGATCTACGGGCAACTCTGGGCATACACCCGCGCCTGTATTCTCCGTTCTCTCAAATCCCAATCACCTTCTGCTTGAAAATGAATAGTTAGGACACCCTTTGTATATGTCAGAAAAAAAGCGTAACTTTGCAGGCTCATAGGGTGGGGGAATCACCCCGCCGCATAGAAGACTAATATATGACTATCCTTTGTATAGAAACCAGCACCAATGTGTGCAGTGCAGCCGTTACTATCGGCGGAGTACCGGTTGCCGAGCGTATCAGTAGGGAAGGCGGCAACCACGCCAAACTCCTGCCTGTCTTTATCGACGAACTGCTACAGGAAGTGCGTGCCAAAAGGCTTGAAATCGAGGGCGTTGCGCTCTCGGAAGGTCCTGGCAGTTATACCGGACTGCGTATCGGTACCAGTACTGCCAAAGGGTTGTGCTATGGGCTGAATATACCGCTCATTCCTGTTCCTACACTGCAGGTGTTGGCTGCTTCGTGTGTGGCGAAGCAGGATGAACAACTGCAGGAAAACGCTTTGCTTTGTCCGATGATGGATGCACGCCGTATGGAGGTCTATACCGCCCTCTACGACGAGGAATTGCATATTGCAAAAGAGGTGGAAGCCCGTGTAATAGACAACCCGCAATGGTTGTTAGACACTGCTAAACACGTGTATTATTTCGGCGATGGCGCAGCCAAATGCCGGGAGGTGCTCAGTGCCCCTTCTCTGCATTATATCGCAGACATCGTTCCGGAAGCCGGGTATATGGGTTTGCTTGCCGAGCGTATGCTGATCGACGACTATAAGGGGGCTGATGTAGCATACTACGAACCATTTTATCTCAAAGAGTTTATTGCGGCTCCATCCCATATAAAGGGACTATAATCCATGTATCAAAAGAACAGACATATCGCTTTTGCAACAGGCTTGACGCTTGTTGTGTTGCTCTGTGGCTGTTCTACGCAGAAGAACACACCTGCCACTCGCTCCTTCCACCAGACCAAGGTGAAGTACAACATCATGTACAATGGCAACACCGCCTACGAGGAGGGACTGAAAGCCATACGTGATGCTAACGAGGACGACTATTCCGCTATTCTCAATCTCTACCCGGTCAGCAATCATCAGGCAGCGGAGGCGGCAACATCACAGATGGACAAGACTATCGAGAAATGCCGCAAGTGTATCAAACTGCACTCCATCAAAGCCAAACCGAAACCCGATCCAAAGAAACGTAACGACCCGAAATATAAACTATGGCTGCAACAAGAGGAGTTCAACAACCAGATGGGCGAAGCGTGGCTTCGTCTCGGCGAAGCCGAGTTTCATAAGGGAGATTTCCTCGGTTCCATCGGCACTTTTACCTATATCAGCCGCCACTACAGCACCGACCCCGATATGGTCGCACGGTGCCAACTATGGATTGCCCGCGCTTATGGAGAACTGGGCTGGCTCTACGAGGCAGAGGATATGCTCCACAAGGTGCAGATTGATGCCCTTGATAAGAAACATGCCCGCCTCTATTCGGCAGTTAGTGCGGATATATTGCTCAAAACCAAGCAATACCATGCCGCTATCCCCTTTGTCAAGATTGCCATACCCTACGAGAAACGCAAAGTCTATCGCCCCCGCTTTCAATATGTCCTCGGGCAACTCTATGAGCAGGAAGGAAACAAGCGCGAGGCGATAGAAGCCTACAAAAAAGTGATACGTCTTGCCCCGCCTACCGATATGGAGTTCAATGCGCGCATACATATCGCCCAGTTGAGCGGCAAATCGTCCCTCAAACAGTTGCGTCAGATGGCACGGCAGAGCAAGTACAAAGACCAACTCGACCGGATATACGGCGCAATGGGCAATATCTACCTCTCGTCTGGCGATACGGCTAAAGCCTTGGAACAATACCATTTAGCCGTTGACAATGCCACACAAGCGGGCTTGCAAAAAGCAGCGGTCTTGGTGCGTATGGGCGACCTGTACTACAATTATCGTGATTACACCGATGCGCAGCCCTGCTACCGCGAGGCGGTTACTATTTTAACCCCCGAGAATGAGCAGTTTGCCCGCGTGCAGAAACGCTCTGAGGTATTGGACGAACTAATACAAGAGTATAACACGGTGCAACTGCAGGACTCGCTGCAACGCCTTGGCAAAATGACAGAGCAGGAGCAGCGTCGTGTGGTAGAACAACTCATTGCTGACCTTATCAAAGCCGAGGAGAAAGCAGCCGAAGAGGAAGCATTGGCGGCCCGCGAGGCGGAGAACAACACTGGTTTGCAGAGCGTAAATACCTCGAATATGTTAGGCGGTGGCGGACAGAAAGGCGACTGGTATTTTTATAACGCGCAGTTGCTACGGTCGGGCAAGCAGGAGTTCGCCAAACAATGGGGAAACCGCCCGTTGGAAGACAATTGGCGTCGTCGTAGCAAAACAGTCTCTACGCTCTTTCAAGATACGGAAAATACCGATGAAAGTGCCGATATGACCGACTCAACCATGGTTGGCGACAGTACATCGATGCGCAAGAATATTCCTGAAACCGATATCCACAAACCGGAGTATTACTTACAACAGATACCCCGTACAGAAGCCGATTTGGCGTTGTCAGATAGTCTGATACGTAGCGCACTTATCAATATGGTATATACCTATCAGGATAAGATGGACGACCAACCACTTGCTGATGAAACTTTTGCTGAACTATGCCGCCGTTTCCCGCGTCATAGAGACCTGTTGGATTTGTACTATATGTACTATCTCAATGCTCTGCGCCACGACGATAGGGACGCACAGGACTATTATCGCAAGCAGATAATTGAATTGTACCCGGATACCAAGCAGGCATATATTGTCTCGCAACCCGACTATTTTGACAGACTCCGCCATCAGGCGATGGAGCAGGATTCGCTCTATGAAACCACTTATATAGCTTATACCAAGAGCAATTTTGCTGCTGTCAAAAAGAATAAACTTTACGCAGAGGAGAACTACCCGCTTTCGCCGTTGATGCCACGTTTTCTGTTCCTTAATGCCGTAGCTGTGGCGCGAACCGACGGACAGCAAGCGTTTGTCGGAGAATTGCAAGATATGGTCAGCCGTTATCCGGAGAGTGAACTTGGGGCAATGGCAAAGGATATGTTGGCAATGATGGGGCAGGGAATGGAGAGCCAAAAAGGCGATGTGTCAAATGGTCTGAATAGCCTGCGCGAGCAGATTGCAAAAGAAGATGAGGAACAGACCGATTCTACATCTCTGTCTTCCGATGATCGGGACGTACCGAGTGTCGTATTGTTGCTATTGCCTACGGCAGACGAGCAAGCGCTCAACCGCCTGCAGTACGAGGTGGCATTGTTTAATTTCGCCCAATTCTTGATACGCGACTTTGATATGCAGAAAATGCCGGTTCTCGGTTCGGGGTGTGCCCTGCGTGTCAGTGGGTTTGAAAGTATGGATGAGGCAGAATGGTGGACCGGTTTGGTCGCTCAAAACGCTGCTCTAACCCTATTGTTGCAAGAAATGCATGTACGACTTGTACCACTTACAGAGCAGAACTTGCCGCATTATAAACCTGTACAATAAGGTGTGTAGATAGAGTCAATGCGCGTTAGAAACAAAAAAGAGAGTCGGTTGACTCTCTTTTGTCGGGATGACAAGATTCGAACTTGCGACCTCCGGTCCCCCAGACCGTTGCGCTACCGGACTGCGCCACATCCCGATGCTCAGATTTCTCAAAGCGGCTGCAAAGGTACTGCTAAAAAATGAAATGTGCAAATTATTTTGCTTTTTATTGACGAAAATACATTGATTATGACAAAAAAATTCTATATAGAGACCTATGGCTGTCAAATGAACGTGGCAGATAGCGAGGTTGTGGCAGCCATTATGCAGACGGCTGATACTGAGATGACCGAGCAATGGGAGGATGCCGACATTATCCTGCTCAACACTTGTTCCATACGCGATAATGCTGAGCAGAAAGTGGTATCGCGTCTCAAGGAACTGAAATCACATAAGGTGCAGAGACTGTCGGCGGTGGTACAAGATGGACGCAGGGTAACGCTTGGCGTCATTGGTTGTATGGCAGAACGTATGGGTGAAGACTTGATAGAAAAATACGGTGTGGACTTTGTTGCAGGTCCCGATTCATATCTGGATATACCGAATCTGCTGGCGCAATGCGAGATGGGGCGGAAAGCAATGAATGTGGAACTGAGCAAAACAGAGACCTATCGCGAAGTGCTTCCTGCTCGTATAGGCAAAACTATCAGCGGGTTTGTCAGCATTATGCGCGGGTGTAACAATTTCTGCTCCTATTGCGTGGTTCCCTATACTCGCGGACGAGAGCGTAGCCGCGATGTGGAGAGCATTCTCAACGAGGTGAGCGACTTGTGGCAAAAGGGATACAAGGAGGTTACACTCCTTGGACAAAATGTCAATTCTTACCGCTTTCAACGGGAAAATGGTGAGATGGTGGACTTTGCCGACCTATTAGATATAGTAGCAAGTGCCGTACCGGAAATGCGTATTCGCTTTACTACCAGTCATCCGAAGGATATGTCGGATAAGACGCTTGAAACCATTGCCCGCCATAAGAACCTATGCCGCTTTATTCATCTGCCTGTACAGAGTGGTTCGAACAAAATACTCAAACTGATGAATCGTAAATATACTCGTGAATGGTATCTTGATCGTATTGCCGCTATTCACCGTATTCTGCCCGATGCTGCTATCGGCACAGATGTGTTTTGCGGTTTTCACGATGAGACCCTCGAAGACCACGCTGAAACACTCAGCCTGATGCGCGAAGTAGGCTTTGATACGGCGTTTATGTTCAAATATAGTGAGCGTCCGGGTACGTATGCACAGAAACACCTGCCGGATAATATCTCGGAGGTCGAGAAAGTGCGTCGTTTGAACGAAATTATTGCTTTGCAAAACGAACTCTCTTGGGAAAGCAACCGCCGTGAGATCGGAAAAACGGTGGAAGTATTGGTAGAAGGTTTCTCCAAACGAAGCCACGAGGATATGTATGGACGGACTTCGCAATACAAAACGGTGGTGTTCCCGCGAAAGGGCAGACAAATCGGAGAACTGGTCATGGTGGAGATTTTAGAGGCAAGTGCTGCCACTTTGCGTGGAAAAATTGTAGAAAAATAGCGAAATACAGCATTTTTAGTTAAAAAATTTGCACGTATAAAAAAAAGGTCGTACCTTTGCAGCCGAAAACAAATAAAATTTTCATAGTTAAGGTTTAGGTTTAATGGCAATAGGAGGCTGTGAAGTTTCCTATTGTTTTTTACAAAACCTATCTCTTACGTATTGTACCACCATACCCTAATAAGATAGGTACTATGTTGAAAAGAAAAAATAAGGACACACAATAGTATTATTAACCTTTTAAATAAGTCTCGGAGGCATCCGAGCCTTTTTTTGTATGAAAAACGAAGAACAGAAACAAGACAGCCTGATACCGGATCTCACAGACCCGCAGGAGGCACGTAAAGCATTTATTGCAAGTGAAATTTTCGAACGAAAATATAAATAAAGAGTAGAAATATAAATAAATAAATAAATAAAGAATATGGCAGTAACATACATGACCGCAGAAGGTCTGCAAAAACTAAAGGATGAACTCCGCTTTCTGGAGAGTACAGAGCGTCCTCGCGTAATCGCTGCTATCGCAGAAGCGCGTGACAAAGGCGACTTGAGTGAAAATGCTGAATACGATGCAGCCAAAGAGGAGCAAGGGGTTCTTGAGAGCAAGATCGCTATGCTCAAGGGAAAAATAATGGACGCACGTATCATTGACCAGAGTTCGCTTAAAACAGATGAAGTACAAATACTTACCAAAGTGCGCGTGCGCGTAAAGAAGACGGGCGCCGAGAAGGTATATCAACTCGTTACCGAAGGGGAGGCTAACATTATGGAAGGTAAGATAGCTGTTACTACACCTATTGCCAAAGGTCTGCTCGGTAAGAAAGTGGGCGATACGGTGCAGGTACAGGTACCTGCCGGTACGATGGAGTTTGAGATACTGGAAATAAGTCTGTAATAGGTAGCATTAACCATAATAGGAACGAGTATGACTATCTTTACAAAGATTATCAATGGCGAAATCCCGAGTTACAAGGTGGCAGAGGATGAGCATTACTATGCATTCTTGGACATTAATCCGTTGGTGAAAGGGCATACATTGGTTATCCCTAAGTTGCCCGAACCTGAAGCCGACTATATCTTCGACTTGGACGATGACACTTTGTCCGGTTTGATGCTGTTTGCCAAGAAAGTAGCAAAGGGCATACAGGAGGCTACGGGCTGCAAACGTGTGGGCGTAGCCGTATTGGGTATGGAGGTTAACCATGTGCATATTCATCTTGTGCCGCTCAATTCGGAGAAAGATATGCTCTTTACCAATCCCAAATTGAGTCTTCCTGCCGACGAGATGGCAGAGATTGCCAACTCTATTGCGGAGGCGATAGAGAAGGAATAAAACAATAGAATCACAGAATGGCTGGTTGCTTGATGAAAATCGGGCAACCTTTTTTATTTCTTATGAAAAGCAATAGAGGCAAGTCGGAAAGAACATCGACTTGCCTCTATGCTTGGATTCTGCTTGACTGATTTGTTCCAAACGAGCCTAATATGGGTAGGTTTGCCATGCTGACCCTCCGGCAACGACTACAGCATATCGGCTCGAAATGGAATTACGCTATAATGACAAGGCATTTTTGCCTCTCTGTTATTAACCTTTTTCCGAGTACAAAGGTATAACAAAAAAGCGAAACAGGCAAGAAAAGTACGTGCACAAATGGGGGGGGTAAAATATTGATTATCAATGTGTTACTATATTCTATGTGCACAAAATGCAGCATCGTAGCAATTTTGAAACATATAGACAAATATAGACAGGCGGAGAAACCGTTCTTTGCTACTTGTTTTCCGCCATTGCCATACAGAGAAGAGTGTCGTACAGTGCTGGTGCTATAGTACCCAATTTGTGGGCGACACGTTGTTTGAATGTACGGATACCGGAAGTGGAGTAATATAGGTATGCCGCCATTTGTGCGGCAGAAATACCCTTGTAGAGAATGGTATAAACGCAGTACCTGATTTCCTTCTTGGATAGTTCTAATTGCTCCAATTGTTCGACAAGTGTGGCAAAGGGCACTTGTGTGTCGCATTTGAACAGGATATAGTTGGTATGCCATTCTTTTCGCGGGACGTTATACTTATTGTGCAATTGATTGACTCCGGACAAAAACTCGCTCATCTTGTGGGCGGAAAGGCTTGCGGCATCGGCTCTGGCGCGGGTGATATGGCTGATTTCCTGTTTGTGTTCTTCTTCTTGGCGTTGTAGTTGTTGCTCCTGTGCTTCAATGATTTTGTCCTGAATTTCTATACTCAGTTTTTGTTTCTTATGGAGTATCATACTCACTGCCCCAAAGAAGAATGCCAGCACCACTAAGATAGAAATGGCTATCTGCCAAGGCAGAAAAGGGTATGGAGTATCAATATATTGTTTCAAAGTCTCGATGGCTACAGCGTAGTTTGCTTCTTTGTCACGGAGAATGGTATTGTTTTTATCGTTAAGAATGCTGAAGCGTTTTTGTGTTTCATCATCGTTGTCGGTTCGGGCTTGCCGGATAATGGTACTATAGGCTTGTTCCAAATAGGTTGGATTGGAGGAGTGTTCTGCCACATAATGTGCATAATAAAGCGCAGAATCTATGTGGTTCTGTGCGCTATGTATAAGCATTCGTTGCGTATTGTAAAAGCAGCGTTGCCCCTCATAGATGGGGTAGTCGAAAGCGCGTTCCAGATAGACAAGAGCCGAATCGTATTGCTTCTGTTCATAGAGACACACTCCGCGCAAGCCGACAATTCGTCCCATATATGCACTATCAGTGTTAAAAGCCGTAGCGAGGCGCCAAACACTATCGGCTTCGGTTGGGCGATGCAGTTCGAGGAGTGTGCTGCACGTATTGAGCAGACTATGGGCATAAAACCAATCATGTGTGGTCTTGCTGAGCAGGTCGGATGCGCGTTGGCAATAGACTAATGCAATGTCGTCTGACCTCTGTCGCATACAGATATATGCCATACAGGTATTGGCTCTGCCACGGTGGAAATAGTCGTCTGCCTGCAGTTGGTCGCAAGCAATATAGCAGTTGGCGGCCTCGCGGATACAATTGAGACTATCGTCATAGACACGCCCGAGATAGTAGTAGGCATTAGCGAGTGTGGTGCGTGCGAAAGTGTGTCCTAATGGATTGTCGAGAGTTGAGATAACCTCGTTCAATGTTGCAGTATCTGTAAAAAAACAACCTTGTGCATCCAGACTATCGACATAGGCGATAGTAGTGCGTGCATCGTGAAAGGAAGTGCAACTATGTGCGCAAAAAGCGGCTCCAAGTAAACAGGCTGACAAACGGATGTAATGTATATAACGCAAAAACCGACAATTCATAAGTAGTTGGGTTAACGATGTCCAAAGATACAACATCTTTTTGGTTTGTGCAAATGAAAAATGTATAATTTATAAAATTATATTAGGTAGTCGCTCCTTAATTTCTACCTTTGGTACGTAACCTGGAGCATAGGCTGATATA
>SAMEA104315435__coassemble_555_pt1 | contig 34752 bp, 25 predicted proteins | sample SAMEA104315435__metabat2_high_PE_041 | metagenome-assembled genome bin SAMEA104315435 (sample SAMEA104315435) | gut metagenome | biome: Monkey gut; feature: monkey-associated habitat; material: faeces | place: China | collected 2013
GTAAAGGGGAAATAAGAGGGACGCAAACGAATCTTGGTATCAGGGCCGAACATCTCCTTGGCGAAATAAAGCAAGACCTCGCGCAAGTCGGCAAACGACACATTCTTATCCACATAGAGACCCTCCACCTGATGGAAGAAACAGTGCGCGCGGGCGGAAATAGCCTCATTGCGATAGACACGCCCCGGACAAAGAACACGGATAGGCGGTTTTTGGCTTGTCATCACGCGCGTTTGTACGCTACTGGTGTGTGAGCGAAGCAGGACATCAGTGGGCTTTTGTACACCTATTTCCTTCTCTATAAAGAACGTATCCTGCATATCACGCGCGGGGTGCTCGGGCGGAAAATTGAGCATACCATAGACATGCTTGTCATCTTCTACCTCCGGGCCTTCAGCCACCGTAAAGCCGATACGGGAAAAGATATCCACTATCTCTTCGCGCACCAACGACAATGGATGGCGTGTACCCAACTCTATCGGGTCAGGAGTACGGGTAAGGTCGAGTTTATCTTGTTGCGCACGGACTGCGTCGAACTGCTCACGCATTTCGTTGATACGCGCCTCCGCCTGCTGGCGCAGTTGGTTGAGTGCCTGACCAAGTTCTTTCTTTTCCTCTTTAGGCACCTCGCGAAACTCGTTAAACAATTCGGTTATCTCTCCCTTTTTGCTAAGATATTTGATACGTAGCGTCTCCAACTCTTCAGCATTAGCCGCTTTCATATCGCCCACCTGCTCCAACAGGCTTTGTATGCGTTCTTTCATTGACATAATAACACCATTTTATAAAAAAGCGCACAAAATTACGATTTTATTTTGATATACGCAAGCCCACCTAACATACGCGCAAGAAAAAGGGCAGAAAAGCACTGGCGTCGGATAGCGGCGCGTGCTGCGCACAAAGCGGTGCTTTGCGCCACTACCCGACGAAAAACAAGTGATATACACAATAAGGATTATTTCGTTGTGTAAACATTCAGGGTGGGACATTGATTGACGATGTCTCGCCCTTTTTCTTGTACTAAATAAATAAAACCTCCCGCAAAGTGATTGACTTTGCGGGAGGTTTTATTTATGAATTATCCGATAGGATTACTCTTCGTTGAGAGTTACACGACGGAAGTCAGTAATTTGGACATTGTTCTTTTTCAAGATGTCCTTCACCAATTCCTTAGCATCGCTCATGATGTAAGCCTGCTCAACGAGTGTATTCTCTTTGAGGAACTTACCGAGACGACCTTGTGCAATCATCTCTACCTTCTTCATATTGATAGCAGCCTCTGCCTCTGCAGGTACATTAGCACGGATTTGACGTGCTTGTTCAGCCTGCTCAGCGGTGAGCCAACCCTTAGCGGTATTGGACTCGATATGCTCCTCGCTATCAGCGTGTGCAGGGTTGATACCAGCCTTACGAAGTGCGTTCTCAACGGCTTTGTTGACCTCGTCTTGTTTGGTTTTCTCGATAGCCACAGCCAACTCTTTATCCTTCACCTCTTGTGCAACATGGTCAGCATCTAGAGCGATAGGAGCCATAGCAGCCACTTGCATAGAGATACCGTGAACGGTCTCCTGATCTGCATCTGCGTTAGCGACAGCCACGAGAGACGAAAGTTTATTACCAAGGTGGTTGTAGGCATCTACTTTGGGTGCAGAGAGAAATGCGTAATCACTCAATTCCATTTTCTCACCAGTAACACCAGAACGCTCAGTAACGATTTCTTCTGCTGTAAAATCACCAATCTTAAGTGCTTTGAGAGTAGCTAAGTCAGCAGGACGTTGGTCAATAGCGGCGTCAAGAAGCAACTTAACCATTGCTACGAAATCTGCATTCTTTGCCACAAAGTCGGTTTCGCACTTTACAGCCACGATAGCGCCAAAGCCATCTACTGCCTTTGCAAGGACACAGCCCTCGCTTGCCACACGGTCGCTACGCTTTGCAGCGATAGCCTGACCACGCTTACGGAGCAGGTCTGTTGCTACTTCGAAATCGCCATTAGCCTCTTCCAAGGCTTTCTTGACGTCCATCATACCTGCGCCTGTGATGTCACGCAGTTTTTTGATATCTGCTAATGTAACAGCCATAATTCAATTTGTAAATTAACAATTTGTAAATGTGTAGATTACTCGGCTGCGCCCTCTGCGTCCTCTGCTTTCTGAGCAGCAGGAGCGGCTTTGCGCACACGCTGACGACGCTCTTTAGGAGCTGGAGCCTCTGTATTTGCCTGTGCTTGTGCTGCCTCTTCGTCGGCCTTCTCCACTTTGCGCTCCTCGATCCCCTCTTTGATTGCCTCGCAAACAGCAGCCATGATAACGTCGATAGACTTGGTTGCGTCGTCGTTAGCGGGGATTACATAATCGATATTGTTAGGATTCGAGTTGGTATCCACGATACCGAATACAGGAATACCCAGACGGTTAGCCTCTGCTACAGCAATATGCTCCTTCATTACGTCAACCACAAAGATAGCGGACGGAAGGCGGGTAAGGTCTGCAATAGAGCCGAGGTTCTTCTCGAGTTTCTCACGCTGACGGGTAATCTGGAGTTTCTCACGCTTGGAGATGTTGTCGAAAGTGCCGTCGGTCATCATCTTGTCGATGGTGGTCATTTTCTTCACAGCCTTGCGGATAGTGGGGAAGTTGGTAAGCATACCACCCGCCCAACGCTCGGTGATGTACGGCATACCCACCTCGGTAGCGTACTGTGCGACAACCTCTTGTGCCTGTTTCTTGGTACCAACGAAAAGAATCTTACGACCTTGTTTAGCGAGGTTCTTCAGGATTTCTGCTGCCTCGTCAATTTTAACAGCCGTTTTGTTGAGGTCGATGATGTGAATACCATTGCGCTCCATATAGATATAGGGAGCCATTGCGGGATTCCATTTACGTTTGAGGTGGCCGAAATGGCAACCAGCCTCGAGAAGTTGATCAAAATTAGTTCTCATTTTGATTTGATGTTTTGTTTGTTTGAATAAATTATTGTTTATTTCTCCGTTGCAATCGGTTAGCCTGCCACTCCGCCGTCATCAAGCGGCAGAGCAAGCAGCAAAATACTGCTTTGAGGGAAGCCGAAAGAACCACGTGGTAGTCCCGAAGGAGTCCACGTGGTTTGGAGTAGTATAGCCAATTAACGTTTGCTGAATTGGAAATGCTTACGTGCTTTGGGTTGACCCGGTTTCTTACGCTCAACTTCACGAGCATCGCGAGTCATAAAGCCTTCAGCCTTGAGAGCAGATTTGTCTTCCGGATTGATTTTTACCAACGCACGAGCGATAGCCAAACGAAGCGCCTCTGCTTGTCCTTTGAAACCGCCACCTACGAGGTTTACCTTGATATCGTATTTCTCAGCGACCTCCAATTTGTTCAGCGGCTGAAGAACGATGTAGCGGAGAATAGAAGAAGGGAAATAGGTTTCGATGTCGCGACCATTAATCGTAATCTTACCTGCACCTTCACTAACGTAAACACGAGCAACTGCCGATTTACGACGACCTAATGCATTTATTACTTCCATATTCTTCTATTATTTAAGTGTGTTTATGTCAATTTGTTTGGGTTGTTGTGCCTGCATATTGTGCTCTGCACCGGCAAACACGTGGAGGTTGGTGATTTGGCGTGCACCAAGACGATTCTTAGGAAGCATACCTTTTACCACCTTGATAATCAGACGGTCTGCACCTTTCTGAAGAAGTTGAGCAGGAGTCATCTCGCGTTGTCCGCCGGGGAAACCGGTGTAGCGAACATACACGCGGTCGTTCCACTTGTTGCCCGTCAGTTTCACCTTGTCTGCATTGATAATGATTACGTTGTCGCCGCAATCTACGTTAGGAGTGTACGAAGGTTTGTACTTACCACGCAGCAATTTTGCCACTTTCGTGCACATACGACCAAGAACTTGGTCTTGAGCGTCGATAACCACCCATTCTTTCTGAACGGTAGCCTTGTTTGCCGACACTGTCTTGTAACTTAAAGTATCCATTAGTTGTTATTTGTTTTAGATTGAACCGACAGACATCGTTTACGTTTCGCACCTGCCAACCGCTTTGTCTCCACTGCGGCGTTTCGACGCGAAGCCACTGCCCAATTCAACGTTAATAATTATAGTTGCTTTTTCGTCTTCTGCGCCCACACACGGACACAATACACCCGAAAAAGCGTGCAAAGTTACGACTATTTTTCGAGATACACAAATAAAAATTGAAAAATAGTCCGCTATATCAAATTTTATGCAAAAATCGCATAAACAATGCGTACCATACATAAAAGGCGACTTACCGTCCTTACAAGGTCCATGTGATTGGTATTACGAAGCAGGAGAATTGCATATTCTGCATACTTCCCAAAGAGGCGGAAGGAGAGGTGGGAGTGTATCGGCAGGATAATCTTGCGGTTCCCCCATCAGATAGCGAACAGGCAAGCCGTGCTGCAGTTCCCATTCGAGTTCTTCCAATGTTTTTTTCTGTTGTTCCATTTCCTCTGCCTGTCTATTGAGTAAGGTCTGTTTCAATTCGTGCTGTACACGCCATTCTTCCCTATCTGCTTCCAAATCCCTGACTACATGGGGATAGATCTTATCAAAACGCTGCGGGTGGTTGGTGTACCAGACAAGCGAACTATCGAACTGTGCCTGCGTGATACCATGGTCGTCCAATATCTGCTGATAGTATTTCGCCACTGCCTCATCATGCCCGTAGTTATACCCCGCCACCTGCAAGACCGCCTCAGCGTGGTGCAAGTCGTGAAGAACCGAGCGCATCTCGCTTGACGAGAGTACCCCACGAGGCCGGCAGCCACACAACATAATGCACAACAATGCACAATGTATAATGTACAATGTCCGAAGCCGATATTTCGCCTTATTACGCATTTTCTTTACTCTCGGATTCTTTGTCTTTTTTCTCTAACGAGTCGTTGAGGTCGCGGCGGTAGAAAAGCAGGATGATGATGACGGCACAAGTGATGCACGAATCCGCAAGGTTGAACACCGGTCGGAAGAAAAGCACCTCGCCTTGCGCATTGTGTATCAGCGGGAAATAGAGCATATCCACCACCTTGCCATACATCCAGCCTGCATAGCCGAAAATTTTGCCATACGCCACACAATCCACAATGTTGCCCAATGCACCGGCAATAATGAGTGCCAACGAAACGAGGTAGCCCGTGCGCGGTTGGTGCTTGCGGATGAGGACGTGGATATACCAGCCGAGCAAGCCCACTACGACAATACGGAAAAGGGTCAGTGCCAACTTGGAGAACCACTCGATACCGAATGCCATACCATCGTTCTCGACAAAGCAAATCCAAAACCACGACGTAATCGGGTGCGCCTCGCCCAATGCATAGTGGGTGCGAATATAGAGTTTCAACGCTTGGTCTAATGCCACAGCCACAAGAACTATCGCACTGACGAGCAGAGTTTGTTTAGCGGTTTTAGTCATAGTTTGAACGCTTTACGGATGTCATCCACACGATTGAGTTTCTCCCATGTGAACAATTCCACTTGTTTTGTAATCGGTTTGCCATTCTCGCCGACAAAGTTTTTCTCCACGATCTCCGGTGTACGCCCGACGTGTCCGTACTTCGCTGTCTCCTCGTAAATAGGTTCGCAGAGGTGCAAATCGCGTGCAATGGCCGCGGGGCGGAGGTCAAACAGGCGATTGATTACCCGCACGATATCTGCGTCTTTTATTCCTTTGGCTGCCGTTCCGTAGGTATCCACAAACAGGCTCACGGGTTTGGCAACGCCAATGGCGTAACTCACCTGCACAAGCATCTCGCGTGCCACGCCTGCAGCCACCATATTCTTGGCAATCCACCGCGCCGCATACGCTGCCGAGCGATCGACCTTCGAGGGGTCTTTGCCCGAGAAAGCACCGCCGCCGTGAGCACCACGCCCTCCGTAGGTATCTACTATTATTTTGCGCCCAGTCAGCCCCGTATCGCCGTGAGGACCGCCTATCTCAAAGTTACCCGTAGGGTTAACGAGCAGTTTGTATTCGCCTTGCAGCAACTTGGTATAACGTGCATCGCGGGTAGCCACACGCGGAAGAACGATGTCAATCATATCCTGCCGAATCTGCTCTTGCGACACGTTGGCATCATGCTGTGTCGAGATGACAATGGTGTCGATGCGCACAGGTTCATTATGTTCGTTATACTCAATCGTTACCTGGCTTTTCGAATCAGGGCGGAGGTAGGTCATCTCTTTGCCCTCCTTGCGTATGCGCGCGAGCGTATATACTATAGTGTGCGCCATATCGAGGGTCAGAGGCATATAGTTCTCGGTCTCGTCGGTGGCATAACCGAACATCATACCTTGGTCGCCTGCCCCCTGCGCCATACGCGTGGCACGGCTCACGCCCATATTGATGTCCGCAGACTGTGCGTGAATGGCAGTCAATATACCGCAACTCTCCGACTCAAACTTATATTCCGATTTGGTATAACCGATTTTTTTGATTGTATCGCGCACCACCTGCTGAATGTCAACATAGCCGCTGCTGGTGATTTCGCCTGCCACTACGACTTGTCCTGTAGTAACGAGGGTTTCGCATGCCACGTGGCTGCGCGGGTCTTGTGCCAGAAAATTGTCCAGAATTGCATCACTGATCTGGTCTGCCACTTTGTCGGGATGTCCTTCGCCGACGCTTTCTGATGTAAATAAGTAGTTCATAATCTCTGTATCCGATAGGGATATAACAAAAAAATAAGCCACAAGGGACTGTTTTGGTCTTGTGGCACAAGGTTTTAGCATTCTTTTATAGAGGTTGCAAGCAGTCAAATCCATCCTCTCTTATAGTTAATCGTAAATCAGGAAATGTGTAAGTTTCCCTAATTGGGCTGCAAAGGTACGACTTATTTTTGATATACGCAAGCATATGGCTATATAGGTAAAAAAAAATAACGCAAATATCCAACCGCTGCTTATGCAGGATACGAGGTAAGCAGAACAGACGACAGCACCCAATGTCGGGCGTATCGCCCTACCACTACCCTACCACTCCTTGTTTTTGTACTGCTTTCAGACCGGTTTTGCCTATGTATTTTGTTGCGGAAAGCGGGGCTGTGTTTGCTGGATTTAATTTTTATTTGTATCTTTGCGGCGTGGAATAAAAATTATAGTATCAAGTGGTATAAATTCTTGATATTAGAGAAAAGTACGACACCATGAAAATCACACAAAGAGCATGAAAAACACATTTGCCGGGATACATATATTGGCTGGTATGTGGGTATTGTGTCTGCCTTGTGTGGCGCAGACGCTTACATCAGAGAACCATTGCCCGCAGGCTACGGATAGCATCACGCTGTATGCAATACCCTATCAGACAATGGCGGATAGCGGGGAACATTGTGTATGGGATTTTGGCAAGATAGAGGAACGAGCCAATAAAGCAATGAATGTGGATTTATTCTCAATACCATCGAATACTGCGGCATTGGGCGTACATTGTCTGCACCAAAACCGATATTACCAATACGCAAATGATACACTATACTATACAGGAAACGAGACTGCACGGCAGAAAACCACGTTTGAAAAACCGGTTCCCATTTTGAAATATCCGTTTGCATACGGCGATACTATACTGCGGCATTTTTGCTGTACGGAAAACTATGCACACAAGCGGACTTTTGCAATAGAGGGCGATATGTCTGTAAGAGGTAAGGCAACAGGCACGCTTATTGCGTCGGGAGACACGATAGGGAGAGCCTTATATGTAGAGACTATAGAACAATACAAAAAGATAGAAGCCGATACTATCAATATGGAGCGCAGAACGGGGCAATGGTATATAGGGGCGCTACGTTATCCGATCATAACAAGTTGCCGATTACTTTGCAACGATAGTAACGTATATGCCCGGATGTGGTATTATCCGACAACGATACAACAGAACCGCAAGCAAAAACAATGGCAGACTAAGCCACAACAAGAAACGGCTATACAGGAAGAAAATACAGGAGAAATGCGGGTTTATTACACCAATCCTGTGGATGAAAAACTCAACATTCAGTACGCAATAAGCGAAAGCGCATATATTCGTTTTGCATTGTATAGCCATACGGGAACTTTGTTGTATCAATCCGATATTGTACAGGAAACAGATGGTACAATGAATATTCCGACAAAGAATTTGCCGCAGGGAGTATATACGCTATATATAGAGACCGACAAAAGCCAAATAAGCCGTGAGATTATCAAACAATAAGTCCCTATGAAATATCCTTTGAAACGATATATATGTATTTTATTGGCGTTACTTTGCTGTATCGCTGCACAGGCTTATGACGAGGTTTCGCACGGCTCTTATCCCGTCAAATTGCCTCAATCGCCCAATGTAGCGGAATTTCCGCAATATGGAGATGTACCCGTAAATCATTATACGGGTACGATGACGCTCAATATACCGATTTATGAAATAGATGTGGACGGGTGCAAAGTGCCGATTTCGCTCACCTATTCGGCTACAGGTATCAAAGTGGCACAGCACGCGAGCAATGTGGGCTTAGGGTGGCAGTTGAACTGCGGGGGAATCATAACCGCCGATTGCTACGGAAAAAATGATTTTGACTGTTGGGATGACGGCTACGTATGTAACCGGTATGATTATGGTGTTCCTGACGAACAAGAAATCCCTAAATATAGTTTCAGTAACTGGGGAACTGACATCAGTAAAACGGATACACGCCCCGATATATTTCATTATTCATTCTGCGGGAATACAGGGACGATGTTTTTTGAACCAAGATATCTGCATACTCCTATACCAATTACTCAGGATAAGTATTTGGATATAACATATAGCCACGACGCACAAATATGGGTGATATATGACGGAAACGGAAATAAATACCATTTCGGTAACAAGTATCATTCGGCGGCTAATACCGTATTGGCAAATCCCTCTGTTTTAGGGGCAGAGAGTACACCTGGAGTAGAAGATAATCCCAATAAGGGCGGATGCAATTGGGACTACAAATCCATTAATGCATGGCCTTTGGATACGATTATTACTTCACACGGGAGGCGTATCATATTCCGCTATAAACGAGAAAGTATTGCTACCCCGATGATGGGGCAAGAAGAAGTAAGAATAGCCTATCTGAACTTATGCACCAATTGTCTGAATTGTGATATACCATGGCGCAGTAATTATTTTTCTCATATTTCATCAACAGTCATTCAGTCTGTAATTTCTGAGATATTCTTTCCCAACGGGCGTATTCAGTTCTACTCTTCGGCAAGAAAGGATGTATGGGCGGGTATGTATTTCCCGTCCAGCACAACGGATGTTGACGGAGGAACAAAGATTGATTCTATTATAGTAACCGGTCATTCGGGTAGAGTAATCAAAAGAGCCGTAATGCATTATCATTATGCAGGAAATACATCATCTCCCAACACTTGCCGATTGATGTTGGATTCGATCACAGGATTGGAAGAACGCCCCTATACATTTTCTTATTACAACGAAACGTTGCCAAAGAAAAACTCAAAGCAGATAGATATGTGGGGCTATTATAATGCATCAAAGGCGCAAAAAACATGGAGTACCACATGGGCATCTAAAAAAGAGGAAGAAGGAACTTTGATGCCGTCCATGATCATAACCGGTAAAATGTTCTTTGGACGAGACCGACAATGCAATCCGCAAACCATACAGAATAGTACATTACGGAAAGTCGTTTACCCTACAGGTGGCTATTCGGTATTCGAATATGAACCACATACTTTTTCAACAGTAGATATTGATGCAGAGACCATAAAAGAAGAAACGGTGGAAAAGAGTTCTTCATTGATACTCAATGTAGATTACAGAACCACTCCGAGCACGATTTCATTATCCACACCGGCAAAGAGTCATTCCATTACATTGGATGCAGATGATCGGGTAGATATTCATGCAAGTATTCATTCTTTGTGGGGTGGACCGGTTGATTACGGAGTACCTCCCATTATGGCATACGTAGCAATTTACTCTGCAAATGGAGCCGAAGTGGAAAGGTATGGACTTGCGCTATATAAAGAGGAAAAAACATACGATTTTCAACCCAAGTTGAGCAAAGGCACTTATACAATAAAATTGGAATATAGTGGTAATACAGCGGCAAATCTTCCGAAACCCAATATAAATTACAATACTAACAGCGGTTACATATACGCAAATGAAACTACAATATGTCAGAAGAAAAGCAGTAACGGGCACAGCGTTTCAACAGGCGGCGGAATACGTGTAAAATCAATCACAAATTATGATTACACGGGAAACATTAGTCAGCAACGACACTATAGTTATATCACGAATGATTCTGCTACATCCGGTTTACTAATGGTAAAACCTCGTTTTTCCGCACCATATGAAGAGGAATTCCTAAATTCAGTAACTCCTACGATAATTCCGCAATGTTTTCCTATGCCATGTTTGTTGATATCATCTTCAATGTTGGCAAATCCCAAGCCAATGATACAAGATGCCATAGTGGGTTATTCCATGGTACAAGAAACCACTATGCCGACGCAAGAGTATGGCAGAACCGAATATATTTTTAGGAATGCCGTTGTTGATGCAGGATCTATAGTCTCATTAAATTTTAATGTAGTAGGATTCCCTTACAATGGACAATTATTGCAACGATTGCTTTACAATGGGGATGATATTGTATGTAGAGATGAAACATATCTTTATACACTCAAGACTGAAAAGAATATAAAAGGTTGGCATACAATAAAATTATTTCCTGAAAGATATTATTCTGCAGGCAATCAACAAGTTCCTAATTTACAAATAAGGTCGTATACATTAACAGCGTATAGTACTACAGATATGACTTGTCGCCAAACAGATTATACAGATGGTGGTACGATTACGAAAACGATTGTTACACAATATGATAGTATCAATCATTTGCCCTTGATACAACGAACTTATGTAAATGGTGATACTCTAACCATTCGCAATATGTATGCGGCAAACAGCCGTTCCGATAAGGCAGTATTGCTGCAAAACCACTATATGTACAATGCTCCATTGCAACAGACTGAAGAACGAAACGGCAGCAAAAGTGCTATATACGATTATATATACGCTCCCTATTGGCGCAATGTGGTATTGCAACAAGTGCGCAGCACGCATAACGGGACAGACTCAATTTCATCCTACATAGTGAAAAGCGTAGATGGGTATGGTAATCCGACTTGTATCGAAACACCGTCAGGCGTTTCGGTTGCCTATTTGTGGGGCTGCGAATCTCTATATCCAATCGTAGAGGTAGTGGGGGCTACGTATGAACAGATAGAACAAGCAATGGGAAATGAGGGATTTATATCTATGCTTCAAACAAATTGTGATATATTTCTTCCAATGCTAAAAACTATCTACCAAGAATTGACACGCTATGTACCGATGGGCGATATACATATTCGGACTTATTCCCCGTCAGTAGGCATACTGAATGAAATTACAACGCAAGGGGTGGTTTATAGTTACGAATACGATGATTACAACCGGTTGAAAGTGAAATATATGGAGACGGATAATGGTAGGATAGTAATGGAACAATATGATTATCATTTCAGAGAACCATAGACAATAGCAACCATATAATTGTCCGTATAATTAGCCATTAAGTTTTCGATTCTTAGCCAAATATAATCAAAAATTATTCAAATACAGGATATTGAGTGATCATATATGGGATATAGACGACCAAATATAATAATCGTAGCGATATGCCTGTGCGTGTTGCTCTGTATAGCGGAGACGGCAAGGGCTTCTGTGGTTATATCACAGATCTTATACGATTCGCCTTATAATGAGCAGATAACCAAATATCCGTATAGCGACGGAGAATTTGTGGAACTCTATAATGCAGGTACGGAAGATACGGATTTGACAGGTTGGCAACTATGGGGCGGAGGAATAACCGAACGATATATTTTTCCTGAACAGACGAGACTGCCAGCAGGCGGCTATCTGGCGGTGGCTTTCCATAATGATTACTCCGATCCGTCTTTTCATTTGGCGAATTATAGCCGAAAAAACAAGCATTGCAGACAATATCCTGTATTGGAACAGAAAGTTCTGATATTGAGCAATACAGGCGAATTGCTCTCGTTGCGCAATGCACAAAGCGAAATAGTGGACAGTATTCGCTATAAAAAGCAAAAGGCGGCTCTCAATGCCGATTCTATTCCGTATATGGAATGTAAAAGTCTGCACCGCATATCCATTCGCCAAGATGTACAAGGGAATATACAAAACACTATGGATGATTGGGAAATCGGACTGGTGGATTTCGGTGGTACTATTCCCGCGGAGCAAGCGTATATTGCAGAGGACAACTATCTGCATACGGCAAATATAGCCGGTAACAACTACCGTGTAAGCGTTATGCCTTTGGATGAAGCAACGGAGATACACATTAACAATGGCAATGTGTCAGGAAAAGAGAATGCCCGTTTGCGGATTCATTACACCTACTATAACGGATTAGGCAAAAGTATTGAAGATATACAGCACAAAATCACGCCACATGGAAAAGATATTGTTGCATTGACACAATATAATGCCTCGGGGCAGATAATACAAACATGGCTGCCTATGCCCATTAATGGCGCAGGGTATGTTCCTCCCGCGGACATACAGGATTTGGCAAAAGGTTTTTACAATGATAATGCGCCTTACAGCCAAATGACCTATGAGCCCTCACCGCTAAACAAACAGACCGCTATCACTCGGGCAGGTACAACGTATCAAGACCACCCAGTTACAAAAGCCGATGCAACCAATGCAGCCAATGAGGTAATCCGTTTTGAGGTAAGCATAAGAGGTTTGGAGAAAAAAGGGTATTATGCGGCGAACAGCCTTTACAAGACCACACAAACCGATGAGGACGGCAAGGAGATAATAACCTACACCGACATAAGCGGCAGAACAATTATGCAGCAAACGGGGGCAGATAACAGAACGTATCAGGTATATGATACCTACAACCGTTTGTGCTATGTGTTGCCCGGAAATATGGCGGCAACATTACCGGACGGACATATAGAATACAATCAGCAGCAACTGCGGCAATATGGCTATGTATATCGCTATGATACGCAAGATCGGATGATATACAAGCGTATCCCCGGTTGCGAACCCGTCTATATGGTGTATGACAAAGGCGGCAAATTGGTTTTGACACAAGACGGCAACCAGCGTACACAGAACCGTTGGACATATATGGCATACGATGCCATAGACAGACCGATTTATACCGCCGAAATAACGCTGCAATCCGTAAATACAGAGCAACTAAAAAGAGACTATCTTTGCGATACAACCGATACCCAATCGGAAATCGGCTATACCAATCGTCATTTTGCCGATGTGCCGTTGCGGTGGCTGACGGTGAATTACTATGACGACTACGATTTTTTGCAACGTTTCTCTCAAGATACGGTACAGGCATTGACGTATGCGGAGCAGCAAGGCTATGATACCTGCTATAACAATATACGGGGTATGCTGACAGGGCAACGGATGTATAGTCTGACGGATAGTAATCGGTATGATGTATCGGCATTGTATTACGATCGAAAGGGACAAATTATCCAAAGCCGCAGTACGACACCTATGGGGAATGTGGTACACTATTATGCTTATCACCACGATGGCACTATCCGACAGGAAAAGACCGAGCAAGGCGGTCATACGGAGCAGTATCGGTATATGTATGACTTTGCAGGCAGGGCAACCAAAACCATTTATCAGATAGACGAGCAACAACCTGTTGTATTGGCAGCGTACGGGTATGACGAATTAGGGCAACCTATAACCAAACTGCGCCACAATGGCACAGACAGAGAGACGTATCAGTATGATATGCGCGGGCAACTAACCGCTATTCGCAGCGGAGACTTTGCGGAAAAGATATACTATGCCGATAGTTTGCCGGTCAATACGGTGGCTTGCTATAACGGCAATATATCGGCAAATACCATTGAGCAAGACGGACATACGTTAGACAACCGCTATCGGTATGACAGGCAAAACCGACTGACTATGTCTGCGTTGCAAAACGAAGAAACTGCGCACCCCTCGGAGACTTTTGAGTATGACCCGCTGGGGAATATACTGCAACTAAAGCGATATGAAAACGGGGCGATTATTGACGATTTGACGATGTATTATGATGGCAATCTGCTGACCGATGTGCGGGATGATGCGGGATGCAAAGACCTGTATGCTACCAAAGAATATGAGGACAAGTCCGATCTACCCAATGCGATGCAGTATGACGGCAACGGGAATTTGACAAAAGACAAAGATCGTAGGATAGATACCATATATTATAACTTGCTCAATCAGCCTACTACAATAGTGTTCCATAACGGCAACCGCACGGAATACCACTACAGCGCAGACGGACAGAAACAAAGAGCATATTACCGCACGATGAGAGAACCGTTGCTTATGGGTGAAGGTGACAGTATTGTCGGGCTACACATAGCGGAAGAAACAGAGATATGGTATAGCGGGAACAGGGAAAAGTATCGGATGCGCGGACAGGACAATGTATGGCGGTGGTATAAGGAAATGGTGTATAACGATGAGGGGTACACGGAATTTGCATTGAATGATACGGCTGTAACAGATATTCAGCAATACTATTACCGCAAAGACCATATCGGCAATATCGTTGCCGTATGGAACGCTACCAAAGAAGATACACCGCAACGGATGTTCTACTATGCAAGCGGTTTGCCGATGGGTATCAGCACAGGACAGGACTTGCAAGCACGAAAATACGGCGGTAAGGAGTTTGACGAAATGCATGGGCTCAACGAATACGATTCCGAGGCACGGCGTTATTATCCTGCTATCTGCCGCACCACTACCATAGACCCCTTATGCGAAAAATACTATTCCGCATCACCTTATGCGTGGTGTGGCAATAGTCCTGTAAATGCTATAGATCCTAATGGCAAAAAATGGTTTTACTACCCATATAGTCCCGAATTAGAAGATGTACGACAGGAGTATTTCTGGGAAGATGAAGACTTTATTTACAAAACACTTGAAGACGGAAGCAAAATAAAGTTGCAAGGATATGATGCTATTGTTGTGTTTGAAGGTTCCAAGTATGAGACATTGGGAGAGAATAAAAACATCTATGGCGAGGGGGCTGTAACTGCTAATGTAACCGTATATGGACCGACAGGAAAAGATGATATACAAAATTATACGGGATTCACAATGACATCGGATTTTAAAACATTTGGGGCTATTGCAGATGGTGAGTACAATGTAACGTATAAAGTACCTGGTAAATCAGGGAGCATCCCATCTAACTACGCAGTTAATAATGGTGAACCTGTTGATTGTATAAATGGTATAAATTCAAGTCCAATAGAGTATCATCCTTATAGTAAAACACAAAAGAATGGTATATATGTTCATAGAACAAATAGGGATGGCAGTGTAAGGGTAAATTATGAAAAGAAATCCGCAACTTCCACAGGATGTTTGTTAATTGCCGCCGATCAATGGGAAGAATTTAGCAGACAAATTGGGAATCGGGGATTTAGACTGATACTAACTCGTGATAGATAATCCTATGAAACGTTGTCTTTATTTGTTGTTGTGTTGTGGTTTATATGCACAATCATATGCTATACAAGCCATACTTTCATTGAATTGGGCAAATCTACCAATTCCTGTTTATTATGATTCTATTTCTGATAACGAAGTGGCACATATAACACAAGATACTCTTTGCGATATATACTATTTTACAGATATAATTGGCAAATCTGAGAGACGCTACTATGTGCAATTAGAATATGATGAAGATACTAATTTTTGCCCCAATAAGGAAATTGTAACCGATGTAAAAGGTTGGATTGATAAAAAATATATATGTACATATTTATTGGTTGATACCTATGAACCGGAAAATGGGACTAATAGGATGGTAGGGGAAACTTTTTTATATGAAATACCTTGTGAAGATTCTAAATGTATTGTTCTATATGGTGTGTTATATATGGAGGCTCTGCTTATAGATTATTTTATTACCGAGAAAGGAGAAGAATGGGGAAAGATTTTAGTTACAATAGATGGAACAACATATGTAGGATGGACACAAAAAATGTGTAATAATATTAGTACTTCGTGTAATTAAAATTATTTGATGATAGCAGCGAACATTCTACTACTATGCAAGCGGACTGCCAATGCGAATCAGCACGGGACAGGACTTGCAAGCACGAAAATACGGCGGTAAGGAGTTTGATGAAATGCACGGACTTAATGAATATAATTCCGAGGCACGGCGTTATTATCCCGCTATCTGCCGTGCCACTATCATAGAACCCTTATGCGAAAAATACTATTCCGCAGCACCTTATGCGTAGTGCGGCAATAATTATGTAAATCGAATAGAGCAGAAGGGAATAAGGAGAGTGATGGTCCAGACCATGAGGCAGTTGGCAAGGGGGAGGACAAGGTCGGGGGAGCAGATGGTGAGGAGATAGGGGATAAGGAGTTTCTGGATAAGGACTATAGCCACAGCGGCAAAGGCGAAACGCAGAAGGCGGAGATACCATTTGCCCGAAACAGAGAAACGGATATAACGGTGCTCAATGAACCAACCCGTGAGGACACCAAAAGCAAGACCGGCGGCATAGTAGCAGTCGGTAATCATTTTCTTGGGTTCGACAATGAGTTGCCCGTCGGCATTGTAGTCCATCGGATAGGGTTTGAAGGAAACATAGAGGAGGTAGGCTATAAGAACGGCAATGCCACCGACCAACACCCATATATCTTTTTCAGGGTATTTCTCCAGCCAACGGAAGAGAGCCGAAAATGCCCAAAGCATAAGGACACTCTCGATAATCGCCACACCTACATCGTAGGGCGTATGCACACCGAGGTAGTTGCGCGAGAAACCGATAACAAGTACCGCCAATATGCAAAGCAGCCATACCCACCAGCGACGCAGCCATAGACCTATAGAGCCAAAGAAAGTGGTGGCGTACTCGGTATGTCCGGACGGGAAAGAGTAGCCCGTAGCAGTCTGAATGGAATTGCCATACGGCACAATAGATGCATCACGTATCCAAGGTCGGTAGACACAGCAGGTGTTCTTGAGCAACTGGTTGACCACGCAGGTACCCCACATAGCGGTCATCATAAAATAGCCCTGACGCTTGTCAATACAGAGATAGACAAAAGCAATAATAATGATAGGCAGGACGCCGACCATAAAGTCGGAGGCAGCAAGTAGGAAAGGCGAGAGCAGGTTGTTGGTCGTCTCACGGAAGTGTTGGAGGAGAAGGAGGTAGGGCATATTATGGTTTATGAGTTTAGAAGTTTAGGAGTTGATAGTTGAAAGAAGTTTATTAGTTGAGAGTTACGAGTTGAGAGCAGTTTTAAAGTTGGAAGTTAATAGTTTTTATATTATTTACTGGATAGTATGAGGGTATCGGCAGTAGAGGTAATTTTTATATTGTAGCAAAGAGAAAGAATACGGAGGGCTTCATTGATGTCGTTAGCAGGGAGAGTACCGGTAAAGGGCTCATCGGAGATACTCGTATAAGAAATATGCACACCGTATTGGTCTGCCAACTCCGCCATCACATCACGCAAAGGGGTAGCGTCGAACGCCATCAGTCCTTTGCGCCATGGTGCGCAGTCGGGCATATCCGAATGGCGGAGCGATACTTCGCCTGTAGTACGGTTGTGGATAATCTTCTGCTTTGGGGTAACGATATAATCGGCACCCGTATCGGAGACACGGAACGACACTTTTCCACGCTCAAGAAAGAGCATATCGGCAGCGGCGTCAGTGCGGGAACAGAGATTGAACGCCGTACCGAGGACTTGCACACTGACCGAGGGGGTAGTGATGACAAATGGGGCTTTTGGATTGGTCTGCACATCGAAATAGGCTTCGCCGTCCAACTGCAACGCCCGCGAAGATGATGTAAAGTCGTCGGGCGAATACGAGAGTGTGCTGTTGCCATTGAGCACTACGCATGAGCCATCGGGCAGAGAGAGCGTACACATCTCATCGGCTGCAGTCTGCACACAGAGCATACCCTGTGTATCGTGTTTGGCAAAAAAGAACAGCCCCGCAGCGAGACAGAGGACGACTGCCACAGAGGCGGCAACGGCAGAGATAATATAACGACGGCGATGCGGTGCGGCAACAGGTACAGGTGCAGACTGCATCCAAAGGCGGCGCATTTCTTCTTCGAGTTGGTCGTCTGTCATAGCGTCTGCCTTGCGGCGCAAGTCGCGAAGGTCGGCGGACGTAAGCCGGTTGGTAAAATACTTCTTAAACAAATTCACTGTTGTATGCGTTTTTGTAGTTGTTGACGTATCTCTTTGAGAGCCAAAGAGAGGAGATTGCGTGTTGTCTGCTCGCTAAGATGCAGTTGGGCGGCTATCTGCTTGTGGGACAAGCCTTGCAAGCGGTGTAGCACAAAGACTATGCGTTGCTGATCGGGAAGCGAGCGGAGTATATCTGAGATAACGCGGCGATACTCGTCATAGAGCATCGGTTCGCAGAAAGTGGAGAGCCGTATATCGTTGACATACTCAACATAATCTTCGTACTGCGGTTCGTGAATACGGCGACGAAAGATGGTGATGAGTTGGTTCTTGACAATAGCAAAGAGAAAAGAGGCAATACCAGTATGGACGGTATCACGTTTCTCCCAAAGGACAGCAAACGCCTCCTGCACCAAGTCTTGCGCATCTTCGGCAGACTTAGTGATATTGAGGCAGTAGGCATGGAGACGCGGTGAGTACTCACGATAGATGAGTTCAAACGCCTGCCTGTCGCCTGTACGGAGACGGATAAGCAACTGTTCTTCTGTCATTTGTTCTTTGGAACGCTAATTATCATATAATTAGACGTCAAGTTTGCACCCTGTCAGGGATAACAGGGTGCAAAGATACAAAGAATTATTTTAGTGCGCAATGACTACTTTGCGGTTATTGATGATGTAGATACCGTTTTCAAGATCTTTGGCGGCTTGCTCAGCGGCAACAGCACTGCGGATAAGACAACCATCGAGGGTATAGACATTCACCAAAGCAGGAGCGGTAGCAAGGTCGGTAATGGCAGTAGGGTTCTCGGGCACGGGGGCTGTGTAGGTAGTCCACGTTAGGTCGTCGATGACAAGGCGTTTCTTGTTGCTCGTACCATCATAGGGTGTGCGATTGACAAAGCGAATGACGAAATTGCCTGCACGACGAAGGTTGCCCACCGAGAAAGTGTAGAAGGGTGCCTCTTGCTTGTACTCATCGATATGATAAATACCGCCGACTGAGTCTTCGTTGATATAGATGCGGATGTCAAGGTCGCAGTTGGCATCACCATTGGAGTTCCACGTGAATGCCAGACTATCGATACCGCCCGAGATAGAATCGCTCTCTATATAGCCAAAGCCCGTTTCTGAGGATTTAGCGGCACGCACAACGGCAACATAGTTGTCTTTGCCCATCTTGCCTTGGTTCTTGCAGACGCCGCCGTAGAGGGTTGTCCAAGAGGCTTGTTGGCAAACCGAGGTATATGCCTCGGTGTTGTAGGTTTTGTTGTTTTGCGCGTCCACATCGGTAGGAACGAAGGTTTCGACACGGGTTTCCGCAGTGGCGGAGATGGCAGCAAGAAGCGCCATAGAAAGAAAAAGTTTTTTCATACGATTAGTTATTGAGTTGTTTTTATTGTTTGTTTATCCGAGATTCATTCGGTATCCATTCGAGAATCACCTATTAATCACCTATTAATCACCTATTAATCACCTACTCTTATTAGCACGATATATAATAGTTCCTAACAGGTTGTAAGTAGCAGTGCCGTCGGTGATATAGATTTGGTTGTTGTACAGATACTTGCCAAATACGGGTGGTTGCCGTGTGGATGTCGTGTGGATAGCCTGCGGGGCTTGGTACTCGACAGAGCCGATGGTGGCAGGCGACGAGCGATGATTGCCGAGACAATCGGTGGTAAGCGAGGATTCAAGTACGCCGTCGGCTGTGATATCTTCGCCGAACGTCTGCTCAGAAAGGTCATCGGCAAGGAGACATACGAGTGGAACACCCGCATAGGTATCTTTGAGGAGCGGCACAAATGGCATATCGTCTTGCTGTGTGATTTGTCCGAGTGCAGCATTATCCGGTTGCTCCGCCGTATAGACGGTATGGACATCCGCGAGGTGCCTGGCTTTGTCAGAGATGTAGAGGTCGGCCTTAGCAGCAGTAGAATAGTGGTTGACTATCAGACTATTGTAGATATTAAGATTCCCCTGCGAGAGGACAATAGCCGCACCAAAATAGTTGGGCCCTGGTGCACCGGCGGCAGTGAGACAGGCATTGGTATCACGGGCACATGTGGTGTTGATGAGCGTGAGAACAGTAGCCGTATCGCCATAGACGCGCAGAGACGAACCGCCGAAGAGAGGGTTCTTGAATGATGAAGCGGCATGGGAGGTATTTTCGGCAAAGGTACAATTGACAAACTGCAGGTGCGAAGCGGTGGTGGGGTCGTTACAGGAAACCGCCCCTGTCTCAGTGGCATGGTTGCGCACAAAAGCAGAGTTTTCAACACACACATCCTCTGTTTTTGTGAGATAGAGGGCGGAACCGTCTTTGGCAGTATTGTCAGAGAATACACAATTTTGCAATGTGACACCCCAGTAGTTACCGACCTGTGCAACCGCCCCACCCTGTGCGGCAGTGTTGTTGGAGAATATACAGCGGGTAAGGTATAGGCGTCCGTTGCTACTGACAGCCGCCCCTTGGAGGTCTGTGGTACAGTCGGAAAAGCGGCAGTCGGCAGCACGCAGAGCATAGCCGTTAGCAGCGATAGCCGTAGAGGAATGCGTGAAAGTGCAATGCGAGAGATGTAGGGCATACGGCGATGGGATGGTGAGCGTGCAGCCGTCAAGGGTACCATTTGTCAGCACCAAGAAATGCGGAAAGCGGATATTCTCGTTGCTGACGGTCTGTCCGCCAAGATCGATTGTGTCGCCGAGCGAAGAAGCAGCGATAGCGGCTGTGAGTGAGGAGGTAAGCGGAACAGTCTGCGGACGGCGGGTGAAGACCACCTCCACCATCAACGGCAAGTGGTCGGAGGGCGTACAGGAACGACCGTAGTCCTCGGTGATCATCGTATAGGAGAGGGCACGATAATAGCGACCATAGAGGTGGTCGATACGGTGCGTGGAGGTCGGTTGCCAGTTGCAGTAGGAGCCGTCAGCATTGGGTGTGGTCTCGGCTATGTCGTAGGCACTTTGGAAATACGCCTTGAACGGCATGTGAACAGCATCGACGGAAGACTGCGAGTTGAAGTCGCCCGCAATGAAACAAGGATAATCGCCGGCAACAGCAAGCATCTGCTCAACAACTACTGCAGCCCCTTTGCGCTTGGCGACCTGCCCCGCCTGCTCGAGATGGGTGGCACAATAGAAAAAGATGTCGCCCGTGGTCTTGTCCTGCAGTTGCGCCCACACAGCAAGGCGGCGGAACTTGGCGTCCCACGCGACAGCCGACTTGGTAATGTCGGGTGAAAGGAAGAAATGCCCCGATGACAGGAGACGGAACTTGTCCTTGCGATAGAGGATACCGACCCCCTCGCCCACATCGCCGATAATGTGCGAGTCACGTCCCCATGACTCTATCTTATAGTCGGGCAGGAGCGAGAGGAGGTCTTTTTTCTGATCGGGCTTGAGTTCGTTGAGTGCACAGACATCGAAAGCGTAGTCGGTGATGATCTGCGCCACATACTGCTTGCGGTTCGCCCACGCATGGTCGCCCGTATCAGAGGCGGTGTTGAGGCGGATGTTGTACTCCGCGAAATGATACGCGGGACTCCCCCAAGCCCCCTCTTCAGAGAGGGGGATGAGGAACAGCAATATCCATAAAAATATCTTTTTCATCTGTATTTTGGCTCCATTAAAAGCCATTAAAGTTCCATTAAAAAGGCATTATCGAGTATTTTTTATTCTCCGTTAATTGCCGTTAATTAATCGTTAATTGCCTTGTCTGCAAGCCCCTCCTCTGAAGAAGGGGTTGGGGAGGTTGAAGATTGGGAAGGTCATTTTGGGGAGGTCTTGGTCTTTATCTTCGTTACCACCAACCTATGGTCGGATGGGAGAAGGGGACGACCGTAGTCCTCGGCGACAACACGGTAGGAGCAGACGGAGGCGTTGCGGACATAGACAAAGTCGATACGCTGGGTGGTAGCAACCGGCAGCCAATTGGAGAACGTACCGTACGTACCGCGAGGTTTGGTCTTGCTCACTTGGCGGGCATCTTGGAAACCAGCAGCGGCGAAGAGCGAGTGGACATCGGTCTCATAAGGCTCGGCATTCAGATCGCCCATGATGATGGCGGTACGCCCTTGCGCAAGGGCTTTCGCCCGCTCGATACAGAGAGCCGCCCCTTGGCGACGGGCTTCGGTACCCTTGTAGTCGAGGTGAGTGGACATCACGAGGAGTTCCTCGTGGCTGCGTTTGTCTTGCAACAGCACCCATACCGCCACACGCTTATAGGCAGCGTCCCACGCCAAACCAGGTCGGTCGGGATCCTCGGTAAGGAAGAAATGCCCGCTGTCCAAAAGGGTGTATTTCGCCGTACGGAACAGCACGCCCACCCGCTCGCCATGACTGGCTTCGGCGGACTCGCGCCCGTACGCCACAAGGGTATAGCCGGGCAGGAGCGTACGGAGGTCGTCTTCCTGCGTATGGTTGGCTATCTCGTTGAGACTCAGTATATCCAACCGGTTATCCGTTATCGTTTGTGCCACAAAAGGTTTGCGCACCGACCAGTTCTTGTCGCCCACATCGCGCTTGGTGGCAATACGGATATTGTAGGTGCCTACCACGTGCGTAGCGGCGTTGACTGCAAGAGCCAACGCCGTGAGCACAATCAAAACAACACTTCTTTTCATTGAACAGGCGTACCTAACAGATTATAGTATTTGCCATCGGCAAGGATAAGCAACTGCCCGTCGCGGACGACTTTGACCGCTTTGCTGTCGGTGCGGACAGCAGGCAGAGCGGTGTACGGATTGGCTTTCGGATCCATAGCGCCACGTGTAGCCACCGACTCGCGCAGATAGCCACGTCCGTCCAAAGCCACATTGACCGATACAGGGCAGCTCCAATCTTTGACGCATTTCTCGAGATCGGCAACGGTAGCACCTTCGATTGCCTCAAGGGGCAGGATAGTGGAAGCAAAACCGCCGTTGTCCGTGGTAGGCTCGTTGGTACCAAAATAGTCGGCATAATGACGCACCTGCGCAGGAACGGTATAGAGGTCGTTGGGTTTCCAGCAGAACGCCCAAACGGAGTCTTTGTTGTTTTTCTCGCCGTTGTTGAACGTACCAAGATAGTTGAAGCCGCCCGAAGTGAAGAGGGTATCGAGGGAAATACCCGTGAGTTTCTCGGTATAAACGGTAGGATTGGTTTTGTCGCCTTTGTCGAGTTCGCCCTCAAGCATCACGGTATTGACGAACCACAGTTTGTCGTGCTGGGACATGCGGACGGAAGTGCCATAGGCATAGGGCTTATTGGTATCAATGCCCACGCGGAGGCAGGTATTGTCGCCGAGAGTGCAACTGATGAGATGCACATCGTCGGTACCGCTCATTGAGATACCCGCACCATTACAATATGCCACATTCTTAGCGATAGTAGTGTTTACGCCCCAAAAATGTCCTGCGCGGATCTGTACAGCGGCACCGTATTTGCCGTCGGCACTGGAGGTAGCAAGGCTGTTGTAGCAGAACGAGCAACGCTCCGCCACGCAAGTGGATTCCGTTACGACCGACTTGTCTTCAGAAGTATAGGTCTGCATCAACAATGCACCGCCACGACTGAACGCCGTGTTATGGTGGAGGTTGCAGTCTTGCAGGTGAAGCAGTCCGCCCTCAAGCGTGATGCCTGCACCGCCATTGCCGTCGGAGAGATTGTTGTATATTTGGCAATTTCGCACCACCACATTCGCACTATTGCGGATATAGAGTGCCCCCGCACCATACGCCGTTTCGGTCTCGAAATAGCAGTTGGTCATATCAATACCTTGTAGTACCACCGGTTCGGCACACTCAATCCAAACGACGTGTTGAAGGTCGCCGTCATCGGCTTTGCGGTTGACATTCTTGTCGCCCGAGAAAATGGTAGGAGTAGCCGACGGATAGGTAAGCGACGGGGTGTCGGTACCTTTGAGACCGGCAGGATAACCACCGATGAGGGTTACGGATGTCTTGATAGTATAGATGTCCGTATTGCTGACAGGAGTATAGACACCGCCTGCGAGATGGAAGACATCGCCCGCTTCCGCCATACCACCGGTAAGCACTTTCTGGAAATCGGATGGGCAAAGCGCACCCTCCCACGACTGCCCATCGCCCTCAGTGGAGGTGAGGTCAGGACGTACGAACCACGTGGTGGCAGACATCTGTCCTGCGAGAAACAGGACAAGAGACAGAATAGATAGTTTTTTCATTGTTGTTTTCTTAGTTTGTTAGTTGATTTATATAGCAGTTAATATCGAGTCAATTACGGCAACGACACGGCAACGAGAGCGGAGAATCACGAGGGCATATGCTTGCTATTCCCATCCTGGGTTCTGGGTCAGAGCATTCTCAGTAAGGATAATCTCACTGAGAGGAATGGGATAGAGGTAATGCTTGTCCTCGAACTTACGTCCGCCATCGGGCTGCTCCAACGTTCCGTGCACCAGTTTGGCACCGCGGTTGCCGTCGGGATAAAGGATGATGTCGGTACCTATCTTGAGGAATACCGAGGTGAGGTCGAAGGGTTTCTTGGTCTGCCAGAGAATCACATTGGACTTGCCGTCACCCGACAGGTCGTATTTGCCTTCTCCTGCAAAAGCGGCACCAAGCATCGGTTGTGCCAAGGCTTCGCCTTCCGCCCAACGCATGAGGTCATCGTAGCGAAAACCCTCAAGCACCAGTTCTACCGCCCGCTCACGACGTACCTCCAACACGGCAGCACGTTGTGCCGAGGGAGTACGGGTTATATGCTGATAGAGGGTTTGCAGATACGGGTCTTCAGCGGTAAGCGACGAGAGCGTGAGATGCGGCATACCGACACGGTCGCGCAGGAGATTGAGCGACATATCGAGGTCTTGCTGCGTCAGCGTCCCGAGTTCGGCTTTCGCCTCGGCATAGATGAGACACTGCTCCGCAAGGCGGAAGAGGGGCATATCGTTGTCGGACTTGTTGTAGCCGTAGGAGTCTTCGAGAACATACTTGATGAGTTGGTAGCCCGTGGGCGAGGTGGAGAACGTGTAGGGCTCGACCTCGGTCTTGTTGAGCGCGACATACTGCCCGGGCACGAAGAGGGTCTGCGCTAGACGCGGGTCGCGGTCGGTCAGTTCGTTGTGAAGCGAGATGGTGTCGTAGCCCTCCCGATTGGTATAAGGTTCGCCCGACAAGAGGAGGTACTGGTTGAGCAGGTGTTTGGTCGCCCCGCACTGCCCCTCGGACTGACAACGCAGGTAGGAAGTGGCGTTGTGCGTGAGGGAGACAGTGGCATTGTAGGCACGGGCGAGAATGACCTCGTCGGGGTCGGCAGTCAGTGATGTGAACAGGTCGCGATAGGGCTGCGTGCCGCCGAGATGCAGCGAGTATCCGCCCTCGGCGAGGACGGTGCGGGAAGCCTCAGCGGCTTGCGCGAGCAGGTCTTGGATTGTCTCGGCATCGCCCTGCTGATGGTAGCGGAGCCACGTACCCTCGAAAAGGGCGATACGCGCTTTGAGGGCAAGGGCGGTATAGCGGTTGACCTCGTAAGGCGTATGGGCGGTGCGCAAGAGCGGGATGGCACGGTCGAGATCGGCTAACGCTTTCAGAATGACCTGTGTGCGGTTCTCGCGCGGGCGGCGCAGTTGGGCGATGTCGCTGCTGCTGACGGGTTCGTCGTACCATGGCACATCGCCGAAACGACGCACTTTGTCGTAGTAGAACAAGGCACGGAAAAACAGTGCCACACCCGTGTAGTGGTTGCGAGCAACGGTGTCCTCGGTGCACTGATCTACATGCTGCAAAAAATAGTTGATATGGCGCAGGTCTTCCCACTGCCAATACGCTTCACCCGAATTGATGGTACGCGTACCGAGGACTACATCGGCAAGGCTGTTGCTGATAGTGAGATCAGATGGTTCGCTGTAGAGGTCGGACGCTGCGGGAAGCATCGTATAAAATTGGGTAGTGTAGCGGCGCAATTCGCTCTCGTTGCTAAAGAACGTAGCAGAGTTGGTGGTATCCTTTGGTACACGGTCAAGAACGCTGTCACAACCGGCAAGAGATAGGAGACTGAACAACAGAAGACAAATATATGTATTTCTATTCATATTGCGTATTATTTAGAAGTCAATACTTGCGCCCACGGAGAAGGTGCGATTGAAATTGTAGGCTACGCCCGAGTTGGCATACTTGGTATCAGACGAGGTTGCCTGCTCCGGGTCAACATACTTGGAGTGCTTGCGCAGCGGCGAGAAATAGAAGAGGTTTTCGCCCGACAAATAGAAGCGCAAGTTGCTGACCACCTTATTCTTAGGCAGCGGCACGGTATAACCGAGAGTGAGGTTCTTCAGACGGAAATACGCCACATTCTGCAGATAGCGGTCGTTGGTAGCATTGAGCGAATAGCCCTCCTCAAGTGCCTCATAGCCGCGTGCACGCGGGAAATAACCGCCGGTGTTATCCTCCGACCATACCAGATTGAGGAAATTGGTCGGAATAAAAGAGCAGTACGGACGGCTGTATGGTCCCCAGAAAGAGATGGCATTGCCGCTCGGGTACCAATCCTGATGCCCCACACCGGTGAAGAACGCCGAGAAATTGATTCCATTCCACGCAAGCGAGAGTTTGATATTGTAGTTGTAGCGCGGCAGGGTGTTGCCGATGACTTTTAGGTCGCCGTGGTCGTCGAGGGTATTGGCACCATAGGAGATGACACCATCGCCGTTTAGGTCGGCATAGCGGATATCGCCTGCCTGCAACCCCGGTGTGCCGAGAGAACCGTGCATGATATTGTCGTACATAGTGGAGTGGTCCACATCAACGGCTGCCATATAGTCATTGACCTCCTCTTGCGAGGCAAAGAGTCCATCGGCGTGATAGCCCCATATCTCGCCGAGACGCTGACCGGTATAGTAGTCGGTAAGGATATTCGAAGGGTTGTTGTAGCGAGTAACATCGGTCACATAATCGCTCAATCCGAAACTGATGCTGTACTCAAACGGGTACTTGCCCGCACGAAACGAGTCCGCCCAACCGATAGAAAACTCCCAACCGCGGGTGCGCATATCAGCGATATTCTGTCGCGGCTCGTCGGCACCATACACCGATGGCAGTTTCATACCCGCACAAAGCATATTCTTTGTATCGCGGATATAGCCATCGATGCTCATTGTCAGCCGGTTGCGCAGGAAACCGAAGTCCCAACCAAGGTCATAAGTTGTAACGGTCTCCCATGTAAGGTCAGACGCTTTCGGGTCGTCTTCCCTGGCGATATACGCCAGCGTCTTGCCATCGAGGGTATATTTGATGGTCTCACCGGTGCGAATACTCTCGATATAGGTGTAGTAGTCATCGATGTTCTGGTTACCGAGGCTGCCGATAGAGAAACGCAGTTTGCTATTGCTCCATGCGTTGCTGATCGACTGCCAGAAACGCTCTTCGCTCATACGCCAGCCCAGCGAGGCAGACGGCACAAACACCCAGCGGTGTTTTGGTGCAAAACGAGACGAACCGTCGCCGCGTGCGGAGAGTTCCACAAGATAACGCCCCGCATAGTCGTAGTTGGCACGCAGGAAGAAGCCAAGCGTGGCATATTCGGCAATGCTGCCGTCGAGGACGGTAACTTCCCCCGTAGCGAGATTGAACGCATCGAGTTCGGTGTCGGACAAATCCAACTGACGTGCCTTGCTGCTGCGCTGCTCATAGGTCTCGAACTGCCCGCCACCCGTCAGTTTGAGCGAGTGTGCGCCTGCAAACGTATGACTATAGGTGGCGTAGATATTCAGGTTGTGGTTCTGTACACGGTAGTACTGCTCCTGGTAGTAGTCCTGCGCTTTCTCGGTAGTGAGCCACAGTACCTCGCCCACTTTCTGCGAATACGGCACATTCGCCGAACGGTTTCGATACTCGCGATAGCGGAATGAATAGGCATACTCGGCAGTAAGTGTCAGGTCGGTAATGATATCAAAATCGAAACGGTTGCGGGTTACAATCTCGCGGTCGAGATTGGTGTTGCGGTGCTTGTTGTTTATAAAAATAGCACTCACGCCGTCCATCACCGTAGAGGTACGGTTGGCATTGGTGTTGTAATAGACAGGGTAGCCTTCCGGTGTAGTGGCGGGAACACATGCCAAAGCGTGCGCATAGGTCAGACGCAGCATATTCGCCATAGACGACATACCGGGGAAGAAACGGCGCGAGGCAAAGAAATTGGTGTTGGTAGTAAATCGTACCCACGGCTTGATTTGCGCAGTGAGTTTGGCACGAATGGAATAGTTCTTGTAGTAGTCGTTCACCTGCTGAAAAATACCGTCTTGGTCAAAATAGCGACCTGATACATAGTACTTTATCTTGTCGTTTCCGCCGCTGATACTCAGGTTGTGCTCCTGCTGCATACGGTTTTTGCGATACGTCCAGTTGTACCAGTCGAAGTTGGCGTAATATTTATAGGTGCCGTCCGCCTGCTCCACCACCCACGGACGTGCAGGGTTCTCAGTCTTGTCATTGAGACGCGCTTCGAGTTCGGCATAGTCGGCTTCGGTGTAGCCCGTATAGTTGCGCCCGTCCTTGGGCGTCATAAACATATCGTTGATTTTTGCCGACCAATAGCCCGTAGTGATATAATCGGTAGAGGTGGTGTTCTGGCTCCAGCCCGCACGGTACGAGTAGGATATCTTCGCCTTGCCCTCCGCCCCGCTCTTGGTGGTAACCAGCACCACGCCCGCTGAGGCTTTTGCGCCATAGATAGCCGACGCACTGGCATCTTTCAAGATAGAAACACTCTCTATATCGTTGGCATTCAAGCGGCTCAGACTGCCTTCTACGCCATCAATCAGTACGAGGGGTGAAGCACCGCTGGTGAGCGAACTCACACCGCGGATATTGATTTGCATACCCGCATCAGGCGAACCGCTGTTCGCAACGATGTTCAGTCCCGGGTCGGTTCCCTGCAACGCCTGTGCAGCATTGGCGACGGAACGGTTGGATATATCCTTGGCGTCCACCACGCTGACCGCCCCCGTAAGGTTCACTTTTTTCTGTGTACCATAGCCCACCACAACTACTTCTTCGAGTTGCTCAGTATCTTCGCTGAGCACTACGCGCATATTCTGCGCCGCGGCTATCTCCTGCGACCGATAGCCTATATAAGACACCTGCAGGCGTTGTCCCGTAGCGGCTTCGATAGAGAAACGACCGTCGAAATCGGTGATCGTCCCCGTGGATGTGCCGGCGATGATGATGTTCGCACCGATAATCGGCTCGCCCAATTTGTCATATACCGTACCACTCAACACCGAGGACGTGGCTATTGCTGATGTTTTCTCCTGCTTACGCACCACAATATTGGTCTGCCCTGCCATCTCATATTCGAGTCCGCGTGGAGGCAACACCTCACGAAGCAAATCGCGCACCGAGAGGGTACGCTGAATGGTGATGTTGGCAGAGTCGTTGTCCAGCACCGCCGTGCGGTAGGAAAAACGGTAATCGGTTTGCGTCTCAACGGCAGTCATTACCTCCCGCAGAGATACACGACTGAGGTTAAGACTTACCACTTTGTCTTGCGCCATTGTCTGCAGCGACAACAGAACACACAAGACAACAGCCGGAAAGAGTTTGTTTTTGCGTATCATTAGTATAATATGTTTGCATGGGTTTCTATAAATAAAGTCGCAAAAAGAAAGATAATATACCGAAGAATTTATATGTTATAAAACATAGTTTCTTTAAGAATCTTCTATGCCTATTGCGAGAGAAAATAAAGACACCCCATTGCGTGAATAGCACACAATGGGGTTGTCTGAAGTATATAGACCTTATTTACTTGCCTGCGATGAAAGCGGGGTCCAGGTAGGTTTGCTCAAGGGCATCGATAGCGGTGATTTCCTCAGGGGTCAAATGTCGGGAGGAGGCGCAGAACGAGGCGATAAAATAGTCGGAAAGTGCATGAATATCCGCCATCGCCGTTTGGGCTTTTATGTCATTCTTGTCTATAATGTCCTGAATATCTTTTAGGTTGGCAACACGCTGACGCACCGATTGCACACCGTGCTTCGAGAGTTTCTCGCGGGAGGGAGTGATAGCCTGTTGGAGGGCTGCAAAATCGACGTTGTAAAGCATCGTGCCATGCACGATAGTGCCGGTAGGCAAGGCATAACACGCATTGCCGGAGACTTTGCGGTCGCCGATAAGCACATCATTATGTTCCGATTTGGCTGCCGCGAAACCTAACTGCTGCAAAGCCGCCGACACTCGGTCCAAATACTGTTGAAACACCTGCTCGCTGTGTGTGTCGGGCGTGATATAACTGAGCATCAAATTGCCTGCATCAGAATAGACACACCCACCGCCACTCTTGCGACGGTACATCTGCACACCATTGGCACGGCAATAGTCCATATTCACCTCATCTTCCATCACCTGATGCCGACCGAAAATAACTGTCGGCTGCACAACCCAAGTAAAGAAGATCCCCGCTTTCTCTCCTTCATAGGCGGGTTTATCGGATATATGTTGGGCAAGGTACTCCTCCATAGAGAGATACCATACAAGGCGTTTGCCTTGGGGAGCAATGATGTGTTGCATACTATATAGATTTATAAATTATCAAAAGTGAATTATCTGTCGGATATCTGAACCTCCGCCCCCTGACAGAAACGATGGGTGATTTGCCGGTCGTCGCCGGTATAGATAAACTGCTCCAACGCAGCAGCAGGGGCAGCGTGTTTTGGCTGAATCACCAAAGCATCGAAGGCATAGCCTTTCTCAAAAGAACCGACCCTGTCCATACCCGACGCGGCAAAGAACTCACCCGCCGACTTGGTTGCAAGATAAAACGCTTCACTCAAAGTCAATGGTGCCAACGCCCCCTCGGAAACGGCAAATTGCATTTTCGACATCTGTACAACATAGCGCACCACCTCAAACATCGAGAGTGTATGCCCACCGGAAATATCCGAACCCAACACCACGGGGACATTGTGATTCAGCAACTTACGCACAGGGGCAATCCCCGACGCAAGGTTGCAGTTAGAAGTAGGACAATGGACGGCATAGACCCGATTGCGTGCCATCATCTCCAATTCCTCGCCATCGGTATATACACAATGCGCCATCAGCGTAGGCGTATCGCCAAACATACCATAGCGACGGTAGGCATCGCCATAGCAAGTGGATTGAGGTTCCAACTCGCCCACCCACGCTATCTCCGCTCGGTTCTCGCTGAGGTGGGACTGCACCGGCAGATGTTTCTCACGCGCCAATGTACCCAACGCGGTCATCATTTCGGGCGTACAACTGGGTACAAAACGCGGAGTAACAATAGCCCCCACGCGTGGCATAGTAGCCGTATGAGCAACCATGACCTCAGTATCGCGCACAGCCTCTTCAGGCGTATTCCGCAGGGTATCAGGACAGTTACGGTCCATACCTACCACCCCTACCAATGCACCCAAACCTGCCTTGTGGAGATAGTCGGCAAGGATACAGGAAGACTCACCGTGAACGGTAGCAAAAACGACAGAGCGCATTGTGCCACACCGAATCAGCCCCCGCACAAAATCGCGATACACCTCCTGCGCATAAGCGGTATCAGAAAAACGCGCCTCTTCGGGAAAAGTGTAAGTGTTGAGCCAAGGCAACAATTCCAAGTCCATCGCCAAGCCCATATTGCGGAATTGTGGCGCATGCACGTGCATATCATTCATCGCGGGAACGAGAAGCGAGTCTCCGAAATCGGTAACCGGCACATCGGCATATTGTTCGGGTATCTCCTCACCCGCATAGGCTACATAGCCCTGTTCGTCCACCGCCACATACCCGCGCGGAAGCACCGTGAATGTCTGTGGTGTAGGAGTATAGAGGATATTTGCCTTGTAAATCTGCATATTCAACCTTTCTTTTCGGATTTCTTTTTGCTATAGAACGGTACCAACACAAAATAGTTGATGATACCCGCCAACACGATGGCGACGATACCCGACCATTCTTCGGAGAGACCTATATATATAAGGAGATGCAAGAAACCGATTTGAATAAAATAGTTGACCAATCGTCCAAACAGGAAACCACCTGCATTCTTGATGTTCGGGCGTGTACGGAAGGTATAGAAACTGGTCAGCAGATAGTTGCTAATCATCTCAATACCAAATCCCAACGTAAAAGCGAGCGTTACCTTGACGCTCATATCGGGATAGAAACGCTCAAAGAGCGACAGGAACAGATAGTAGATACCATACTGCAATGCCGTTCCGAATGCACCAACGCATACGAAACGGACTGCAGAACGATATTTTGCGGGCAAACGCCGTGTAAGAGTCTTCAAGTAATTATGAATTATGAATTATTACCTCAGAGCAATGCGGCAAGGAGTTCTTCCATAGCGGGTTGGAGTCCTGCGGCGTTACGTCCACCGGCAGTAGCCATCCACGCTTGTCCGCCACCGCCACCTTGGATATGTTTGGCAGCCGATTTAATCATCTGACCGGCATTTTTACCTGCATCCACCAACGGTTGCGACAAGAAAACGGAAATCATCGGCTTGCCTTCCCATTCGGTAGCCCCCACCACCGCAAACTGCACATCGGTGAAGCGTCCGCGCAACAGAGGCAACACACCACGAATCATATCGGGTTGCACATTACCTTGTACGCGCACCAATTTGATACCGTTATAGTCCTCTGCACGGTCAATCAAATGGTCGCGGAACTGCTCCAATTTTTCAGCCATAAAGTTCTCTATTTCTTTCTTAAGCGACTGATTTTCTGTACTGCACCGGCGAGGTCGGGTGCATTATTGAATAGCGCACGCAATCCTGTGAGCATATCCTGTTGCGCATAATAGAGGTTGTCTGCTTGGGCGGCAGTAACTGCCTCGATACGACGGATACCCGCTGCAATACTGGTCTCCATCACGATACGCACCGAGCCGATACGCCCGGTGGACGACACATGGCAACCACCGCACAACTCAATAGACGGACCATACTTGATAACACGCACATCGTCGCCGTATTTCTCGCCGAACAACGCCATCGCGCCCATCTCTTTGGCTTTTGCGATAGGGGTATGACGACTCTCTTCGAGGGCAAAATCCTGACGGATAAGTTGGTTGGCGGTCTGCTCTATACGACGCAGTTCTTCTGGTGTAACTTTCTGATAATGAGAGAAGTCGAAACGAAGCGAGTCGGGCGTAACAAGACTACCTTTCTGCTCCACATGCTGTCCGAGTACGGTACGCAGAGCGTAGTGGAGAATATGGGTGCAAGTATGGTTGCAGGCAATAGCCTGACGACGGTCGGCATCCACCTTGGCAAGCAACGGTTGCTCAATCGCATCGGGCAATTCGGTGCAGATATGCACAGCGAGGTTGTTCTCGCGCTTGGTGTCGATGATACGCGCCGTACCCACAGACCCCGTGTCGCCAATTTCACCACCCATCTCGGCATAGAAAGGCGTCTTCGACAACACAACCTGATAGAACTCTTTGCCTTTCTGACTCACTTTGCGGTAGCGAAGCACCTGCGTCTCAACCTCCAACGTGTCGTACCCCACAAACTCGGTATCGCCTTCGCGCAGCACCACCCAATCGCCCAAGTCCTGTTTGTTGGCAGAGCGTCCCATCTCTTTCTGGTGTTCCAATGCGCGATTGTATTCCTCCTCGTTGGTGGTAAATCCGTTCTCGCGAAGAATCAACTCGGTAAGGTCGAGCGGAAAACCATACGTATCTTTGAGCGTGAAGACATCCACTCCCGAAATCTCTTTGCCCTTTGCCTCGCGCATCAGTTTGTCGAGCAGGGTGATACCCTTGTCGAGGGTGCGCAAGAAAGCCTCCTCTTCGCTCTTGATGACGGGGATAATCTGTTGCTCTTGTTTCTTGAGTTCGGGATAGGCATCGCCCATATCTTCAATCAGTTGCGGAACCAAGCGGAACATAAACGCCTCGCGCTGACCGAGGAACGTATAGCCATAGCGCACCGCACGGCGGAGGATACGACGGATGACATAGCCGGCTTTCTCGTTGGAGGGCAACTGTCCGTCGGTGATAGCAAACGCGATAGTACGTATATGGTCGGCTATCACACGCATAGCGATGTCGGTCTTTTCGTCTTTGCCATACTCGCAACCGCATATCTCGCCTATCTTGTGGAGCATTGGTTGGAAGACATCAGTGTCGTAGTTCGATTGCTTGCCTTGCATGGTACGTACCAGACGCTCAAAGCCCATACCGGTGTCAATCACTTTGTTGGGCAGTCCCTCTAACGAACCGTCTGCCTTGCGGTTGTATTGCATGAAGACGAGGTTCCAAATCTCAATCACTTGCGGGTGGTCCTTATTCACCAACTCGCGTCCCGGCACTGCGGCTTTCTCCTCTTCGGAACGACTGTCCACGTGAATCTCGGAGCAGGGTCCGCAAGGTCCGGTATCGCCCATTTCCCAGAAGTTATCGTGTTTGTTTCCCTCCAGGATATGGTCGGCAGGCAGGTGTT
>SAMEA104315435__coassemble_561_pt1 | contig 33731 bp, 35 predicted proteins | sample SAMEA104315435__metabat2_high_PE_041 | metagenome-assembled genome bin SAMEA104315435 (sample SAMEA104315435) | gut metagenome | biome: Monkey gut; feature: monkey-associated habitat; material: faeces | place: China | collected 2013
ATGTGTCAAACTGATGTCTTTGCGGTCGAGACGCTTGATGTAGCGCATCATTTCGGTCTCGGTGTGATACTTCCGGAATACATCGGCACGCAGATAATCCACCTCACGGATACGACTCTCGTCTATTGAGCACAATCCATCGAAAGCACTCTCGTTCTCCTCGTATTGCGGCATATTTCCGCTTGTCTCGGCAAAGAGTTCGATAAGGTCGTTCATATCATCAATGGTAACGGTCTCGTCCAACGAGATCCCAACCCAACCATCCTGATCGTAATAGAGATTGATGTCCAATGCTTCTGCTTTCTCTTTGAGGCGCGTTTGCCAATCGGCATTTTCACCGGCAGTAATCTTCAATGTATCAAAGAATTCCGTATTTTCCTGTCGGTAGCCGTATGCCTGAATCATCTCGTTGAGATAGGTGGTTTTCGAGTGGATTCCCTCGGCAATCTCCCGAATACCCTCTGCGCCATGATAAACCCCATAGAAACCTGCCATCATCGCACAAAGTGCTTCAGCAGTGCAGATATTCGAGGTGGCTTTTTCGCGTTTGATATGTTGCTCCCGCGTTTGTAGTGCCAAACGGTAGGCAGGGTGCTCATAGGTATCTTTGCTAAGCCCGATAATACGTCCCGGCAGGTCTCGTTTGTATTCGTCTCGCGTAGCCATATAGCCTGCTGTAGGTCCGCCAAAGCCCATTGGCAAACCGAAACGCTGCGCCGTACCGCATACAATGTTGGCATCTAACGGCCGCAGCAATGCCATTGCCATCAAGTCTGCTACAATTGCCACTTTCAGCCCCGCTGCATGGCAATCTTCAATCCAATCCGTATAATCCTCTATGGCTCCATCGGCATTGGGCATTTGTGCTATTGCACCGAAATAGTCGGTTGTCGGCTCAAAATCGGCGTACCGACCGATGACCAACTCAATTCCCTGTCCGGCTGCACGTGTCTGCATAACGCTCAAGGTATTTGGAAAAATCTTTTCATCCACAAATACTTTGCAAACCCCATTTTTCACCTGCTCTCTCGAGCGCAAGTTGCGCATCATTGTAACCGCTTCGGCAGCCGAAGTGGCTTCATCAAGAAGAGAGCAGTTCGCCAAAGGCAGCCCTGTCAGGTCAGAAATCATCGTTTGGAAATTAAACAGAGCCTCCAAACGTCCTTGGCTCACCTCAGCCTGATATGGTGTATATGATGTGTACCAAACAGGGTTTTCCAGCACGTTGCGGCGGATAACCGATGGGGTGATGGTTCCATACCAACCGCGACCAATATAACTGCGGTTCAGCACATTAGCCTGCGCCGAAGCCGTAAGTGAGTCAAGCATTTGCTGCTCTGTCAGCGGTTCGGGTAACTCAATCGGCTCTTTGAGCAAAATATCTTCCGGCATCGTTTCAGCAATCAATTGCTCTACCGATTCGGCACCAATCACTTTGAGCATCTTTTGCTCATCTTGCTCACTGAGACCAATGTGTCTCTGTTTGAGGTAGTTCACTTTCACGATAAAAAGGGTTTATAAAAGGTTCGTTATAGGGGTATTATATAAACGCACAAAGGTACTATATTTCTACGGAATGTGCAAGATTTTATGCTGAAAAACATATATTTCGCTTGCAAAACGCAAAAAACACTTGCATAATCCACCGAAATACGTTACCTTTGCAATCGAAACATTTTTTACGATCGAAACATTTAGAAACAACGTAATGAAGAAGAAAGAGGACGCATACGCAAAAATGTGGGAACTGAACCCGATATGGGATGTTCTGACAGATGACGAAAAAGAGTGGGTCAGCGAGCAGGCAGAGATTGTCAACTACAAGAAAAATGAACTGATTCACAGCGAAGGCGATATGGCCGGCGATATGTGGATGCTGATTAGCGGTCGCGTGCGTATATATAAGGAGGGCATCGGTCAGCGTGCGCAAATTATCCGTTTGCTGAAGCCCTACGATATGTTCGGTTATCGTGCCGTTATTGGGGAGGACCGTTTCACTTCTTGTGCCAGTGCTTTCGAGCCTTGTACAACCTATCGTGTTCCTGCTTCTGTGTTTTTGACTTTGTTGCGCCAGAATAGCGATTTTTGTTATCAAGTGCTGGTGGCAATGGCACGCGACTTGGCAGTAGCCGAACTGCAAACCATCAACTTGACCCAAAAACATATCCGCGGACGTTTGGCAGAGTCGTTGCTTACACTCAAGAATAACTACGGTTTGGACGAAGACGGTTGTACGCTCTCGATGTATATGAGTCGCGAAGACCTTGCTAATATGAGCAATATGACGACGAGCAATGCCATTCGCACCCTTAGTCAGTTTGCACAAGAAGGGTTGATTAGCGTGGACGGGCGAAAAATCAAACTCCTCAATGAAGAGGAAGTGAAGAAAATTTCCCGATTAGGATAAAATCTAATTATGAATTATGAATGAGGAATTATGAATGATTTCTCGTTCTCTTTTTTCTTTTACTGCTATGGCGACCTTTTCTTGAGATAGGAGGGTGGTAGTACATTCTGAATCCTTTTTTCTATGTCCTCTTTGGCTGAATATATAGAGCAGGCGGTTCTACCGCGTTATGCGGCTTTTGACAAAGGGCATCAGCGGGACCATGCCGAGAGTGTGATTGCAGAAAGCGTCAAACTCGCCCGGGAACATCACGTTGATACGGATATGGCATACGTGATTGCCGCTTATCACGACTTGGGGCTTTCTATAGACCGAGAGTTTCATCATATTCATTCCGGTGAAATACTGATGGCAGACGAGCATTTGCGCGAGTGGTTCACAGAGGAACAACTGCTCATTATGCGTGATGCTGTAGAGGATCATCGTGCCAGCAGCAAACAGCCACCTCGCACTATCTATGGTGCCATCGTGGCAGAGTCTGATAGGCAATTAGAGCCGGAGACGGTTATTCGCAGAACGCTTCAATACGGACTAAAACTAAATCCGACTGCCGATTTTGAATGGCATTTTGCCCGAATGTGCGAGCATTTGCAAGGTAAGTATGCCGAGGGTGGGTATATGCACCTTTGGCTTAACTCGGAGCGCAATATGCGTAATCTTCATTCGCTCCGTGATATTATTTCCAATCCATCTTTTCTGCGTGCCACTGCCTTCCGCTTGTGGCAGGATATGCATTGATTCTTTTTTGTGCTATTTGCCGATTGCTTTCTCGAACTCTTGGGCGTGGTGTCCTGGGACAAGGAGATGGTGGTTGGCAATGGGGTCGGACAGCAAGTAGGGAATGACATGACGGGTCTTGAGCCATACTTGCGTGCGGCATAGGTTCGGCTGGTGCTGGTTGCGTGTGAGTGTTACATTCTCCGCAAAGATACGGGTGAGGTCGCCGTTCACTTTCACTAATGTATAGTCGCCCAGCGGCAAGTCGGCGTGCAGGGAGATGCCGATACCCGACTCGAAATGCGTCTCGTATTCATAGCATTCCACCATATTGAGCGGAATGGTACAATGCGCCCACAACATTTCACCAGTGGTTGTGTTGACGCGAGCGGGGTTGCATTGGAAGCCCGAACAGCCGGTCAGTCGATGCGCCAGTACCATAGTCAGCAGGGCTGGCACATCGCCTTCGCAGGCGGCAGGAATGCCCTCTGCATTGAGTTTTGCCAATGCTAAACAACCCGTGTTTTTGACGGTGGTAAGCAAGTCGAAACAACGGAGAGTGAGCCCTGTAAGTTGATATGTATCAACTATTTCTCGCAGGCGGTTGTATATTTTTAATGCGCCTGCTTCTCCGCTTTCAACCTCTCCGAGAGAGGTTACTTCGCAGATGTTTATTTCCACTAATTCACAATTCAAACGGGTGCGAATAGCCTCCACATCATAAGTGGAAGCGATGAGCCAATCGCTCGGTTTACCGATGAGTCCTAATCTGTCCATGTCCGTGATGTTGATTGATCCAACTGAGTATTTCGCAGCACGCCGCAAGAGAGTTGCTTTGCTCGCCAGCGATGAGGCAAATGGGTTCGGCGAGAGTGATTTCGCCCGATTGTACTTTTTCGAGAAAGAGTGCTTCGCTGCCGCCTGTAAGTATCGCAACGACTTGATTATCAATCAGCCATTCGGGGTCAGGCTCAAAAGGCAAACTCAATGCCTCGTGGTGCAACGAAGAGGATAAGATGATGAGTTTGTGATGCATGATATAGTGTGTTTTAGAGGATTATTCCCAAACAATACGTTCCGCCAACTGCAGGAAATAGTTGTTAGACCAAATATCCAGTTCGTGCGGGGCAGAAAAAGGTAGTATAGTCAAATTTGGAATAGTAAATCTTATAAAATTGGATTATCTCTTCCAAGTTTGACCGCAAAGATACTATAATTTCCTCAAAATGCAAAATACTACTTGATTATTTGGATAAATATAGTGCTGCCAAGAATACCTATTTGTGATTGTTGATTCTATATTCCCACTCTTGTATTAGATCTGTATGATTAATAGAATTGAATGAGATTATTCCACGATTTCCAATATGTAATGCAGCACGGAGACGCTCTCTTTTGTTCTTTTCCTTTTCATCTCCCATAAAATTGTATAGCCATTTAACAGAATCAATATATGTTTCCTTTTTCACTGTTAGCACAATTGAGGCACGGGCGATATTGCAATTCTCATATACAACTGTAACACATCCATATCTTTTCGAAGGAATGGTAAATATAAAGGCATCTTCCTCTGTACTATTCGTTGCTGAAGAATGTGCCAATGACTCTTTTGCCGGTATTATTTTATAGTCAAGTAATGCGTGTTGTTTAATAAGATAATTGATGTATGTTTGTTTGCGCTGTTGTAGATGTTTGAGTATCATATCTTGGTCTTGGGTAGCAGAATCCATTGTTAGTTTGAAAGATTGATATACTTTATGTTTTAGGGCTACTATATTATCAGCATTATAGCGTTTTTGAAGCATTTGAATGGCTAATTGCCATTGTATCGTATCTTTTAATTGATACCTTCCCCATTTGTCTTTTATGATACTAATAGGGGGTAATTTAAGAAGCAACAAATTACGTATCTGTTCATAAGATTTCCTAACATTTTGATTCGTAAGTACAATAGGCTTTCCTGGAATAGGAGTATCTATTGTTACTCTACCATCGAAGAAATGAACCTTTGACCAACAAACTTCGAGTTCTTGTGGGAGTTGAATAGAAGGTGTTGCCTGTGTTTGCTTTGTATTGTTCTCAGATATTTGTAGTACATTGCTTGTATTAGTACATTCAGTCTTTTGCGCCAAATCTTTGAATATCTGAATTATTTCTCGTGCTGTTTCTTGTTTTATTTTGTATTCACCAGTATTGGATATGACAATATCTATTTTAGGTATGGCATCTTTCAATGTAGATTGATAGTTTGGTAATTGTATATTGATATTTGAATTTTGTAATATTATACAATGTGGTGGAAAATTCAATCTAAATGACAAAACTCCATTTTTTGTGCTACGCAAGGAAAGCGCACTCCAATCTATGGTTGTCAATGTTGGAGATTCTGTTTTGTGTGATATATTGCGGGCCTGAAACCTATTTATTTCATCTTGCAAAAGTATAAATAAGCGATGTAGATATGGAATCGTATTTGTATTATTTTGTTTCCTTTTGTTTATTATGGTTCTGAGCTTTTTTTGAATAGGTATCAATTGCCCTATTTGCATAGAACTACGGAATAATGAATCTCGTAGTATTGTTTCTAAATTCGATGGTGTTATTATGAAAGAACGAATGAATTTTCCATCTTTAGAGAAATATGGAATCACGCCCAAAATATCACCCATTTCGTGTTTTATTTCATATTTTATACGCCTAATACTATCGTAGCCATCATTTAATTGAATAACTTTATTATTTTGTTTTTGTTTGACAGGCTTCTTGTTGGGTTTAGTTTTGTCATTCTTATTTTGGGCGATTTGTTTTTGTGCATTGCGATATGCTTGTATCTCTTTCCGTATGTCAGCGTCCTGCTCTAAATACATTTTGTATGTATCAATTAGTTTTCGCTTGGTTAAATCTACTTTTTCTGATTTACCTGTCTGCATTTCTATGTATGCAGTTTTTGCTTCTTGATACTTGTCTATGTTAAAACGAACAGCCATTGTACAATATATTTATGTGTTTCTCAATAAGGTTATGGGTAAGCATTTTATAGGGTTATTTGTATATCAACTAATTTACGAGGTAAGGAAATATATTTTACCTCATTTCTTTTGCCGCGTATGTAGTAGTGCTCCGCGATTTCGGTGGCTAAATTTTTGCGGAAAGCGGCTGCGATACGGCAGATTTGCTGGTTGAGTAACTCAGAACCGGAAATAGTCAAGTCAGCCACGCTTTGGCGGATAGCGTCCATATCGGAACGGTTGGATATATGCGAATAAATAGACCATAATTCATCGTGATAGTTGGGAATATCTTTCAATAAGATACCCTCTTCATGGCGCAAAAATAATATATACACCGCCTTTGCCAAAGGTGTCATCTTGATTTCCAAATTATTAAAGGCTGAAATAAAAATATGAGCCGAACTATCAATAACAAGCGGGGAAGGCTCTATGTGCTGTGTATCGGGCAAGAGATAATGTACAATATCTTTCCCTAAAATCTCGGAAAGGATGTTGATACTATTGTCACGTTGCAATGCATTGATTTCATCACGAATATGCAATGCCCGTTGGCGCAACTCTTCTTCACGTCGTTTTTCTTCTTCCGTTTTTACACGCCCGCCACCAATAGAAAACTCTATGAGAGTTCGGGGTAGGAAGAAAGCGTTGCCATCGGCTAATATCACATTCAAAAGTCGGTCTTGGTAGGCTTCACGGAATTCGCTACACTCCGCGATTTGCTGATTGAGCATACCTATCAAGCAAATATAATCTTTGATGGTTTCACGGAAATAATATTCATTGAAGCGTTGGAATAATTCCGTCAAATCAAGTACGAACAGCAGTTGATACTCTGCAGTGGTTGGCAGCAGGCGGCAAACCAAACAACCTGCGTATAACGGCATAGGTTGCTGCCGTTTGAGTGCAAAATAGGTATTTAGAATGGTAGAACATACGCCAAATGATGCGGAGGGTTTGTCTTTTCCTTCATATAGGGCTAAAATCTTGCGAATAGCCGTGGTATTACGGTTATTATATACATCAATGGTGGTCGGAATATACGGCTCCGTAGGCGTAATTCCCAATTCTTCGACAGGTGTACCGGCATATTGCGACATCCACAAGTTCAATTTCTTGAAATCGGGGTGCTCAATATAGTAGATGTGGTCTATGGGAATATCCATATCTGTCGTTTGGTGGATTTGTGCCAAACCATAGACACTATGTTCCCGTTTGTACTCTTTGATGTCTTTTTCCAGTGAGTGTTGATGAACTGTAATATACATTGTGCAAATGGCAATTTAAGGGTTAGAAATAAAGTATTATTCTTTGGCACGACCAAAGCCGTTGTCAAATGAGACATAATGGATAAAGTTAGCAAGATCTTTTTCAAATAGTTCTTTGTCTATGAGATTGTAACTTAGTGTGAATGTAATTTTGTGCGTATTTTTGGAAAATATATATGCATTGACGTGGGTGGCAGATTTTATACCGGGGCGAATGTACTCCAATACAAGGCACTGCACACCAGCTATAGTCTCAAATCGGGATGGCTTCCAGCAGAATTCACCTTGATTCATATTTATTACACCGATGGTGTTATGCATAGAATCAATGCATTGAAAAGCTTGTCGGTAGTATTCTTCAAGATATTGGTTAAGTCCTTTCTTATCAAAATAGGACAACTCGTCCCACGTAGGCATAGGTTCTTCCAATTCATCGAATTCTACCATAATACGAGCATACGTATCCAATGTATTGTTACCCGACGGCCAAAATACATATTGTGCTTGTCCAGCGAATAAATCACATTCATTACATACCAAATGGTAATAATAGGAATCTTTGAATGCTTCCGCAAATATACCCATAAGTGAGTTTTTATCTCTTAATTCCATTGTGGGGGGCACGCCAAAAGTGCAAATATCCTGTATTTGAAAGGTTGCCCAGTTTTCAGGAATGGGGCATGAGTCATATGTGTTTTGTGTATTTGTCGTGCAACTACACAGACTGAATGCAATTAAGAATAAACCAAGATACGATTTCATAGAGAATTTATTTTTCATTAGTTGTGTTTTCTTCATTTTCTTCATTCGTGTCAATCTCATCAGTATTCTTTTTCTTTTTGGTTATTGCAGCCCATATTGCACTTAAAATACCACAAATAATGGCGATTCCAAGGACTCCACCGCCTCTTTTGAGGTCTAATGAGGCACACAGACACCCCCAACCGAAAAATACAATTACACATACCACAACGGCAATGATTTTACGAATAATGTTTTCTTTAGTAATCATAATAACTTTGTTTTTTAGTTTTTAATATACGAGACAAAGATACTACAAAAAGGGTGTACAGGGAAATTTCTGCAACGTTGCAAAAGTAGGCTGTTTGTCATAGCCTATTTGTGTTTTTTGGCGCAGGAGGGGCAGGTGCCTTTGATGACAAAGGAGACGGAGTGGGGGACAAAGCCGGCGGGAAGGGCGATGGGGGGGATGGGGGTGTTCTCCAAACAAAAGGATTGTTGGCAGGTCTCGCAGTAGAAATGGAGATGACCGTCGGTGTGGCTGCACTCACCATCATGGTGGTGGCAGAGTTCGTAATGGACCACCCCGCGACCGTCCTCAAAAGCATGCACCACATCGTGTTCCGTGAACAGGGTCAGTACGCGGAAGATACTCGACTTATCCAAGTTGAGCATCTCGTTCTCCAAGTCCTTCAGGCTCACAGGGCGGTCCAGATTGACCAATGTGCTATAGACCAGAATACGATTGACGGTCGGCTTCACCGATTTATACTCCAAGTGTTGTATGATGGTTTGAGTGTCCATATTGTTGAGATGTTAGATGTTGGATGTTAGAACGCTACGCTGTTAGGCTGCCTTCGGCTGTTAGATTATATTATTAAAATTTACAAATAGAAAAGGTAGCCTATCATAAGCCTATCCTATGCTCATCCTATGCTCATCCTATGCTGATTGGTATAGATTTGAAAGGGACTTTTCTTTATTGTATTTTAACAAAAGAGCGTTGCCCTGATTGAGCAACGCTCTTTTTATGAGAGAGATGTACGGATTATCCCAAGAATGTGAGCAGGATACCTGCAGCCACTGCGGAACCGATAACACCGGCTACGTTCGGACCCATAGCGTGCATGAGCAGGAAGTTGCTCGGGTCGGCTTTCTGACCCTCCATCTGGCTTACACGTGCAGCCATAGGCACTGCACTCACACCTGCGGAACCGATAAGCGGATTGATTTTCTCTTTGGTGAAGAGGTTCATCAGTTTTGCAAAGAGAACGCCGCCAGCGGTTGCCAGACTGAATGCGATGATACCCATAGCAAGGATGAGCAAGGTCTTCACATTCAGGAAGGTAGCACCTGTTGCGGTGGCACCTACCGACAAGCCGAGGAAGATAACCACAATGTTCATCAACTCGTTTTGAGCGGTCTTGCTCAGACGATCCACCACGCCGCACTCTTTCATCAAGTTACCGAGCATCAAGCAGCCGATAAGCGGTGCTGCGTCTGGCAGAACGAGTGCTACGATAGCCGTGATAACGACAGGGAAGACTATCTTCTCGGTCTTGCTTACGGAGCGGAGTTGTTTCATCTTGATGGCACGCTCTTTCTCGGTCGTTAGTGCGCGCATGATAGGCGGTTGGATAACCGGTACCAAAGCCATGTACGAATAAGCCGCGATGGCGATAGGACCGAGCAACTGAGGAGCCAGTTTAGAGGTCAAGAAGATAGAAGTAGGACCGTCGGCACCACCGATGATACCGATAGAACCTGCCTCTGCGGGCGTAAAGCCGAGAGCGTTGGCGCAAAGGAACGTAACGAAGATTCCTATCTGTGCAGCAGCACCCAAAATCAGCGATTTGGGGTTGGCGATGAGCGGACCGAAGTCGGTCATCGCACCTACACCAATAAAAATCAAGCACGGATAAAGTCCCGTCTTCACACCTATATATAATACGTCAAGCAGGCCGGCGTTCTTCAGGATAGCACCATAACTATGGTAAGCAGGGCTATCCGCATCGAGGAACGCTTCCCACAATTCGGGGTGATACATATAGGCGTTAGGCAGGTTTGTCAGCAGCATACCGAATGCGATAGGCAGCAACAGCAGTGGTTCGTATTGCTTTCTGATAGCCAGATACAACAGGAAAAACGACACGAGAAGCATCAAACCTTGACGCCAGTCGATGTTCATAAAGCCCATTGTCTGGAAAAATGCTAAAATGTCAGTCCACATAGTAGTCAGCCGCCTTTATCCGAGTACAACAAGCAGGTCATCTTGCATTACATTCTGCCCTGCGGTTACTGCAATCTTGGTAACAGTGCCGTCAAATTCTGCCAGTACTTGGTTCTCCATCTTCATCGACTCGAGCGTCAGCAACAGGTCGCCGCGTTTCACAGCCTGACCCTCTGTTACTGCCACTTTGATAATCGAGCCGGGTAGGGGAGATACCACTTTTTTTCCGCCTGCGGGAGCCTCGGCTGCCTTAGGAGCGGCAGGAGCAGCAGCGGGAGCGGGTTGAGGAGCCGGAGCAGCCTTAGGAGCAACGGGCGCAGCAGCAGGTGCAGCAGCCACGGCAACGGTCTCTATCTCAACGAGTTTGTCGTCTTGCATTACGTTCTGACCCGGTTGTACAAGCACCGACTTGATGATGCCTTCGTACTCGCTGGTAACTTGGTTCTCCATCTTCATCGACTCCATAGTCAGAAGCAGGTCCCCTTTCTTAACAGGCTGACCGGCAGCGGCAACCACTTTTACGATGCTGCCCGGCAGCGGGCTCTTTACAACCACGCTTCCGGCGGGTTGTGCAGTGCGGGGAGCAGCAGCAGGAGCGGCTGCAGAAGCCTTAGGCGCAACAGGTTTGATAGAAGGAGTAGTCTTCTTTTTGTCAATAGCCACGTGGAATACAGTACCGTTCACGGTTACCTCGGCTATGTTGTCTTCTATCTCATTGACAGTCGTTTCATATTTGCGACCATCGATAGTAAATTGAAATGATTTCATACGTTTAATAGGTTACAATTATCGGCACCCCGCAACAAAAGATGTGTTTGTGTTCGGTTTGCACTATAATTCATCTTTTATCTATGAAGGTTATTCATGCCGTACATCTTGTTGTTCCATTGTGTACGGTGGGGTTGAACAATAGTTTTGGTGTTTTCTTCGTCGTGAACACCATTGTAGTAGAGGTGGAGAGCCAGTGCGATGGCGGCTGTACTGTCGGCAGTAAGCGTGATACGCGCTCTGTCCTCTTTCTGGGTGTGCGCTACGGTCTGCGAGTGCTTTGTCTCAACTTGTTGTTTCGGCTTTACGCGAGGTTGCATAATCCAACCCATCAGTTTGAGTACATAGACGAACACAACCAAAAGCAACAATACAAGGAGAAAACCTACTCCTGTAATCATCCAAGTGGATGCGTTTACTTCAAGCAAAATCATATTACAATGGGATATTTGAGTGCTTCTTCAGAGGGTTGGTCAGGCGTTTGGTCTGCAGGTTCTCGAATGCGTGGATAATACGCTTACGAGTGTTACGCGGCTCGATGATGTCGTCGATATAGCCACGGTTGGCTGCCTGGTACGGACTTGCGAACAAATCCTTGTACTCTGCCTCTTTCTCAGCAATGAATTTCTTTCTTTCTTCGGGGTCTTCGATAGCCTTGATAGCCTTGGCTTGCAGCACACCTACGGCACCGCTTGCACCCATCACCGCAATCTCGGCGTTAGGCCATGCAAAGCATACGTCGCCACGCAACTGCTTGCAACTCATCACAATATGGCTACCGCCGTAAGACTTACGAATAGTGATAGTTACCTTTGGAACAGTAGCTTCGCCATAAGCGAACATCAGTTTTGCGCCATGGTCGATGATTCCGGCATACTCCTGACCTGTACCGCACAAGAAACCCGGTACGTCCACAAGGGTAAGAATCTGGATGTTGAAAGCGTCGCAGAAGCGTACAAAACGAGCGGCTTTACGGCTGGCATCGCAGTCAAGCACACCGGCAATATAATTCGGTTGGTTGGCGATGATACCTGTCGAGCGACCATTGAAACGTGCAAAACCGCAGATGATGTTGCGTGCGTAGTCTTTCTGTACCTCCATGAAGTCGCCGTTATCTACGATAAGGTTGATGATGTCCTTCATGTTGTAAGGTTTGTTGGGGTCGTCCGGAACGATTTCGTTCAGGCTCTCCTCGATACGCATGGGGTCATCGGTGCATTTCAGTACCGGTGCCTCTTCCATATTGTTTTGCGGGATGAAACTTACCAGACGGCGAACCTCCTGCAGAGCCTCTTCCTCGGTGGCTGCCACAAAGTGGGTTACACCCGATTTGGTTGCGTGTACGCGTGCGCCACCCAGTTCGGCAACGCTTACGTCCTCACCCGTAACGGATTTTACTACTTTCGGCCCCGTGATGAACATATACGAGTTCTGCTCGGTCATCATAATGAAGTCGGTTAGAGCAGGGCTGTAAACAGCACCACCGGCGCACGGACCGAAGATGACACTTATCTGGGGTACGACACCCGAAGCGAGAATGTTACGCTCGAAAATCTCTGCATAACCAGCCAGCGCGCAAGCACCTTCTTGGATACGCGCACCGCCCGAGTCGTTCAGACCGATGATAGGAGCACCCAATTTCATGGCTTGGTCCATCACGTTGCAAATCTTCAGTGCCATAGTCTCGCTCAACGAACCGCCGATGACGGTAGCGTCTTGTGCGAAGACGAATACCAAACGGCCGTCAATAGTACCCGAACCTACTGCCACACCATCGCCAAGGAAGACTTTTTTCTCCATGCCGAAGTCGTGGCAACGGTGGGTAAGGAACATATTTACTTCCTCAAACGAACCCTCGTCGAGGAGCATATTAATACGCTCGCGGGCGGTATAACTGCCCTTTGCGTGATGTTTTTCGATTGCTGCTTCGCCGCCGCCTGCTTGTGCTTTTACGCGGTTATCAATCAGTTTCTGCAGATTATCTTGATTCATAATTGTACGTTATTATTTGGGTTGTTGGCATAACTCGGTCAGAACGCCTTTGGTGCTCTTCGGGTGGAGGAAAGCAATCATCAGGTTCTCTGCGCCTTTGCGGGGAGCCTTGTCGATGAGTTGGATACCTGCTGCTTCGGCCTCTTTGAGGGCTTCTTCAACATTTTCTACGTTGAAAGCCACGTGGTGAACGCCGCCACGACCGCCGTTTTTCTCGATAAACTTAGCGATGGTCGATTCGGGGCAAGTAGGCTCCAGTAACTCGATTTTGGTTTGTCCGACCTTGAAGAAAGCGGTCTTCACTTTCTGGTCTGCTACTTCCTCGATAGAATAGCATTTCTCACCGGTTAAGAACTCGAAGAACGGCATAGCGTCTTCCAAACTGGTTACAGCGATACCAAGATGCTCAATATGAGTTGGTTTCATTGTGTTTTTGTTGTTTATGTTAAACAATAGATGGGTTAATTATTTTGCAATAAAAATTACGCGTTGCGTGTTTATATATAGCGCATTGCAAAGGTACTGCTTTTTTCCGAAGTTCCCAAATAAAAAGGCGATTTATTTGCTTTTTGCCTTTCGCACCTTTCAAATCTTGTTTATAGGTCGGCGCATGGTTATTATTCTAACATCAGGCATAGACCGATATGACTGAACGAACGGAGGTTGCGGAACTGGCCATAAGGGCAGTTACCGTGGTAGGTGCGAAGGCCTACGGCAATGCGTGAGAAATAGCCGTCGTAGAGAGGAGTGTTGTAGCGTGTACCGACAAATATATTATATGTAAAAACGCGCGTCTCCGATTGCATAACCGGTTCTATATCAGTTGTTTCGTTTTCCAAGTTGTAGCCGTACAAGGCACGGTTGCGCACCTCGGCAGAGACAATCCCCTGAAAACCGTGGCGCGATGTGGGCGACTGGTATTGGTATTGCAGGTAGGCTTCCCAGGGCGACAGACGTGGTTGGGTAAGTGTGCAGTCGCCGTCTTCCTTATCCACTTTGTACCAGCCTTTGTGCCAATTCCAAAGAAGCATCAATCCTACACGGAAGCAATGGTTTTCGGTATAGCGGTTTTCCGCCTCGTTGAGCGTGAACGTGAATTCGGTATAATTGTACGACACATTCACACGCCGTAAGACTCGATTTTCCGATACTTTCTGTATTTGCAATTCATCACCGATGTGGGTGGATTCATGTTTGAACGGTGACCAACTAAGGGCATAGTTGCGGGCAAAACCCCGATTGATACGGTGCATAAATGCCACGGATGGCAGGGCGATGCGATAGTCGGTATCTACAATCGGGGAAGTCTTCCCTCCGAACAGATCCATCCATATATTGGCAGACATAGCCGCTGTAACACTCAGAGCCATAGTGGAATCAGCGAGTTGCCCATACCAAAGCGGCAACTGAAAACCGAAGATACCGAACGTCTGCGTGCGGTAGTCTTTTCCCGAATGTTCCCAGTCGTAAACGGGGTACATCTTGGTATAAGCCACATCCATACGCACAAAATTGGGGTGTTCGTCAGCATACAAACTATGTCCGAAGGGGCTGTAACGAAACAATCCGTCGCCGAAAGCAGTATGAGCAGCAGAAAGAGGGGACACGATAAAAAGCATCCACAAAACGCATACTATGTGCTTCAAATGTCGCATCTTTCCAACTGACGACATAATCCTATCCTCCCGATATACTCCCGATATACTCCCGACATCCTCCCGACAATTATAGAACGAGGATGTTGTATTTTTCTTCAGAACTCCTGCAATGTAAACGGTGGGAAAAACAAAGGAAAAAATATATACTTATTTTTTCTTCTTGTCGGTTTTCTCGTCGGGGGCTTGTGCCACCTCCGGAAGCAATGGACGGCGGTAGGCACGGATGATGAGATAGAGTCCGAGAAGGATAAACGGAATGCTGAGCCACTGCCCCATATTGAGCAGTTGATTTGCCTCAAATGCCTCTTGGTCGTTCTTGATAAACTCCAATCCGAAGCGGGTAACAAAGACAATCTCGAAGAACACACCGAGCAACAATCCCTCGCGGCGATAGGCTTTGAATTTCCAGTACATTACCTGTGTAACCGCCATAGCCACAATGCAATAGAGCATTTCGTAAATCTGCGTTGGGTGGCACGGAACGGTCTGCCCGTCGCGTACAAAGATAAATCCCCACGGCATATCGGTAGGACCTCCATAGATTTCGCTGTTCATCAGGTTGCCGAGACGAATGAGTGTTGCCGTAAAGCAGACACCAATACACAGACGGTCAAGAATCCAAATCCAAGATGTTTGATATTGCGGGTATTTGGAGAATTCTTTTTTGTTGAGCAAGATTGCGGCAATCATCAATCCGATAGCCCCTCCGTGGCTGGCGAGACCACCCTCCCATATTTTGAGAAGCATCAGCGGGTGCTCAATGTAAGGGTTGCGGTAGTTGATTGTCCAACCGAAAATCTGCACGGGGTCGGTGGATATATTCATCATTTGGCAGTAGCGGGCAAGGGCAGGGTTGGTTACGTCGTGCCACTCGTAGAACCAACAATGCCCGAGACGTGCACCGATGATGACTCCCAATACCATCCAAATAAAGAGTTTATCCACCCAATCGGCAGGGCAGTGCTCGTGTTTGTAGATTTTTACCTGCATCAAATAGCACAAGTAAATTCCTATTGCCCACAAAAGTCCGTACCAGCGTATGCCGCCATCGCCGATGTGTATGAGAATAGGGTCAACGTTCCATGTAATGAAATCAAGCATATTTTGTAGTTTATGGGTTTATGAGTTGATTAGTTTATGAGTTTATGAGTTGATTAGTTTATGCGTGGTTTAACAGGTTTATTGGTTGAATAGAGTTTAATTGTGCATTATGCATTGTGCATTACGCATTGAATCACCTCCCCCAATTGAGTTTGTCGCGAAGGGACTTTAGGAAACTATTTTCGCCCACTTGCACCACTTTGATTGTATAGGGTGCGCGTTCTATATGGATTGTAACATCTGTACTGAGTATCTGGCTTCGTCCGTCCACACTGATCATGTAACTGCTGTAGCGGCTGGCTACCTTCAAATCGAATTTCCAATCGTCGGGCACAACCAATGGGCGGACAGTCAGACTATGAGTAGCAATAGGAGCCAATATCAACCCGCGTGTTTGTGGAACCAAAAGAGGACCACCGATAGAAAGGTTGTATGCCGTACTACCTGTCGGGGTAGATATGACCAATCCGTCAGCGCGGTAGGTGTGCAGGGTTTCGCCGTTGGCTGCTACTTCTATCGAAATCATACTACTCATACCCTGTTTCATAATCGCAATTTCGTTGAGCGCATTCGGTGCCATAATCAGTCCTTCTCGTCCGCAACTGACTCTCAGTACGGATCGCTGCTCAATGGTGTACTGACCTTCAATCAACTGTTTCATAATCATATCCACATCCTTGGTTTGTACATCGGCAAGGAAACCCAACTGCCCGCAATTGACACCGATGATGGGGATATTTTTGCAGCCGATAGCAGCGGCGGTAGTTAGGAAAGTGCCGTCTCCGCCGATTGACATAGCAAAATCGATAGGTTCGTTATAGGGACTTTTCGCCTCTTCCTCTCCCTTCCAATCTTCGGGAAAAGGCGGAAACTCACGCAAGTTCAGTTCCTGGCGCAGTTCCTGCGAAAGCAAGACATTTACGCCGCGTTTTTCCATAAAAGCAAGGATATGCGACACCTCTATCAAGGTGTTTTCTTTCATCGCATTTCCGAATATAGCAATCGTCATAGTCTGTCTGATTTTTGTTGTCCAATACAGCACAAATATACGGCGCAAAGTTACTGCTTTTTTGGGATATGTGCAAGTGCCGATAGTTAAATCTCCCTGACCATTCTCCTCGGTCAGGCAAAGCCAATCCCGCTACCAAAAACAGACTGCCTTTTTCAAGACAGCCTGTTTTTCATATAGAGAGTAGGGATTTTTATTTTGTCAGAATACGGTAGTCCCATGGTTTGAGCGTCATCGTCTCTGTAGTGGAGAGGTTCTTCTGTTCTCCGCAGTTGAAGGCGGTATAGGTGCCTTCGTAGCCGGTGAGGTTGATGGATACAGTCTGCTCCTCAGCCGACATATTCATTATGGCAATGACGGTGTTTTTACCGTTTTCCAAAGGACGGACACACGCAAAAATCTGCTCATTGTCAGCCGGCAGGCGTAGCATCTTTGCACCGAGTTCGGGACTCCACAATGCTTTGTTGGATTTTCTTAACTCGTTCAAATTCTGATACATAGCGTATTGTGGTGCATTCTCTACGCGGTCGATACAATCCTTCTCGAAGAACTCCAAACGGTGATGGTTTCCGCTCAACTGACCAGTGTAGATCAGCGGCATACCGGGCACGATATAGGTGAATGCTGCAAAAAGATTTGCCGCATCGCCCATACGTTCAAACTCGGTTCCGTTCCACGAGTTCTCATCGTGGTTCGAGGTAAAGTTCATACGGATAGCGTTTGCGCGGGTGGTGGTATCGGCTTTATTGAAGTAGTTCCAAAGGTCTTCTACACTGCTTTTGCCTTGTGCCACGTTGTTCATAATGTGGTGCAGTTCCCAACCGTAGTACATATCGAATGCCGACTCGGTGAGTTCGTAATTTTTTGCTTCGTCTTCAGCCAACGTGAACATATCGGGGTGTGTTTTTCTGAGGTCGCCCATTGCCCAATTCCAGAAATCGGTCGGCACTTCGCCGGCTACATCGCAACGGAAACCGTCGATACCAATCGAGTCCATCCACCAGTGCATGCAGCGGAGCATTTCCTGACGCATATCTTGGTTGTTGTAGTCCAGTTTGGAGATGTCGGTCCAGTCGTATTGCACCATCAGATTTCCGAGACTATCGCGATAATGCCACCCCTCATTCTCCGTCCATTTGCTGTCGGGCGCAGTATGGTTAGCCACCCAGTCGAGAATAACCTTAAAGCCGAGGTCGTGCGCAGTAGCGAGCAGGTGCTCAAAGTCGGCGCGTGTACCAAACTCCGGGTTGAATTGGCAGTAGTCAATAATCGAATAGTAACTGCCGAGTGTTCCTTTTCGGGTAATAACACCGATTGGTTGGCAAGGCATAATCCATAGAATATCAATTCCGTTCTCGCGCAGTTCCGGCAGGTATGCTTCGGCTGCTGCAAATGTGCCTTCGGGTGTCAGTTGGCGGGTATTGAGTTCGTAGATAGTGGCATCATACGCCCACTTGGCGTGTGTGGTCGGTTCTTGTTTTGTGCAAGAAGCGAGCGTCAGCAGTCCTAACGCAAAAATAAAAAGTTTTTTCATTGTTGATTATAGTTTAGTAATTGAGTAAGTGAGTTTTTTACGGTCAATCTCTATGCGCATAGTCTCTCCCATGTATATGCGGTCGAAGCAAAGCACATCGTCAGTTGCCGAAACGGGGATATAATCGCCATATAACAGCGGCATAGATGAGCGGCGCAAGTGTATCAAGTCTGCTACTTGTCGGCGGAAATTCTGTTCATATTCGTTCAGTCCGTCAAAGCGCATCATGTGGCGATTATCCGGGTCGTTAGCCCCAACCTCTGCATATTCGTCGCCTTGGTAGATACACGGCACCCCCGGCAGTGTTAGGTTGAGCACCTCAAGCAACAGTGTACGTTTGTATGCTTCATCTATCAGTTGTTTGTTGTCGGTTTGGTCGTTTGGAACGATACCGCAATAGCGTGTCCAGCCTGCCTCTTTCGGGTCTTCCCAGAAATTAACTGCTCCACCGGCAAATGAAGCAAAGCGTACTTGGTCATGATTGCCCGATATATTTCCCATTGTGTGATGTGCTCCGTAGGTGGCGAGAGATGTGCGAATGGTATTGTCTATATCCTGCATACTTCCGTCGTTGCATAAAGCGCGTGTTGCTGCAAAATATACATTGAAGTCAAATTGTGCATTCAGCATGCCCGTTTTAACATAAGAGTTAATCAGTTCGGGCGAACCATAAGTCTCACCAATCATCCATATATGGCGGTCAGGGAAACGCTCTGCCATTTTCTGTCCGAGCATACGCCAATATTGTTCGGGTATATGTTTGCATGCGTCGTGGCGGAAACCATCAAAGTCGTAGTTCGCAAGCCAATAGAGTGCCGAATCTGTCATCGGTTGGCAAACCTCTTCTCGCTCCAAATCCAATGTGGGGATATGTGTATCAAACCATGTGGTGAGTCGTGCTTCATCCCAAAGTCCAAAGTTACGACGTCCGTCGGGTAAGATAGAATCGGTGTGCCAATCGGGGTGTTCTTGCAGAGTGGGGGCATTGATGTGCATGTGGTTGGCTACATAGTCAAGCACCACATTTATGTTGTTCGCGTGCGCGCACGAGAGGAGTTCTTTCAGTTCTTGGTCTGTACCGAGGCGCTTATCGATAGCCGTGGCGTAGATGGGCCAATACCCGTGGTATCCCGAGAACTTGGTGTACGTCTTGGTAGAATCGTACTTGTTGCCGTGGTGGAATACATATTTGCCCCATGCGTCCCATGGGTTTTGTGTAATCGGACTGATCCACAATGTATTAACACCCAGATTGGTAAAATATCCCTCTTTGATTTTTTGTGTGATGCCGGCAAAGTCGCCGCCTTGGTAGTCCACAATATCCAAGACTTCGGGTGAGTTTATTTTCCAATCGTTGCTCGTGTTGCCGTTTTGGAAACGATCCACCATAATAGAATAGAGTACTTGTGCCTGATCGTCGTGGCGGTTGAGCAAAGCCGCATCGGTTACAGGTTTGCCGTCTTGTAAAGGAATTAAAATATCGTTGTAAAGACAGGTGTTATCTTCTGCAAAAACACGCAGGTAGGCACGTCCCTTGTTACATTGTTTTATTTCCTTACTTTCAGAAAGGTCAAGGGTATAAGTGCCGTCCTCGTTTGGTGTGAATGATGTACTTGTAATAGGCATATTCTGCACGTAAACCACCAATCGTTCGTTCGTGATCGGTTCCGTGAAACCTACAGTAATACAATTAATTGCACCTTCCGGATTGTGCATAGAGACCAAGCCTTGTTTTACCGGTTTGTTAGGTAAAACAGGGATTACGAAACCGTTATGGTCGTTATGGACAGATATACCTTCGAAGGTATTGCCGTGATTTACGATATCCATTTCTTCGGGTAATGCACCATTGCCCACAAGATTCAATATTTCCAATTGATCACTTACAAGCCAATCAAGTTTGTCGTTCTTTGTCTCTTGCTTTTGGTTCATCAAAAGCGGCACATAATCCGTCATCACCACATGTGTGGTATCGCTTGTCATACGGATAGGGGTAATCGGTAGTCCGGTAGCAATACGTGTAATAGGGTCGGGAGTTGTGCTGCACGCTACAAGGAGTGGCGCAATCAGCCATAAGAAATGTTTTTTCATGGTATGAAATGTGTTAAAAACTTATATTTATTAAAAATACGCTGCAAAGGTACAAAATAAAACACATATATGCAAACTATAATTACCATATAAGTGAGACTTTGGCATTATAATTGGTTCGTGGAAGTATCATAGTATGGCAAAAAATCATTTTGCATAAATCAGAAAAAAGCAGTACCTTTGCAGCCCCGAAAGAAACGGAATGTTTTTGATACAAAATACATTGGTTAGTCTGGATATCTTGGAGAAAGATTTTTGTTGCGACTTGGGTTCCTGTCGTGGGTGTTGCTGCGTCGAAGGCGATGCCGGTGCTCCTATTGAACCCGATGAAGAGCAGAAAATCAATGAGATACTGCCTGTTTTGTTGCCCGATATGACCAAAGAGGCACGGGCAGTAGTAGCGGAACAGGGGATTGCTTACTATGATCCTTCGGGCGACCGTGTTACTTCTATCGTCAATGGCAAAGATTGTGTTTTTGCCCGCACAGACCACAATGGTTGGTGTTATTGCCTTATTGAGAAAGCCTACAACGCAGGGCGTATCGACTTCAAGAAACCCATTTCCTGTCATTTGTACCCGATTCGCCTATCCAAAGTGGGCGATATGGTTGGTTTGGAGTACCACCGTTGGGACATCTGTCATTGTGCTCGCCAACTCGGTAGGAAAATGCATTTGCCTATCTATCAGTTTCTTAAAGAACCGCTTATTCGCCGTTTCGGGCAAGAATGGTACGAAGAACTATGTCTAACTGCTACAGAATGGAAAAAACAATGCGCGCAGTAATTATTACTATTGGAGACGAACTGCTTATCGGACAGGTAGTGGATACTAACTCCGCTTGGATGGCAGAACGGCTGAATGAGAACGGAATCTCGCTCTATCAGATTATCTCTATACATGATGACCGTCAGCATATACTTGCGGCACTCGACGAGGCCTTTGACTGTGCAGATATTGTTCTGACGACGGGTGGTCTCGGTCCCACAAAAGATGATATAACCAAGCATGTGTTGTGCGAGTATTTTGACACCACTTTGGTGGAAGACTCATGCGTGCGCGAGCATATATATGATTTGTATCGCGGGCGTCCCGATGTACTCAACCGCCTGACTGCTACCCAATGGCTTGTGCCGCAGTCGGCTGAAGTGTTGCCTAATCGGGTAGGGAGTGCTCCACTGATGGTATTTCGTAAAGGAGAGAAAAAACTCTTTGCTATGCCGGGGGTGCCTTATGAGATGAAAATCGCGATGAATGAGCAGATAATTCCCTATATCTTGCGTCAGATGCACCCGCAAGGCGACATCATTCACCGAACCATCCTCGTTTCGGGGATTTCGGAATCTGCTCTGGCTATTTTGCTCGAAGCATGGGAAAATGCGCTCCCAAAGACCATACACCTTGCTTATTTGCCCAAGGACGGCACTATTCGTTTGCGCCTGAGTACCTACGGAGAAGCGACAGAGGCAGAGATAGAGATGCAGTTGCAACAACTCATTGCATTGGTGCACGACTATATCATAGAAACCGATGACATCCCCCTTGAGGTACATTTGGGTGAGAGACTCAAGGCACATCGTCAGACTATCTCCACTGCTGAGTCTTGTACCGGCGGCAAACTTGCCGCTTTGCTCAACAAGCACGCAGGCAGTTCCGCTTTCTATTATGGTTCGGTAGTAGCGTATGACAATAGTGTGAAACACAATGTGTTAGGTGTCCGCCAGGCGGATTTGGACATGTATGGGGCTGTAAGCGAACAGGTGGTTCGCGAAATGGCAGAAGGTGTTCGCCGGTTGTGCAAGACCGATTATGCTATGGCTACCAGCGGTATTGCCGGTCCTGACGGCGGAACGGCTGAGAAACCGGTCGGGACGGTATGGATTGCTTGGGCAACGCCTAATGGTACAACTGCCGAATGTTTCCATCTGGGCAAACTGCGTGAACAGGTTACAGATCGTGCCTGCACCCGCGCTATCATCCAAATGCTCCGCATTTTGGAAAATAAAGAATGAAAAATCAGGAAACAAAGCAACACCCTAAAGAAGAAAACTAACGTCTGATTACATGATAATTAACGTTTTCCTATAAACATGCACGCAATAGAACAACTTTTGTTTACTCCCACCATTACCCAATCCATATTGGTGCTGACATTGGTGATAACATTGGGCTTGTGGCTCGGCGAACACGCACGTGTAGGACATTTTTCATTAGGTGTTACGTGGGTGCTGTTTGTGGGGATTGCTGTATCCGCATTGGGTATTCATATCAAACCGGATGTGTCGCATTTCGCCAACGATTTCGGACTCATTCTCTTTGTCTATTCTATTGGATTGCAGGTTGGTCCGTCTTTTTCCCCGTTTAAGCGTGGTGGACTGAAACTCAATCTGTTAGCCACGGCATTTGTTCTTCTGGGGTGTTTCTGTACTATAGGTCTGTATTATGCTACGAACCTTGGTATGGACACTCTCGATGGTGTCCTCTCGGGTGCTGTAGCGAGTACTCCTGCTTTGGCGGCAGTACAGCAGGCGTGTAGTGATGTGCTTGGCTATGTATCGCCCAATGTAGCAACCGGTTACGCCGTAGCCTATCCTCTTAGTATTGTAGGCACCATCTTGGCTTTTGAGATTATCCGCCTTTGCCTGCGTGTCAAGATTCCGCAAGAGGAGGCCCGACTGCAAGCGGAAACAGACAACAAAGAGGACGATGCAAAACCCGTGTGTGTGGATATTACCTTGCAAAATCCGCAAATTGATACGCTGAATGTCAGTCAATTGCAGCATATATGCCCGATTAAGATGATCGTCAGTCGTGTCATTCGGCCCAATGGCACGGATGAGTTGGTTAGCGACCAAACCATGTTCGGCAACGGAGACATTATTCGTGTTCTTACTGATAAGCAGCACCTTGACTCGCTGCGCCTGTTGGGAACTATCAAAAACTACAGTTTCTCCAGCAAGGAGAATTCCGACCACCTTATTTCTCGCCGCATTGCTGTTACGCGTCCCGAATGCAATGGCAAGCGTATATCTTCCTTTAATCTCCGTTCGCAATATCACGCCACGATCACGCGTGTTAATCGTGCGGGTATTGACCTGCTTGCTACACCCGAATTGGTGCTTCAAATCGGCGATCGTCTGATTGTCGTTGGTGATAGGGCCGATGTGCAGCGGGTGGCAGAAACATTTGGTAATGAGTTGAAACGGCTCGATTTGCCCAATCTGCTGCCTATGTTCTTTGGAATTACGATGGGAGTTTTGTTGGGTATCCTGCCTATTCCTCTTCCCGGTCTAAATCAAACTTTCCGTCTCGGATTGGCAGGCGGTTCGCTCATTGTGGCGTTACTCATCGGACGTTTCGGACCTTACTACAATATGGTTACGTTTGCCACCACTTCGGCGAATATGATGCTTCGTCAGGTGGGATTGACGCTCTTCTTGGCGGCACTCGGTTTGGAAGCCGGAGAGCATTTCGTAGATACCATTCTTACAGGAGGTTATATGTGGATTCTCTATGGTTTTATCATCACGATGGTGCCATTGTTGATAGTCGGTTTCGTGGCATACAAGGCAATGCATCTCAATTATTTTAAGGTTATTGGTTTGCTGGCAGGTGCTATGACTGCCGCTCCCGCCCTGGCGTATGCCGAGAGCCTGTCTTCGAGCAACGATCAAGCCTCTGTCTGCTACGCTACAGTCTATCCGTTCACTACATTCCTGCGCGTAATGGCTGCTCAACTCCTTATTATATTCTTCTGTGGCTAACCTGACTGCGCCACTATTCATAAGTATGAATTCGCTGATAAATAGTCTGTAAATCAAGTGTTTACAGACTATTCTTTTTCTTCTTCGTCTTCTTTGGAACGCGCAAATTCTTGCAAAAGGTACTCCTCGCTATTCTTCTCTGTACTATCTCTATTGCACGAATCCGGTTCAAATAACACGTCTCCTTCCAGAGGAACCATGCCGGTCGGATGGCTGTGTGGATTACACGAAGACAAAAGTGGAGCCATGGCAGTGAGACATGTACTAATGCCCACGATTGAGATGGCTTTGCCTAATTTGCTCCGATTGTTCAATTGTTCGGTCAAGTAGCGCACTTCTTGTTCGCAGGCGGGACAACTACCCGCACAGTCGCCTTCGTGCGTACAGATATGCGGAGTATATTCAATCTCATTGGCATCTGCAATCTCTTGGCGAACACGTTTCAGTTCTTCGCATACATCTTTTCCTTTTTTCATATTGTATTGATATTTAGAATGTTACTGTTTTTCATCACGGATAACATAGGTCAGTCGGTCAAAGTGCCGTACCCCCATCTCCTTTAGTTTTTCGATACTTTGTGCCACATCTTTTTCGGTGTTGTAGTGGGGTATCAGGGGGATACGCACCGTGATATCATCTGCCCGTCCTTGTGCCAGCAGCCATTGTAGGTTGGCGATTGTTTGTGTATTGTCATACATCGTATATCGCTGATATACAGACGGATTCATATCTTTTATGTCCACCGAAAAATGTTGTATATCTTGTGCTGCTTGCGCCAAATGGGCGATAGGTATATTCAGTGAAGTCTCTACATCTATACTCCACTCGGCAGGACATTTCTTCCGAAAATCGCTGATAAAACGACTTTGCAACAAGGGTTCCCCACCTCCGAAAGTGATACCTCCGCCGGTGGCAAGGAAGTATAGATTGTCTGTCATCACATCACGTATCAGTTCTTCCGCGGTGTAGTGTCTGCGCTCTGCCGTAGGGTCGATAGCAAAACGATTTAAGCAGTAAGCACACCGCAACGGACACCCTTGCAGCACAACCAATGTGCGCACGCCTCGACCGTCCAGCACTATCCGATGTCGTGAAATGGCTGCTATGGATACGCTCGTTATGGTCCGACTTTCATCTTTCATAGTACAATGTGAGAGTAATAACTTTGTAAAGAGAAGAGTGGGTGATTAGTGGGTGATTAGTAGGTGATTCTGCATAGGATGTGCATAGGTTGATAGATGATTATCCTTATCGTTGTCTGCGTAGTACATAGAAATCCCAAAGCACACTACGTTTCCGGATACCGGTTGGGTAGGGATTTATAGTCTTTGCCATGTTCTCAGTCCGCTTGGTCGTAAAGTGTTTTTTCATGCGATGATAGTCCTTTCGGGCTTGTAGGGCGGCTTTGGCTTGTTGCGGTTTGCCGGTAAACAAAAGTTGTAATGCAGCGACATAATCCAAGACGAAGCGCACCGCCAACACCCACCATAACCTATTCGCTGGTAGATTCTTATAAATCATCAACAGATTATTGCGAAAATTCAAGTAGGTCTTGCGTGGATTTTCGTATGCCAAAGCACCTCCGCCAAGGTGATAGACAATGGAGTCGGGTAGGCATACCAACCTGTATCCCCGGCAGTTGAGACGCCAGCAGAGGTCTATCTCCTCCATGTGCGCAAAGAACTCGCCATCCAATCCGCCTACTTCTTTATATATATGTGTCCGCACGCACATACACGCGCCCGAGGTCCAAAGCACATCGGCGATGCTGTCATATTGTCCCTTGTCTTGCTCTACATAGTTGAGCAGTCGCCCACGGCAGAACGGATAGCCGAGTATATCCAAATATCCGCCGGCAGCCCCCGCATGCTCAAATGTGTCGCGGTGCAACCAACTGCGAATCTTCGGTTGCACAGATGCCACATCCGGGTGTGTCTCCATGTAGTTGAGTATAGGTGTCAGCCATTGGGGAGTTACTTCAACGTCTGAATTAAGCAGAACAACGAACTCGCTATCTATCTGCGCAATAGCCTTGTTATAACCTTCGGCAAATCCATAGTTTTTGTCCAATACTATGGTGCGCACTGTCGGAAACTCTTCCGCCAAAACGGACAACGATTCATCGGTTGAACCATTGTCTGCCACCACCACTTCGTAGTCGCTGGTAGGTGTATATTCCACCACGCTTGGCAAGTACCTGCGGAGCATTTCCGCCCCGTTCCAATTCAGTATAACTACACTACATCGCATAACTAATCCCCCTCATAATTCTTAATTCATAATTATCCTCGCCTTCCCCATTTCCACCTATTATGTGTCCAGAGCCACTGTTCAGGTTGTTCTTTTATGTTTTCTTCGAGACGTTTGGCGTAGAGGGCAGTTATCTCATTTTCGGCAGTCTCTTTGGGTTGTTCGGCGAGTGCTTCAAACTGCACCTCATAGTATCCGCGTTTCGGACTGCGTATGTAGGCATATAGCACAGGGTAATCAAATTTCCGACCAAGCACTTCGCCCCCATCAAGGAATCCGGTATCATGGTGTAGAAAATCGGTCCAGTAGCGCGTAACTTCCGGTCGGGGTTTTTGGTCGCTCAGAAAGCCATAAACCATCTTTTTTCCCTCTTGGCGCAAGAGTATCATCTGGCGCAGAATAGTCTGTTTTTCTATCAAAATGCCACCGTGCCTATTGCGAAGCATATTCATTAGTTTATTCATCCGCTCATTCGCTTGATGCCTATACACCGTCCCTTCTGTAAGTCCGTCGGCTTCGAGGTACTGGCGATTATAGTCCGTAAACCATTCCCAGTTGCCTATATGTGCCAACATCACGATGACACTTCCATGTTCATCTGCAAGGCGTTTTACCAACTCATGATTACCAAAACGCACGCGCTCGCGCATATCGTTTTCGGATAGTCCGTACCCGTATATCGTCTCCACTATAAGGTCGGCAAAATGGTGATAAAACTGCTTTTCGATATGGCGTATTTCTTGGGCTGATTTTTCCGGAAAAGAATCTGTCAAGTTCTTGCGCACCAATTTCTTTCGGTAACGTACTATATAATATATAATAGGAAACAGAACCCAATCGGAGAACCAATAGTGTACTCCGATTGGCATTTTGCTCAGCATTTTTATCAGATATTCCATTTATTCTTCGTCCTCGTAATAGCCTTGTTCTATGCCATATTGCAATTCCCCGTCCATCACAAGTTGGATCTGCACACCCGTGATAGTACTGCCTTGTGCTTTGGCGGCTTTCAGAACGTAGTCTAATTGTTCCGTTTCGTCCACTTCGCCGTCCATATATTCGGCTTCACCTGTCTGTTCATCGTATTGAAGCAGACCTTTTTCTTCCAGATAGTCGTCCATGGCGTCCAATACCAAAAGCACATCGTTTTGATTCATGCCTTTTCGGTCTTCTGCCGGAATCAGATTCCAGATGTAGTCTATTTGCTCACGTTCTTCGGGGTCAAGCAGACTCAGTTCAATTGAGTTATTTTCCATAATATGTGAATTTATTTGCAAAGGTACAGTTTTTTTTGTACTTTTGCAAAAAATATCTTACTGAAATGTCTAACTTTGTTCAGCGTACGCTCTCGGGAGCGGTATATGTCGGTTTGGTGGTGGCAAGTATTTTGGTTCACCCTGTTTTTTTCGCTGTATTGTTCGGTTTAGTAACTATGTTGGCGGTACGTGAATATCACCATTTGATGCATTCTGATCGTTTTCTCACTGTCGTTTCCACTATTGCGGGCGGCGTGATGTTTTTCGGTTCGGCATTCTGTTTTGTGATAACCACCTATTACAATGATCTGATTATCAGTATTCTGTGTGGGGTATATCTGTTTATGGTGCTATTCGTCCTTATTTCCGAACTTTTCCGCAGGGCAGAGAATCCGATACACAACTGGGGAAATTTTCTTGTCAGTCAGGTGATGATTGCGTTGCCGTTCTCGATGATGTGCTTTGTGCTGTATGCCAATGCATGGTTGCTGCTGGCGTTGTTCGTGCTGATTTGGTTGAACGACAGCGGCGCCTATTGTGTGGGTAGCCTGATGGCCAAACGCAAAGGCGGCAATCATAAGATGTTTCCCCGCGTGAGTCCGGGTAAGTCATGGGAAGGACTGATTGGTGGCGCCATTGTAGCGATAGGTATTGGTGCTTTGCTGGCATATTTGGGGTGGTTCAATAGGCTCAGTCCGCTGAATACGTATGCGGTGGGAATGGTATTTGCTTTGGTGGTAGTAGTCTTTGGTACGTTGGGCGACCTGATGGAGAGCCTGATGAAACGCACCATCGGTGTCAAAGATTCCGGCAAGTTCCTCCCCGGCCATGGCGGAGTATTGGATCGTTTTGATTCTATTTTGCTGGCTACCCCGGCTGTTTGCCTTTTCCTCTATCTCCTCATTGCTATCTTATAAATAGCCTAAACATCGCTTGCCTACCGGTGGCTTCGCCTGCTTGCCTACCGGTGGCTATCGCGTGTATATACCCCTGCTATATAATCACAGTATTATTCGTAAGTAGAGCATTCGCCACGGTATACCGTCATCCCTAAAAAATGGAGGCTCCGCGCCTCCATTTTCGTTCTCAGTGTCCCCTCACAAATTGTCCTTCAGGTTGATATTCGAGGAAGCAACTCCCGTCGTTTTGTTCCTCTTCTATTGCCAATTGTTCTTGTGCCAAATATTCTTCGTACGTCATAGTTACCAAAATTTGTTCGCAGCAGGATTATATTCAAATCCCGCTTCTGCCAATTTTTTCACGATGTCCTCTTTGGAAATCTGTAGGTCCTCGCATAGTGCATCAAGGGTGCTATACTCGTCTCGCAGTTTCGTATTGATAACGCTCATCAGCATCATCGGATCATTAGGTAATTCCATTTTTCCGCAAATTTTCTTTTTGGGTGCAAAATTACAACATTTTCGCAATACTGCCAAACTTTGCACAAATAGATCGAAAAAATAGAAACGTTTGAAGAGTAGAGATGTGATGATAGAAATGTGAACTATAAAACACATGGAATAATTGTGAATTCCACAAATAATAAATGTATGCAGTTCACAATATATGTGCGCTGACTCACGGAATAGAGTAGGGCATATATGCTATTTATGAAATGTAAACAAGTAGATTTATGTTCGTGTCGTGGAACAATCGGAGTGTGCTCATTATGTGCTATAATCCGCATTTTCACTATGTAACTGCAAGTATTTCAATAAATATCGAAATTATATAAAGTAATACTTTAACTATATACAACAGAACGAGAGCATATCCTGTGTGATAGGTGTATTTTTTCATAAATACAAAACAAATCGTCTAATTATCAGCATATTACGACTTTTACATAAAGTTATAGTAAAATATAATATTTCATATACGTCGCAATACTCATATATATATGTATTATCCAGAGATACACAAATGTAAATTAAATGTACATCACAAATATGTATTTGCGCCAAAATTATACGATTTGCAAATGTGAAAAAGTTTTCGTATCTTTGCAGCGTATTTTTGTGAATTGGAGTAGCTGCATATATTCCTACAAGGCTACCTAAAAGAAAAAATATCCGTTTTTATGAGAATCAGATATTTCTGACAAATTATAGATATAATATCAAATAGCAAAATGTCGTCGCGATATAATTAGATAATGAGTATGAGTACAGAGCGTGAAAGATTAATGAAACTGATGGAAACTGAAGGATTAAACGCCAAACAGTTTGCCAACGAGGTGGGCATACAGGCAGGCACTATCTCCAATATCGTCAATGGGCGCAACAAGCCCAGTCTGGAGGTGCTGCAGAAGGTGCTTCATCGTTTTCGTACTGTTTCGTCCGATTGGATGATTTTGGATTCCGGCAGTATGTATCGCCCTATTGGGGAAGCGCAATCGCGCACCTTATTCGATGAACTCCCTGTCGAACCGCCAATAATTGTGCCTGACGAAAGAGAAAGAGATGAGGAAAAGAATGAGACTGCACAGGAACATAATTACGCTGGCGTAAAAGAGCAGCAAAATAAAGTGTCTCCTGCGGGCGCACGAGGAGAGGCAATACGGAATAGGAAAATTGAAAAAATAGTGGTTTTCTTCGACGACGGCACGTATGAGCAACTTTTGCCCGGTTAAATAGGGCTGTTGATATATTAGAAAACCCACCGTCGGCAGGTGCCGGCGATGGGTGTGGTTTACGTATTTACTTTAATTTTGGGCGTAAACCTGAGAAAAGACATAGCCGTAGAGGGTCTTGTATTTGGACTGCTTTTTGAAGGCAATCAAGTCTGCGGCTTGTTTTGAAGCGTCTGCCATGCGCACCCTTGCGGCTTTGACGGCGGTGGCGAACTTCTGTTGGACTTCAGTTTGGGCTTCGGAGGGGGCAGTTAAAGTATGAGTGTAGGTTTGGGTGTATTTTGCGCCCGAATCTTTTCGCAGAGCGAAACCTACTGTGTGTGATTTTTTGACTTTCCCGTGGAGAGCCTCGACGGGATAGGTGTAATCTACTTTTGCCATAGTTAATCAGTTATTTTTTTGTATTCCTCAGCAATGAGATAGCCGAGGAGGGTTTTGTATTTTTTTTGTTGCTTAAATGCCGCGATGTCGTTTGCATGCTGGGATGCGTCGCGAAGACGGGTAACGGCTGCGGTGTGTGCAGACTTGAATTTTGTTTGGTTTTTTAGTTCGGCCTCGGTGAAAGGCGTTGTGCGTTTGTTGCAACGGGTGCCTGTGTACTGAGTGCCATTTCTGACTGCAAAGTAAGTGTCCGAATGTGAGCAGACTTTGCCCGACATGCTGTCAATTAAAATCATTGGTTTTATTTTTGCCATAGTATTTTATAAGTTATTTTTAAGTGTAAAAAGGTGTGTGATCGATCTTCTCCTTTTATTATTTATCTAAAAATTTTGAGACAAAAAAAGCAAGTTTTGAGAACTTGCTTTTTTTGTGAATGTATATGAATCAGTTTGTTTTTTTGATTTTGCGGTATAGTCCGCGGCAATTTGCGCCGTATTCGTCTTTGACATATTCGATCATCCCGTTTGTGAGCCAGATGCGTAGAAGGGAAGACGTATTACCCTTATAATGGTTCTTTTGTTCACAAATGGCTTTGATATCTTTTGTTGCAAATTCGTCGGCGAGAGGTTCGTACAAATCCGGGCAATAAATTTGCGGCGGAATATCGTCTGCACATTGGTCGAATTGTTTAGAGAAGAAGCGCAAAGTCTGGGATTGAGTATAGTCGGCAAGGTATCTCGCCCAGGCGAGGCAGGCTTGTCTTTTCTCTTCGTCCTCCGGTTTTGGCAGTTCAAGGGGAGATGATTGCAAACAATCATAGAGACAGCCCAATAAATAAGCCATACGTGTGTAGCTAACGACCGTTCTTTTGTATGTCAGGCGGATTGCATTGCTGCCGGTGCGAAGGAACTTGTCTTCGAGTTCGTCGCGATATTTTTCGGCGGCATCGTCAATCCATGTTGCATATCGCATACCAGTCATTTGAGACAGATTTTGAGTAATTAGATACATCTCTGCCTGGTCGTCCACTTCAAGCGCCTTAATGGGCTTCTGGTGGAAGGGGTTTTTCTCAATGGTTGCAATAGTGTACCTTGCGACATCTCCCTCTCCTGCGTCAGTAAAATTTTGGAGAATTTGAGCGGTGCCATACAGGATGAGGTTTAGGGTTATCGGGCCCGAATATTTGCTCTCTCTTCGGCTTGTCTTGTAGATCGCCTGATCATAGGCTTTTTTAATTATCTCTTTAGTCATTCGATATTGTGGTCCTCCTCCGGTTTGGAAGAAGGCATTGCCTTCATCATCGCTGAGTAATAATGTTTTGCCATTTGCCTGTCGGAGGGTGTTGAAGAACGCCGCGGCAGTAACGTCGGTGGGAGAGATACGGGTTGATAAAGTAGGTTTTTGGGGTATTGGTTCCCCCGTTTTTCGATGTTCGAGGGCATCATAATACATATCCCATTGTTCCTCTGCCCGAGCATCTTCGTCGAAGAGTGGTTTTGCGAGAAGATTAATCCTTGGGTAAATGAGTGATGATTTTCCGGATTGCTGTTCGGCAATTACCATAGTGAGGAAAGCCAGATGTTGGGTATTTCCATCGAACCAGTAGGGGAAAGTAACCCCCGTAAGTATCGCGCCCAATGTGGGGAGAGAAGCAACAAGCAAAGGAGTAAAAGTATAATCCGGCATGTTGCGAGTAAGAAGCTCCAGTACACGCGGTAGAGGATATTGAGGAAGAGGTGGTGTGGATGATTGTGTATCATCATCCATAAGCCCGTCCTCCCCGGCGTCAAGTTGAGCCTCAGCGACGCAATTGTTGATTGCTCGTTGAAACAGATTATTCATCGTTGCCCCGCCATTGAAGACGGTGGAGCATGCGGAGCGGAGAGTAGAATCTATATCCGTCTGCGGTATCCCCGTTATGTGTTTTGTTGCCTCACGCGCGGCAAGGTGGTTATTATTACATATTTGGAGAAGATTAATAAAGATTTTAAACATATTTTTGTTCCGGTCTCCGACATGGATACCGGTCGGCATAGCGAGGCGAATGAATTCATCGACTATGTCTTTGAGTTTTGCTCCTTGATATTCGGTTTGAATATTTTGTTGTTTATCTTGTGGCTTGTAAGCCAGTGCGCCTACGGGCGCGGGTTGATTTGTATTTATGTTTGTCATATTATTGTTTGATTTATTTAAATTATCTATTTTGTTTATATTATTATCGATTTCGGTGAAATGTGAAGCCTGCTCGGCTTCTTCTTCGGTCATAAGAAAGAAATCGGGGTCGAGATATAGCAGGTCTTTTTCGGTAGTGAGGAAGAACCCTCGCCCGGGATCTATGCATTGTAGATCGAGATATTGTTGAAGCCCCAAGGCGGAAGCAACACGTAGTTGCGCGGTGCGGATAGGCTCTCCGTGGAGACGATCTGCCCAGATGTGCAGGCCGTGCCCCTTGATAGTGACTTGCACCATGCCTATTTTGAGTTCTTTAACTCGGGGTGCGATGATATTATTGTATAGTTTTCGCACATCTCCCGGAATGCCATCGAGGTCAATGCCGACAGCGGAAGAAGGGACGAAATTGTTTCGTCTTCCTTTTCCCGGCTCTTTAATTGCCTGTGCACAGAATAGGAGGGGCAAGTTTGTTTTCATTCGTTTCATTTCCTCCTCATCGGGCGATACGCCTTCGGCAAGTTTTTGTCTAAATCCGTTTACGTTTTGCGCCACATAACTATATCTCATTCTTGCGAGGATATCCTCCGGAGTCGCAGTGACCGGATCTTGTTTTGTTACCGCTTTGGGTAGCAACATAAATTTCGTTTTTCTACTCATCTAATCAAAAATTTTTTTTAAAACACATACGCTTGAATAAATTTGATTTAGTCGAGCGTATATATTATTTATCTAAAAAAAATTTTTTGTTATTTTT
>SAMEA104315435__coassemble_569_pt1 | contig 33021 bp, 29 predicted proteins | sample SAMEA104315435__metabat2_high_PE_041 | metagenome-assembled genome bin SAMEA104315435 (sample SAMEA104315435) | gut metagenome | biome: Monkey gut; feature: monkey-associated habitat; material: faeces | place: China | collected 2013
CTAATCTACAAATATTTCAAAGAACAATTCTATATTTTAATGGGACAGTAGTGATTCTGTAATGAAAACAATAAAACACCTGTTCATTCCAATTCTGCTGCTTACATTATTCGGACTAAATGCCGCGGGGGAAAATATGCCCAAAGTGATTATCCGTAAAGATTCTGTACTGACAACTACTTGGGCAACAGGACACTTGATGTTTGTAGATGGTGATACAATGCAATTTCCCATTCAAATACGACGTCGAGGTGCTACCTCATTGCGATATGACAAGCCCTCATTAGCCATTAAACTATTTTCAGAAATTGGGGGGGGGAAAAAAAACAAAACTTCTCTTTTCTGGGAATGCGCGAAGATAATTATTGGATTTTAGATGCAATGGCAGCAGATAAAGCCCGTATGCGCAACAGGGTTACTATGGATCTATGGAACGAGATTGCACCACCACTTTGGTACACGTACTTAGAACCGGAAGCACAAAATACCTACAACGGGCAAATGGTTTCCGTCTGTTTGGATAGTGTAGAAATGGGCATTTACTGCCTGCAAGAAAGAATAGACCGCAAACAACTGAAACTAAAGAAATATAGTAATAAACAAGGAATACGAGGCGTTTTATACAAGACCACTTCGTGGAGCAATTCTGTTAATTTTACAGACATTCCCTCTCCATATCCCACCAACTCTGAATATAAATGGGATGGTTGGGAGATTCAGTATCCCGATGCAGAGGATGGGGAACCCGTTATCTGGCAACCTCTATTGGATTTATTGCAGTTTATCTGCTACAGCAGTGCAACACAATTTGCGGACAGCATAGCCGAATATATTGATATACCTACGTATTCAAACTATATCCTATTGGTTGAACTCCTTTCTTTGCGTGATAATTGCGGCAAAAACAACTTTTGGTCGTTTTACGATATTTCCAAGAGCAAAAAAGCCACAATCAGCCTGTGGGATACCGATCACTCGTGGGGGCGTATGTATAACTCGAAACCCGAAAAGCCGGATTATCTCATCAGCAACAATCTGATAAAACGCCTCTATGAATGTTATCCCTTTTTCTCCGATTCGTTAGAACAACGTTGGGCAAATCTTCGGCAAACCTCATTTTGCATAGCGCATTTGGATAGTCTGTGCGCCAAGTATTTTACACAGTACCAAGAGACCGGTATGGATACTATAGAGAGTAAACTTTGGAGCGGGCATAATGGTATAGAAATCGACATACCGTCCGAGCAAGCATACATACACAACTGGTTGGTAGAGCGGTTGGCATTCTTGGATGCTCAATTTCACTATCTCCCTGCACAAATCCATACCGTATATTCTTTTGAGAACGACCAAACGACCATTGTATTTGACTTGTTAGGGCGTATTGTAGCCAACAGTATAGAGCATTTACCAAGCGGTATTTATCTATACCGACACAACGGGAAGACGGAGAAAACACTTATTCCATAACCTAATCCTAACAGATTGCTTGATTTGGGTGCTACTTTTTATTTGGGTTCTCCGAGAGTTGTTTTATCACCCTGTCAAAATCGGACTCAAACAAGCGGTCTTGCAACACACGGTATTTATCAAATTCGCTTTCTGCAAAGGTTTTGGCGATCTCGGCAGTTACTTGCCCTTTGTGCCGCAGGATTACTTCGTCATTCAGTTGCAGAAAGATATCTAATTTCTTTGCCCAATCCTCCATAGTCATTGGTATATGCTTGCGTGCCTGCCGCTCCGCATAATCCAAATACATAGACACAAACTGGTTCAAATCCGTCAACTCGGTAGTCGTCAGATAGTTTTTCGCCACCGATACATCGGCTTTCACAATCTTGCCATTGGGAACATTCTTCCATGTGGTCAATCCCATATGCTCCTTTTGGGCATCTGCCCGCTCTACTGTTACCTCCGTTGCCGTATGCCCATGTATGGCAAAATGCAACTTATCATGGCAAAAAAATCGCGGGTAGTAACAGCAGAAGGGGAGTAATCAACGGCTGTGGCATAGATATCCGTTATCTTTTGATAAAACTTGCGTTCGCTGGCACGTATCTCGCGTATCTCGTCCAGCAAATGGTCAAAATAGGATTCATCAAATATCTGTCCGTTTTCCAAACGCTGTTTGTCCAATACATAGCCTTGTATGGCAAAAGTACAAAGTACTTGCGTCGCCCATTGTCGGAACTGTGTAGCCCGTAGTGAATTGACCCGATAACCAACTGATATAATGGCATCTAAATTATAAAAACGAGTCGTTCTATTCACTATACGCTGCCCCTCATTTTGAACTACCGAGAATTCCTCGGTAGTTGCGGTTTCTTCCAATTCCCCAGAGGCAAAAATATTCTTCAAGTGCAACCCTATGTTATCCACCGAACAATCAAAGAGTTGTGCCATCGCTTTTTGGGTCAGTCACACATTTTCATTACGTACCCGCACTTGTATGCTATCTTGAGAGTTCTGCTTTGTAAAAACCAGGAAATCGGTCGTACTGTTTCGTATTTGTAAGTGTTTATCCATAGATGTATTCCGTGTTTTCTGAATACAAAAGTAGTTTTTGCGCATCGTCTGCTTGTAATCACCGCAACCGGTACCTATAAAGACAATAAGCACTCACCTTACATCATCAGTCCTTTTTGAAGTAATGCTCGTAGTTGTGCAGGAAATGCTCCACGGCTTTGGGCAGTGCGCCGTAGTACTCGCCGCCCGAGGCGTTGGCATGCCCGCCGCCGTTGAAAATCTCGTTGGCAAAGACATTTACGGGTCTGTCGCCTTGCGAACGGAGCGAAATCTTGATTTTCGTTTTCTCACCGCCGTGTTGCTCCCGCTCCGCCGCCGTGGCTTTGTCCTCGCGCATAAAACACGAATAGTAGATGTCGCCTATCTGCAGGGGCAGATTCACAATGCCTTCCGCATCGCCCGACTGAAAATTGAAGCGATACAACTCCTTGCGGCCCAGATAGATAAGTGCCGTATGATACTCCGGATAGATACGCATTTTCTGATAGAGGCAGTAGCCCATCAGGCGCATACGATCGGCACTATAATTGTTAAATACATTATTATATACCGCATCTTTGTTCACTCCGAGCGACACCATTTGCCCGACTATCTCATACATCTCGGGGTGGTTGGAGTTGAACGAAAAATTTCCCGTATCGGTCATCATACCCGTATAGAGACAAGTGGCGGTATCCACATTGAGTTGCTCGATCGGAAATGCACATTTGCCCGCATTCATCGACTGATAGATAAACCTGTACACCAATTCCGATGCCGAAGCACTGTCAGGATACGACATCGTTACATCCGCAAAACCGGCAGGGTGCAAATGGTGGTCAATCATTATCTTCGGGCAGGTAAGTGATACCAACTTGTCGCCAAGCGAACCGATGCGTTTTGGCTCGTTGAAATCGGAGCAAATGACAAGTTCCGCATTTTCCAGACAGGTATCCGCTTCCGCTTTCTGCGCATCATAAAGCAGCACCTCTTTCGCCCCCGGCATCCATTTGAGAAATGACGGGAAAGCATTCGGCACAATCACACGCACATCCGTTTTGCCGATCTGCTCCAGATAGTGGCGCATACCCAGACTGCTGCCCATCGCATCGCCGTCGGGCGACAGATGGGTAAGGATAACTATACGGTTGGCATTGTTTATCAGCGTATGCGCTTGTGCAACCTGCTCTGCGGTCAGTTTGGAATGTAACATATTGGTCTTGTATTTTTCGGCAAAGATACGCTTTTTTTTGTGTAATACAAAATAAATTCGTAACTTTGCACGCTTGATATAGTATGCCGTAGCAGGCAAAAGAATATAATTAAGTACATCCATCTATATGAAAAAGACATTTTTTGCAATGGCAGCGTTGATGGCGGCAATGACCATCAGTGCGGAAGACCAAGTGCTGATGACCATCGACGGCAAACCTGTGATGGCATCGGAGTTTATGTACATCTACGAGAAGAACAACCAGGAGGCATCGCTCGACCCCAAGACCATGGACGAGTATCTGGATTTGTTCGTCAATTTCAAACTGAAGGTAACGGAAGCCGAGGCACAAGGTATCGACACTACAGCGGCGTTCAAAAAAGAATTAGCCGGCTACCGCGCACAGGCAACGCCCAAGTACATGCAGGACAACGAGGCAATGGACAGCCTTGTCCGTCTCAGTTACGACCATATCTCGCGCGACCGACGCGCCGCACATATCGCTATCCAATGCCCCGCTAACGCAGGCGATTCGCTTGTTGCAGACGCCTTGGCAAAAATCAACGATGCACGCGTGCGAGTTACCACCGGCAAAGCCATCAAAAAAGGGCGCCGTATGGTACAGCAGAAACCCGAAGACTTCAGCGAGGTGGCACGCGAGGTCTCTACCGACCCAAGCGTACAGGAGACCGGAGGCGAACTCGGCTGGATCACTCCGTTCCGCTACGTCTATTCGTTGGAAGAAGTGGTGTACAATACGCCTTTGGACTCGGTAAGCGAAGTATTCCGCAGCCCCTATGGGTTCCATATCGTATTGGTAGAGGAGGAGCGTCCGCACGAGGAAGTACACGCTTCGCACATCATGAAGATGGTACCACGCGGCAACGACTCTATACGCACTGTCATGAAAGGCATTATGGACTCGATTGTCCAAATCGTGAATGCAGATAATTTTGCCGAGCAGGCACGCCTGCTGTCCGATGACAAAGGTTCGGCTATGCGTGGCGGAGACCTCGGATGGTTCGGCAAGGGTATGATGGTCAAACCATTTGAGGATATGGCGTTTAGCATGAATCCGGGTACGGTCAGCACTCCGTTCCTGAGCGATTTCGGCTGGCATATTATCTACCTGCAAGACCGTCGCGGTGTACTGCCTTTGGATAGTATGTATCAGCAGATTCTCACACAAGTGAAACGCGACGAGCGTGCCAAAGAGGCGGACAAATCGTTTATCCGCAAGACCCGTGCCGAGTACCAACTGCCCGACAGCCTGACCGATGCCGGAGTACGTGCGTATGCCGATGCACACCTCGAGGACAAATATGCCGACCTGCGCCATCTCGTACAGGAGTACCACGACGGTATTCTCCTATTCGAAGTATCGCTCCGCGAAGTCTGGGACAAAGCGGGTAAAGACACCGTCGGCTTGACCAATTTCTTCAACACCCACAAGAAAGACTATACTTGGGACGCACCGCGGTACAAAGGTTTTGTAGTCTATTGCAAAGACAAGAACACGATGAAAGCGGCGAAATCCATCATCAAGAACTCTGACAAAGACTCGGTGGAGAGTTATCTCAACCATCGTCTGAACCTGGACAGCGTAACGTATGTCAAGTTCAACCACGGTCTGTGGGAACAAGGGCAGAACCCCGCAGTGGACAAGTACGGATTCAAACAGAAAAATGCGGAATATACCCCCTCGGAGGAGTTCCCATACGTATTCTGCATAGGCAAAGTGCTGAAAGCCCCCGAGGAATATACCGATGAGCGCGGCAAAGTTACCACCGACTACCAGGACTATCTCGAACAAGAATGGCTCAAAGCCCTCAAGGCTAAATACAAAGTGGTAATCAACGAGGACATCTTCAATCAACTGAAGAAATAACGTCCGCAGACATCTGCAAAAATATACGATTGTTAAGATTCATTGCATATTTTGCATTATGCATTGTGCATTGAAAAGTAAGGTGGATGTCAGGTGGATAGGCTTAGGATAAAAATGTACGATTATTAAGAATGAAGCGTTTCGGTTGGCTCATAGCAATCGTTGGAATTGTACTGCTCAATGTGGCAGTACATTTCTGCGTGTTGCGCTGGGATATGACCGATGACCACCGCTACAGCCTCAGCCAACCTACCAAACAACTGCTTTCAGGATTGGAGCAACCGCTCGAGGTTACGCTGTATCTCACAGGCGACCTCAACTCTGGTTTCCGCCGCCTGAAAACCGCTACAGAGGAACTGACGGAGGAACTGGGTGTCTATGCCCGGGTGGATTGTCGTACATTCGATGCCGAAACAGAGAAAATACCCGAGCAACTCAGTCCCATTGTTATCCACGAGCGGCAGAAGGACGGCAAGACTGCACAGACTACTGTCTATCCGTACGCGGGTGTGCGTTACGGCAACCGCAGCGCTATCGTGTCGTTACTCAAAAATAACCGCGGGATGTCGGGCGAGGAGAATCTGAATATCAGTATCGAGAACCTCGAATACGCTTTCGCAGAAGCAATACATGGGTTGTTGCAAACAGAGGCTCCGTGCGTGGCATTCATTGAGGGACATGGTGAACTGCCCGAAGAAAACGTCTTCGACATAAGCACTTCGCTCAGCCGTTATTTCCGGATTGATCGCGGTGTGTTGGGAGACGACCCGCATATCCTTGACCCATACAAAGTGGTCATCATTGCCGACCCACAGGGCAGTTTCTCCGATGCCGACAAGTATATCCTCGACCAATATCTTATGCGAGGCGGGCGTATCCTGTGGGTGCTCAACGGAGTGCGTTTCTCTAATCAGGTATTGGCGGACGAAGGCTTTACACCCGTATTGCCATTAGACCTCAACCTCACAGACATGCTCTTCCGCTATGGAGTGCGGATCAATCCCGCACTGGTGCAAGACGTGCAGTGTCTGCCTATACCGGTAAACGTTTCGTCCGACCCGCAGAACCCCAATCTGCAACCTATGCCGTGGTACTATGCGCCGCTGTTGCTCACTTCGCAAGTGTCGCCTGTCACGCGAAATGTGGCACAGGTCAGTTGCACCTTTGCCTCTCCTATCGACATCGTCGGCGGCGAAGACGGCATACACAAAGAGATCCTGCTGGCAACCTCCTCGGCAAGCCGGCTTATCGCTACGCCTGCCGAAGTGGACTTGACGGACATCAATCCGGATATGCAGACATTCAAATACCAATTCATCCCCGTGGCATTCGCACTGGAGGGAGAGTTTGAGTCGGTCTTTGCACACCGGATGGTTCCTGAGAGCATACAAACCCGCGATGAAACACTTGCCAAGAGTGTCCCTACACGTCAGGTAGTAGTCGCTTCGGGCAGTATCATCCGAAACGACATACAGCAAGGACAAGCCCTACCGGTAGGGTATGACCGATACTCGGGTATGCAGTTTGGTAATCGTGATTTCCTAACCAATGCGGTATTGTATCTCGCCGATGACGAAGGACTGATTGCCCTGCGCGAGAAAACGGTCGCTTTGCGCTTGCTCAACGACAAACGTGCACACGATGAGCGCACAAAAATACAAGTCATCAGCATTGTAACACCTGTTCTGCTCTTGGCATTAGTAGGCATTGTATTCCTGCTTGTGCGCCGCAGAAAATACGTAAAATAAGACTATGAAAAAAGGACTCCTTATATTCGCTATCCTGCTTGCACAGTGGTGTATCGCCACAGCACAAGAGTTGCTGCCCTACCCTATAGATACCATACAGGGACAGGCAGTATATCGCTATGAAGTGGAGAAAAGTATCGGACTCTACCGCATCAGCGTCAATTTCAGCGTCAGTCAAGAGGATATCATCCGTTGGAATCCGGAACTGAAAGAGCGCGGTCTGCACTACGGAGAGACGCTCTATATACCCGTAGCAGGCAAAACCGTACCCGCAGTGAAACACTCGTCAGAACCCGCAATTCCTGTAACGCTGCCTGCAAAAGAACCGGAAGAAGCAGTGGTCGTTGCTGCACCCGAAAAGACACAGCCTGTATCAGAACCCGTAACGCTGCCCGCAAAAGAGAATAAACCGGTTTTGGTATTGGAGGAAGTACACGAAGACACATTGCCCGCTGCTCCCGTATCGGTGCAAGAGAACACTTCGGCTATACACATCGCCTTGATGCTGCCTTTCCAAGCCCGCAATACCAAGCGGGACAGAAATATGGATCGGTTTGTTGATTTCTATGAGGGTGTATTGTTGGCTATACGCGAAATGCAGACCGACACCACCCGTTTTATCTTGGATGTGTATGATACCGAGAAATCCGATTTGCGTGTGCGCCAACTGATAGACAGCGGGCGTTTAGAGGGTGTGGATGCTGTACTCGGGTTGGCATACCCTATGCAACTGATGCAGGTAGGCGAATGGGCAAAAGAGAAACAAGTGCCTGTCCTTGCACCTTTTGTAGATCATATCGAGGGTATTGAGACCAACCCGTATATTCTCCAATTCAACCCATCGAGCCAACAAGAAGCACAAGCCATGGCGGAATGGCTTTCGGAACACCGAGAGAAAGTAAACTGTGTGCTGATAGATGCCAAAGAAGCGGATATCCCGCAGAGTATCCGTCTGTTGCGCAGAGAGATTATAGTACGTAATATTCCCACTACTACCACATCCATACGCAATATCCTCAACGACTCGTTGGGAACGGCACTACGCAATGATGTAGAGAACATACTCATCTTCAACACCGAGAAATACAGCAATATCCAAGTGTTGATACCGCGTGTACAGAAAGCCGCAGGCAACCGCCAGGTTACCCTCTACAGCAAGTACTCGTGGGGCAAAGAGAATATCCCGTTGCCGCAGATATACACCTCTGTATTCAAGCAGCAAATTATTGATGATGCAGTGTACGAAGAAGATTTCCAACGCTATTTCGGACACGAACATACTACAGATACACCACGTTTCGACTTGCTCGGCTATGATTTGATGAAAGAATTGGTTGCCTACCTGCAAGGCACGGAATACCACGGACTGCAATCCGATATTCGCTTTGAGCATATATCCGAAGAAGGCGGACTGGTCAATACAAACATTGAGATACAACGTATCAATCCTTGAAAACCATAATAAGACATATTGCCCTGTTGAGTGTTTGGTTTTGCCTGTTGGCAACGCCTGCATTGGCACAACCGCACCTGCGCATACCCGAAATGTATGTGGGAGTGCATGGCGGTGTGCTGGCATCAACGGTGCAGTTCTCGCCCACGGTGGCGAATATGTCGCCTATTACGCAGGCGGTTATTCTCGGAGGAAACGGCGGATTGGTATTCCGTTATAGCGCACAGAAATGTTGTGCCGTACAGGTGGAACTCAACTATATGCAGCGCGGGTGGCGCGAGGCAAATACCGACGGGGCGTACACGCGTACGCTACATTATATAGAACTGCCGTTCCTGATGCATATCTATTTCGGCAACCGGTCATTCCGTGGGTTTGTCAATCTCGGTCCGCAAATAGGATATTGCGTCTATGACAATCGCGGTCGTGGTGTGCGCCAAACAGAGTCTGTCCATCAATATGCCCCATTGGACAAAGCGTTTGATTGGGGAGCGGCAGGCGGATTGGGTATGTATTACCGCACGAAAAAAGCGGGACTCTACCAAATAGAAGTGCGGTTTAACTATAGTCTCGGCACAATCTTTGCAAGTTCTGCCACAGACTATTTCTCACAATCCAACCCAATGAACCTGAGTATCAACCTGGCTTGGATGTGGGAAGTCAAATCATACAAACAACAGCAATCCCATGCCGGTTGGATACCTATGAAAGCAGAAAAATAGAACTACTGAAATACAATTACTAAAACTACAATACAATGAAAACTAACTACGAGATTCGCTACGCTGCTAATCCTGTCGATGTGAAGAGTTACGACACCGAGCGTTTGCGTAAAGACTTTTTGATTGAGCGTGTATTTGCCCCAAACGAGGTGAATATGGTCTATTCGATGTACGACCGTATGGTAGTAGGAGGCGCAATGCCTGTGGACGAAGTACTGCCCTTGGAGGCGATTGACCCGCTGAAAGCCCCCTATTTCCTCACACGCCGCGAGATGGGTATCTACAATGTAGGACAAGGTAAAGGTATCGTCCACGTTGACGGTAAGACGTTTGAACTCGGGTATAAAGAAGCGTTGTATCTCGGGCGTGGTGACCGTCAAGTATCGTTTGAGTCGGCAGACAGCAACTGCCCTGCCCTATTCTATTTTCTTTCAGCTACAGCACATACCACTTATCCCGACAAGAAAGTCACCAAAGCAGAAGCCGTCGTGGCACACATGGGCAGCCTCGAGATGTCCAATGAGCGCAATATCAACAAGATGATTGTCAACCAGATATTGCCTACCTGCCAACTGCAGATGGGTATGACCGAACTGGCATCGGGCAGCGTATGGAATACAATGCCCGCACACGTTCACAGCCGCCGTATGGAAGCCTATTTCTACTTCGAATTGCCCGAAGACCAGGCTATCTGCCACTTTATGGGAGAGGTGAATGAGACCCGCCATATCTGGATGCGCGGCAACCAAGCCGTTCTCTCACCCGAGTGGTCGATTCATAGTGCCGCCGCTACCCACAACTATACGTTTATTTGGGGTATGGCAGGCGAGAACCTCGATTACGGAGACCAAGATTTCAGCAAAATAACCGACCTGAAATAAGTCAAAATGATAGTACTACTATGTGCTATCCTATAACCAAAATATAACTAACCACAAACAAAATCAAACACAAGTTATGAACAATCTATTTTCGCTCGAAGGCAAAAATGCATGGATTACGGGTGCATCGTACGGCATTGGTTTCAACATCGCCAAGGCGTTTGTTGAGGCAGGTATTCAGACGATTATATTCAACGACATCAACGAGGCGGCTCTTGAACGCGGACTGAAAAACTATGCCGATGCGGGTATCACCAATGTAAAGGGTTATGTATGCGATGTTACCAAAGAGGACGATGTGAAAGCCCTGGTAGAACAGATTCACAAAGAAGTAGGACAGATTGATATTCTTGTAAACAACGCAGGTATTATCAAGCGTATTCCCATGCATGAAATGAAACGTGCCGAGTTCCAGCAAGTGATTGATGTGGACCTGGTAGCGCCGTTTATTGTCAGTTCGGCAGTATTGCCCGAGATGATGGAGCGCCGTGAGGGTAAAATTATCAACATCTGCTCTATGATGTCCGAACTCGGACGCGAGACGGTTAGTGCTTATGCAGCAGCCAAAGGCGGATTGAAGATGCTAACCCGCAATATTTGTTCCGAATATGGTTCGTACAATATCCAATGCAATGGTATCGGTCCGGGGTATATCGCTACCCCGCAAACTGCACCGCTCCGTGAGATTCAACCTGACGGCAGTCGCCACCCGTTTGACAAGTTTATCTGTGCCAAGACCCCTGCAGGGCGTTGGTTGGAGCCGAGTGAGTTAGGTGGTCCCGCTGTATTCCTTGCTTCGCACGCCTCTGACGCCGTAAACGGTCATATTCTCTATGTGGACGGCGGTATCCTTGCCTACATTGGCAAACAACCGGAATAATTCAATTATGAATTAAGGATTATGAAAAAATACTTGTATTTTATCGTTTGTCTGTCTGTGTTGGCTGCTTGTCAGCCAACCGAACAGGCACGTGTGTTTGGACGCTATGTTCCTGAGCGCAAAGACGACTTTGCTTGGGAGAACGAGTACGCTGCATTTCGTATGTACGGACCGGCTCTATTGTCTGAGAACCCGTCTAACGGCGTGGATCTGTGGCTCAAAGCATCACCGGAGTTGGTAGTGGATAGTTTCTACTACCGTGAGCACGTTCTCGGTTTGCCCTACCATATCAACTACGGCAAAGGTCTGGATTGCTACAAAGTGGCGCACACCGTCGGTTGTGGTGGTCTTGCAGTAGTGGCAGATAGTACCCTATATGTTGGCGGGCCCTATTCCTCATGGGAAATATTGGAGCAGACGCCTACTAAATTGGTATTCAAATTGATATATGACAGTCTGTTGGTTTGCGAGCAGATCATGAATGGTTCTGTTACCATTACCGCTGAAGCCGGCAAAATGCTCAACCGTGCCGATGTTGTGGTGAACTGCCCGACCAAGATACGCTTGCCGCAACTCTATGCAGGCGGCGGTATTTATCTGCACGACACGATTGACAACATGATGCAATGTACGAAATGCGGGGCTATTGCATACGCCGAAGATGCACTATCGGATAAGCAGGCTGCGCAAATGAACTTCGACTACAATGGTTCGACCTCGCAAGGACGTGACTATGTAGCGGTTATCACACCGGGGGCTACCCGCCAAGAGATAATGGACGGCAGTTTGCTCTCGCTGCGTGAGTACCACATAGGCGACACATTAACCTACTATTTCGGTGCATGCTGGAGTGAGTGGTCGGACGGCGAAAAGCGTATGCCTACCGATGAGAGTTGGTTTGAGGCTGTTCGCGATTTTGCCAAGACACTGCAATACTAAAAATACATAAATAAAACAGCGGTACAAAGACAGCGTATCCTCTCGGTATCCTCCTTACATCCACCTTACTTTTCCATACAGACGATACGGTGTGTTTTATTTATGTTTTTTATTAAACAAGCAACCTAATAAACATATAATTATCCACGAATTAACCATATAATTGATGGGAAATTATATGTTTGATTAACGATAAGATAATGACGTATTTAGTACTGCGTTTTTCCACGCTCGGCAATGTGGCTATGACGGTTCCTGTCATAGCATCAGTCAGCGCAATGCACCCCGATGACGAGTTTATCGTGGTAGCGAAGAAACGCCTGAGTGCTATGTACTACGGATTATCCAATGTGCGTTTTCACGAGGCGGAACCGCCCTCTATAAGGAGTCTGGTGCGTCTCTATCGCGACCTAAGGCACTACTCGGTTGATGTGGTGATTGACTTGCAAAAAGTGCCTTGTACATGGTTCCTACGGGTACTTTTCCGTTTAGGCGGAAGCCGCACCTATAGCGTGGACTATGGACGGTGGACAAAGCATCTCATCACGGTTTGCGGGTTTCGACTATCCAAATCGCTGCCTACCGAATTCGAGCGATATCAGGCGGCTTTCCGAAAAGCGGGATTGGAGAGCGACGATCGTTTTACCGCCTTGGCGGTAAACGAACCCGCCCGACAAGCGGTAATGGAGCAATTCGGCGAGAAACACGGTAAATGGATTGGCATTGCACCATTTGCCAAATCGAGATCGAATATGCTGCCGTACAAGGTAACGAAAGAGGTAATCGCACGCCTGTCGGAAAACGCTGACACACGCCTATTCCTATTTGGAGCAGGACAGATAGAGTGCGAAATGCTTCGCCAATGGGCAAGCGTTTTTCCACGTACAACAAGTGTGGCAGGGCGGTTGCCTTTGGAGCAGGAGTTGGAACTGATGCGCCGTTTGGATTGTATGGTTTGTATGGATTCAGCCAACCAGCATCTCAGTTCATTGGTCGGACTACGTGCCATCAGCGTTTGGTGTGCCACCCATCCGGAACTCGGTTTCATGGGGTGGAAACAGCACAAAGAAGATATTGTGCAACTCGACCGCATAGCCTGTCGCCCATGTACGTGCCACGGCACAAACACTTGTCGCTACCGCAATTTTGCGTGCAGAGACATCAATGCAGAACAAATTATAAAACGAATATATGAGTAAGATTATTTCATTGGCAAACCAAAAAGGTGGTGTAGGAAAGACCACAACATCGATCAACCTTGCTGCCGCCTTAGCACAACAAAACAAGAAAGTGCTTCTCGTGGACGCTGACCCACAGGCCAACGCCTCATCGGGCTTAGGCATTGAGATACGCGACCTCGAGAATACGATTTACGAATGCCTTATCAACGGGATAGACCCGCATACGGCAGTAGTCAGCACATCGGTAGAAAACCTCTTTTTGATACCGAGCCATATTGACCTTGTGGGCGCAGAGATAGAGATGCTCAATATCGACAACCGCGAGACGCTGCTCAAGAATATCTTGTCGCAAGTGCGCTCTGAATATGACTATATATTAATAGACTGCTCTCCGTCTCTCGGACTGATTACCGTCAATGCCCTGACCGCCAGCGACAGCGTGATAATCCCCGTGCAGTGCGAGTTCTTTGCACTCGAAGGTATTGCCAAACTGCTCAACACTATCAAGATTATCAAGTCGAAACTCAATCCATCGTTGCAGATTGAGGGCTTCCTGCTTACCATGTACGATAATCGTCTGCGTCTCAGCAATCAGGTGTATGAGGAGGTAAAACGCCACTTCGGAGATTTGGTTTTCAACTCAGTTATCTCACGAAATGTCCGACTCAGCGAGGCACCGAGTCACGGGATGTCCGTACTGGAATATGACCCGCAGAGCAAAGGCGCACAAAATTATATCTCGTTGGCAAAGGAACTAATCCGCCGCCAACAATAATATACGCATTATGAAAAAAATGACAGGACTCGGGCGCGGTTTGGACGCCCTAATCGATACCACGCATGTGGACACCAATGGCGGAAGCAGTATCAGTGAAGTGGAACTGAACAAGATTGTTGCCAACCCCGACCAGCCACGCCGTAATTTTGATGAGGACGCTCTTGCCGAATTGGCGGATTCGATTCGCGAACACGGCGTTATATCGCCTATCACGCTACGCAAGAACGACGACGGCACCTATATGATTATTGCAGGAGAGCGCCGTTTCCGTGCGTCAAAGATGGCAGGACTCAACTCCATTCCCGCCTATATCCGAACCGCCAAAGATGAGCAGGTAATGGAATGGGCACTCATCGAGAATATCCAACGTGAAGACTTGGATGCTATCGAGATAGCACTTGCTTATCAACGACTTATGGACGAGTACCAACTGACACAGGAGCGAATGTCGGAGCGTGTAGGCAAGAAACGTGCTACCGTAGCGAACTATCTGCGTCTGCTCAAACTGCCGGCAGAGATACAGATGGGTATCAAAGAGAAAAAGATTGATATGGGGCACGCCCGTGCTATTCTCGGCTCTCAATCCACAGAGCAGCAACTGGACCTCTATCAGCGTATTCTCTCCGAAGGGCTATCCGTACGCAAGGTGGAGCAGTTGGTCAGCGAGGACAAACCCAAACCCGCAAAAACAAAAGTTGCCAAGAAAGAGAGCAACCCGCAGTATTTGCAATTAGAGCAGCAACTCGGTGAGGCTATCGGCAGGAAAGTGAAGATTGCCGACGGCAGACTGACTATATTCTTCAACGGCGAGGAAGACCTCTATTCTATATTGGAGCGTTTGCATTGAGACATTTCCTGACCATATTGTTTGCCATTATTCCGTGCCTTCTTTGGGCGCAGAACGATGTCATATACCATACCCCCGATACGACATCAACCGATGAGGATCAGTACCACTACTATGTGGACTTAACTCGCCGTCCGGATGCCTTGAAGGCGGTGTGGCTTGGGGCAATTATTCCCGGTGCCGGGCAGATATATAACGGCAGTTACTGGAAACTGCCTATAGTCTATGGCGGGTTGATGGGCTGCGGCTATGCGATTTCGCTCAACCAGTCGCGATATAACAGTTACAAAACCGCCTACCGCGACCTATACAACGATTCACAGGCGGGAACGGTTACAAACGACCCGTTGAAATCCTACAACGCTATTCTGCCCGAAGGGTATGACATAGATCGCCTCGGCGGAGTGAGCAAATACACCTCTACTCTCCAAAACTGGCAAAGCAATTACCGCCGCTATCGCGATTGGAGCATCGTTGCCACGATTGTGGTTTACGCACTTTCGCTCATTGACGCTTACGTGGATGCCCAACTATTCGATTTTGATATTTCACCCGACCTTACCCTGAACGTAGAGCCGCAAATCTACTACGACTTGCAGCAACAACGCAGTGCAGAGGTTAAACTATCGATTGTATTTTGAGAAAACACTTCCTATTCATATTGTGTGCGCTATGCACGCGTGCGTATGCACGTGAGACCGAGTCCGCCTTAGAATCTACTCCGCAGATAGTGGATTCTGTAGAAACACTCCGTGTTGACACCCTTGAGATGAATTCCATCGAACAAATCATCGAATCGATGGCTGATACTTTGGTGTTAGAACCGATATTCCCGCAACATTGGAGCGACAGCACTCTGTCTGACATCGACTTTCGTATGATGGAATGGGCTATGGGATGGCTTGATACTACCGGCTGTGTAGCATACAAGGATACCATTGTGTTTCCCGACTCTGTCTATAAAGCCCGTCTGCAGGCTCTTCCGTGCGTAGTAGAACTACCCTATAACCAAATAGTTAAGCGTTTCATTTTGCGCTATGTACAGCGCGGACAAAAGCAAGTGGCGCGTATGAAACGTATGTCGGAATACTATTTCCCGATCTTCGAGGAAGCATTGGACAGATACGGTTTGCCCTATGAATTGGAACTGATGCCTGTCATCGAATCGGCTCTCAACCCGCAAGCGCACTCTCACATGGGAGCCGCCGGTCTATGGCAGTTTATGCCTGCCACGGGAAAACGCTACGGATTGGAGATCAACTCGTTGGTGGATGAACGAATGGATCCTATCAAATCAACCGAGGCAGCATGCCGTTTTCTCAAAGCAATGTATGATGTTTTCCAAGATTGGAACCTTGTGATTGCCGCTTACAACTGCGGTTCGGGAAATGTGAGCAAAGCCATTCACCGCGCAGGCGGGAAACGCGATTTTTGGAGTATCTACCCATACCTTCCACGCGAAACCCGCAGTTATCTGCCCATCTTCATTGCAGCCAACTACGCGATGAACTACAGCGATGAGCATGGTATATGTCCTGCTCCGTTGGAAAAGATTATGCTTACCGATACCATACTAACCAACCGACGTCTCCACTTAGAGCAAGTATCCACCAAATTGGAGATCCCGTTAGACGAACTCCGCCGCCTCAACCCGCAATACACCCGCGATATACTCCCGGGCGGCACAACGTATGCTCTCTGCCTGCCGTCCGAAAAAGCAGGACTTTTCATTGAGCAGCAGGATAGCATTTATGCCCACAAAGCCGACCAACTGATTAACAACCGCCGTGCGGAGATAGATATGGCTAAGGTAACAGACATCTCGGGCGCATATCGTGTCAATGGAGTAACCTACTACACCATCAAAAACGGCGACACTCTGGGAGGAATAGCCAAGAAATTCCGTTGCTCCGTCAAGCAACTAAAAGCGTGGAACGGACTGAAGAACGACAATATCCGTGCAGGTCGCAAACTGAAAATATACAAATAAGTGGAAGAAAACAAACATAATACCGGTAGTCCATACGTCCCAGAAGACAGATTCTACTCCATTCGTGAAGTGATGGAGCGGACAGGATTGCCTGCTTCCACATTACGCTATTGGGAAAGTCAATTCTCACAACTCAGTCCGCGCAAAGACGGGCACGGCAATCGCTACTACCAACTATCGGATGTCGAACTTATCGGACGCATAAAATATATCCGTGATGAACTGAAAATCACACGTATAGAGGCTATCCGCCACGAACTGATGACTGCCGGCAGAAAATCTGACAATAAGCAGCGTGCCACCGCTATATTGGAGCGTCTGCGCCAGGACTTGATAGATCTCCGTTCTATGATTTAGAGCAGCCTGTGGCACTGCCACGTTCCCAAGATACCTATTTTCCGCAAAACAATCTATAATAAGTAAATTATACAGATTATGAAAATACAAGCAAATTTCAAACGTTGGTTACCCTATCTGATTATCTTTGCAGTCTTTTTTCTGGCTGCCGTTATCTATTTTTGGCCTGTGCTGCAGGGGAAAGTGATGTATGCCGGAGACAATATCAACGGAACTGCAGCCATACAAGAAGGGGTGCGCTATCACCAGGAAACCGGTGATTACTCCTATTGGACAGGCTCTATGTTTTCCGGTATGCCCAACTATCAGATAGGCGGATTCCAAAGATATATGGTGGATTCTATCCTGTATCCGATACGCTGGATACTATCTGCCGGCAACCGCAATCCGTTCTTTATTCTCCCTTTCTATTTGCTGGCATTTTTCCTCTTGTTGCGAACTTTCAAGGTGGATAAATGGATGAGTTTGGCAGGGGCGTTCGCCATCGCACTATCCAGTTATTTCTTTGTCATCATTGCCGCAGCGCATCACGGCAAATGCTATTCTATCACATGGATGACCCTTGTCGTAGTCGGTTTTATCCTTACCTACCGCAAGCAATACGGTTGGGGGGCATTGCTTGTGATGTTCTTCACATATATCGGTTTCTTCGTCCACCCGCAGATGTCCTACTACATCTGTATGATGATAGGTATTTTCTTCTTTGCCGAACTGGCAATTGCCACCAAAGCCAAAGAATGGAAACATTTCGGTATAGCCACAGCCGTTTTCTTTGCCTCCTTTGCCGTAGGTATGGGTATGGGCAGTGCGAATGTGTTTGTCAATCAGGAATACGCAGAAGAGACAATGCGCGGCGGGCACTCCGACCTTGCCAAGGATACGGATAGCGGCAACAAGACCAAAGGTCTCGATCTTGACTATGCCACCGCATGGAGTTACGGTATCAACGAGACTATGACGTTTCTTATCCCGAATTATATGGGCGGTGCCAGCGGGTATAACCTTGGCAAGGATTCACAATTGGAGCAAGATCTGAAAAAAATGGGTGTGCCTGCACGTCAAGCCAAGCAGTTCTGCCAGTCTGCACCCACCTATTGGGGTGAAAAAGCCTTTACCAGCGGACCTGTCTATATGGGTGCCGTCGTCTGTTTCCTCTTCCTGCTGGGCTTGCTCATTGTGGGCGGTCCGTACAAATGGGCGTTATTGGTTGCCACGCTGTTCTCGGTATGCCTTGCATGGGGGCATAATTTTATGCCGCTCACAGAATTGTTCTTTAAGTTTTTCCCCGTATACAACAAGTTCCGCGCTGTCGAGAGCATTCTCATTGTTGCCGAAATCACAATGCCGCTTCTCGGGTTCCTTGCACTCAAAACTGTTGCCGACGGTTCGCTCTCGTGGAAGCGTCTCCGCAACAGTATCTTTGTCGCAGGCGGGGTTACAGGCTTTATCTGCATAGTCGTAGCCCTTATGAGCGGAAGTATTGACGTAACTTCCTCCTACGATGCACAATGGAAAGGGCAGGTAGGACAACAAATCTACGATGCTATCCTCGATCAGCGCACGGCTATGCTCCGCAGTGATGCGTGGCGTTCTCTGCTCTTTGTTTTGCTTGGTACAGGGATAGCCTTTGTGTATGCCTATATGCGCTACAACCGCCCGCAAGTGCGTAATCTCAACCTCTATTGCGGTATTGCCTTGACACTGCTCATCGCAGCCGATATGTGGACGGTGGACAAACGTTTCTGCAATGACAGCCTGTTCGTCTCACCCAAAGACCGTGATAAGGCATTCAAGATGCAGCCTTACGAGGAAGAACTGCTGCAGGACAAGAGCCATTTCCGTGTGCTCAATCTCGCTACCAACACCTTCAACGAGGCACGCACGTCCTATTATCTCAAGTCTATCGGCGGTTATTCGGCTGCCAAACTGCGCCGTTACCAGGACCTCATCGATGTGCATATCGCCCCCGAGATGAACCCGCTGATGCAGACCATCTCGCAGACCTATGGTTTCCAACTGCCCTGCAATGCCGACAGTATATTCCCCGTGCTGAATATGCTCAATATGAAGTACGCCATCGTATCTCTCCAAAACGGACAGCAGATGCCCGTGGAGAACCCGTATGCGATGGGTAACTGCTGGTTTGTCAACGACCTGCAGGTTGTGGATAATGCCAACGATGAGATTGCCGCTATAGGCAAAATCAACCTCCGCAATATGGCAGTTATTGATAAGTCGTTTGCCGGCAAACTGAATGTGGATATACCCGATATTGCACCCCTTATGGCATATAATGAGGACAAAATCGAACTTACCCGCTATGCGCCCAACCGTTTGGACTATCTCGCTCAGAATGAGCAGAATAAGATAGCCGTATTCTCCGAAATTTATTACCCGCATGGGTGGAAACTCTACCTGCTTGACAAAGACGGCAATCCGGATGTAGAACTGCCCATTGCGCGTGCCGACTATATGCTCCGTGCTGCGGTCATCCCTGCCGGCACACATACCCTTGCAATGATTTTTGACCCCGACAGCGTCCACAAAGGCAATATCCTGTCTATGGTCTGTTTTGCCCTGTTCGCTCTTACCGGCTGCGCGGTAATAGGTATAAACATTTACCGTCGTAAAAAATACAACGTATGAAAATAGCGGTTGTCATTCCTGTCTATCGCACTTCCGACCGATGGGAGGAGATCTCCTTACGGCAATGCTGCAAGGTGCTTGGGCAGTACGACCACTATCTCGTTGCTCCGGACAATCTGGACACATCCGTATTTCAGTCATTGTGGTCGGAATATGGATTATCATTGTATGAAGAACGTTTTGCACCGGAGTATTTCAAAGGAATAAGCGGGTATAACCGTCTGTGCCTCTCGCGCGAATATTACGCCCGATTCTCACGGGGGGGGTATTCGTATATACTGGTTTACCAGCCGGACGCTTTCATTTTCCAAGACGACCTGGGCAAGTGGTGTGCCCGGGGATATGAATACATCGGTGCTCCGAATATAGGCAAAGCCAAACAAACAGTATACTCGCCTGCTATGCCGATGCGTGTGGGCAATGGAGGTTTCAGCCTGCGCAGTATCCCCGCTTTTATGCGCTTTTTCGACGGACGGAAACCGGTATTCAATCTATGGCATGTACTGACCTCACCGCTTATTCGGAAGCCTAACTATTGGTGGATAGTTGCCAAAGCCCTGAAACTCCGTTTCACAGGCAATACGCCTACAGAAGTATTGGCTCATTGGCAGGGAAATGAAGATGATTTTTGGGGCTGTTTGTTAGCTCTGAGTGAGTATGCGCTCTCTAGACCAGTTCCAGAAGAGGCACTACAATTTGCCTTTGATCGCTTTCCGAGAGAATTATACGCACGTACAGGACACCTCCCTATGGGCTGCCATGCTTGGCACAAATATGAGTACGAAGAATTCTGGAAACCTGTCATCGGCAAGGCATAGTTTTTGCACTGCCATTTACGACAACGTGAAGCGTAAGGCGGGTGTGCGTAGCACACTGAGCGCCGAAGCGATACGAAGCCCGGTGGGCTGAGTAGAACTCCTTGAAGCAGACGGCAACCGGATTTGTTCTCCCCTGTAAATTGTATATATCGGAAAAAAGTCGTAACTTTGCGACTCATTTCAGCTGATTAAAACTTAATAGAAATATGTCATTACAATGTGGTATCGTAGGGTTGCCTAATGTGGGTAAATCAACCCTTTTCAACTGCCTGAGCAACGCCAAGGCACAATCGGCAAACTTTCCTTTTTGCACCATAGAACCCAACGTAGGTGTCATCACCGTGCCCGATGAACGGCTCATCAAACTCGGAGAACTGTGCCACCCCGAGCGCGGTGTCATACCGACAACCGTGGAGATTGTGGACATCGCCGGACTGGTGAAAGGTGCCAGTCAGGGCGAAGGTTTGGGAAACAAATTCCTTGCCAACATCCGCGAGACCGATGCTATCATTCACGTACTGCGCTGTTTCGATGATGAAAACGTAGTGCATGTGGACGGTTCGGTTGACCCCGTGCGCGATAAGGAAATCATTGATGCCGAGTTGCAACTCAAGGACTTGGAGACCGTAGAATCACGCATTCAGAAGACCGAGAAACAAGCCAAAGCAGGCGGCGACAAACAGGCAAAAATAGCCTTGGAGGTACTATACAAATACAAAGAAGCCCTCTCGGCAGGCAAAAATGCCCGTTCCGTGGAATTGGACAACAAAGAGGAGGAACAGGCTGCCAAAGAGATGTTCCTGCTTACCAACAAACCTGTGATGTACGTCTGCAATGTGGACGAAGCCTCGGCGGTCAGTGGAAACAAGTATGTGGAACAAGTGAAAGAAGCCGTAAAAGACGAGAATGCACAAGTGCTCGTTTTAGCCGCCAAAATCGAAAGCGAGATTGCCGAACTGGAGACCTACGAAGAACGCCGGATGTTTCTCGAGGAGATTGGTCTGAAAGAGTCGGGTGTGAACCGCCTTATCAAAGCCGCTTATGCCCTGTTGGATCTGCGTACATTCCTTACGGCAGGCAGCGACGAGGTGCGTGCATGGACTTTCAAGGCAGGCAGCAAAGCCCCGCAATGTGCCGGCGTGATCCATACCGATTTTGAGCGCGGTTTCATTCGCGCAGAGGTAATCAAATACGACGATTTCATCACTCTTGGCGGCGAGGCGGCGTGCCGTGCCGCCGGCAAACTCGGCATCGAGGGAAAAGATTATATCGTACAAGACGGCGATATCATGCATTTCTTGTTTAACGTATAAATATATACTGCTATGTTCGATTTTCTCAACACATGGATGAACGCGGGCGGTTGGCTCGTGGCTGGTGCACTGATTGTGGTCGGTTTTGTACTGCTTATATATGGTGCCGATTGGCTTGTGGCAGGTGCCAGCGGTGTGGCAAAACGTTTCCACGTCAGCAACTTGGTTATCGGGCTTACTATTGTGGCAATGGGAACGAGTATGCCCGAATTTGTGGTGAATATGGTATCTGTAAGCGACCATACCACCGATCTTGCCATTACGAATATCCTCGGAAGCAATATCTTGAATGTATTCCTCATTCTTGGCAGTACGGCGCTGCTCTACCCGATTGCCTCACAGGCTACAAGCAGAAAAGTGGACATTCCGTTAGCGTGTCTCGCCGGAGTATTTGTCCTTGTATCCGGCTTGTGCTGCAACGGCATTATGCGCTGGGGCGGTATTGTACTGATGGTTATATTCGTGTTGTATATCGTTTATACATTGCGTCATGCCAAAGACTATGCCGACGGCAACGATGATATCAAGCCTATGCATCTCGGCAAAGCCGTTCTGCTGATTCTGGTCGGCTTGCTCGGTTTAGTGGTTGGCGGCGAGATGATTGTCAAGAGTGCCGTACATATCGCCACGGTAGCGGGCGTAAGCCAATCTATCATCGGTCTGACCATCGTGGCACTCGGCACTTCGTTACCCGAATTAGCCACCTCGTTGATGGCTGCAGCTAAGAAAAACTGCGATATTGCTCTCGGAAATGTCATCGGAAGCAATATATTCAATGTATTCTTCATTCTCGGTTGCAGTGCCACCATCGCCCCGCTGCCTGCTTACAACGGCTTCATTCTGGATAGCCTGATGGCAGCACTCGGTTGCTTCTTAGTCTGGATATTCGTAATGACCAACAAGAAACACGAGATACGTTGGTGGCATGGTGCCATCCTGCTGCTCATCTATGCCGTATATCTCGGCTTCCGTCTGATGACAGCATAAGTTTCCTATGCGCCCGCGAAACGTGGCGCAAGAGAAATTAAAGAAATAAGGGAAATATCGGGAAATTATTTCAGCCCTAATTCATCAAGGATTTGCCGGTTGAAGTTAGTGCGTTCTTTGTCGTAGAACCACCCCCATTTGTTGAAATAGCGGCACATATTCACAATGTGAATCCACAGAAGGCGCATACTATGGTATGAGCCTTTTTTGTGGTTGTGCACGATCGTAACTGCAGGATAATAGAGCGTCAGCCAGTCGCGATGAATAGTGCGGGTCAGGTCTATGTCCTCGGGATACATAAAGTACCGTTCGTCAAAAAGCCGTGCTTTCAATGCGGCTTCCGTGCGCAACAGCATAAAGCAGCCGCTCAGATAAGGCACATTCATCGGCTTGTCATACCCCGTGGCACGCAGTTCATACCGCGCATTGCGTTTTGCCGTCCGGCACTTGGGGAGAAAACGCCTGCCGAATACATCCAACGGCGTAGGAAGCAGTTTGCAAAGATACTGTATCTCTCCGTTAGGATACACCACCCGCGGCATCAGTTGCCCCACCATAGGTTGTGTCTCCATAAAAGCGCACAATGTATCTATATCCTCCGCCTTCAATTCAATATCCGAATTCAGTACCAGATGGTATTTTATCCCGTCATAGATGCTTTCCCGCAGGGCTGTATTATGCCCCCTGCCATATCCTACATTCTCCCCGAGAAAAATATACCGCACTTTGTCCGATTGCGGCAAAACAGCCGGATCCGCTCTCGTCTCCGAATTATCCACTAAATAGAGGGTATGCATATATACAACACGAAGTAACTCCTCCACCAAAGGAATTACTTCGCCGATCCAGTCGGGGTGATATAAGACGATGGACGCATTGAGCATCATCGCAAAGGAACTAAAGAATTTCTACTAATTCGCGGCGGCAGAACCATGTTGCCAAAAGAACCGCAAATATGAGTGTGGTTAAAATGGCAGTCTGCAACGGGTGCGGACCGGTCTTTTCATATACAATGGTCGGTTCCGACAAAGTTACAAACGGCTTGCGCACCACCATCTGTGCCTGATACACCACCTGTTGACGGCGGAACGAGTCATATATCTGCTTGTAAGTGTCAGCATTGACCGAATGGGTACGCACCGCCTCTTTCCATTCGTTTTCCGCTTGAAGAGTCAGCGTGTCTATATGATTGAGCACACTCTCTATCTTTTGCGTCTGGTAGCCCATAATCAGGGCTTCCAGTTGGTTTTCTACGTGTTTGGCAACCTGCGCACTCACCAACGGGTCTTGCGTCACAACGTCAATCTTTACAATATCCGTACGTTTGTCAAACGTGCAGGTTATCTGTTGGCGCATCACCGCCATAGTGGCAGCCTGACCGCGTGTCAGATATACTTCCTCACTCGTTGCGGAGGAAGCGGGCGCACCTTGGGGGTTGCCTTGGAACAAACGTACAATGCCGCCTTTCATACGCTGGAAAAACGGCTTGCGCATATAATGGTTGATATAGTCCGAATAGGTACCTTCAAACTGCCCGTCCAATGTACTGACTGGAGCGGCGCAGAGCGATTTGAGCAACTGCGACGAAGTAACCAAATCGCTGTAACTGTATTCATTGATGCTGTTTCGGGTCTGGAACAACCCCAGATCATATTGTTCCGGGCTGTTGATCGTCAGCGTCCTGTCGCCGTCAATGGCGCGCTGATCCTCCACCACAAGACTCCAACTGCTCTGATAAGTCTTTGGGACAAAAAGCATAATGACAAGAACTGCCACAAAGCAAACGGGTACAGACCAATAGAACCACATGCGATGCGCGTGCAGGTGTTGTATCATTCGTCGGTATAATGAGGTGGTATTATCCTGAGTATCCATAAAAAGCAAGAAACGGGTCAGATAACGGAAATATATTCCGGAAAATGTTGGTTGGTGTTGGTACAAATAAGTCCAAAACCGACAATAGTTTTGGACTTATTTGGTGGTAAATGCCGTGCGGCAGATTACTCTGCTGCGTTCTCGGCTGGTGCCTCTGCAGCGGCAGCCTCTTGAGCAGCCTCAACTGCTGCTGCAGCCAATGCGTCAGCAGCCTCTTGGCGTTTCTTTGCCACCTCGGCTGCCTTTGCCTTGTTTGCCTCTACCTCTTGTGCAAGCAGAGCCTTTGCTGCGGCTACTTTCTTGTCAGCCTCGGCTTGGCTAATCTTGCCGTTCTTTGCGTCTTTCTGAGCCTTCCAAGCGTCAAAACGCTTCTGAGCCTCTTCCTGACTGAATGCGCCTTTGGCTACACCGCCGTTCAGGTGCTTCATCAGCAGCACACCCTCACCGGAGAGAATGTTACGCACGGTGTCGGTCGGCTCTGCACCTACGTTCAACCAATACAATGCACGCTCAAAATCGAGGATTACCGCACTCGGATTGGTGTTCGGGTTGAAAGAACCGATACGTTCGATAATTTTGCCATCACGTGGCGAGCGGCTGTCTGCTACTACGATGTGGTAGAAAGCATAGTCTTTATGACCATGACGAGCCAAACGAATCTTTGTTGCCATTTAGACTTTTGTTTTTTGTGGGCTACGACTACACGAATCGCCTGCCCTGGTTAAAAAATAAATAATGATTGCTCAACGTATTACGAAAAGCGTGCAAAGTTACATTAAAAATTCCAATCCTGCAAATATATTTTGCCTTTTCGTTTTTTTTCTGTAATTTTGTCCTCGAATTGTCAGCCGGTTTGACTATATACAGATTATGCAAAATATACTATTCTTTTATCTTATTAGTACCGATTACGTAAAAAAGACGTAGAAAGGACGTAGAAAGAATGGATCTTTTAGCCGCTGTTAAGCCGCTGTTTTATGCACTCTATGCACTAATTATGCATTTTTTATTGACAGTATGATAATTACAGATTCTAAAATACAACTCCCCGTCCTGCACCTCGTGGGCGAAGAAGCCGACCGGCTCGGACTCGACTGCTACGTCATCGGCGGTTGGGTGCGCGACCTGATACTTCACCGCGAGAGCACCGACATCGACATTGTCGTCGTGCGCCGTGATGCTACACAGACACAGACGGTGGAACACAAGGAAGTAAGCATCGGCATCCGTTTGGCGGAGGCGGTTGCCAAACGTCTTGGCAAAGGAGCGCACCTGAGCGTATTCCGTACCTATGGTACCGCACAAGTCAAAAAACACAACCTCGAACTGGAGTTTGTAGGTGCCCGCCGCGAGAGTTACCGCCACGATTCCCGCAATCCCATTGTAGAGGACGGCACCTTGGAGGAAGACCAAAACCGCCGCGATTTCACTATCAATGCGCTGGCTATCTGTCTCAACAAAGAGCGGTACGGCGAACTGCTGGACCCTTTCGGCGGCATACAGGATATGGAGCAGTGCATCATCCGCACCCCACTCGATCCCGACATCACATTCTCCGACGACCCCCTGCGCATGATGCGTGCCATCCGTTTTGCCACGCAACTCGGATTTTCGCTCAATCTCACCACCTTCGAGGCGATTGAGCGCAACCGAGAGCGTATCCGTATCATCACCCGAGAGCGTATCGCCGACGAACTCAACAAGATTATGCTCTCACACCGCCCGTCCGTAGGGTGGATACTATTGGATAAAACAGGGCTGTTGCCGCTTGTTTTTCCCGAACTGGCAGCCCTGAAAGGTGTGGAGGTGAAAGCGGGCAAGGGACACAAAGACGTGTTCCTTCACACTATGCAGGTGCTTGACAATGTGGCAGCCAAGTCCGACAAACTATGGCTTCGCTGGGCTGCCCTCCTGCACGATATAGGCAAACCGCGCTCCAAAGCATGGGATCCGCAAGCAGGCTGGACTTTCCGCAACCACAACTACATCGGTGCGCGCATGATACCCAAGATCTTCCGCCGCATGAAACTGCCGCAGAACGAGAAGATGGACTATGTCATCAAAATGGTGGATCTGCACATGCGCCCGATCAACCTGATCGAAGACACCGTTACCGACTCCGCCGTGCGCCGTCTGCTCTTCGAGGCAGGCGACGACATAGACGACCTTATGCTCCTCTGCGATGCGGACATCACCTCCCGCAATGCAGACAAGGTGGCACGTTTCCACCGCAACTATGAACTGGTACGGCAGAAGATGGTGGAGTTGGAGGAGCGCGACCGTATCCGCAATTTCCAACCGCCCGTACGCGGCGAGGAGATTATGCAACTGCTCAACCTCCCGCCTTGTGCTACGGTAGGCGAACTCAAATCGGCAATCAAAGATGCCATTCTCGACGGCATCATCCCCAACGACTACATCGCCGCCAAAGAGTACCTGTTAAAATTAGCCCAAGAAAAAGGACTAATCACCAATGCATAATGCGTAATTATAAAAATCCCTCGCTCCATTTCGAGAGCGAGGGATTTTTGTATGTATGTCTTTCCAACCGTTTATTCCTCGGAAGGGATCATCACTACCTCAAACATATTACCGGCGTTCACCAAGTCACGCAACGTGCTTTGCACCGTCTCGGCAGTAATGGCGTTTACTGCCTTCTGATAATCGGCAATATAGTTCAAGCCATAGGTATAGTACAGATAGATGATACTCGACCAGTAACTATTCTTCTCGATATCCTCTTCATAGTCTTTGAGCATCGATTGTTTCTCTTTCGCCAAATCCACGGCAAGAGGTCCGTTCTTTATTATTGTATCTACTTCCTCATGAATGATACTCATCAGTTTCTCTTGCTTTGCAGGGTCGGTATCAAACTGCATAATCAACCTTGCACGCGGTACGGGACGTATATCTACCGTGCCGTAGCAGCCCACTCCGTACGAACCGCCTTCACGCTCACGGATAGACTCGAGATAGCGGGTGGAGAGGACACGACCTATCATCTCCATATTCAAATCGTTGGCCAACGTATAAGGCATATCATACGAAGTATATTGAATACGGTTGGAAGCGGTAGTTGTCTCCATCTTGCGGGTGAAATAGTTTTTAAGAATACCCGCAGGGGTACGTACATCATTATCACGGAATGCTTCACGATACTTGTTTGTTTTCATACCGCCGAGCCATTGGCAAATCAGTTTTTGCGTGGCTTTGTCGGTCGGGTCGATATTGCCTACAAAGACAAACGTAAAGTCTGCAGGGTTGGCAAAACGCGCCTTATAAACCGCCAGTGCCTTGTCCAAAGAAACCTTGTCCAACGTCTCCACATTCCAAAGCGTGGTGCGATCGGAGTGGTTGCTTCCCATTACGGAAACAGAGTCGGCAAAGACGGCTTTGGGGTTCTTGTCTTTGTTAACCAACTGGTTGTGCAAAAGGCTGATAAGCGTTTGGTATGCCTCTTCGTCATAACGCGGAGCGGTAAACTGCAGATACACCAGTTGGAGCATCGTCTCCAGATCCTTGACAGACGAAGAGCCGCTCAACGTCTCGGAATAAGCACCGATAGAAGCGTCCACGCTGACCGTCTTGCCTGCAAGGGCTTTCTGCAGGTCAGTACGCGAGAAATCGCCCAAGCCCATCATACTCACCACATCGGTAACCAGATTAGCCGACGGCAGGTCTTCGGTAGCAACAAGCGACAATCCGCCCTGGGAGAACGCATTGAGCAATATCTCGTCCTGCTTGAAGGTGGTAGGTTTGATAACCACTTTCACACCATTGGAGAGTGTCCACTCGGTAGTACCCAACTCGGCATTGGTGGTCGTCTTCTTGATTTTGCCTGCACGCGGGGCTTTCTTGACCAACTCGGTATTGATCACCTCCTCTTTGGGAGCCTCTATCTCCATTGTCCCTACCTCTTTGAGTAGCGAAAGAATTGTCTCCTCGGTGGGGATATTCACACCCTCTTTGAGCGGACCCGTGATGGCGACGGTAGGCTTGTCATCCACAAATTGTTTTGCCATCTCATTTACCGAAGCCGCATCTATCATCGGGAGAATCTGTTTGGCAAAATTGTATTCCCATTCGATACCCGGCATAGGCTCATGGTCTTCAAAGTTGCGGATACACTCCTGCGCAATAGCACGGTTCTTGCGGTTGTTGCGCTCGTTGTATGCTTTCTCCATACTATTGAGGTACTCGGTTTTTACACGCTCCAACTCGGCATTGGTAAAACCATAGCGGTGCATTTTCTCCACTTGCAGGAGCAAATCCTTGAGAGCAGCGGTCTCTTGTCCTTCCTTGGGAATAGAAACAGCCACAAACGCATCTTTGAGTTTTACAATCTCGCCATAGTAGCAGCCTGCGCCTTGGAAAGAGGCATTCGGATTGAGCGAAAGTTCCTCGAAGCGGTTGTCCATCATATCCGTAATGAGGTTGTTGACCACCGTCTGCATATAGGCGGGTATCGTATTCCGGTACTCAGCAGGGATCTGCGGGTGCTTGTACTCCAGTTCGATACGTGTGCTTTGCGCCTCGGGGTCAAGCGCAATGGCAATCAGCGGAGCGGTATTGTCCTCTACGGTGTAGAGCGGGCGCTCACCACGGTTCTCACGTGCGGGGACATCCGCCCAAAGGGCTTTAATCTTCTGCTCTATCTGATCCACATCAATGTCGCCCACCACGATAATCGCCTGGTTGTCGGGACCATACCATTTGTGGTAATAGGCACGGAGGGCATCATAGGCAAAGTTGTTGATAACGGCAGTATCGCCAATCACATCGCGTTTGGCATATTGGCTACCGGGGTATTTCTTTGCACGGATCTCTTTCCACAAGCGGCGGTCGGCAGTGCGCCCCGTGCGCCACTCCTCACGAATGACACCACGCTCAGCATCAATCTCGTCCCCCTCCAATAGTAATCCGCAAGCCCAGTCGTGCATTACTAACAGAGCAGAGTCAACAATTCCATCACGGTAGGTAGGCACATCGGAGAGACGGTAAACGGTCTCATCGATAGAGGTGTAGGCGTTGATGTTTCCGCCGAAGTTCACGCCCACCGACTCGAAGTACTCAATAATCCCTTTACCGGGGAAGTGTTGCGTGCCATTGAACGCCATATGTTCCAGGAAGTGCGCCAGACCATTCTGGTTGTCCTCCTCCAGCACGGCTCCGACAGCCTGTGCGATATGGAACTCGCAGCGCTGTTTGGGCTGTTCGTTGTGGCAGATATAGTAAGTGAGTCCGTTGTCCAGTTGCCCGTAGCGCACATTCGGGTCGCACGGGAGTTGCTCCGGCTGTTGCGCCGAAACCGTCAGCGTTGCAGCAAGCAGCGCAATACTAAGCATTAGTTTCTTCATTGTCGGTAGTATTTGGTATTGTATTGTCTGTATTATCATTATCCGTTTTGTTTTCAGTGTCGGCATTGTTTTCCTTTGCCGCAGTTTCCTGTTCCTGCTGTTCCTGTTTCTCGTTAGCCTCAATGATTTCGTCGCCGCGGCTCTTCCACGGACGGGGACCGAGAATATGCTCCACATCTTCGGAAGTGATCACCTCTTTCTCAATGAGCATCTGTGCTATTTGGTGGTGCCCCTCGACATTCTCTTCCAAAATCTTGCGCGCACGCGCCATCTGCTCGGCGATGATAGCGGCTGTCTCTTTGTCAATCAGTTCTGCCGTTTTGTCAGAATAGGGTTTGGCAAAACCATAGTCGTAACGCCCTGTGGAGTCGTAGAAACTGACATCTTTCAGTTTGTCGCTCATACCGTAGTACGCCACCATGGCATACGCCTGTTTGGTAGCCCGCTCAAGGTCGTTGAGCGCACCGGTAGAAGTCTGGTGCAGGAAGAGTTGCTCGGCGGCACGTCCGCCCAAGAGGGAGCAGAGTTCGTCGAGAATATGCTCCTCGTTGGTCAGTTGCCGTTCTTCAGGCAGATACCATGCGGCACCGAGAGCAGCCCCACGCGGTACGATAGTTACTTTCACCAGCGGATTAGCCCAGCGCAGCATCCACGAGATAGTGGCATGCCCTGCCTCGTGGTAGGCAATAGAGCGTTTCTCTTCGTCGGTAAGGATCTTCGTTTTGCGTTCCAAACCGCCCACGATACGGTCCACGGCATCCATAAAGTCCTGTTTGCCGACTTTCTTATGGTTGTTGCGGGCAGCGATAAGGGCTGCCTCGTTGCACACATTGGCGATGTCCGCACCCGAGAAGCCGGGAGTCTGCTTTGCCAGAAAATCCACATCGACCGTATTATCGGTTTTGATAGGACGGAGATGCACCTCGAATATCTCTTTACGCTCCTGCAAGTCGGGGAGTTCGACATGAATCTGCCTGTCGAAACGCCCAGCACGCAGCAAAGCGGGATCCAAGACATCGGCACGGTTGGTAGCCGCAAGGATAATCACACCCGAGTTGGTACCAAAACCGTCCATCTCGGTAAGCAACTGATTGAGAGTGGACTCGCGCTCATCGTTACCACCCGCCATCACATTCTTGCCACGCGCACGACCGATAGCATCTATCTCATCAATAAAGATAATTGCGGGTGCTTTCTCTTTGGCTTGGCGGAAGAGGTCGCGGACACGGCTGGCACCGACGCCTACGAACATCTCCACGAAATCACTACCCGACATAGAGAAGAAAGGCACATCGGCCTCGCCTGCTACGGCTTTTGCCAGCAAGGTTTTACCCGTTCCCGGAGGTCCTACAAGCAGTGCGCCCTTGGGAATTTTACCTCCGAGGTCGGTATATTTCTTCGGATTCTTGAGAAAAGCGACTATCTCCTGCACCTCCTGTTTGGCACCGGTAAGACCTGCCACGTCCTTGAAAGTAACCTTGTCTTTTTTCTCTTTGTCGAACACCTGCGCTTTGGCTTTGCCCACGCTGAAGATACCGCCCCCGGCAGACATTCCGCTCACACCACGGCTCATCCAAACAAAGAAGATGACAAGCAGCAGGAGCGGGAGCGCGTTCACCAGAAAAATATACCAATAATTCTTTGATTGCTTGTAAGTTACATCTATCAGTTGTTTGCCCGTCTCTTTACGGGTGGTATTTACACCATCGATATATTTGGCAAACTCGTCCACGCTCGGTATCTGCGCACGCAGTTTGCCATTCGCCTGCTCGCCTTTGGCTTGTTCGCCAAAGACAAGGACATAACTGACGGGGCGGATAGTGGCTTCCACATGATTGTCGTCATACACAGTTAACTCTTTGACGGCATCGTTCTCGATGTATTGTGCCAGTTTGGTATAACTCAGTCCTTTCTGCGAACCGCTGTCTCCGTCGCCGAACAGGAATACGGCTATCAGGAAAAATGCCAGCGTGTACATCAGCCAACTGAGCCATCGGAAACGCGGTTTCTTCGGGTCTTTCTGCCCATTCGGATTGGTTCCGTCGGGTGCGTTTTGTTCTTTCTTACTCATTCAAAATTGTTTTTTATTCATCCGGTAATTCGGTTACTTTACCGTCAGCCCAAAGATGCTCTATGTCATAGTATTCACGGGGCTCACGCTGCATAATATGGACAAATACCGTGCCATAGTCCATAGCGATCCATTCGGCGTTCTCCTGCCCTGCCATTGTCAGGGGATGTACGTGGGTGGTAGTGCGGACATAGTCGTCCACCTCGTCGGCAATAGCACTCACCTGCGTGGCACTGTTTCCCTCGGCAATCACCATATATTCAACCGGTGCCTCTTTGATTTTCCCAAGGTCGATGGTTACGATACGTTGTCCTTTTCGGTTGCGGATACCCTCGATAATGGTCTCCACGAGTTTCTTGGTAGATATTTCTTTCATAATGTGTATTTGGAATTACGTTCAGATATATTTGGCGGCAAAGTTACTATTTTTTTCTGAGATATACAACAGAAATCGATTTTAGCCATGGTAACAGCATCAAACAGATACAGGATTGCATTAAAAGCAGGAGCGGCTGAGGGTGGCGCGTGCTGCGCACACAATGGTATTGTGCGCCACTGTCCGCCGAAGGCTT
>SAMEA104315435__coassemble_589_pt1 | contig 30937 bp, 17 predicted proteins | sample SAMEA104315435__metabat2_high_PE_041 | metagenome-assembled genome bin SAMEA104315435 (sample SAMEA104315435) | gut metagenome | biome: Monkey gut; feature: monkey-associated habitat; material: faeces | place: China | collected 2013
TGGCTCTGTATGATGTATCCCCGCCTTGTCCTCCTACAGAAACTGCTGTCTCCCACAGGGGCTATCTTCATTTCCATTGACGACAACGAGCAAGCCAACCTCAAACTAATCTGCGACGAGATATTCGGCGTAGGGAATTTTGTGGCTTGTTACTTGTGGAATAAGACTTCAACTCCCCCTGCTTTATCAAAGAAAGTCAGAAGAACTCACGAGTATATTCTTTGCTACAATAAATTCAATGATAGTTCTCAAAAATACATAGGATTGGTCAATGATGGTGGTGATGCCCCAATTTTGAATGAAATAAATAAAGAAATAACCCTTTCTTTTCCAGCAAATTATGTGGTTACAACACTGCCAGATGGTATTTACCACGCAGGCGAAAGAGAACGAGTAAACCTTCTAAATGATGTCATTGTTACGAATGGAATAATACAATCTTCTTTTCAGATAAAAGGGCATTTCCGTTGGACTCAAAATACACTTAATAATGAAATCGCACAGAAGTGTCGTTTAATAGTTAAAAGCAATAAATTTGCAATAAGGTATTGTCGTCAAGAAGACAGGACTGTAGCACCTCCGAATTTTATTACAGAGCGTTTCTATTTAGGAACTGCTATAGATAAAGAGACAAATGTAGATACAAATGACAAAGCAGGTGAAGAATTAAAATGTATTTTTGGTTCAAAAGTCTTTGATTTCCCAAAACCACATTCTCTAATTGAGTATTTGATAAGTTTTTTAGGTAATCCCAACGCCCTCATCCTCGATTCCTTTGCGGGGTCGGGGACTACGGCACATGCGGTGTTGAACCTCAACAAACAGGACGGTGGGCACAGGCGGTTTATCTTGGTGGAGATGTGCGATTATGCCGAGACCATCACTGCCGAGCGGGTGCGCCGTGTGATAGACGGCTACGGTGAGGGCAGCAAAGCCGTAGAAGGTACGGGCGGTTCGTTTGCGTTCTACGAATTGGGCGATACTATCTATGACCCGCAAACAGGACTGCTCAACGACAACGCCGACACCGAGCAGATACGGCGGTATATATGGTACAGCGAGACGAACACGCCCTACCATAGTCCCAAAGTTTGTAGGGACGACGCGGGACGCGTCGTCAGTATGCACCACCACTACTTGTTAGGGCGCAAAGACGGCACCAACTACTATTTTTATTACAAACGTGGCGAGGAAACGGTGTTGGATAGGGCGTTTCTCAACACATTCACCCCTGCCGACCAAGCCGAGCAGTACATCATCTATGCCGACTGCTGCCGCCTGAGCCGCGAGTTTATGCAAACCCACCATATCACCTTCAAACAAATCCCCCGCGACATCAAAAAAGTGTAGGGGAATTACAAATTAATGGTTAATTAACGTTTTTAGAATATATAATTTCCACGAATTACCCATTAATGGTTCAATTATATGGCTAATTATATATTCCCCCAAAGAGCAAACAAACATGGAACTGAAATCATACCAACAGCACAACCTGAATGAGATAGAACGTTATCTCACCCTTATCGAGCAAGCCCCGAAGCACAACTATGTAGAGGCGTTCCGTACATTCTGGCGCACCAACCGTCCCGCTTACGAGCCTTGCCGCGGCACCGCCATCGAACCCTACAAAGACAATGTGCGCCACGCCCCGCATATCTGCTGCAAAGTGCCGACAGGCGGCGGCAAGACGCTGCTTGCCTCGGCAGCATTGCGGGTGCTCTTCAACCATATACACACCGCCTGCCAAATGGTGGTTTGGTTGGTGCCGTCCACTACGATTCTCGACCAGACTTTGCACCACCTGAGCAACCCGCACCACCCGTACCGGCAACGAATAGATGTGGATTTCAACAGCCGTGTCTTGGTCTTCGACAAGCAACAGGCACTGCTCGGGCAGGGCTTTTCCCTTTCCGCAGTAAAGGAGAACCTATGTATCATGATTGCCACGTTTGATTCATTCCGTGCCACCAACAAAGACGGGCGCAAGGTCTATCAGGACAACGGGTACCTGCAGTCGTTTGCCGGTTTGCCCGGTGCCACGGCAGACGAGGCGGGCGAGATACAACTGATGTCTGTCCTGCGGGCGTTGCACCCCGTAGTGATAGTGGACGAGAGCCACAACGCCAACACATCGCTGTCGGAGGATATGCTCAACGATATGGCACCGTCGATAGTGCTCGACCTGACCGCCACACCCAAGCAGAACAGCAATATCATCTGCTTCACCGACGCACTGGAACTCAAACGCAACAACATGGTCAAACTGCCGGTGATTGTCTATAACCACACCAACAAGAACCAGGTCATCGACTCGGCACTGCACCTGCAACGCTCGCTGGAGCAGACAGCCCGCCAAAACCCGACACGCTACATACGCCCGATAGTGCTGTTTCAAGCCGAACCGAAGAACAAAGCCGAGGAGCGCGAGACCTTCGACAAAATACGCGAGAAACTGACGGCACTCCATATCCCCGAAGAGCAGATAAAAATCAAGACCGCCGATATCAACGAACTGACAGGCGTGGATTTGATGTCGCCCGATTGCCCCGTGCGCTATATCATCACCATCAATGCCCTCAAAGAGGGATGGGATTGTCCGTTTGCGTATATACTGGCATCGCTGGCGGACAAGTCGTCAAGCGTGGACGTGGAGCAGATAGTGGGGCGTGTGCTGCGTCTGCCGTACGCACAGCGCAACAATGCCGATGTACTGAACCTGTCCTACGTACTGACCGCCTCGGCGAAGTTCCAAGATACGTTGCAGAGCGTGGTGGCGGGACTCAACCATGCGGGTTTCTCCGCCCGCGACTACCGCTCTATGGATATGGCGGAAAGCGATGCACCTACGCCGAGTGCCGCCCCGACACTGCAAATGCTTTTCCCCGAAGAGGCACACCCGCAGACAACCACTACGAATATAGACGATATAGACCCGACCGCCATTCGTTTTGACGGACGAACCGACATGGCAGAGCAGACGCAAACCCCTATCATAGGAGACAATAAGGAGGTGGCGCAGATACTTGCCACCGCACAACAACAAGCCACAGATATGGAAACACAAATGCAACAACAGACAGGCGAACAAGTGCCCGTCGAATTAGCCGAAAGCGTCAAACGGGCGACTATCCAATCTCTCTATGCCGAGACTGCGAAAACCATTTGCCTGCCGCAGTTCTTCATTCGCGATGTGAGTTCGCCGGGAAATATCTTCGGCGAAGCCAGCGACCATCTCTTGGAGGGCGAAGACCTGCTGCAGGGCTTCCGCCTTTCCGCACAGGAGACACCGCCTTTCTCGTTTGAGAGGGCGGAGACAAGCCTTTACAAGGTGGATATATCCGACCAAACAGACGACCACACGCCCCGCTACGAGAAAATAAAAGGCTCGGCTTACGACTTGATACTGAACTACATACGTGATGCAGACAATATAGACAGCAAGCGCACCCGTTGCAGCAGCGAGGTAGCAGCACTGATGGGCAAGATGATTCCTCTCACACAGAAAGATGTGCAATACTATATCGAACAGCGGTTTATTGATTTCAAAGAGGCGGATTTTGAGCAGTTTCTGCTACACATCAACGAATACACGCAAGTGCTGAAGCAGGATATAGTGGCATTGGAGAACCGCTACAAACAGCAGCAGTTCCGCCGTGGGTTAGACACCGACCAGATCTTTGTCCGCCCCGCCTTCTCTATCCCTGACGAGATAGTGCTGTCCGCCCCGCAAGACAGTATCACCAAGATGCTGCACACACGCGAGGAAGATGTCAACGGTTTTGAGAAACAGGTTATCAACGAAGTGGCAAACCTTGAGAACGTGGAATGGTGGACGCGCAACAGGGAGCGCAAAGATTTCTTTATCAACGGATTTATCAACCACTACCCTGACTTTATCATTCATACCAAGCGCGGAAAGACGGTGCTGCTTGAGACCAAAGGCGACCACCTCGATGCGGCAGACAAGATTCTGCTCGGCAATATGTGGGCAAACAAAGCAGGCAGCGAGTACCGCTATTTTCTCGTCTATCAAAACCGAAAAGAGGATGGGGCGTACACCTATCCGGAGTTTATCGATATACTCCGGCTGCTCTAATTATGGTGACACCTGCCCAGTAAACACCTAAAAGCACCTGCTATCCTATGCTCATCCTCTGCTGAATCACATACTAATCACATACTAATCACATACACCTGACAGCACTCAATAAAGCAAACATAATAAAAAACGGGCTGTCCGCACTTGTCAGACAGCCCATTCTCATACTGCAAAAAGACTTATTCAGTAAAGCCTAAGCGTTCCAGCAGATATTTAGGATCGGCGGGTTTGCCACGGAACTCCTGATAGAGTTCGGCAGCGTCGCGGGTACCCCCCTGCTCCAACAGATGGCGGAAACGTTTAGCCACCTCGGGATTGAGGATATCGCCTGTCTCTTCGAAAGCCGCAAAAGCATCCGCATCCAATACTGCCGACCAAGTGTAACTATAATAGCCAGCCTCGTAGCCGGTGGTGAAGATGTGGTTGTAGAACGTAGAACGGTAGCGGGTGATAATCTGCGGAATCATCTGCATTTTAGCCATAGCCTCTGCTTCAAATACATTGACATCAAAATCAGCCGTGTCGGTAATCTCATGATAATCCATATCGAGAATAGACGCACTCAAGAGTTCGGTTTCCACAAAACCTTGGTTGAAAGTTGCGGCGCGGTTGATTTTCTCAATCAGCGAGTCCGGCATAACCTCACCTGTCTGATAATGCTTTGCATAGGTTTTTATTATCTCGGGTCGGTAGCAATAGTTCTCCATAAACTGCGAGGGCAGTTCGACAAAGTCGCGCGGGGTGTTGGTACCTGAAAGGCTCTTATAGGTAGCCTTTGCCATCAGACCATGAAGCGCGTGTCCGAACTCGTGGAAGAGCGTCTCCACATCGTCCATAGAGAGGAGCGAAGGATTGCCTTTCGTCGGTTTGTTGAAGTTGCCTACATTGATAATCACCGGACGATGGTCCACACCTTCTGCGTCCACATATTGGCTTTGTATATTGTTCATCCAAGCACCCGGACGTTTGCCTGCGCGGGGGAAATAGTCGGTATAGAGAATACCCACCAGATTATTCTCGGCATCCGTTACTTTGAATACCTCTACTTCCGGGTTATAAACGGGCATATCAGTCAACGGCTCAAAATTAAGCCCATACAGGTTGTGTGCCAACTCAAACACGCCTTTGCGCACATTGCTCAACTCGAAATAGGGTTTGAGTTGCTCCTCATCAAGGTCATATTTTGCCTTGCGGAGTTTCTCGGCATAATACCACCAATCCCACGGTTGGAGTGTCTCGCCGGGCATATCTTCGTCCATAAGCGCCTGTAACTCAGCGGCTTCTTTCTGAGCAGCCTTGAGGCTTGGCTCCCATACAGATTGCAAGAAAGCGTCCACGGTCTTGGCGTCTTTTGCCATACAATCTGCCAAAATATAGTCAGCGGGGCAGTCGTATCCAAAGAGGTGCGCTTTCTCCACACGCAGTTTCATTGTTTTGACAATCACGGCTTTGTTGTCATATTCATTGTCATGGTTGCCGCGCGTAGTATATGCCATCAGCAATTCACGGCGCAACTCACGGTTCTCGCAGTATTGAAGTACCGGGGTGAAACTGGTGCGCTTGGGAGTGAACAACCACGCGTCGGGACGACCGGCAGCGGTAGCCTCCTCTTTGGCAGCGGCTTTCGCACTCTCCGGCAAGCCCTTGAGTTCGTTCTCGTCTGTGATAAAGAGTTGATAGGCATTGGTTTCCGCTACCACGTTGTTTCCAAACTGTAGCGAAAGCAGACCTAACTCGGTGTTGATTTCTTTGAGTCGCTCTTTCTGCTCGGGGGAGAGGTTGGCACCATTGAGTGCAAAATGCTTGTAGGTCTCGGTTACCAAGCGCATCTGCTCTGCATTGAGTCCCAATTGCTCACGCTGGTCATACACAAACTTAACACGCTGAAACAGACTATCATTGAGCAAGATACCATCGCTCAAGTCGGAGAGCATAGGGGTTACCTTCTCGGCAATCTTGTTCATCTCGTCGTTACCATCTGCATCCAAGATATTGAAGAATACACCGCTCACTTTCTCCAGCAGTCCACCACTGCGGTCAAGTGCCACAATGGTATTCTCAAAGGTAGGTTCTGCGGGATTGGAAACTATAGCCTCTATCTCGGCTTTGTTCTGAGCAATCGCTGCCTCGAAAGCAGGCATATAATGCTCGTTTTTCACTTTGTCGAACGCAGGTACACCATAGGGGGTGTTCTGCTCCGACAGTAACGGGTTCTGATTGTTGCATGCCATAAGCGAACAGAGCACGAGGCTCGTTAAAAACAGTTTTTTCATATCTATTTGATTTTAACGTTTTTGCGCATAGAGTTGCGTATCATTTGTCTGAGTTCTGCCGACTGGGTATCCACTTTGCCGTGGAAGATGGGGCGGAAATCTTTGGCAAACTTACACTTTGCCAACTTGATTTTCAGGTCGTCCAGATTGCCCGATACATTCACACCCAGATAAATAGGCGACAGCACGTTCACATCGTAGTTGAAAGTCATATCCAAGTTGTGCCTGCCACCAAGGGCAACCATATAATTATCCATTGACACGCAGAACGGATAGACGTCAATCTCCTTCTTATATACCGTGAGTTCGGCAGAAATGCTATCCACCTTATTCTCAGTTTTCTTGTTGAATAACAACAACTTAGATATTTTACTGAAGGTCTCGTTATCCATCACGACAAGGTCTTTTCCAAAAATGCTGCACGCCCCGCGCAAGGTGGAAGGTTTGAGTTCGTACTTCGCGTTGGTGTAGGTCTCGGCAGCGAGATGGAACTCCGCCGCACCCTTGAAGGAGCGCAACATCGGCACGATAGAGTCGAGTTGCGGAATCATGTGGATGAGTTCGGCGATGTCGATGTCTATCATGTGGTAGTCGAATCCCACATAGATATGGTTGCGGCGCGGTGTACGGTACATGGCGGTCAGTTGCAACTTCGCCGCATTGCAGACAAAGCCCATCTCGTCCAACACCAAGGTACCGTCTTTCACATACAGTTTTCCTTTCAGGTCGTGGGCAACCTCGTTGAAGACCACCGCCTCTTTGATGTGCGTGTTGAGTGCCACATCGACACCCAACGGGACCAGGAACGGTTGGGCCTCGCCATTGGTTTCAGTGGTTGTGTCGGTTTCGGCGGTTGCATTGTCGGCGGGTTGTTCCTCGCTACCGGAGTCGGCAGAGAAGAGTGCCATCAGTTCGTTTACATCGGTATGGTTGGAGACAAAATCCAGTTCGCCCTCCAGCGTGCCCTTGTTGCGCAACCAAGCGCCGATATTCTGCACCTCGCCCGACAAAGCAAAGTCCGAATTGCCCAATCGCACCTGCGACTGCGCGATATAAAAATCTTTGTTGGAGTAGGTAAATGTGATTTGCGGGATATACACCGGCTGTTCAATCGCTGCCAGATGTGCCTCACCCGCCTGCAAATCGACGTCCAATTTCGGATTCCACTGCAACAGCAGGTTGTCGCCTTTCTTGTTGTAGCGCGCCGATGCTTTGAGCGACAACGCCGCCGTCTTCACCTGCATATCTTCGCCCATCGAAGCATTGAGGGCTTGGGTTTGCACCGACGCTTCCAGACGGGGTACGGACTTGTTGCGTCTGCTCGGACGCAGGTTTGCCTTGAGTACTGACTGCGCCAGATGTGCCTGAATATCAGTATAATAGCCTTTTAAGTCATCAAACGAAATATCCGCTTGTATGGTCGGAACCGCCGTCGTATCTTGCATATTGTACTCGGCATACGCTGTCAGTCGGGGAGCCTGTATGGTCGCCTCCATACTGTCCATCGCCGCCTTGAGAGGCTCCGCCGACTGCAAACCGACAGTCGCACAAAGAACAGAATTATTGCTCAACACATTGCTCGCCTCTATACGCAAATCCGTCTGCCAGAGTTGGGCTTTCAGAGCATCAATCATCTCAAAATCAAGGCTTTGCAAAGACATCTGCGCCGCCAACCACCCCACCGACTTATGCGAGGGTTTCGGGTTGGGCAATGCGAAATGCAAATGCGTATCGGGCAGTTTTGCCAACATGCTATCCATTTGGAAATCAACACCTTTCAGGTGCAAATCTCCGCTAAACTGACCACGCTCCAAATGCATATCCGTCAAGTCGCTCAGACGTATCTTTGCCCTGACCTTACCCTGACCTTGCCCTGTGGTTAGCATATTCTCCGGTAGGAAATAGGCAATATCGGGCAGATGCACATCGGCAGTCAGTTCGAGGTCGAGCAACATATCAGCCAACAACTCGGTTACCTCACCCGTTGCATCTATCTGTGTATCAAGCGTTTTGGCAGAAAGAGAATGTATCTGCACAGCACTCGCGCGGTCATCGTTGAGGTCGATATGTGCATCGGCGTCCAATGCCACATCACGCAGAGTGTAGGGCAAGGCTGCATACTTCCCGCAACCGTCTTCCAACACGATATGTGCATCCACCAGCGGCATTTGCAACCCGCTATAGACCCCGCATACACCCGCGACAAACGATATGCGCCCGTCCACACTGATGTCGCTGAGCATATCCGTCAGCGAAGCAGGCAACAACGCCAACAAAGGTGCAATCTGCCACTCGCGCGCGTATGCGCGTATATTTAAGGAGATAGAGTCTGCCACATCCGCCGTTCCGTCCAACTGCAAAGCAAATTCGTTCACTTGCAAGTCGGCTTTGTGGAGCGCAAAGTGCATATTTTCCAAGTCCACCGAAGCGGGTATAGACATCGCAAGTTGCAGACTATCAGCGTACTGCACACCACCCATTGTGGCACTTACAGCCTCCGAACTGAGTGTGAGCAACATATCATCCCAACTGCTTGCCCTAACTGCCAAAGCGGTATTTGCCAACGAAGCAGAAAGGCCGTCTTTCTCATCTACCAACGAGATATATCTCCCCTCTATCCGTGCGGCGTCTATCCGTATTTGGTCAAAAGGCAGTCCCGATGAGGTTGTGTCCGTCGCCGTCGTATCCGCCGACAACGCAAACACATCGAAATTGGTCGTTCCATCGGCAGCAACATACACATTTGCCACTGCATTCGGTAACGATAACTCTTTGACAATCAAGTTGCTATGCTTCAGAAACTCAACCACATTCACCGTTGCCACCACCTCCGGAGCAGCCAGCAACGTATCACTCTGCGCACCCTCTTTTGGGTTGATGAGGTAGAGTCCGTCCACACGAAGACCGAAGTCCGGGAAGGTAGAGAAGAACGTCAAGTCCACCTCGCCCAATGCGTGTTCACAAGTGATGTACTTATCTGCCACCTGCCGGACAATAGGCGTCAAGCGTGAGGGCGTGAATATCAGCCAGATAGCCACGCACACCACAATCAGCAACAGCCCGACTATTGTACCGAGTGTGATACCGAATATCTTCCAAAAACGTTTCATTTCGCACTTACCACTTTCTGGTACGAACGGGTCTTTTTATAGTCGTCTTTGTATTGCAGTTCACTCTCGGTCAGTTTGGTAACCGTAAAGATCTTAGGTATCTCAGCCCCTCCGTTGTCCATTAGATGTATCTCGGTCAAGTCGGTCTGCACCAGTTTCCACTTAAACCAACCGTTGCCATAAGGCTTTAGGTCGCCTTCCGTTACATCATCCGCCTCGTCCCACTCACACGCATACATATATGCCGAGTCGGCTTTTTCGGCAGTGAAACGCACAAAGTGTTGTGTGTCATTCTCCTGCCATAGTCCGAGCAAGTCGCTCTGTGAGAAAGTCGGAGTCTCTGTCGGTACGCACGCAGCCATCACTGCACCTACCAATGCCACAATGGCAATACGTAAGATATTCTTTTTCATATAGTTATGCTTTTTTGATGTTGATATTTACGGTATAGCCGTCCATGTCAAGTACTTGCGGCTCTGCTACCTTATCTATTAATGTGAGCGAGGTCGCCAGCACTTGCGAAGCAATATACTCGCGGCAGTGCTCTACGGCAGCGGCAATCTCATCGCGGCGCTCAATCTCGATAGTGATACGGTCGGTTATCTCCAAGCCCGATGTCTTGCGCAGATTCTGAATACGATTCACCAACTCGCGCGCGATACCTTCTTCGACAAGGGCGTCGGTAAGTTCGATATCGAGGGCGATGGTGAGAATTCCGTTGTTCGCCACAAGCCAGCCCGGCATATCCTCAGTGATGATATCCACATCCTCTGCCACAAGGTCGATATCCAGCAGACGGAACGTGCCCGCAGCCTCGAATTGCGCAATCTCGTCTTGCGTCATCTTGCCGATAGCCGCAGCCAACTCTTTCATCTTGCCTCCCACTTTCTTGCCCAGCACCTTGAAGTTCGGTTTGATTTTCTTCACCAATCTCACCTCCGAGTCCTCGGCTGTGGTGATGACCAACTCCTTGACATTCACCTCACTCTTGATAAGGTCCTGCACATGGAGCAATGCCTGCAAGGTCTCTTTGTCGGAGGCAGGAATCACCGCTTTCTGCAACGGCTGGCGCACATTCTTCTCCGCACGTTTGCGCAGACTGAGAATCATCGATGTAGCCTGTTGCGCCAGATACATACTGCGTTCCAACTGCTTGTCTATCAGCCTCTCATCGGCTTTAGGCCAGTTGCTGAGATGTACGGTCTCGCCTGTCAAATCGCGGTAGAGACGGTCGCCATAGAACGGTGCATTGGGTGCCATCAGTTGCGCCACAGTCTTGAGGCAGGTATAAAGCGTGGTGTATGCGGTCTGTTTGTCGGCATTCATCTCTCCGCCCCAAAAACGTTTACGGTTGAGACGTACATACCAGTTGCTCAAATCGTCTTGCACAAAATCAGAGATAGCGCGTCCCGCCTTGGTCGGTTCGTATGCTTCGTAAGCGGCGGTTACCTCTGCTATGAGCGAGTTGAGTCGGCTCAGTACCCATTTATCTATCTCCGTCAGAGCGGCTTTGTCTAATCCTTGTTCCGCTTGGGGTTGCCACCCGTCCACATTCGCATAAAGTGCAAAGAAACCATACGTATTATAGAGTGTGCCGAAGAACTTACGGCGTATCTCGTCCACGCCTTCGGGGTCGAACTTCAGGTTGTCCCACGGGCTGGAATTGGTAAGCATATACCAGCGTACAGGGTCGGCACCATATTTATCCAATGTCGCAAACGGGTCCACAGCATTGCCCAAGCGTTTCGACATCTTGTTTCCGTTCTTGTCGAGTACTAATCCGTTGGAAATCACATTCTTATACGCCACTTTGTCCTCAATCATCGTATGGATAGCATGCAGCGTAAAGAACCAACCGCGGGTTTGGTCCACACCCTCGGAGATAAAATCTGCAGTACGCGGAGCGTCCTGATTCTCAAAAGGATAGTGGTTTTGTGCGTAGGGCATTGCGCCCGAATCGAACCATACGTCTATCAAGTCCAACTCGCGTTTCATCGGTTTGCCACTCGGCGAGCAGAGAATGATATTGTCCACATAAGGGCGGTGGAGGTCGATCACAGCGGGGTCGTAGTTCTCTTTAGAGTAGTCGCCCACGATATGTTTCGGCCATGGGTTTTCGGTCATAAAGCCCGCCTTAATCGCCTTATCTATCTCCTCAAACAGTTCTTTGATAGAGCCTATGCAGAGTTCTTCTTTTCCGTCCTCGGTGCGCCAGATAGGCAGCGGAGTACCCCAATAGCGTGAGCGCGAGAGGTTCCAGTCGTTCAAGTTCTCAAGCCACTTGCCGAAACGCCCCGTGCCGGTAGATTCGGGTTGCCAGTTGATGGTGTCGTTGAGGCGAATCATCTCCTCGCGCGCTTTGGTAGAACGGATAAACCACGAATCCAGCGGATAGTAGAGGACCGGTTTGTCGGTACGCCAGCAGTGCGGATAGTTGTGCACGTGCTTCTCGATACGGAACGCCTTGTTCTCTGCCTTCAGCGCGATACAGATAGAAACGTCAAGTGTCTCGTCTTTGTCCGTCAGGTTGGGGTCGTAAGCGTTCTTCACGAAGCGTCCCGCCCACGGCTTATATGCCTCAACATCGATATGCTTTGCAACAAACGCCTCGTCTAAATCCTCCAACACGAAGAACTTACCCGTCATATCCACCATCGGGCGTTGCTCCCCTTTCTTGGTCAGGAACACCATACCGGCAATACCCGCTTTCTTTGCCACGAACGCATCATCGGCACCAAAAGTAGGTGCGATATGCACGATACCCGTACCGTCTTCGGTAGTAACATAGTCGCCCGCAATGATACGGAACGCCTCGCCATCAGGTCTTGCCCATGGGATAAGTTGCTCATACTCAATACCTACCAGTTCTGTACCCTTACCGCGCCATAATATCTCCGGTGCCTCTCCCAACTCTTTGCTGTATGCGCCGAGACGTGCCTCCGCCAACAGATAGAGGGCAGGTATTTTGGTATAGGGGTTCTCGCCACACACTACCACATAGTCAATCTTCGGACCAACACAAAGCGCAGTGTTCGAGGGCAATGTCCACGGCGTAGTAGTCCACGCGAGAGCATATAAGTTGAGAGTCGAGAGTTGAGAGTTGAGAGCAGTGGCAAGTTGAGCGTTCAAAGTAGTAAGTTTGAACTGTGCCGTGCAGGTAGTATCTTTCACATCGCGATAGCAACCGGGCTGATTCAACTCGTGCGACGAAAGCCCCGTACCCGCAGCCGGCGAGTAAGGCTGAATGGTGTAGCCTTTGTAGAGATAGCCGTTCTCGTACAAGCGTTTGAGCAAGTACCAGAGTGTCTCTATATATTTGTTATCGTATGTGATATACGGATTTTCGAGGTCCACCCAGTAGCCCATCTGTTTGGTCAGGTTGGTCCATTCGCGGGTATATTTCATCACCTCACGACGGCAGGCAGCGTTATACTCGTCCACGCTGATTTTCTTACCGATATCCTCTTTAGTGATACCCAACATCTTCTCCACGCCCAACTCCACAGGCAGTCCGTGGGTATCCCACCCTGCCTTGCGATGCACTTGATAGCCTTGCATCGTCTTATAGCGGCAGAAAGTATCTTTTATAGTACGCGCCAACACATGGTGAATACCCGGCATACCGTTAGCCGAAGGAGGTCCCTCAAAGAATAAGAATTGCGGGTGTCCCTCGCGTGTTTCAATACTCTTGTGGAACAGGTCTTCCTTTTCCCAATCAGCCAACACCTCACGGCTCACTTCGGGTAAGTTCAGTTGTTTGTACTCGTTAAATTTCTTCATATCTCAATAGACTTAATATTCTTTGTTTATTGTTTGCACAAATAGCGCACAAAGTTACTACATTTTCCCGATATATGCAACCCCTACGGAACAAAGGCGGGGTAGCAAATCTCCTATGCGCACGCAAGCGGCGCAAGAGAAATGCAGAAATAAAGGAAAAACGTTTTTACACAGGCGGCTGACCGTGGCACGTGCTGCGCACAAAGCGGTGCTTTGCGCCACTATCAGCCGAACGGTATAGCAAAAACAACGTTATCTCTCGTGTATCCTTCGTATATCTCTCGTATATGTATCGTAGAAGATGGCTTGATATAGCAGCCGAATATGGATACAGCGGAAACAAAAGGCGGACTGCCCGAAAGCGGTCCGCCCGATGTATTCGCTCTGTATAGCGGTTATTTCAACACCTCAACACGCTGCCCGAGGGCATTGTAGATGATACCGTTGCGCAAGATATACACTTGCCCGTTGCTGATGAACTTGATTGCCAAGTCGGTAGCAGCACCGGTAGCAGGCAATGCCGTGGGGACTTTGCCATTGGCTTTGACGGTAAAGTTATCCATATAAATGGCGAAACCATTCTCTGCACGTCCCAAAATAACAATGTTTTGCACACCAGCCTTAGGCAAAGTAAACGAATAGGTGTACCATACATAGGCTGAACTTTCAGCAGGGACATTCAATCCCGCAACAGAATAATTGCGAGCGACAAATCCTAATGTATCCGTACCGGCGATTACATACACACCCTCCGTTGTCTTACCGGAATTATCACGATAAATATCCATAGAGAAATCATAGCCTTCTGCAGTCGGGATATCCATCATCGGCAATGTCAAACGTGTATAAGTGGTTGCGCTATTATCAGGAGCCACAAGGTTCTTTGTTGCATTGGATTTCATAGTTGAAATACCAAATAACTCCGTACCCGAACCGGATGCATGCTCATTTATCCAACAAGGATGGACGAAGGGCACACCATTTTTCTTATTATTACTTTCATATCCCTCAAAGTCTTCTATCCACGGGAAGTTTGTAATCGTACCGCACTTGGTAGCAAACGACAATGTCCCCGTATAAACATCAGCCGATTCTTCGCCATCTGTGCAGACGGTAACGATGGTCGCAGACAGGTTATACATACTGGATGCATTCAGATTGCGGAGCACAAGCACCGTATCATTTACCACATCATTATAGATAGTGTTAGAGCCTTGTTTGAGAGTTACACGATAACTTGCGCCATCGTTATTCGTATCCCATGCGATACGGGCAGTATCCAAACCGGTTGCACTTACACGTACATTTTCGACAGGGAAACAAGTTGGAATCTTACGGAACGAAGCATCGTCGAAGAACCACATATTTCTTGCCCATACTTTAATAATGATGTATTGTTTTCCTGTTTTGGGAATAGTTATACAATGTTGGGTATAATTGTATGCCGGTTTAAATGAACCTATCTTTACTGCCCCATCCAGCGATTGTTTCTCTGTATTGTAGAATACCTCAACACTATCATTATTGACATTTGTGGCATACGAACTTGCTTGGGCTCTTGACCAAACTACAAACTCGTATTGCTCTCCCTCTGGGAATATCATTTCAGGAAAAGCAAATGAACTGATACGTTTGGGAGTATAACCAGAGTCATTATAGCCATTTATAAACAAACATTGTTTGCCTGTGCGGACATTAGAAATCGCGGAATTATACGGAACCAAAGTATAATTAGACTCTCCTAATTTTTCTGAAACCACACAATTTGGCATTACAATCTCGTCTGCACTGGTAGACGCCTTATATCCATCTTCTTCCTCAAAACCGACATTGTAGGGGAATGTGGTAACAGCCCCGGCGCAGTCGGTCAGCCATTGCAGGTTGGCAGTCAGTGTATCTACGGCTTCGCCTGCGGCGCAACGGGCAACGACGCTTACCTCATAGTTGTAAATACGTGATGCGGTCAGCCCGTCCAATACACAGAAGGTGTCGGTTACCTGTTTGGTAATGGTGTCGTTGCCGCGGAAGATAACGGTATAACCAGCGTCTGCCAAGCCCGACCAAGCCACGGTAGCAGTAGTGGCGGTACTGAGCGAATCGATGACGTGTAAGTCGGTTGCCATATCGCAGACAGGCACCTCACGCACTTTGATGTCATCGATGTAGGCTGCTGTACTTGAATACGATGCTGCAAAACGGAAACCGAAATGCGGGTTCACGACATCTTCGGGGACATCCAAGGTAACTTTGATCTCCTCCCATGTATCACTCGTTGCGGGGGTATAGGAAGCAATGGTTTTCCATGTTGATTTGTCAGCAGGGTCGGTCAGATAGCCTACCTCCAATTTCTTACTCGTCTCGTACAACTTGTACCAGAATACCAATTGTTTGCCGGCAGCGTTCTCCATATCGGGAAGCAACGCATAAGCCGCAGCGTCGCGACCGGAGGTCAATGCCATTACCATACCCTGGCTGCCCGTATGATAAGCCTTTGGAGGATTATAACCATACGAAGAGGGTGTATAACTATATGCTACAAATACCGATGCATTTCCGCCTTGGTTGGCGTCCAAGATATTCCAGCAAAGCGGCCCGTCGGAGGTACTGCTGCCTGTAGGCATCGACTCGAAGCCCTCGCGCCACGGGAAAGCGGTGATGACCTCGCACTCGGTGGTGAAAGACAACTGTCCATCATATTTCTCGGCAGCCTCTGCACCATCACATACGGCAGCGATAGTAACATCGAGCGTATATTTGGTGGCTGGTGTCAGGTTCTCTATCAATACCGACGGAGTAGTTGCCTGCGTATTGAGCAACGTATCTTTGCCGTTCTTTACCACTACATTCCATGTATTTTCCTCGTATGCTTTTTTCCATGCGAGTTTGGCACTTGTGGTAGCGATGTCGGTTATCTCTGCCGATTTCACCTTGCGGCAGTTAGGCAACATACGTACCACGATGTCATCCAAATATGTATCGCCGCTAATCTGGTGCTCAATATACAGGAGAATATAATTTACACCCTCTAAGGTTTGGATTGGGTCGAACTCATAATGCACATAGTTGCTTTTCAGTTTGCCAGTACATCCGACGCGGGTTGCACCCTCGAGCAATGCCGTGCTGTTGACATACACAATCAGAGAATCGCTGCTATCACCCTTGAGCCAGAAATCCAAACCTATCTCCTGACCTGCACTGAATGTCATTGCAGGCAATGCAAACAACACCTTCGGTCTGTCATTACTTGAATTTGGAATGGTAAGATATTGGTTACCGGAATGAGCGCTATACGAACTTTGCTGAACTTGCCATATATTTCCCGAACTGCCGCCTACACGCTCGTTAGTCCAACAGATATGCTTATTGGCATCCCAATAGGCTGCTTCGTCCGGACTGAACGCTTCGTTCTCATCGTCAGCCTCAAACGAAGTAAAGAGCAGTGTATCGCCGGGAGCGGCTGCAGTGTGGTCAGCGGGTTCGCAAATAGTGGTGAAAATCAGCGTACCTTTTAGAGCCTCTACGCTCGGCACATTGTCGCATACAGATTTAATCGTAATGTTGAAAGTATCGGTAGTGGCAGGTTCGAGGTCGTCTAACGTAAACGACGGAGTATCATCCACCGTTTCCTCGAAATAGTGTGTTTGGCTGTTGTTCACTGCTACTATCTGCCATTGGGTTTCGTTCTTGCCCGGTGTCCAACTGAACGTTGCTTGGCGTGCAGCCACGTCGCCCAATACTAACTTGGTAGGCGGCAAGCAGGCAGGCTCCGGAGAGATCAAGATATTGTCCACCAAAACAGAGTTATAGTTATAGGACTCAATCAGCACGTAATAGTTCCCGCGGAAGGTCTCCAAACTGAAACGGAAGAACTGGTAATCCGAGGTTAGTTCGGTAATCTTTCCGACACGCGTTGCACCCTCCAACGAAGGATTGGCATTGATATAAACAATCAAACTATCATTGGCGGAAGATGACGAACTATAGCCCGATTTAACATACAAACTCAGTTCTGATTTTTCAGGAATCTCCAACTCAGGTGTTACCAACACCGCAGATTTGGCGTTGTCAGACAAATTATTGAGATAAGCCGCCATCGCACTCTGGTAAGCATCACCCGACTGCACTGCCCATGTATTGGCAGGACTATTCTTGCCGGCAAACGTATTCCAGCACGGGACATCTGCGAAATTCTGCTTGTCGCTGTATTGCTCAAAATCCAGCAAAATAGAGTCACGAACAGCAGTCAGAAGTGCGCACTCGGTAGCAAAAGACAAGGTAGTGGTAGTCACCTCGGCTTTGTCTCCGTTGCCACAGTCCGACTGAACACTTACTTTGTACGAATAACTTGTAGAATGTTTCAATCCATTGATAGTCAGCGACGGAGTACCATTCACTTGGGTCGTAACCGTATCGGTCTCGCCCGACTGTACATATTTGACAGACCATTGCGTCTCGTCTCCGCCTGCCGTCCATGCTATAGTGGCGGAGGTTTGGGTCGTAGCCTCTACGTGTATATCTTTTGCGGGTAAACAAGTGGGCAGATAATCAACAGAAATATCATCCACATAGCCATTCGATGAGGAATAAGTGGTACCCACGAACTTGATGGCAATATAATTATGCGTAGCAGGTACATTATTCAAATAGATTTTGGCTAATGTATAAGATGTCTCTTGCGGCAAAGTATCTACCGTCACAAAAGTCTTTGCGTCCGCAGGGTCGCTCATTACACCCACAACAAATTTCGGATACTTGTAAGTAGTACCATAATTCGTATAATCTTTCGAACCGTTTCTGTAATAGAACGATACCTGCAATTGGTTCGCATTGACTGCCAATGTCGGCAGGATAGCAATCTGCTCACTGTTGCTACCAAAAAAATTCAAGTAGCCTTTACCGCCATGTGCAGATGTACTCCAACCACCATCATCGGTTTTGACATACGGATAACCACCATATTGTACACTATTCCAGCAATACGGCATTACGTCGTTTCCTGCAGGCATAGTCCCTTCAAAATCCTCTGCATATGGAATAGATTGCTCCGCACAATCGGTATGGAAGGCAACATTCTTCCATACGCCATTTCCCTCAGCGCATACAGAACGCACATATGCTGTATAATCGGAATTAGCAGAAAGACCGGTAAGGGTAATGGTTGCCGCAGTTATACGTTGTGCCATGGTTTCGTTCAACGTAGCCCCCACAAAATAGTCATAACCGACAGCACCCTCTATAGCATTCCAGGAGAGTGTGGCGGAATTGCTTGTTATTGCAGCAGTAGAAATAGCCTTAATATCTCCGCAGGCTTTTTTACTAATCGATATATTATCTACAGCAGCAGGTGGTATATGTACACCTCCATCGTTATGCCAACTAAAAACCAAATAGTAGTCACCTGCATTATCAATGCTTATATTAAAAATTTCGCCGCTCGACCATGTAGATTGTTTGAGAAAACAATATGGATAACTGGCACTATACGGATTGGCGCAAGTTGCACGAATATATCCTGCTTTTTCAATTTCCGTGTTCTTTGTATTCTTGCCAAAAGAAGCAATGCTCCCCAATTTTCCTGATTCAGCCGAGGCCCCTTCTATGGTTATAGAGGCAGGGGTCAAAACCACTTGCATAAAATCGTAAGGAGCAGAAGATGACGAATACCCCGGTTCTCCCTCACACTGCCAATCAAAGGAAATAGTATAGTCTCCTTTTTCAAAGTGAAAAGCACGATAAGCAAATGATGTTTGATACGCATTCGGATACGTTGCGGAGTATGTATAAGTCGTTCCTCCGTCGTTGCTGATATACAACGCATTGGAACCTCCATGGTTGGCAGCCGCTCCTACACACCATTGGTTGACCGTGGCATTGGCGAACTGCCAAGAAGCATTGTCGGTAGCGTCCTCAAAACCTGTGGAATAGGGCAGCGACGTAGCCGTCTGCGCCATCGCTCCCACAGAAAAGAGAACCGACAACAAGAACAAAAAAAGTTTGTTTTGCCTCATAAGAATAGAATTTTAGTTAGTAAATATGTTTGTTTATTATATTCCCGTATGAACAGGTTCGGTGAATTTCATAGAATAGAACAAGGTTATGCAAAAAGACACGACATTTGGCTTTCGATAAAACAGCGACAAAGTTACTGCAAAATTCTCATTTATACAATAGTTATGCATAAATATGTGGCAAAAAGTTATTTTTGTCTGTTTTTCGCTTGCTTTTTGTGCATAATCTGTATAACTATGATTATTCAATGGGGTTTTTCTATCTATTATTTTTCTATCTTTCCATACTCCGGTTGCGTATATCGCAAAAAAGCAGTAACTTTGCAGGCAAATAAAAAAGTATATACAATGAACATATCCATAGTTGTACCCCTATTCAACGAAGCAGAGTCGCTACCGAAACTATATGAATGGATAGCCCGCGTAATGTATGAGAATCATTTCTCGTACGAAATCATCTTCGTAAACGACGGCAGTACCGATGAATCGTGGCAAGTGATTGAGAACCTGAAGAAAGAGGCCGACGGCGTCAAACAAGGCGAGATACACGGTATCTGTTTCCGTCGCAATTATGGTAAGTCGGCAGCACTTTACTGCGGTTTCCGCATTGCGCAAGGCGATGTAGTCATCACTATGGATGCGGATCTACAAGACTCGCCCGACGAGATTCCTGAACTCTACCGGATGATTACAGAAGATGGGTTTGACCTTGTATCGGGATGGAAAAAGAAACGCTATGACAACAAACTGACCAAAAACCTGCCGAGCAAATTATTCAATGCCACGGCGCGTAAGGTTACGGGGATTCCGCTCCACGATATGAACTGCGGGCTGAAAGCCTATCGCAATGAGGTGGTGAAGAACATCGAAGTATTCTCTGAGATGCATCGGTATATCCCCTATTTGGCAAAGAATGCAGGTTTTACCAAGATTGGCGAGAAAGTAGTCGTACACCACAAACGCGAGTTCGGAGTATCGAAATTCGGCATGAACCGCTTTATCAACGGCTATTTGGATTTGATGACGCTCTGGTTCCTCAACAAGTTCGGCAAGCAACCGATGCACTTTTTCGGTTTGATTGGTTCGCTGATGTTCTTTATTGGTTTTGTGGCAGTTATCGTAGTAGCAGCCATGAAACTGCACGCTCTCTCACAGGGCGTACACGCTATGTTATTAGGTACCAATCCCTATTTCCACATCGCCATTCTTATGATGATACTCGGGTGTATGCTTTTTCTGGCAGGGTTCCTCGGCGAACTTATCATTCGCAATTCCCAATCCCGCAACGACTATCTTATCAAAAAAGAAATTTAACAATTCCTACCATATCACATACAAACAACGCCATCGCCGAGAAGACGATGGCGTTGTTTGTGCAATATGTAGCATAATTATTATAACAATGTTTTTGCTTCCTCTTTGAGTGCGGAAAGGGCTAAAGAGTTGGGTGTTTCGCCGTTGGTGGAATAGGCGGTAATGAGTGTTTTGGCATAGTCGAGAGTACTGCTGCCTTCCGGCATACCGGCTGCCATAGCCGTTACAAAGGCTCCCATCTCGTCACGGGCATGAATGATTTTATCCCAGACCTCATCACTGACATAGATTTGCTGACTAAGGTTGTGGTCGTACTCCAAGCGAATGGTACGGAGCAGTTGCTGCTGCACCTGCGGAATAGTCATCTCCTGCAGGTTCATCTCCATCAACATCCGGTCGGGCGTAGTGCGCTCGAGAAGGAGAGTCAGTCGCTCGTACGCACGCAGGCGAATGGGGGATATTTCTTTTTGTGAGAGGCGTTTCAGTTCCCAGAGACGTTTCTCTTGTTCGTTATTGAACAATTTGTGCATTACCAGCCAAGTAGCAGCCAGGACAACGAGGGCAGGTATCGAATAAGCAAGTATTTCCATGTTTAACTATGAATTATGAATGACGCATTATGAATTAAGCGGTGCAAAGGTACTACAAAATTAAGATACCTGCAAATCCGGTATCCATTATTCCATTACAGCATATCAGCGAGGGTGAGAGCCGTCATAGCCTCAACAACAGGGACGGCACGGACAGCAACACAGGCATCGTGGCGACCGGGAACAGTGCGGGAAATGCTGGGTGTAGGCTTAAAGACACAGCGGAAAGTGACAGGTGTGCCATCTGCCATTCCGCCCGAGATTCCGCCCGAGACAGCATTGGCTTCACTGCCGCGCAAGGCAATCCCTTCAAAGCCCGTACCGTAGTCAAAACCTTTGCAAGCGTTGATACTCATAACGGCAAAAGCAAGATGCGCTTGCAATTTGTCGAATATAGGCTCGCCTGTACCAACGGGTAGTCCCGTGATGGTACAGCGGACAATACCGCCGATAGAGTCGCCGTCCGCACGAACAGCGCGGATGACCTCCTCAAAACACTCAGAGTTGGTCTCCGTACCGACTTGTATGAGTTCGGCGTGGATACGAATACCTTTGGCACGGAGGATTTGCTTGGCGATACAGCCTGCCACCACTCGCGCAGCGGTTTCCCGAGCAGAGGCACGTCCGCCGCCTCGCCAGTCACGAATACCGTATTTTTGCTGATAAACTTTGTCTGCATGTCCCGGGCGATAGTTCTGTTTGAGCCATTCGTAGTCCTCCGGACGGGCATCACGATTGCGGATAAGAAAAGCAACAGGCGTGCCAAGGGTTATGCCGTCTAATACTCCGCTCAGCCACTCCACCTCATCAGGTTCGTGTTTGGCACGCTCGGACGCACCTACCATCCCCTGCCCCGACCGACGCAGGAGTTCGCTGCGAATAAGATTAAAATCGATATGCAACCCCGACGGCACGCCGTCCAACACACCGCCGATAGCCGCTCCGTGCGACTCTCCAAAAGAAGTAAAAATAAAATGCGAGCCAAATGAGTTCATTGTGTGTTTTTTATGCAGTTGCTCTGCAAAAGTACTACAAAATTTGCGGGTATGCAAAAAAAAGAGTAACTTTGCACGTTTTGAAAGATACATCTATTATTTTTATCGTATGAGAAAGACCGTTTTTTCAGTATTGCTATTGGCTATAGTGGGACTGCTATGCAGTTCGGCAGGCAAGCGCCCTGTCACACTATTCATGGTAGGGGATTCAACTATGGCAGACAAAGAGGAACTGGATATATCGCCGGAACGTGGTTGGGGTCAGTTGTTCCCGACTTACCTGACGGGCAATATCGTAGTGGAAAACCATGCCCGCAACGGACGCAGCACCAAATCATTTATAGCGCAAGGGCGTTGGGCGGAGGTGATGAATCGCGTTAAAAAAGGCGATATTGTGCTGATACAATTTGGACACAACGATGCCAAACAATCCGACCCCGAGCGATATACACCGATTGCGGATTATGAGAAGAACCTGATGCAGATGATTAGCGAGGCGCAGAAAAAGAAAGCACACGTAATACTCTGCACGCCTATCTCGCGCCGCTATTTCAAAGATGGAGTATTCTATCCCCGTCACGGCGGTTACCCCGATGCGGCACGCCGTGTAGCACAACGGATGAATGTGCCTTTGTTGGACATGGAGAGAAGTACGGCAGAGTGGCTGACCAACCTCGGCGACGAACAAAGCAAACAATACTTTATGAACGTGGCAGCGGGAGAGTGTCTCAAATATCCAGAAGGCAAGACCGACAACACGCACTTGCGCGAAGCAGGAGCATTGGAAGTAGGCCGCCAAGCAGCGGAGCAACTGAAAGCATTGGACTTGAAATGGATCTCCAAATATATTACGTTGGATAGCAAGGAGGCGGTTTACACGACACCATGCGGGGTACACTACTAATTTGTAATGTGTAATTTGTAATGTGTAATTTGTAATTGATGAAAAAGCAGATAGTACTATTTTTGTTTTTGGTTATCGGCTCACTGGCTCTGTTTGCAGAACGGGTAGAGATGTTGCCTTTCGGCGATATGGAGCAATGGACGGTACGATATATCAAGGAATCGAAACTGCTTGGCGGAAACACACGCACTCTCTATTGCGTGGCACCGACCGACACTATTCGCAAGAATACACCTTATATATATGGGGTAACCGGCAGTCCATGGTCAACAAGCAATGCATACGCGAATGTGATAGGTATTGAGAAATCGGCTTGTACGGTGGTACCCGAGCGGAGAGAAACAGGTGGTACTTGCTGCCGGTTGGACGTATCGATGTTGGGTGTACGAGTAATTGGAATGATTGATATACAAATACTTGCAGCAGGAACGCTCTATACGGGGCGAACGATAGAACCGATTACCGGAGCAAGCGACCCATACAAAAATATTGATTTCGGTATACCTTTTACGAAGCGTCCGACAGCGTTACAGTTCGACTATAAATGCTTGATTTCACCGGAGAAGTGGGTATGGTATGCCAAGGGATTGAGCAAACCTCGCAAACAAGAGGGACATGATGAAGCGGAGGCATATCTGTATCTGCAGCATCGTTGGGAGGACGAAGATGGCAATATCCATTCGGTGCGTGTAGGGACGGCGTACGAGCGATATGACCAATCGCAGTTGGAATGGAAAAACGGGCATCGTATCCCCATACACTACGGAGACATCACGGGTGAACCGTGGTTTAAGCCGTATATGGGTTTCAACAGCAAACAGCGTACGATGAACTCAAAGGGGAAGATAGTACCCGTGCAAGAAGAAGGATGGAATGCCTCCCTGCAACCGACGCACATAGTGATTATGCTCACAGCGGGACGCTATGAGGCGTTTGTAGGGCATGCGGGCAATGTGATGTGGGTGGATAATGTAGGACTTGTTTACGATAAGTAATGGCAGAGTATTGGTATTCATTATCTGTATTGGATTATTGTCTATTAGGGGCATTGGGGCTGGTCTTTGTGTTTCAAGTGTACTTCTATGCCCGCTATATGGCGGCACCTGCACGCAAGATTCGCCACGACAAAAAGGCTCAACCACAGGGTATCCACAGGGTATCCACAGGAAACACACCGCGTGGGGTATCAGTGATTGTATGCGCCCGCAACGAGGGGTATAACCTTGAGGCATATCTGCAGGCGTTGCTTACGCAGGACTATCCGCTCTATGAAGTGATTGTGGTGAACGACGGGTCGGAGGACAACACCTCGGCGGTGATAGACTCTTATGTATCGCGCGATGCACGTATACGCACGACGTTTGTACCGCGTGAGGCACAGGTAGGCAGTTCCAAAAAGTTGGCTCTGACGCTTGGCGCGAAGGCTGCCAAATACGATTACCTACTCCTGACGGATGCAGACTGCCGACCGGAGAGTGTGCATTGGATCAGCGAGATGATGCACGGTTTTGACAAACAGGGGACGGAAGTGGTACTTGGGTACGGTGCATACTTTAAGGACAATGGAGAAATCAACCGTTTAGTGCGTTTCGACACGCTGTTTAACGGGTTGCACTATTTAGGTGCAGCACTATGCAAGCACCCTTATATGGGGGTAGGTCGCAACCTCGCTTATAAAAAATCGCTGTTCTTTGAGAGCGGCGGTTTCTCGCACCTGATGAGGGAGCGTGCAGGCGATGACGACCTGTTTATCAACCGCGTGGCAACGGGAAGGAACACGGCGGTAGTGGTATCAAAAGACAGTCTGACATGGTCGGTATCGAAGCATACATTACGCGAATGGCTGCTACAGAAACGGAGACATTTGAGCGTATCGCCCAAGTATCGTTCGGCAACAAAGTTCCGTCTTGGCGTAGAGCCGGTGACGCGCGGATTGTTCTATGCGCTGCTAATCGCAATAGGTGTATGCGGTTCGCCTGTAACATGGATAGCAGGGGCGACGCTGTTTGCGGCACGGTTGCTGATGCAGATACTGATAATAGATATATCCGCATGGCGGATGAGATTGTCTATGTTCGGATTGAGCATAGTATGGTACGATATTTGTCTGCCATTGGTAACACTATATATGCTTATTACACAGCCGTTCCGCCCAAAACAACGATGGTAGGACTCCATTAAATATCGTGTATTTTAGAAACATATAATTTGCCATTAATTAACTGCAACATAGAAACAACAACGCATAGCCAATAGCGTAAAAAAAAAGTAAGATTATGGAAGAAAAGAAACTGAACATTAACCTGACACCCGAAGTAGCAGAAGGCACGTATGCCAACCTGGCTATTATCGCTCACTCGCCCAGCGAGTTTGTTTTCGACTTTGTGCGTATGATGCCCGGAATGGAACAGGCATCGGTGAAATCACGTGTGATTATGACGCCCGACCAAGCCAAGAAACTGCTTTTCGCTTTGGAGAACAACATCGCCCAATACGAAAAGCAATTCGGCAAGATACAGAACCCCGGCGGACCAGTTCCAGGCAGCACTCTACCGATGTCTTTTGGCGGCGGCGAGGCGTAAATCCGCACATTGCCGTTTGAGAAATTCTCCGTTAATTGCCGTTAATAAATCGTTAATTCCTTCGTATGGTGTTTTTTGCTCCATGCAGACTATTAAAAGGTTATCCGTTAATTGACCGTTAATTTCTCAGAGGGCAACAATTTACACATTTTCTAATTTACTAATTTAATCATTCGTACTATGAAAACTTTTCCTGCTTCCCAACTGATTATCAATGATGACGGTAGTGTATTCCACTTGCACCTGAAACCGGAGTTTTTAGCCGACAAGATCATTCTTGTAGGCGACCAGAACCGTGTAGATATGGTGGCTTCGTTCTTCGACGAAGGCAGTATCGAATGTAATGTGCAAAGCCGTGAGTTTCATACGATTACAGGTCGATTCCACGGCAAACGCATATCCTGTATCTCTACCGGCATCGGTACCGACAACTGCGATATTGTGATGAATGAGATTGATGCTTTGGCAAATATCGACTTTGCCACCCGCACAGAGAAATCCGAAAAACGCAGTTTGGAGATTGTGCGTGTCGGCACTTGTGGCGGTATGCAGGAGGATATTCCAATCGGCACCTTCCTCGTGAGCCAAAAATCGATAGGCTTTGATGGCGTACTCGCTTTCTATGAGGACCGTGATAAGATTTCCGACCTCGGTTTTGAAAAAGCATTGGTTGATTTTATCCACTACCCTGCCAAGGCGGCTGTGCCGTATATTGTCAAAGCCAATGAAGAATTGGTGGATCGTATTGCCAAAGACGATATGATGCGCGGTTGCACTATTGCCGCCAACGGATTCTATGGTCCGCAAGGACGTGTGTTGCGCGTGAACATCGCTGTGCCTGACATCAACGAGAAAATTACCGACTTCCGCTATGAGGGACAGCGTATCACCAACTATGAGATGGAGGGGTCGTGTATTGCCGGATTGGCACTGCATATGAGGCATAAAGCCATGACCGTGTGCTGCGTCATCGCACAACGCAAAGTCGAGGCTGCCAACACCGACTACAAACCGCGTATCAAAGAGTTGGTACGCACCGTACTGGAGCGTCTCTAATAATTATTCGCCTGTAACAATTCCTTTCGTTTTTTGGAGGATTGTTACAGGTTGATAAGTTCTCCGATGATAGCATTTCAGTCTGTCGGACATTGTGTTTTGTCATCTATCGGGGCGAGTTTTAACCTTGGATTTAATCTAATTCCATATTACATAAATTTATATATTTATGCGTAATCTATTTGTTTCAATTACCCTTGGCGCCACGGCACTATTGTGCGCATCGTGCCAAAAGAATCAACCCAAAGAATTTAATTACAACGTGGACAAGTTTTACGATTTGGAAATTCTGCGTTACCAAGTGCCCGGTTTTGAGGAACTGACCTTGCAGCAGAAGACCCTTGCGTACTACCTCTCTGAGGCAGCGTTGCAAGGGCGCGACATCCTTTACGACCAGAACGGTCGTTACAACCTGCGTATTCGTCGTACGCTGGAGTCTCTCTACACCAATTATGCGGGTTCGCGCGACAGCGATGAGTTCCTCAAATTGGAAAAATATCTCAAGCGCGTATGGTTCTCCAATGGTATTCACCACCACTACTCGGAGGACAAGTTCCTGCCCGAATTCACTCAAGAGTGGTTCTGCAACGCCTGCAAAGAGGCAAATGTGACAATTCCCGAAGAGATTCTGCCGGTGATGTTCGACCCCGCAGTGATGCCCAAACGTACGAACCAAGCCGCAGGTCAGGATTTGGTGCTGACCTCCGCCGGCAACTACTATGAGGGTGTTACGCAAGCAGAGGCTGAGGCTTACTATGCTGCTCACAAAGATGACTCGCCCGAACCAATGTGGGTGGGTCTCAACTCCAAACTGGTAAAAGAGAACGGAGAGGTAGTTGAGAAGACCTACAAAGTGGGCGGAATGTACGGTGAGGCACTTGCGAAGGTGGTCTATTGGCTCGAGAAAGCACTGCCCTACGCCGAAAACGATGAGCAACGCGAGGCTATTCAGAAGATGATTGACTTCAACCGTACCGGCGACTTGCGCACTTTCAACGAGTATTGTATCGCATGGGTGAAAGACTTGGACAGCCGTGTGGACTATGTGAACGGTTTTACGGAGGTTTATACCGATCCGCTCGGTATCACGGGTGCATGGGAGGCTATGGTGAACTTCAAAGATATGGAGGCAACCAAACGTACGTCGATCATCTCTGCCAATGCACAATGGTTTGAAGACCATTCCACCACCGACCCAAAATACAAAAAAGAGGAAGTGAAAGGTGTGAGCGCGAAGGTTATCACCGCCGTTATCCTGGGTGGCGACTGCTATCCCGCTACTCCTATCGGAATCAACCTGCCTAACGCTAACTGGATTCGCAAAGAGTATGGTTCCAAGTCGGTTACCATCGACAACCTGATGCACGCTTACAACGAGGCCGCCAAGGGCAATGGTTTCAACGAAGAATTTATGATTGACGACCAGATTCGTGAGCAATATAACCTCTACGGTGCTACTTGCGGAGACCTCCATACCGACCTTCATGAGTGTGTGGGACACGGTTCGGGCAAACTGCTTCCGGGCGTAAGCAAAGATGCACTGAAGGAGCATGCTTCGACCATCGAGGAATCGCGTGCTGACCTCTTCGGACTCTATTTTATGGCAGACCCCAAGATGGTAGAACTCGGACTGCTGCCTAACAACGAAGCATACAAAGCATTCTATTACCAACAGATGATGAACGGTCTGATGACCCAACTCGTGCGTATCGAGCCGGGCAAAGACGTGGAGGAAGCACATATGCGTAACCGCCAACTCATCGCTCAATGGGTATATCAACACGCTGCCAACAAAGAGGTGGAGATAGTAGAGCGCGAAGGCAAGCACTACCTGCAAATCAATGATTATGAAGGACTTCGCGGGCTCTACGGTCAATTGCTGGCAGAGATTCAGCGTATCACTTCGGAGGGCGACTATGCCGCAGCCAAAGAGATAGTGGAGACCTACGCTGTGAAAGTAGATCAGCCGTTGCACCAAGAGATTTTGGATCGTTATGCCCACCTGAATCTTGCGCCATACAAGGGCTTTGTCAATCCTGTTTACACACCGGTGTATGACGCCGAAGGTAACATCACCGACGTAAAGATAGACTACACCGAGGGTTACGTGGAGCAACATCTCCGTTACTCGCGCGACTACTCGTGGCTGCCGGACGTTAATTAGGACAAAGAACAAAGAATTAAATTGCTTTGCATAGTAATTATGCATTGTGTATTGTACATTGTGCATTGATTTACCCATATCGAAATCGATTGCTAATCGTCTGTTGATTTTGCAAGCCATGCACGGAGACAGTCTTCTGTCCGTCTCCGCTGCCAATATCCCAGACGATGTGCGCTTGTTGCACGACGCTTTGCAGGCATTGCAAGCACATCGCACACAGACACTGGATTTGCAAAACTGCGGTACGGCAATGCGTTTCCTAACCGCCTATTGTGCGCAACTGACGGGATGCGATGTGGTGCTTACGGGTACGAAACGTATGCAGCAACGCCCTATTGGTCAGCTGGTTACAGCATTGCGAACATTAGGGGCTGACATTGAATACCCGGGCAAAGAGGGCTATCCGTCTTTGCACATCCGCGGCAAAGAACTGCCCCGCAAAGCGGTGCATATAGAAAACCCGCAATCGACACAGTTTGTTTCGGCATTGTTGCTGACGGGGGTTCCCGTAACCACGAACAGCACCTCGCCTTACATTGGGATGACCCGCAGTCTTTACCGTAAATTTACAAATTTACAAACTTACAGATTTACAAATTCGTCCATTGAATCCGATTGGTCTGCTGCTGCCTTTTGGTATGAATATACCGCCTTGCACGGAGGAACGTTGTCTTTGCGTGGGTTGCAACGCGACTCCCTGCAAGGAGACAAGGTGGTGGCAGACCTTTTTACCCGCTTCGGTGTCCAAACCGTCTATCAACCGGACGGTATAACCATTTCGAAGAACAAGGAAGAAAACGAAAACAACATCGGGACAGCAGGTACAATCGCTTTCGATTTTACTTGCTGTCCCGATTTATATCCCGCCGTGGCAATCACGTGCGAGCAACTCGGTATCCCGTTGGTCGCAACCGGCACCGAGTCGCTCCGTATCAAAGAATCCGACCGCCTGCAAGCCGTGGAGGAACACCGTGTTTGTGCCGACCACCGCATTGCAATGGCACTCCTCGCAGCCGACCTGCCCTGCGACGACACCGCTTGTATCACCAAGTCGTACCCCGATTTTTACCGACAACTATGCGCATTGAGAGAATCGTCCCGCGCCGAGGCATAAACGATGAGAATCAGGGGAAGAAACACGCCCTCTACCGCTTGATTTCCGCCGCTACAGCCGACTATGTATGGCTGCAGGACGACGACATCATTCCGTCCGCTGCCGGCGACGAAGAAGTTTTAAGTGCAATAGGCGATGCGGATATGCTCATTTTGCCTTTGCGTATGGAGCCGGAGACTGCCAAACCGTCTCTGCTGGAGCGTTTGCAGACAGCGGAATACGCTGCTATCCAGCAACTCACCCTCGAAACCGCTGCACGCGGACACGCAGTGATGTGCAGCGGAGCCAACCTCGTCGTGCGCCGTGAGCGTTGGTTGGAGTCGTATGCCGACCTTCATCCCGAGATACCGAGCGGCGACGATATGTTTCTCCTTGAGTCTTTCAAACGCCGCGGGCTGAAGATCAAAACGCTTTCTCTAAACCCAAAACACCCAACCCTCAACTCACTCACCGCCACTGTCCGCCCGCAGCCCTCGTGGCGAACATTCTTCCGCCAGCGTATGCGCTGGGCGGGCAAAGCCCCCGCTTATACCGACCGGGATATTATCCTTTGCGGTATGTGGGTGGCAGCAACGAATATCCTGCAATTCCTCTGCCCGCCTGTGGTCCTGCTCAAATTTCCGTTTGACTACGCCCTTATCCGCCGCCGTAATCCGTCGGTATCCTTTGGCATTGCATTTCTGCTTGCCCTGATCTACCCCTGCTATATGCTCATCTGCCTTGTCGGCGGTATCGTGCGCACTCACGCCACAAAAAAACACCCCAAAACATGGTAACAAAAAATCAACCGAAGACCCAGAGAAAAATTGAATTTCATGGCACCTATTGATCGCTTTTTCAAATATTTTCACTAACTTTGCACAAAATTGCATTTGTTATTGGACAGTACAGTACAAAATTGCGATAATTCCAGTTATATATTTGCATATATGTCCAAAAAGCAGT
>SAMEA104315435__coassemble_615_pt1 | contig 27657 bp, 22 predicted proteins | sample SAMEA104315435__metabat2_high_PE_041 | metagenome-assembled genome bin SAMEA104315435 (sample SAMEA104315435) | gut metagenome | biome: Monkey gut; feature: monkey-associated habitat; material: faeces | place: China | collected 2013
TTATAAAACATATTCCTTTGAACCACTACTTTTGCACTTCCAAGTTGAACTTGCCTAACTCTGTTCCATTTCGTTAAAGGTCGGAGTATGGTTGGGGGCTTTTCTTTCTCTCATATTCTCCATTCAGCCGCCCTACTTGCCCGCTTTGTCGGACCGATATGCCCGCTTTGTCGGTGGGGCGGAGAGTGTTTTATCCTCAAACAATTGCCTGAGGCAAGAGGACGACAATGGTATGGGGAGACTATTATAAGAGTATTATCGGGTAGGCTGAATGTAGCGTTTATCTATCGTGTATCTATCGTATATCTCTCGTATATCTATCGTAAAAATACCGTAGTTGTCGGCGTGAGGTAGGCAGAAGGATAGCGGAAGGATAGCGGGAAAGCGGAAAGATGCAGGATTGGGGAAGGCGGGCAACGGTATTTCCCTACCGCAACGATATTGCCCTACTTCCACTCCTTTTAAGATACTGTAAAGAAAAACGGTATTGCCCTACCAAGAAACAATAGCAACATTCTTTATAGCGGCATTTTTTGCTTTGAGGGGGGCTTTTTTCTGTCTCTACTTGCGTATTTCAAAGTTTTGCAGTATCTTTGCTGTCAAAATGTCAGTACAACATGACCACTACAGAACTGCAAAGCATAAAACAACGTTTTGAGATAATCGGCAACAGCCCGCTTCTCAACCGCGGTATTGAAGTCGCCGTACAGGTGGCACGTACCGACTTGTCTGTCTTGGTTACAGGCGAATCGGGGGTAGGTAAGGAACATTTCCCGAAGATTATCCACGCCTACTCCGCCCGCAAACATGGTCCGTATTTCGCCGTGAACTGCGGCGCCATCCCCGAAGGAACCATTGACTCGGAACTCTTCGGACATGAGAAAGGTGCTTTCACCGACGCCAAAGCCGAGCGAAAAGGCTATTTTGAGATTGCCGACGGCGGGACTCTCTTCCTCGACGAGGTGGGCGAACTGCCCTTGCAGACCCAGGTGAGATTGCTCCGCGTGTTGGAGACGGGAGAGTTTATCCGTATGGGTTCCAGTCAGGTACAGAAGACCAATGTCCGCGTGGTGGCAGCCACCAACCTGAATATGCAAAAAGCCATCGAAGACGGGCGTTTCCGCGAAGACCTCTACTACCGGCTCAACACGGTGGAGATACGTGTGCCCGCCCTGCGCGACCGCAAAGAGGATATTCCCCTACTCTTCCGCAAGTTCTCGGTGGACTTCTGCAACCGCTACCAAATGCCCCCTCTGATGCTCAACGATGAGGCAACGCGACTACTGCAGTCCTACTACTGGAACGGCAATATCCGGCAACTAAAGAACATCGCCGAACAGGTATCCGTCATAGAGATGGACCACCATATCACCGCCGAGACGCTGCGCCGCTATCTGCCGGATAACGAGCGACAAAACGGGCTTGTAGTATCCTCGCACAACAATAATGCCGGCGGGAAAGACTATGCGCACGAGATAGGTATTCTCTACAACATGATCATAAAGATACAACAGGAGATGCGCGATATGAAGGCACAAATAGATGCGGAACCGCACGCCACAGAGCCACCGCTATATTCCGCCCCCGCCGTATCGCACCCGCTGGTACAAGACACAGGCGGGCATGATACCGATGAGGTACAAGAAGCAGAGGTGGTAAATCCGGAAACAATGCACCATATACAAAGTTTAGAGGATACCCAACGCGAGATGATTGTACAGACTTTGGAACGGTGCAACGGCAACCGGAAAACCGCAGCCGAACAACTCGGCATCTCGGAACGCACATTGTATCGGAGAATCAAAGAATACGGATTGTAAGGGCTCCGATAATCGGGTTGCAGGACTCCATTAAAACTCTCCGTTAATTGCCGTTAATCAACCGTTAATTACTTATGGAACATATCATTAACCATATAATTGGACCGTTAATTTTTCATTATTGAGATTTCTTCATTATCAAGATTAACGGATAATTCGAGGATAATTATATGTTATAAGAACGTTAATTCAATGCACAGAATATATCAGATACTATTGGTCGGAGTAGCGGCTTTGTTGTTGTCCGGGTGTGCCATATCGTACAAGTTCAACGGAGCGAACATTGACTATTCGACGACGCACTCGATCTCGATTGCGGATTTTCCGAACAATGCGGCGATGGTGAACCCCGCACTAAGCAACGACTTAAGCGAGGGCATACGCGACCTTTTTCAGCGGCAGACCCGTTTGCAAGTGCTGCGCAAAGGCGGCGACCTGGAGTTGGAAGGCGAGATTGTCGGCTACGACCTGACAGCAATGGCCATCTCGGCAGACAGTTATTCGGCGGAAACCAAGTTGACAATACGTATCCAGGTGCGTTTTACCAACAACCTCCACCCCGAGGAGAATTTTGAGAAGACGTATAGTGCGTATCAGACATTTGACTCGTCGCGCATGCTCAGCGACGTGCAGGACGAACTATGTGCTACGATGATTACCGAACTATCGGAGAGTATCTACAACGACACCGTGGCTAAATGGTAAACTTGAAAAAAAGACTACTCCTATATTTGCTTCTATGGGCGGTTTGCGGGCAAACATTTGCCCGCAATATACGTATATACGGCTATGTAACCGATAGCGAGAACCGGGGTGTGGAACTGGCAAACGTAGCCATAGCGGGAACTGCGACCGGTACAACAACCAACAAGAACGGCTACTACGAACTGCTGTTCGCCCACTGCGACACGGTGGAATTGGTATTCTCTATGATAGGCTATACCACTATCCGCCAGCGTGTGATAGAGCCGCAAGATGTGCTGAATATCAATGTGGAAATGCCCACCGACGAGCAATGGATAGAGGAGGTGGAGGTGCGCGGACTGAAACGACAGACCGGCACGATGGAGGGTATAGAGGCGTCCAACACGCGGGTGATGCCCGATGCGACGGGCGGTTCTATCGAGAGTCTGCTCATCACTTTTGCCGGTGTGAATCAGAATAACGAACTATCTTCACAATACAACGTGCGGGGTGGCAGTTTCGACGAGAACGAAGTGTATGTGAACGGGATAGAGGTACACCGGCCGTTGCTTATCCGTAGCGGGCAACAGGAGGGATTGAGTTTTGTGAATCCAAACATGGTGGAGAATGTACAATTCTCGGCAGGCGGTTTCGACGCCCAATATGGCGACAAGATGGCATCGGTATTGGATATCGAATACAAGCGTCCCGACCGCTTCGAGGCAAGTATAGGGGCAAGTCTGCTGGGTGCCAATGTATATGTGGGGCATGGCGACAGCACGTATTCGCAGATGCACGGCATACGCTACAAGACAAGCCAATATATGCTCGGTTCACTTGCAACCGCGGGTAATTATCAGCCTAACTTTATTGATTATCAGACCTATATCACATGGTCGCCGGGCAAGAAACGCCATCCGAAAAGCGATTGGCGTATATCGCTGTTGGGCAACTTCAGCCAGAACACCTACCGTTTTACCCCCGACTCGATGAGCGAGAGTTTTGGCGGGCAGGACGCCAAGCACCTGGATATCTACTACGAAGGGCAGGAAAAAGACCGTTTCACCACCGGTTTCGCGGCTTTAGGCGCACGCGGGCATGTATCAAAAGAGGTGGAGTTGGGTTTTGACTTGAGCGGTTTCTACACATACGAGCAGGAGACCTACGACATCACGGGCGAGTATTTCCTGACCGACAAACCGATGGACGGCAGCAGTGGCGATATGCCCTCTTTGGGCGGCTTTACCAGCGGGGAAGCCAATACCGGAGCGGGCGTATTAGGTACAGGCGTGTATCATCAGCATGCGCGAAACCGCCTGCAGGCGGGGGTGGCGACGCTCTCTCACAACGGGCAATGGAGACGCGACAACAACACGCTGAGTTGGGGTGTGAGCGGGCAAGCAGAACTGATAAAAGACCATATCAGCGAATGGGAATGGCGCGACTCGACGGGGTACAGCCTGCCGAATATCGATGACGAAATGCTTCTCTACTACGCTATGAACGGCGACAGCCGGATGCAATCGGCGCGTGTACAGGGATACATACAAAACACCCACAAGTGGAACACCGAGAAAGGACAGGTGATACTGACCGTCGGCGGGCGTTTGCAGTGGTGGAGTTGGACCAACGAAGTGTTGCCCAGTCCACGTGCAAGCATTGTCTATAACCCGGGTTGGAAACGCGATTTCAGTTTCCGTTTTGCCACCGGACTATACTACCAAGCCCCTTTCTATAAGGAGTTGCGCGACACACTGACAGGCGATGACGGCGTTACGCGTATCAAACTCAACCAAGACCTGCGGGCACAACGCTCGGTGCATGTGGTACTCGGTGGCGACTACTATTTCCGCGCATGGGGACGACCATTCAAACTGAGTGCCGAAGTGTACTACAAATATATCGACCGTATGGAGACCTACACCGTGGATAATGTGCGTGTGCGCTATTCGGGACGGAACGACGCAGTGGGCTACGCTACCGGATTAGACCTGAAACTCTATGGGGAGTTGGTTCCCGGAGCAGACAGTTGGATAAGTTTCTCCACGATGTCGGCACGCCAGCAACTGATTGACCGCCCCGATTTGGGTTGGATTCCCTCGCCACAGGAACAACGCTACTCGTTTTCCATGCTTTTCCAAGACTATATTCCGCAATTTCCGCAACTGAAATTCCATATCAAGATGATTTGGAGCGACGGTATGCCCTTTGCTTCGCCGCGCAATGTGGCGAGTCAGAAGCAATTGCGAATGTCGGACTACAGGCGTATCGACATAGGTGCCACCTATGCTTTCAATGCCAAGACGGCGAAGTTTATGCGTGCGCCGAGTGCGAAACATGTTGCCGAATGGGCGATACAGTTTGAGGTATTCAACCTGGTGGATTGGCGCAATGTGAACTCCTATTTCTGGGTGAGCGACGCCTACGGCAACCAATGGGCAAGCCCCAACTACCTGACCGGACGACGGTATAACCTGAAGATAACCGTGGACTTGAAGTGAGAACGCTGCGCTGTTGGATGTTGGATAATATTCATAATTCATAATTAGAAAAATGGCAAAAGAGAAGGAACAGATTACTCCGATGATGAAACAGTTTCGCGACATCAAGGCACAATACCCTGACGCGATGTTGCTGTTTCGTTGTGGCGACTTCTACGAGACCTATTGCGAAGATGCCGTGCGGGCGAGCAAGATACTCAACATCACACTCACCCACCGCAGCAACGGTGCCGGCGGTGTCAATCAGACACAAGAGATGGCGGGCTTTCCTTTTCATGCCCTCGACACCTATTTGCCCAAACTTGTGCGTGCGGGTCTGCGTGTGGCGATATGCGACCAATTGGAGGACCCCAAACTGACCAAGAAACTTGTCAAACGCGGTGTTACCGAGTTGGTTACGCCCGGTGTCAGTTATTCCGATACCACCCTCACGCAGAAAGAAAACACGTGGGTGGGGTGTGTCTCCTTTGCCAAAGACTCTATCGGCATTGCTTTTTTAGACATCTCCACAGGTGAGTTTCTCGCCGCCGAGGGCAACGCCGACTATATCGACAAACTGCTGACCGACTTTGCGCCCAAGGAAGTGCTTTTCCTGCGCGGGAAGAGACCGGACTTTGAGTCCCGCTTCGGCAGCAAGTATTTCACATTTGAATTAGAGGACTGGATGCTCACGGCTGAGTCGGCACATGAGCGACTGGAGAAACAATGGCAGGTGCAGAACCTGAAAGGTTTCGGATTAGACAAGATGCCCAACGGAGTGATTGCTGCGGGGGGTATTCTCCACTATCTGGATATGACGCAGCACCTGCAAACGGGTCATATTCAACACCTTAGCCGCATCGAAGAAGACAAATACGTGTGGCTCGACCGCTTCACTATCCACAACTTGGAACTCCTCGGCGGGCAGACGGCAGAGAGCAAGACGCTCTACGATGTGCTCGACCATACTATCTCGCCGATGGGTGGGCGACTGCTACATCGTTGGATGGCACTCCCGCTGAAGGATGTGCGCCCGATACGCAACCGCCAATCGGTGGTAGAGTATTTCTTCCGCCACCCCGAAACACGCGATTTGCTACAGGAGCAGATTGGGCAGATTCAGGATATGGAACGTATCGTGAGCAAGGTCTCCACAGGGCGTATCGGTCCGCGCGAGATGGTGCAACTCGCCACTGCCTTGCGGGCATTGGTGTCGATTCGCGAGGTCTGTCTCGGGGCGGAAGACAACTCGTATCTACATTTGCTGGGCGAGCAGATAGACCTCTGCAGCGAAATGCGCGAGCGTATCGAGAAGCAGATTCTTCCTAATCCGCCGGCAGTACAGGGGCGTCCGAACATCATCGCCAACGGCGTGGACAGCGAATTGGACTCGCTGCGCGATATACACAACAATGGCAAAGAATATCTACTCCGTATCCAGCAACGCGAGGCGGAACAGACGGGTATTCAGAGCCTGAAGATAGGCTACAACAATGTCTTCGGCTACTACCTTGAGGTGCGCAACACTTACAAGGAGCAAGTGCCGGAGAACTGGATTCGCAAACAGACTCTCGTCAATGCCGAGCGATATATCACCCCCGAACTCAAAGAATATGAGGAGACTATCCTGTCGGCGGAGGAGAAGATACAAATCATCGAGAACCGACTCTATACGGAGTTGATGCTTGCGCTGAACCAATTTGTGCCGGAGATGCAAATTGATGCCAATGTGGTGGCGCAACTCGACTGCCTGCTCAGTTTTGCCACCGCGGCTGCCGAAAACAAATATATCTGCCCCGATGTGAACGACAGTTTGGTGATTGATATTCGACAAGGTCGCCATCCTGTGATTGAGCAACAACTGCCTGTGGGCGAGGAGTATGTGGCAAACGATGTGCTTTTGGACAACAACGGACAGCAGATTATCATCATCACGGGTCCGAATATGGCAGGTAAGTCGGCACTCTTGCGTCAGACTGCGCTGATTGTTCTGATGGCACAGATGGGTAGTTTCGTGCCGGCGGAGAGCGCGTCAATCGGTGTGGTGGACAAGATTTTCACCCGCGTGGGTGCCAGCGACAATATCTCGTTGGGCGAGAGTACGTTTATGGTGGAGATGAACGAAGCAGCAAGTATCCTCAACAACCTCAGCGAACGCAGTTTGGTTCTGTTCGACGAACTCGGACGAGGCACCAGCACCTACGACGGTATCAGTATTGCGTGGGCGATTGTGGAGTATATCCATGAGCAGCGTGGGCATGCCAAGACCCTTTTTGCCACCCACTACCACGAACTGAACGAGATGGAACAGTCGTTCTCGCGCATACGCAACTATAATGTCTCCGTGCGCGAGGTGAACGGCAAGGTTATCTTCCTGCGCAAGTTGGTACGCGGCGGGTCGGAGCATAGTTTTGGTATTCACGTGGCTAAGTTGGCGGGTATGCCGGAGAGTATCGTTGTCCGTGCCGATGAGATTCTGCATGAGTTGGAAGGCAATGGCAATGCTGTGGCAGGCGGTGCTTCGCCACTCTCCGAAGGCGACAAACTGCGTCAGAACGTGAAGAAAGTAGGTGGAGGCAAGGCGACACTCAACGCTCCGGAGGGTATGCAACTGAGTTTCTTCCAACTCGATGACCCTGTCTTGGAGCAGATACGCGATGAACTCACACGCCTGGATATCAACAGCCTTATCCCGCTCGAAGCACTCAACAAACTGAACGACATCAAGACCATTGTGGGAGGAAAATAAAGGAAGCATTACGTCGGCTCTTTTTGCCGTCTTTTGGGCGTAATTGATTGCTATTTGATGGTACGCGAATCGGGCGAATTAACCCGCGACAGGCTCACGACAGAAAGACAAGATTACTATTGTTCTGTATAGTTTTTGTAGGAAAGAAAAGCAGTGAGAAATAGGAAACAATATGTGCGTAAAGCGATAGCGTGTATGCTGTCGGTGCTATTCTGTGTGTACTACACGGATATTACCATGTTTACCCACGCGCATATTGTGAATGACACCTATATTGTCCATTCGCACTTCCATACTCCCACACACCACAGTACGCCCGACGGTACCCACTCCACGCAACAGATTCATTTCCTCAAATTCCACCAAAGCGAGTTTTTGCTGTTCTTGGGCGGGTTGTTGGCAGTTGCTGCTTTGATTCGTCCGTTGTTGTACAATGTGCTGTCGGCTTGTATCACGCCTCGCACTCTGTGTCCGATTCGGACGTTTTCTCTCCGCGCACCGCCGGTTTATTAGTGTATATCTATAAGCAACCGTTGCCGTCGGCAACCGTATAACTCACAGATTTACAAACTAATAAATCATTTTTATGCACCATATTTGTCCAAGCATACTCGGATTATGCTTGTTTTTGACGGCTTGTCATAGCGCGTCCACTTCCCCTGAATCCGTATCAGTCGCTCATTGTGGCGACACTATCATTGTTCCTTCTGCTTCGCCTGTGCGCGCAAGCATTTCTATAGAAAAACTATCGCTGAGCGATTTCTCGTCCTCTTTTTCGACAGTAGGCACCGTCCGCGCAGAGGCAGGCAGATTAGCCGAAGTGGCTGTTCCGATGGATGGTCGCACAGGTACATGTTATGTTCGTCCGGGTACGAAAGTGCGTGCCGGACAACCTCTGTTTGCTTTCTACTCGGCTGAGTTTGCAGACATTGTCAGAGCATGGTTTGAGTCTCGCTCGAACAACGACCTTGCCACACGCAACCTTGCCCGGAAAGAATCTCTCCGCCACGACGGTATCATTTCTGCGCGAGAGTTGGAGGAAGCCCGCAACGAGGCGGAACTGGCACGTCGCGAACTGAACCAAGCACAACAATCGCTCTCGGTTCTCGGCGTAGATACCACCCAACTAAAGAACGATGGCGAACTGAGTATCATTGCGCCTATCACGGGCGAGGTGATGCGTTGTGAGGTTACCAACGGGCAGTTTGTCCGCTCCGACGAGGCTTCGCTCATCACTATTGCCGACCTGAGCCGAGTGTGGGTAACCGCGCAGATCAAAGAGCAATATATCCGTTCTATCCATGCCGACGACCATGTAACGGTTTATGCCGATGCCTATCCCGATTGTGCTTTCGAGGGGCAAATTTTCTATGTGGGCGGATTGGTGGACGAGACCACCCGCGCGATAGATGTTACTATCCAAGTGGCTAATCCCGACCACGCACTCAAGCCCGGTATGTATGTCCGCACAGAGTTTTCAGCACAGGCTATACCCGCCATTGTCATTCCTTCCACGGCGGTTATGCAGGGTGCGGAACCGTATGTATATGTCGCCCTAAACGACTCGACGTTTGTGCCGCAAACGGTTGCTATTCAGTCGGTTAATGCGAAGCAGGTGCGAGTGGTCAGCGGTCTGACACCCGCCGAGAGTATTATCACACAAGGTGGAATCTATTTAGCGCAGTAAGGGTATGACGAAACGTTTTCTTGATTGGGTGGTAGGCCATCGTTGGCTTGTCATCTCGTTATTTTGCATTATCACTTTTCTGGGACTATATTCGTGGCGTCAGTTGCCTATCGACGCCTATCCCGACATTGCCGATGTAACCGTTCAGGTGGTAACCCAAGTGCCCGGACTGGCCGCAGAGGAGATAGAGCAACAGATAACCATTCCTTTGGAGCGGGCACTCAACGGAACGCCCAACCTGAGTATTATGCGCTCAAAGAACACCTTTGGCCTGTCGATTATCATACTCGTCTTCGAGGACGGAACCGACGACTATTGGGCGCGCCAACGGGTTACGGAGCGTATTGCGGCAGTGGATTTGCCATATAATGCCGAGCCCGAACTCAACCCGCTCACCTCTCCGACGGGAGAGATATACCGATATATCTTAGTGTCCGACGGCAACACGGATTTGCGGACACTGACCGACCTCAACAAATGGGTCATCATCCCGCGCCTGAGGCAGATACAGGGTGTAGCCGATGTGAGCAACTACGGAGGTATCACCACACAATATCAGGTGGAATTGGACCCTGAGCGTATGCAACGCTATGGCGTGTCGCTCACCGAGATAGAAGAAGCCATCCAAGCGAACAACTCCAACGGCGGCGGTTCGATGTTAGACCGTGGCGAACTGAGTTATGTGGTGCGCTCGGTGGGGCTTATCCACGACCTGAACGAGATGCGCGATATAGTGGTCAGAACCGACAACGGGCACCCTATCTACCTGCGCGATTTGGGCGAGGTCAAATATGGCAACTTAGAGCGCAAAGGGGCGTTGGGCTATGACGACGACACGATTCATCAGACCGACGGCGTACAGGGTATCGTGCAGATGTTGCGCTACCAGAATCCGTCTGCCGTCTTGGAACAGGTGCATGCTGCCGTGGACGAACTCAATACGCAGGGGGCGTTGCCACACGGGGTGCAGATTAAGCCCGTGATGGACAGAACCCACTTGGTGAATACCACTTTGCAGACCGTCTCGCACACGTTGCTGTTCGGTATGCTGCTTGTCATCGCGGTGCTAATCTGTTTCTTGGGCAGCCCCCGCGCTGCACTTCTCGTGGCGATTGCCATCCCTATATCGTTGCTTGTGGCGTTTATCCTGATGCATTTCACCGATGTACCCGCCAACCTGCTTTCGCTCGGAGCCATCGACTTCGGTATCCTCGTGGACGGGTCTATCGTAATGATGGAAACGATTATCCGCCTGCGTGAGGACCGACCGACGGAGATGCTCAAACGCGAGACGGCAGTGGAACGTATGGCGGCGGTGGCTAAACCTATCTTCTTCGCCACCCTCATCATCATCATCGCCTATATGCCCCTGTTTGCTTTCCAACGCATTGAGCGCAAACTATTTACGCCTATGGCGTTCACGGTGGGGTATGCCCTTATCGGCGCGATGCTCACTTCGTTGGTGCTGATTCCTGCCATTGCCTATGCGCTCTATCGCAAGCCCCGAAAGATTTACCACAACAAGGTGTTGGAGCGTCTCACGGCGGCATACCATCGTCATACCGATTGGCTTCTCACCCACCCGCGCAAACTCTTTGCCCCCATCGTAGCCATCCTGCTTATCGTGGTGGGATTGGGTTTTGGTGTCGGCAAGGATTTCCTGCCCGAGTTGGACGAGGGGGGGATATGGATACAGGTGCAGACGCCTTATGGTATCTCGTTGCAACGCTCGCAACAATTTGCCGATACCCTGCGCGTACGTCTCAAACAGTTCGACGAGGTAACCTATGTGATGACCGAAGTGGGACGTGATGACGAGGGGGCGGAAGCGTTCACATCGTCGCATATCGAGGTCTGTGTGGGTCTGCGACCTTATAATCAATGGAAATGGGGACGAAAAAAATCGGACCTTGTGGCGGATATGGAGGCAATGATTGCCACTATGCCGGGCTATCAGGTGGGCTTCTCACAACCTATCATCGACATGGTGATGGACCAGATAGCAGGCTCACACTCCGACTTGGCGGTGAAAATCTACGGTGAAGACCAAGACGAAGCACGCCGTATCGCCGAGGAGGTGGTGGAGCGTATCAAAACCATTCCCGGTGCGTCCGATGTGGTCATCGACCAGGAACCGCCACTCCCCCAACTACAGATTGCTATCGACCGCGAGAGGGTGGCGCGCTACGGGCTTAATGTGGCAGATGTGAGCCAACTCATCGAAGTAGCTATCGGAGGTAGGGCTGTGAGCGAGGTATATGTCGATGGGCGAACCTACGATGTTACTTGTCGCTACCGTCCTGAAGTGCGCGAAACACCAGAACAGATTGGTTCTCTGCTACTTACGTCTGCTACGGGCGCACAGATACCCCTTTCGCAAGTAGCCTCTGTACGCACCACGCTCGGGGCTTCCACGCTCACACGCGAGATGAACCACCGCCATCTCACGGTACGTATCAACCTCCGTGGACGAGACCTGACTTCTTTCCTCAACGAAGCCAAACCTATCGTCGCTGCTATCCCTATGGACCATCAGAAATACTCCATCCGTTGGGACGGGCAGTTTGAGAACCAACGCCGTGCATATACGCGTCTCGCTGTGGTGATTCCGTTTGTTTTGGCGATAATGTTCTTGCTGATGTTTGCCGTCTTCGGTCGATTCCGTCAGGCGGGATTGTTGATCGGTCTGCTACCGCTCTCGCTGTTGGGAGGTCTGGCAGCGTTGGTCATACGGGGTATGTCGTTCAATGTCTCGTCGGCAGTGGGTTTCATTGCTCTTTTCGGACTCACTATTCAGAATGGCGTCATCATGCTGTCGCATATCAACGACTTGCGCAAACGGGGGCTTACTCTGGGCAGGGCTGTGCGAACAGGGGCTGCTGACCGATTACGCCCTGTGCTGATGACTGCTTCGGTGGCAATCATCGGACTTTTCCCCGCCTCGTTGGCAACAGGAATAGGTTCCGACGTGCAGCGTCCGTTGGCTACCGTGATTGTTTATGGATTGCTCTGTTCCACTATTATCACCCTCTATGTTCTGCCTGCTTTCTATTATCTCATCGAGCGTCATGCGCTCATCAAAAACAAACACGAATATGAAACGATTGACGATTAACTTGATGATAATCACCGCCTTATGCTGTAGTGCAAAGGCATCGGTCTTGCCCGATTACGAGACGTTCCTCCAAAAAGTAGCCTCGCAGAACACAGCCTATCTCGCCGAGAAATATGCTATCGATATAGCCTTGGCGGGAGAGCAGGCTGCGCGGGTGTTTCGCGACCCTGAACTGAGTTTTTCATACGGAAACAACCAAGATTGGAACTTGCAGATGGGGCAGACGTTCGATGTAGGATTGGCTTATACCATCCCTCTCGGTGGCGAGAGGGCAGCAAATATCGGCGCGGCAAAAGCAGAGGTGGAAGTTACGCGCGCTGCAGTGGCAGACTATCTCAGAAACCTCCGGCAACAGGCTGCAGAGATGTATGCAATGGCGTGGTTGGCTATACAATCCGAACAAGCATACCATACTACCTATCTGATTATGAGCGAGATAGCACGTGGAGACAGTTTGCGTCTGTCGGTGGGCGATACCGACAAGGCTACCGCTATGCAATCTCAAGTGGAGGCGAATCTCTGTTTCCACCAATGGCAGAACGCCTTGGTGGAAAAGCAGAACGCCCTGGCAGACCTGTCCCTAATCAGCGGCGAGACGCTCACAGGTATCGCCGACAGTATCTTGCCTATCGTACCTCTCCCCACTGCCTCGCTCGAGGAACTCCAACAACGCGCGCTCGCCAACCGTGCTGACCTGATACGCGCACTCGCAGAGAAGACACTCACACAGCAGCAACTGCGCGTCATCAAGGCGGGGCAACACCTCGAACTCACCCTCGAAGCAGGCTACACCCATGCCATGCGTGTGCGAAACGAGGAAGCACCTGCACCTCCTTTTGACGGTTTCTCCGTCGGGTTCAGTCTCCCCCTCAAGTTCTCCTCCGCCAACAAAGGGACCGTGCGGCAGGCAAAAGAACAGGTGAAGCAAGCCGAAATGAACGTTCAAGCCTTGCAGCAGCAGATTCTCACCGAGGTCCAACAAGCCTACTACGCCTATGCTGTCAAGTCCCGACTGATGCCAACGTTCACCCGCACGCTCGCAGACGCTGCACAAGTGTTGCACCAACGCACACAGGGCTACCATAAAGGCGACACCTCCCTCCTCGAACTCATTGCCGCGCGAACTGCCTACAACGAACTATACCAAACCTATCTCACCGATGTCGCCGACGCTTTCATCGCACAAGCAACGCTCGCCACGGCTATCGGCGAATGACATTGGCACAAGTCGCTTTTTTTTACGTAATTTTGCAAACCAAATATGTTATACTATGCAAAACTTTGATTACCAAACACCCACGCGTCTCATTTTCGGGCGCGGAGTGGTCGATGAGAAATTGCCACGCGTTATGGCACAGTTCGGAAAACGAATCCTGCTCACCTACGGCGGCGGAAGTATCAAACGTTCAGGACTTTACGACAAGGTATATACCCTCTTGCCCGATGCCGAGATAACCGAGTTACCGGGAATTGAGCCAAACCCCAAGTACGCCACGAGCGTGGTGGAGGGAGTGCGACTATGCAAGGAGAAACATATCAATGTCATACTCAGCGTCGGCGGAGGTTCCGTCTTGGATTGTTCCAAAGCCATCGCTGCCGGCGCAAAGTACGACGGTGAAACGTGGGACCTTATCACCCGCAAAGTGAAGACATTGGCTGCACTCCCCATCGTAGATATCATCACACTCGCTGCTACAGGTAGCGAATACGACTGCGGAGGGTATGCAACTGAGTTTCTTCCAACTCGATGACCCCGTCTTGGAGCAGATACGCGATGAACTCACGCGCCTTGATATCAACAGCCTTACCCCGCTCGAAGCACTCAACAAACTGAACGACATCAAAAAAATAGTAGGCGGAAAATAAACAATCCGCTATATAGAAAAAGGTGGCTGTCCGATATTCGTTAGACAGCCACCTTTATGTTATTATCAAACGATATTAGAAGTTGTATGCCAAGCCAATGCCGTTGTTGCTTGTTTGAATACTCCAATAAGGGCGCACCTGCGCTGTTGTGCAAGCCACATTGTACACATCCACACTATTGTGCATCTTGGCATATCCGACAGATATAGTCGGAATAGAGGCTACTATACTGAATGCGCCAACATAATAGAGCGCAGCCAAAGCCAAAGTACTATTTACAGCAGTCATTCCATCGTCAGTAGTACCGTTTATTATACTACCAGTTGTGGCAATAACACCTATTACACCGCCCAACTCCAATCCTGCACCAATACCAAGCAAGCACCATCCGGCAGTCGCTGTCTTGTAACCGCTATTGGCTTTCTGCCATGCTGCGGGACAATTGGCCTTAAGAAAACGAATATACGCTTTCTTGTCCATCACCTGCCCATTTAAGAAATAGGTATTCCCGCTTCGGGTCATCGCCTTTTGGTAATCAGAGAGGGTGGCCGGATCATTCTTATCGACCGTTACCTGATAGATAACATTTTCTTTCTCTTGCGGCACCTGCGCAAACCCTACTGCACATACAGCCAACAACAATGCAAGCAATACCTTTCTCATAACATATCGTTTTTAATGGTTTAATTATATGTTCCTAATAATTATCGCAGTTTAGCACCGAACTTCTCCTCAAACGTCTTTTGCAATCGTTGCATGATAGTTTCTATCTGCTTGTCTTTGAGTGTATTATCCGGATCTTGCAGAATAAACGAAAGTGCATACGATTTCTTGCCGTCCTCAATGTTCTTACCCTCGTACACATCAAATAGATACACATTCTTCAGCAGTTTCTTCTCCGTCTCAAACGCCGCCCGTGCGAGGTCTGCAAACTCCACCTGCTTGTCCACAAGCAGGGCAAAGTCGCGTTTCACCTCGGGGAACTTCGGCAGGTCGTTGATAACGGGTTTGTACTGCTTGTTCTGACGCAGGAGTTGCTTCCAGTCGAGGTCTGCAAAGAATACCGCCTCATCGATATCGAACTGTTTGGCAAGTTTTTTGTCCACGATTGCCAATCGTCCCAACTCCTTGCCGTTTTGCGCCTTGAGTATCAAACCATCGGAGAACAACTCGTTGCCAAACGCCTCCATTGTGCAATGTGCGACATCCACCCCCATACGGGTCAGTACGCCGTTGACATACGCGTGGAGCATATAGAACGTGGTCTTTTCGCCTTTGTTGATCCACGACTGCTGCGTCTTGTTGCCCGTCAGCCACAATGCCAGATGCGGTTCCTCGCTGTACTCCACAAGCGCATTCTCAGGGTTATGCTCGCGTGCGGCGGGATTAGCGTGGTAGTGGTAGCAATTGCCGAACTCATAGAATTTCAAATCGGCATTCTTGCGGTTGACATTTCGCTGAATACTCTCCAAACCACCAAACAGCAGTGTTTGGCGCATGACACCGAGGTCCTGACTCAACGGGTTCTTTATTTTCACGCACTCATTCAGCGGATAAGTTTGCAATAGTTCGTAGTACGACACCTTAGTCAGCGAGTTATTCAATATCTCGTAGAAGCCCTGTGCGGTCAGTTGCTCCGATATACGCGTCTGCCACTTCTGCGGGTTCGGCTTCAAACCAAAACTGAGGTTCGTATTCACTTTCTCCGGGAACTCCACATTATTGTATCCATAGATACGCAGAATATCCTCCACCACGTCGCATTCGCGCTGTACATCCACACGATAGCGAGGTACCGTGATATGCCAATCGTTGGGCTCTTTGCCAACGATATCCATCTCCAGACCGCGAAGAATGGTCTCTATCGTTTGTTCGCCTATAGCCTTGCCAATCAACGCGTTCACACGCGGGATATTGAGGGTTACGGGGAACGGCTCGAAGCAGGTCTGCCCATTGTCGCTCACCTCCATCGCCACCTCTCCGCCTGCAACTTCTTGTATAAGCAAGGCGCAGCGTTTTAGTACATATAGTGTATTGTTAGGGTCGCAACCACGCTCATAGCGGAATGATGCATCGGTCTGCAACTGGTGGCGACGCGAGGTCTTACGGATACAAACAGGATTAAAATACGCACTCTCGAGAAATACGTTTTTCGTCTCATCGCTGATACCCGAGTTCAGTCCGCCGAACACCCCCGCTATCGTCATCGGTTCCTCGGCATTGCAGATCATCAGGTCGGCTGTCGAGAGAGTGCGTTCTATGCCGTCCAACGTGGTAAATTTCTCGCCTTCGTGCGCCTTACGTACAATCACATGATGTCCTTTTATTTTGTCCGCATCAAATGAGTGAAGTGCCTGCCCCGTCTCGTGCAACACAAAATTCGTTACGTCCACCACGTTGTTTATCGGGCGCAAACCGATGGTAGTCAGGGCTTTTTTGAGCCAGTCGGGCGACTCCTGTATAGTTACGCCCTGTATGCTTACACCCGTATAGCGGGGGCAGTCCTCGGTGTCTTCAATCGTAATCTCGATCGGCAGGTTGTGGTTCTGTACGGCAAAAGCATCGACACTCGGTTTGGTCAGCGCCACGTTCTGCCCGTGTGCCAGATAGTAGGCGTGCAGGTCGCGTGCCACGCCATAATGGCTGATAGCATCGGAGCGGTTGGGGGTGATGTCCACCTCGATGAGTGTATCGTCTTCGACATGATAGTACTCCTTGGCAGGCATTCCGACAGGGGTATCCGAAGGGAGAACGATGATACCTGCGTGGTCGTTGCCTATGCCAATCTCGTCTTCCGCACAAAGCATACCAAGCGATTCCTCACCGCGTATCTTACCGCGCTTGATTGTAAAATGTTCATCGCCGTCATATAGCACCGTGCCGATGGTGGCAACCACCACTTTCTGCCCCACAGCCACATTCGGTGCCCCGCAAACGATATGCAGCACCTGTCGTCCCTGTTCGTCCGTAACGGCTCCCTGTGCTTCTGCCGCACCGATGTTCACCTCCGTGATATGCAGGTGGTCGGAATTAGGGTGCGCCACACATGTCAGCACCTCGCCAATTACCAATCCCTCCAGGCCGCCTTTGACAGTCTGTACTTTTTCTACCGTTCCAACTTCCAAACCGATGGAAGTCAGTATCTTCGCCACCGTCTCCGCATCATCTGTCAAAGCGATGTAGCGTTTGAGCCAATTATACGATATATTCATAGTGCAATCTTTATTAATAGTCCTTTTCAGCCCGCAAAGTTACGAAAATTCTGCGAACTATACAATATATATGCTATAAAACCATCATAACCTCATTTGTCGTTGCCGTAAATGAAGTATGTATTCAGAATGATTCGGCGTAGGTACACCCCTCGCGCCAACGGGAGCAACCGTATCGTGTGTTTCCGCGGATAATAGTGCCTTGTCGGCAAACGGGGCACAGCATACCCGCCTTGTTGGCTTTCACCTCGCGCACCACATCGGAGGTCATCGTCTTCAGTTCGTCCAAAAACTGCTGCGCCGTGTATTCGCCACGCTCTATCTCGCGCAGTTTCTTTTCCCACAATCCCGTCAGTTCCGCCGACTTGAGCAGAGGCGATATGATGGTGTGTATCAGGTCGATACCCACTTCGGTCGCCCTGATAGACTTGCCCTGTTTGACGATATATTTACGCTGGTAAAGTTTCTCAATGATAGCCGCGCGTGTGGAGGGGCGTCCGATACCATTCTCCTTCATTGCCTCGCGCAACTCCTCGTTGTCCACCGTCTTTCCCGCCGTTTCCATCGCCCGCAGGAGTGTAGCCTCGGTGTAATACTTGGGCGGTGTAGTCGTTTTTTCTTGCAGTTGGGGAATATGCTCCCCCGCTTCGCCTTTTACGAAAGCAGGCAGGGTCTTGTTTTCTGTCTCGTTGTCCGTGTTGCCCTCGCCCTCTTTGGCAGGATCGGCAGTATCGGTGTCCTTCTGATAAATCTCGCGCCACCCGGGTTTGAGTATCTGTCTGCCCGTCGCCTTGAAAACCACCGTCTTCAGTTCGTCTTTCTCGCCAATGCCGGTGCGTACCACCTCGCCCAGCACTGTCGTATTGCTCACCTCACAATCCGGATAGAACACACCTATAAAACGCAGTGCCACCAAGTCGAACACCTTGCGTTCGTCGGCAGTCAGCGCATCTGGGCGTTGCCCTGTCGGGATAATAGCATGGTGGTCGGTAACTTTCTTATTATCAAATACTTTCTTCGATTTCGGCAACGACCCTGCTCCCTTCTTTCCGTCGGCTTTCAGTCCGATAAGAGGGGCGGCTTGGGGGTAGAAATCTTTGATTCCGTTCAGTGTGGCAGGTATCTTGGGATAGATGTCGTCGCTCAGATAGGTGGTATCTACACGCGGGTAGGTGGTGATACGTTTTTCGTAAAGAGACTGAATGATTTTGAGTGTCTGGTCGGCGGAAAACGAATACTTCTTGTTGCACTCCACTTGCAGACCGGTCAGGTCGAATAGTTTCGGTGCAGACTCAACGCCTTTCTTTTTTTCTACCAACGTGATAGTCAGCGGGTTATCTTTGATAGAATCCACCAACGCCTGCCCTTGTTCCTGCGTATTGATGGCATACTCGTCTTCTTCGGCTAGCAGTTGCGCGGAGAAAAGTGTGTTGCGATAGACGGTTTTCAGTTCCCAATAGGTCTTCGGCACAAAGTTCTCTATCTCGGCTTGGCGTCGTACCACCAATGCCAGCGTAGGCGTCTGCACACGTCCGATAGACAGCACCTGTCTGTCCTTCCCCACGCCTCGCGCGTATCGTATAGTGTACGCGCGCGTAGCATTCATACCGAGGAGCCAGTCCCCGATAGCACGCATCAACCCTGCTTCGTACAGGTGTTGATATTCCGATTGGTCTTTTAGTTTTCGGAAACCTTCGGCGATGGCTTCTTCTGTTAACGAACTGACCCACAGACGTTTAACAGGAATCTTACACCCTGCCTTCTGATACACCCAGCGCTGAATCAGTTCCCCCTCCTGCCCGGCATCACCACAGTTGATAACCTCATCGGCTTGCGCAATAAGCGATTTGATGACATTAAATTGCTTATGCACCCCCTCGTCCCCGTTCACCTTGATGCTGAAACGCTGCGGAATCATCGGGAGCGAACTGAGATTCCAGTTCTTCCATTGGTCGGTATATTCCTGCGGGTCGAGCAATGCGCAGAGGTGTCCGAAAGTCCAGGTAACGCAATAGCCGTTTCCCTCAAAATAGCCGTCGCGGCGTTGGGTCGCCCCCAACACCTTCGCAATATACTGCCCCACAGAGGGTTTCTCCGCTACACAAACTATCATTTTTATAAGACCGCTACGCTGTTAGAAGTTAGAAAATAGACCGCGATCTGTTAGACCTTACTTCTTGGTACTGCCATAACCATAGCCGTAACCATAGCCGTACCCCGCTTTGGCGTTCTTTACGCCATTGAACACGCAGGCAATGTTCTTCAGCCGTTTCTGTTCGGCTATCTGGTTGATAAAATCGGTCATCTCGCGCGGAGTATAGTCGGCACGGCTCACAAACAGCGTCATATCCGCTATACGGTCAAGCAGGAAAGTATCGCTTACCATTGCCACCGGTGCCGTATCCACAATGATATAATCGTATCGCTTGCGCAACTCGGCAAAGAGCATATCCAGACGATCCGTCTGCAGCAACTCGGCGGGGTTGGGCGGAATCACACCGGCAGGGATAATATCCAGGTTCTTATGTACTCCGGAGGACTGTATGGTATCATCCACCGTAAACGAATCGTCAGACAGATAACTCGTCAGACAACCTTTGCTGCCCAGACCGAAATACTTTGCCAGCATCGGCTTGCGTATATCCAAACCTACCAGCACCACTTTCTTGTCAAGCAATGCCAGCGACAAGGCTGTATTGGTAGCGATATACGACTTTCCCTCGCCGTTGATACACGAGGTAACTAATATCACGGGGTGTTGCACGTCGGCGGGCAATATAAAACGCAGATTGGTACGCAGCAGACGGAACAACTCTGCAGAAACGGTCGATTCGCCCTCGTTGATGGCAATATGTTTCCCACGGGAATTCTCCACGATCTGCCCTGCAAAAGCAGTATGTACCAGGCCCTCATACTCTTTGGTATCGCGGATCTTGTCGTTGAACAAACTCCATATATATAATATACCCGCAGGAATACCCAAGCCGAGAATGATACATACTAAAAGCACCATCTTGCGTTTGGGCTGTGCGCTGTTGGTATCCACTTTCGGCGTATCCACTATCTTGGCGGGCGTTGCCGTTGCGGCAAGCATCAGGGCATTCTCCTCGCGTTTCTGGTACAGGAATAGATAAATCTCTTCTTTGAGTTCCTGCTGGCGCTTGATTTGCACATACTGCCGCTCTTGGTTCGGTACCGACTTTATACGGGCATTAAACCGACTGTCCCGTTGGCGCAACCCGTCGCGGGTAATCGTCAGGCTCTCGCGCACCGATGCGATACTGGCTACAATATTCTGCCGCATAGAGAGCAACTGGTCATTGAGTTGCTCCACAACAGGGTTGTTTTCGGTAGCCGTACGGAGCACACGCATACGCTGCAGCAGCAGTGTATTGTACTCACTGATAAAAGAGGTCAGCGAAGCATCGGTGATACCTATATTGGCGGGTATCAGGCTGAAACGTTTGGTATCGTCCTTTAGAAAATCCTCGATATAGTTCACTAAGTTGAGTTGCGTCTCCACATCCGCCAGTTCTTTCTGCTCATCGCTGTTGGCTTGCAGGAATATCTTTGCCTCTTCCGACAGGTCAGTCAGGTTGTTCTTCGTCTTGTATGCAGCCACAGCCTCCTCGGCATCGCTCAGTTCACGCGAGATGATCGCCAGCCGTTCTTCAATAAACGCCGCCGTATTGGTCGCGATAATGTTCTTGTCCACTACGGTATTGAGGTTGTACTGCTCTATCAACTTGTTAAGCAATGCCACATCGCGCCCCGGCATATCCGACGTGGTGGTCAGATTGATGATGTTCGATTCTTTCTTCTCCAACGCGATACTTACTGCAGTCCGGTATTGGTCCACCACGGACGGTTTGGGAGTACAAATGGTGCGGTATTCTGTCCGATCCTCTTGCATGGGGCGGTTTTGGGTAACGCGTATCGTGCCGACACAAGTCTCTATCGGCTCTTTCAGGTCTGCCACCCGAGTGGTTGACCAATGCCATTTCCCTTGTCTTACCTTGATCTTATACCCGTTGTCTATCACCTTGACCGTTACCTTATAACTGCCTCGCTTAGCGGCTTTCTTGGTAATTTCCACCGGCTCTACGGTAAAAGTATGATTCGGATACTCGCCTATCCAGCGCATTCCGTCTTTCACATAATAGGTATTCCACAGATCCAATGCGTCCAAAGCCTGGTGCATCAGGTCGCGCGACTGAAGCACCACCACTTCATCGCTTGCCGCACCATTATTGCCTAATCCCAGCATACTGAGGGATTCTAATTGCCCCGCCAGGCTCTCATCGCCTTTCTGCCGCAGCATAATCGCCCCGCGCGTAGTCAGTCTGGGGGTTGTACCTACTATATAAAGTACACCCAAGCCGCAGCAGAGTATCACTCCTACAACAAACCACCACCAATGCGCCAGTACATCGCGGCAAATCTTACGAATATCTATTTCGTTAGCACTATTATTGTTATTTATCTCAGCCATAGTTTTTCAATGCGTAATTCCTAACTCCTCATTTACAATTATTTTCCTGCGGCATTCACCACTGTAACAATCACCGTAGCGGCACTCGCAACGGTACTTACCATACTCAGCCACAAACCGATGTTCTGACTGCTGATAGCACGCACCTTGTTGGGCGATACATAGATCACATCATTCTGCTGCAAATAGTAGTAGGGAGACGTAAACAATTCGTCCGAGTTCAGGTTCAGACGATGAAACTCTAATTTGCCGTTGGTCTCGCGCGTGATAAGAATATTGTCCCGTTTGCCGTAGATCGACAGGTCGCCGGCGGCTCCCAAAGCGTCCAACAAGGTCATACGCCCGTTGGGCATTGTATATTGCCCGGGACGGTTCACCTCGCCCATCACCGTTACTTTTGCATTGATCAGTTGTACAATCACCATCGGATTCACGATCTGTGCGGAGAGTTTTTCCTCCAACAGGTTGACCACCTCGGTCGTTTTCAGTCCGAGCACGGAAATCTTGCCCAATACGGGAAATTCTATTTTACCGTCCGCACCTACGGTATAGTATTGCAGACTGGGCGTAGTGGTCAACTGGCTGCTGCCCGGATTGGCAAAAACCACCGTCGGCAGGTTGTAAGGCACCACCGCCTCCTGATCAAGTGCAGATACGGTAATAGAGAGCGCATCGCCCGCCTTGATAATCGGGTCAATCTGCGCCTCAAACACTTTGTTTACACTGTCTGCCGTCGCGGTATCCACCTCACGGAAATAGGTCATTTGCTTTTGCGTAACACAACTGCTAATTGCTGCAACTACCGATACAAGCAGCAATAATTGGGATGTTTTTCTCATTAAAATGCGTTAGAAGTTGATACTATCGTAATTAGTTAAAAGTGCGCAAAGTTACAACAATTTTCTGATATAAGCAAACCGCCCGCATAACTTGCCCTGAATATACAGAATATACACTCTGTCTGCCTATACTACCAATTACGTAGAAAAGACGTAGAAAGGACGTAGAAAGAATTGGAGTTTATAAGGTCTGTAAGCCGCTGTCTGTACTGAATATACATTATTTTTCTGCATACTCTGCATAAACTTGAACAAAGTGCCGGATAAAAAACGACATTGAAAATAAGACGACATTTGGCAGTTTCATTTTTTTGTCGTAACTTTGCAGCCGATTTTGCGCAGAGTCTCTGGCGATTGAAGTAGGAGACTGCCAAAAGGATGTGAATCCGCAGGTTGGCAGACACCGAATAGTAGTGCATACTCTGTGCCGTAACCATTTAATTATCAGACAGAAATGGATTTGATTAAGATTGCTGAACAAGCATTCGCCGGTGAGAAAAAAGAGTTCCCGGCATTCAAAGCTGGTGATCAAATCACCGTGGCTTATCGTATTAAAGAGGGTAACAAGGAGCGTATTCAGGAGTTCCGTGGCGATGTAATCGCAATTCACGGCAGCGAGGACAAAAAACGCTTCACTGTTCGCAAGATGTCGGGCAACATCGGTGTAGAGCGTATCTTCCCGATGGACAGTCCTTTCATTGAGCGTATCACCGTTAACAAATACGGTAAGGTTCGTCGCTCGAAAATCTACTACCTCCGTAACCTCACAGGTAAGAAGGCTCGTATTCAAGAACGTCGAGTTAAGTAAGAAAAAGAAAGAGCCGCAAGGCTCTTTTCTTTTTTTAAGACCTCCCCTAACCCCTCCTTCAGAGGAGGGGAACGCAAATCCATTCATAATTCTTCATTCATAATTCATAATTAAACAGAACTTTGTTCCAACTCGAGAGTGCATATAAGCCTACAGGCGATCAGCCGCAAGCGATAGAATCGCTTGTGAGCGGTGTGCGTGCGGGAGCCCCCGCACAGGTGCTGCTCGGCGTTACGGGCAGCGGCAAGACGTTTACCATAGCCAATGTCATCAGCCGACTCAACCGTCCGACGCTCATTATGAGCCACAACAAGACTCTCGCGGCACAGTTGTACTCGGAGATGAAAGCGTTCTTTCCGCACAATGCGGTAGAGTATTTCGTTTCCTATTACGATTACTATCAGCCCGAGGCGTATATTCCCTCCACCGACACCTATATAGACAAGGATCTGAGCATCAACGAGGAGATTGACCGCCTGCGGCTGTCTGCCGTGGCGGCACTGTTGAGCGGACGGAAAGATGTGATTGTCGTCTCATCGGTGAGTTGTATCTACGGACTCGGTTCACCGCAAAACTTCACAAAGAACTGCGTCTCGATTCGCCGTGGCGAGATACTGCCGATGGACGATTTTCTGAAACAATTGGTGAGTGCGCAATATATTCGCAACGACATTGAACTGACCCGCGGGCGATTTCGCGTGAAAGGCGATACGGTGGATATTTCGCTCGCGTATGTCGATTATATCGTGCGCGTGGAGTTTTTCGGCAACGAAGTGGACGCTATCTCCACGGCAGACCCCGTGAATGGCAGTCTGCTCGAAGAATTTGACCACTACAACATCTCGCCTGCGACCATCTTCCTGACCAGCAAAGAGAGTATCGACACGGCGATGTCGCAGATAAAATCAGACCTTGCCAACCAGGTGAATTACTTCCAAGAGATAGGCGAACCGCTCTATGCGAAACGTATAGAGGAGCGTGTAAAATACGACCTTGAGATGATTCAAGAACTCGGCTATTGCTCTGGTGTGGAGAACTACAGCAGGTATTTCGACGGACGCGAGGCGGGGTCCCCTCCCTATTGTTTGTTGGACTATTTTCCGAAAGATATGCTTCTCGTCATAGACGAGAGCCATGTTACCGTGCCTCAGATACGCGGAATGTATGGTGGCGACAAGGCACGCAAAGATAATCTGGTGAACTATGGATTCCGACTGCCCGCCGCACGCGACAACCGCCCGCTGACCTTTGACGAGTTTGGCGAAAAGACCGGACAGACCATCTACGTATCCGCCACGCCCGACGAATACGAAATGCAACGCTCGGACGGCGTAGTGATAGACCAAGTGATTCGCCCGACGGGACTCCTCGACCCCGAAATAGAAGTGCGCCCGACAGAACACCAGGTGGACGACCTGATGGAAGAAATACAACAGCGTATTAGCAAAGACGAACGCATTTTGGTTACAACACTGACCAAACGCATGGCGGAGGAATTGGACGATTATCTGCGTCGCTACGGTATCCGGTCAGCCTACATACACTCCGACATCGACACCATTGAGCGTGTGAAGATAATGGAGGACCTGCGCAAAGGACTATACGACGTGTTGGTGGGTGTGAACCTGTTGCGCGAGGGATTAGACTTGCCGGAGGTGAGTTTAGTGGCGATATTGGACGCCGACAAACAGGGTTTTCTGCGCGACAAACGCAGTCTGACCCAGACGGTGGGACGTGCGGCACGCCATGTGAACGGGAAAGCCATCATGTATGGCGACACTATCACCGCTGCCATGCAGGCGACTATCGACGAGACCAACCGTCGCCGACGCATACAAATGGCATACAACGAGGCACACCATATCACGCCTACTGCCATCAAAAAAGAAATCAACACGTCGGCTCTCGCCTCACTCTACAAAGACCCCGAACAGGAGAAAGAGCGCGTAGAAAAAGCCATACGCGAGTCGTGGAAGAGCGCCGACTGGCAAAAAATGGACAAGAAAGCCCTCAACAAAGCCATTGAACAGAAACGCCGTGCCATGCTCACAGCCGCGAAAGACCTTGATTTCGACACCGCTGCGCGTCTCCGCGATGAAATGCTCGCCATGGAGAACCGTCTCGATGCAATAGGATAAGCATCATCTCTTATCGGCAAAACCTGCAAAACGACACAAAAAAAATCCTGTTTGAATCATCAAACAGGATTTTTGTATGAGCCTTTCGCTCTCTGCTTATTTCGAAATAGCACCGCTCGGGCAAACATCCGCGCAAGTACCGCACTCGGTGCAGATATCCGGATCAATCGAATAGTGTTCACCTTCAGAAATTGCGCCCATAGGGCATTCATCTTTACAAGTACCGCATGCAATGCAGTCGTCAGAAATTACGTAAGCCATAATTGTATTTAAGTTATATGAGTTGATAAAGTTATTCTTTCGCACAAAGCCTTTTCCGTCTCTTTTGCAAACCAGAGTTGGCAAAAACCAAATCGCGGTGCAAAGGTACGACAAAAAAATCAATATACCAAGAAATAGGGATATATTTTTACAGAAAATGCGTTTTGTGCTATTTCTTTGCTTGGCGAAGGGCAGCCATCAGTTGCTGATTAGGGGTGGTGGAGCCGCTGTCAACCAGCCCCTTGCGTTTGGCAAACGTTGTCCAGTCTTTGGCGGAATGGTCATCGGTAAGCGGCAAGCCCAACTGGAGGAAATGGCAGTAAGCAATAGCCAAAGCATCGGTGGCATCCAATTTCTTAGGCATTTGCTCCTGGGGAATATGCAGAAAACGTTGCAACATACCCGCCACCTGCTCTTTGCTCGAATGACCGTTTCCTGTAATCGCCATCTTTATCTTCATAGGCGAATACTCATTTATAGGGATGTCTCGGCTCAAAGCCGCAGCAATTGCCACCCCCTGCGCATGTACAATCTTAATCATTGTCTGCGGGTTCTTGTCCACAAACTGTGTCTCGATTGCCAATTCCGTAGGCTTATATTGGTCTATCAGTTCCTGCAAAAAGAAAAACTCCCGCTGCAAGCGGGCATACTGTCCTTCCAACTTATGCACATCCACTACACCAAAGTCCACCAATTGCACCCGCTGCCCCGCACTATCCAGCAGAGCATACCCCATAAACAATGTTCCCGGGTCAATACCAAGTATCCGATGTTGCTTTACCAAACGGTCCTGCATTTCTCAATTGATGTTTCTGTCCCCCGCTATCCTATTCCTGAGATTTGTCGTCATCTCGTTCGCGGGTACGAAGAGCACCTCGGATGATAATCAAGAAGGCACCCGCTATGAGTACATAGTTAGCATACGGTTGCACTTTGCAAATACTCAGGATTGCGCCAGCCAGCAGCACAATCATACCGCTTATCAGAAATATATTCGATTTTTTCATTACCCAATTACAAATTGCATATTACTAATTTCAATTTATTCCACGAGATAGATGTCTTCATCGGAAGCGTGCATATAGTAGTGTTCACGGGCGTAACGCTCCAGGCTGTCAGTGTTTTGCAGCATATTGATGCCTTGCAGGGCAGATTGTACCCCCTCGCGATACATATCGCGTTGTTTCTCCAACTGGTGTATTTCCCGTCCGCGGCGAATAGAATGAATAAGACTCTGGTCACCCGCAAAGAGCATAATAAACACAAATATCAGTATTGTAACAACATACTTGTTGAGCAGATACTTTTTAACACGTATCCACAACAACGCCCAATCGAATTCCCGTTTGTTTCCTTGCATACTATCTGCTTAATCTGCCCGCAAAGATACAATATTTTTCCCGGATATGCAAATTGAATCAGGTCGTAGATTCAACAAGCAAGTGCAAAGCTAGTGAAAATATTTGAAAAAGCAATCAAGAGGTGTCATGAAATTCAATTTTTCTC
>SAMEA104315435__coassemble_623_pt1 | contig 26759 bp, 22 predicted proteins | sample SAMEA104315435__metabat2_high_PE_041 | metagenome-assembled genome bin SAMEA104315435 (sample SAMEA104315435) | gut metagenome | biome: Monkey gut; feature: monkey-associated habitat; material: faeces | place: China | collected 2013
AAGCGTCTTGGTAAGGTTTTTTAGAACTATCCGTATAGGCAAAGCGGAGAATACACTTAAATCCTTTTTGGCGGAATTTCGCCATATCATTGCCGATTTGTGTCAGTACGCTTTGCGGCAGGTCGGTTGTACGATAGTTTTCGAAGTAATACAACCGCATAAGAAGCGATCGCCCTTTTTGGGTCCCTTCTTCAAAATAGTAATCATCCAGATTGTCTGTGCCTCTCCATTCCACCTCTTCGTAGAATCCTCTTTCGGGGTTTGGGAAAATCGAAGTGTTGTCAGCGGTGTAAGTTACCGTTCTGACGGATTGTGCGGTTTGCTCGCTTGCAACTGCGTTGAAACTCAGCAGATTTAGCAGCATACCGAGAATAAGGAAAGAATTTCTTTTCATGGTCAGTTTATGTTTGGTTTGATTATATCTTTCTATTCTGGTGGCTTGGGGTTTATTCCATAGAAAATAACCTGCCTTACATTTCACGTTTTTCCCTATGGCCCTATGGCAATGCGCCTGCGTTTCCCTACGAAGGGCATCTACTTCCCTGCAACTACCGGTATCCTATGCAGAATCACCTACTAATCACCCACTAATCACCTACTAATCACCTACTCTTGATACGGAGATATTACCTTAATGATTAAACTCGTAGGCGAGAATGATGAGGTGGTTGTATTCGCGGATGTGGGTGAGTTCGAGATTGCCCGACTTGCGCTTGATGTTCAGGTCGCGTTTGTACCCATAATCGAAACGATAGGACAGGGAGAGGCTATTGCACTTATCGATACGCCAACGCATACCTATCTCGGGACGGATATGGGTCAGATACTGACCATAATGCGTTGGGGCACAAGCGTTTAGATAGTCAGTTGGGGCATTGAGTGTGTTGGCCAACTCCAAACAGGCGTGAAACTTGATGGGCTTGGAGAACATCGAATAGATCGCCTGCACGCGATGGCGCATGGTGAAGTCGATGGCGTTCTTCTCATTGGGATTGACGGAGTCGGTGCGGCAGTCCATCAGCAGACGTTCACGCAAAGAGAGTTTCCAACGGTTGATTTTCACCTGCCCCGTGAGGTTGAGAAACACACGGTGGCGGAGAAACTCGTTAGGGTCGGACCAGCCCTTATTGCCATAGAGTTTCAGCGTGTAGCCGAGTGCGATATTCAGATACGGAATAGGCTCATAATCAAGGGCTAATGAGGTATGCGAGCGTGTGAAAGCAGCAGGCGACGTACCCCCCAAGCGAGCGCGTATCTCCTCCTCCAACGAAAGCCCAAAACCATAATTGAAAGCATGGCTGTAGGCGGCAGAGAGACGCAGTTCGGCGTTCTGCTCTGTGAGGTTGGTATTGCTGACAATCTCTTGCGCAGAGAGGGGTGCCGATAGAAGTAGCAGGCAGGCTAATGGTGTAAAAATCAGTCGTTTCATCGTGGTTTAACTTGAGAGTCAATTGTATTGGTTTCGCCCTTGCGGAGCATGTAATAGACCTTGATATAGGCTACATCGCGGAGGAAATCGACATGCCCAATCTCAACGGATTCGATGGGTCTTCCGAGTCGATTTTCGAGGTCTGCCTTGAGTTCAGCCTGCCTCTCTGGGACGATATTTTCGATTTTCTCGTAGAGGACAATCTTCTGCGAGCGGTGTGCCAATCCGCTCCAATTCTCGAAAAACGCAGCCACGCCGAGCAGGAGGATATTGACCAAGAAAAGGTCTGACCAACTGACGGACATCGCCAAACCATTGATGACGCTGAGCCCGATAAGCACAAAGAGATAGGTCATCTCGCGGATAGGCACAGTCTCTGTCCGGTAGCGAATCATGCCGAAAATGGCAAACAACCCCAAAGCAAAACCGATTTGCAGTTTTACGTTGTCGAGCATACACAGGAGCAGGAACATCGTTGCCGAGAAGAGCATGAACGTAACGTAGTAATCCATGCGCTTCGACTTTTTGTAGTAAAGAAAATGCACGAGAATCCACGCCACAACAAAATTGAAAAGGAAACGCACCAGGATATTGAGAATACTGCTCCCGTCGAAAAGCGGCACTCCCAAAAACGTGGTTACCGACTGCAACGGCACCTGAAACTCCGCTGCGATAGAGGGGTCGAACTCCGGCGCATTGACCAGAGTATCAGTGATTTGACCCACTGTGCTTGTATCTAATAGACCATCCATAATTCACTATAATATATATAGGTGTTTTATCTGTCAGCCCCTTGCCGCCAATTTTGCCAATTGCCTTAGTTTGGGACGGAAACGGTTGTTTTTTACGGTAGTGTTGGTGAGAGCAGTACCAATACAGTACTTGCTGATTTTCATTGGATTAACACGCAAGGAACGAAGTATTTCCACCATCTCGGAGGGCTGATAGCCATCGCGCTTCAGTTCGATGATGATTACATCGCCGAGAGCGGCGTTTTGCCCTGTTTGGACATTCTCCCACCGGAGACGGGTGTCGATGGTGAGTCGTTCCGTCTTGGCGCGATTGACGAGAGTAATTCGCTCAAAGCGGGTGTGCAACTGGGGTTGCAACGCCGAGAGAGAATACCACGATTTCTCACCTAGCCACTCGGTTTGGGCAGGGGAGAGCGTCCGTAAATCATTGGTTTCCACCTCGATACGCTTTTTCTTAGTGCGCCCCTTATTGCTCTTGTTCTTCACTTCGAGAAATGTGAGTTGCGAATCGACATAGGTGCGCACACGAATCTTCTGCCGACGGAGTTGTCGGTCGTGGTGGCGCAAATACATCTGCAAGTCGAGGGTGTCGTAGTAGAGGGTGTCGTATGCCGTAAGTCGCTGACCATCAATCTCTTGCACATAGTAGTTCTGTTGCGCAAGACGCAATATCTCCGGCAAAAGACATACGGGGGCGACAAACTTGGTGTCGATACGATTCATCAGTTTGACGCCCGCCATCTCTGCAAGCGAGATGGGAGTCATATCAGTCATCGCTGAAAGCATACTCAAAGACTTTGACAGAATAGAGTTTGCCGTTGGGCAGATAGTTGTATTGCTTTTTCTTTGTGCCGTTGTCGTTGTATTCGTATTTGCGAATGCGAACGGGCTTGTTTTTGTCGTTATAAACCACTTCGCGGGAAACAAATCCATCCCCGTTGTACTCAATCGTAATGCGTTGTACCTGCCCATAGGTGGCATACTCGATTTCCTCTGTTTTGCGTCCGAGCGAGTCGTAAGTGGTGATATGGTCGAGCCAACGTGTTTTTGCTTTGGCGTCGGTATTCCACTCGCGAATGGTCAGATTCTTGCGTTTGGCGCGTTTTGCCAGGGTCTCCGGCGAGACATCGGCATACACCATAAGGGGCAAAAACATCAGGAGGAAAAACAAATATATATATTTCTGTTTCATGGTTGCACGATTTGAGACCACAAAGGTACAAAATTTACGCCACATAAGCAAAAGCAGACAACTATTTATCATATTTCGTCTTTTTTTCATACGCAAAAACATTTACCAACCACCGGGACGACCACCTCCGCCCGGGTGCCCGCCTCCGCCATCATTGGAGACATTGCCGACCGTGGTTACCACCGACGAGAGAGTGGCAGCAGCAAGTGTGGTAGGTGAAGAGAGTATGCCTGCGTTGGTCAAGTTGTGGAACAAGACAGCGTCCGATGCGGTACTCGCCGTGTAGATACCACTCGAAACAAGGGTGTATGTAGTACCTATTGCCAGCGTGGGCGAGGAAAGCAGAAGTGTCATCTGGTTGAGCGCAACTTCGGGTACGTAAGAAAGAACTATGTTGCCGTCGCCATCCAGCAGCGAAATACGCTTATTTGCCGAGCAGGACGCCCCATAGAGGAGAGACGGCTGCGTGCTGGTGCTTGAGGAGGGTACACTACTGCCACCGCCGATGCCGAGAACAATACCCCCCGTAATGGTGAAATTGTTTTGATCGCAGTCAATACCGTCTTCGGGTGTCTGTGTGCCACCGCCACAACTACACCGCCATTAATGGTAATCGTACCGTTGGAGTCCAATCCGTCGTTGCCTTTGCCGCATGTATAGATATAGCCGCCATTGATGACAATACTATAAGCGGCATTGATACCGTCGTCTTTGGCAAAACACTCAATAACACCATCGTTAATCGTCAAGTAGTCGGCTTCAATGCCCTCGGCACTACTGCCCGTACAGGTGATATTTGTACTTCCACCTGCAATCAGGATGGTGTCGGATTTGAGTCCTTTGCCTTTGGAAGCAGAAACGTTTATCGTGTGCGTACCACCGTCCACAATAAGGTAGTCTTTGCCGTTGATACCATCCTCACCATTGGCGGTGATATTCATTTTCACCGAGTTGCGCAGGCGTATATAGTCATCGCTGCGTACGGTGTGTCGGTTGTTGCCTGTTACGTTGAGCGTACCCGCCCCCGAGAAAATGAGTTGTCCCTCGCTGAAGAAACAAGCCTTTTGGTCTTCATCAATGCCATCAATCGTGACAAGCCGTCAATACTGACGGAAGAGGACGACCAAGTCAGGGTAATAACTTTCATTTCGCCCGAGGTGTAAGCGTCTCATTGCTCGATGAAATCGCCCGAATTGGTGTATATACTATCAGAGATGGTGGTGTTGCCTATGGAAGAACCGGACGTCACCGAATCATTTGTAGGGTCTTTGCATCCTGCCAATGCAACTGCCAATAAAAGCGGCAGATAGAAAGAATAACGTTTCATATTCAAGGAATAATTAACATACATAGTAAAGTGGATAGCTATTCTATCCTAAGCGCATCCTATAACGAATCACCTATCTATCACCTAATGCTACCTGAATGATTGAACTCATAGGCGAGAGTGATGATGTGGTTGTAGGAATAGGCGTTGTTAGTCGTGTCTCGGGCGAGATATCAGCATACGCCATAAGGAGCAAAAACATCACGAGAAAAACAAATATCTGTATCCCTGTTTCGTAGTTGTGCCATTTTGGAGTACAAAGACACAAAATCTATACCACACGGACAAAAATACACGCAACTTTGTAGCATTTTGATTTGTTTTGCGTATAAATCGTATTAATATGCAAAAGTAACGGTATTAACTATAACAAAAACCACACAAAATGTCATTTTACAACCCGATATGCAAACGGAAACGCAACGCCCAGAGAGGCGTGGTCGGGTCTTGGCGGTTGGTAAGCCGCCATACAGAATAAAGGTCGCCTATACGGAGTATATTGCCAATACCTACACCCATCTCTATATAAGGAACAGGCGTGCCCGTGAGGGCGGGCAACGTGGTCTCCACCCAATCAGCGCGGGCAATGCTATTGCGGTCGGAGAGATAGCCGTAGGCAAGTTTGAAACTGACCAACTCGCGCAGACGCAGATAGCGCACGCCAGGGACAAGGTTAAAGAGAATACCTTGTCCGTTCCACTCGGCATGCAACGCCACGTAACGGTCGGCAGCATACTGAAAATTATTCATCAGCGTGAAACGATAGGGGTCGTAGGCATAGCCTTGGTTTCCCTCAAAATGGTGCAACATAGGGTATGGCACCCTGCCTAAGACAACGCCTGCCGCCAAAGCCCAGTCAAGCGAACCGCCCATACCGAGGTTGACCTGCTGTCGCACCAACAGATTGAGTTTGCTATACATACGATAGTGCATCATACGGTCGGTTTGCCACGAGCCCACCTCTAAACCAAGATACAATACAGGATATTGACTATAGACGTGCACGCGACGAAAATACATATCCACTTTGCGTTCCTTGAACCCCACACGGAAGATAGCCCCAAGCGACTGATAGCGATAGTCGGGCATAGCATGGTAGCCCACCATCGGGTCGCCGTAACCCATCCAGCCGAAGCGGACAGAGAAAGAGGTTTCGAGGTTATCCGTCCAGTCGTTTTCCGTGCGGAGTTGGAACTGCCGCTGACGGGCTGCGGTGTTGTGAGTGTGTGGATTGGAGCGCAGTGCCTCAAAGGCATAGGCAGTGAAATCCATATTCTTCCAACCTATACTGTTTTCACGCAGTAGGCGGGAGAAATCGTCCACCTCTGTCCACACATAGTGGTCTTGATACTCCGCCGACAAGATGTTGCGGCGCAGAGTCGGCAAGTTGATATTTACCCGTCCGAGTCCTTTCAATGCTTGGTCGCGGAAACCGTAGCCCAACGAAGCCTCAAGCGAGACATTGCGCCAGAGTTTTTCGTTGGTGCGGAAAGGCAGACCAAGGTGGACAGTCTCATGTTGGTTCACCTGCAGTATTTCCTCGATATGCCCGATGTCCACAGCGCTACCGGTAGGAATATAACCGGTGGTGATGATAGCGGCAAGCCAGCGGGCGGTGCGGATAAGAGGAATACTATCTAATGCCCCGATTTTCCCACTCTCTTCAAGTGCCTCACACTGCACGTGGTTTGCGAATTCCCCACTCTGAAAGGAGGTAGGGATAGTAGTCGCCCTTATCGAATGTTTGAGCAGAACAGTAGGAAAAAGGTGCACGGTATCGGTCTTGACAGCGAAGTCCAAAAGGGTACTGATTTCTTCGCTTTGCAAGGTATGGTTGGGCGCAAACGATTGGTGTATATGTAAGTTGCTCAGGTAGTTAACACTTGTCTGCGCCGGGACGGTAGCATCTATGGATTGGATTGACAATGTAGCGGAATCAATATGCATCGAACCGTTGAAGGTAGCATAAAAAGGGTTGCGAGTGCGGAAATCGACCAAATAGGTTTTGCCGGACTCTGTCAGCACGGAATCAATGAGATAGTAGCGATAATAGGTGACTCCCGATGTAGCCAAAGGCGAGAGAAATGCACGCCCGAGCAGCGAAACGGAGTTCTGATAAAAGTTAAGATTACCTGTGGTGGTAAGCAGGGCGGAATAGTCGTCCGCCGTCAGTACCAACGCCTGTTCGTGTTTTTCTCCGGCGGGCTGTATGTCCGTTCCCTGCAAACGAACCGCCTGTTCGGCGCGATAGAGGGGTAGCAGAAAAGTGGAGTCTTCGCCGGTAAGCAGCCCCGCTTGCAGGCTACGCCATAGTTGCCGTTGCAGGTGCCGCTTTTGTATGTTGCTGATATATAGTTCTGTTATGTCGGTTGCGGGTGTTTGCAGGTCCGGCTGCAAGGTACGGTCGTTATGCGGACGGGCAGCCCGCACGGCAGCAACAAGTGGAATAGCAGGATTCTCGCCCGGAGTAGCGATAACTTCCTCAATGAGCGCCGTTTTCTCGCGCAATGCCACCTGTACGCCCGCCATAGTACCGGGTTCGATGGGGTAACGTCGGGTATGGTAGCCCACCGCCGAAACGACAAGTGTCCGCTTACGCGGGAGGTCGGCACGAAGCATAAAAGCACCTTGTTCGTCGGACGAGGTACCAATATGCGTCCCTGCAAAATAGATGTTCGCTCCTGCTATCGGTTCGCCCGTCTGCTCATTGAGGATATCGCCCACAAGAATAGTCTCCTGCGCCATTCCCACAGCGCAGCACATCACACAAAACCATATCCAGAACAAGCGTTTCAAGTAATTCTTCAGAGGGTTTGGTCTGTCTCCTATACACCGCCTATGCGGTGCGAGAGGCTCTATAATTCCGTTGTATACAGTATTTTATTCGTGTTTCCGATTGGCGGGGTGATATTGAAGAACGGCTTTGCGGAGGTCTTGCACGTCAAGGTGAGTATAGATCTCCGTGGTGGAGAGTTCCTCGTGCCCGAGAAGTTGCTGGATGATACGCAGGTCTGCACCGTTTTGCAGGAGGTGGGTGGCAAACGAATGGCGCAAGGTGTGCGGCGAGACGGTTTTTTCAATACCCGCCTTCTCGCACAAGCGGCGAATAATAGTAAACACCATCATACGGGTCAGTTGTTGTCCGCGGCGGTTGAGAAAAGCGATGTCTTCGCAACCGGGGACTATCTCCCAATGACTGCGGTCTTGCATCCAATAGCCGAACCACTCCTCCGCCACAGGCGAGATAGGTACCAACCGCTGTTTGCTTCCTTTGCCAAGGATGACCATATAGCCCTCTTTGCGATACATCTGCGATAGTTTCAGGTTTACCAATTCACTCACCCGTAGCCCGCTGCCATAGAGCATTTCAATAATAGCGCGATTGCGGTGCCCTTCGTTGGACGACAAATCTATCGCCGCCGTCAACCGATCGATTTCCTCCACACTCAGCACCTGTGGCAGGTGCATCTCTTTTTGGGGTCCCTCTAATAGTTCCGTGGGGTCGGCATCGATGTAGTTATGATAGAGCAGAAAGCGGTAAAATGACCGCAAAGTAGAGAGCAGTCGTGCCTGCGTGCGCACGTTGGGTATATTCTTAAATGTTTGGAAAACAAACTCTTGCAGGTCGTCGAATGTAACACGCAGCGGGTCGAGGTTATGCTCCTGCAGATAGACTTTGTATTTGTCCAAGTCCATCTCATACGATACAATCGTATTCTTGGAGTACGACCGTTCCAGCAACAGATACGTGTGGTATTCTCTATATATAGGGTCTTTTTCTTTGCCACTCATCGCCGGTCGTAATAGTTTAATGCTCCCTCAAAACGTCCCTCGTAGGTCTGCTTGCCGTAGTAGAGCATAAAGTGCATATTGTATAGTGAATCAGGCGTGATACTAACCTCAAAACGCCCTGAATCAACTACTTGCACACCCGCATTTGCCGACTCAACGACCGAAAACAGATATATCCCTGTAGGTGTCCCCTCGAAGTCCTGTCCGGGTAGGAATGTATGGGTAGCGGCAGTGGTATCGCTATGGTATGCCCCCACAGCGAGGAGCGAATCCGCAAGAAATATATCACTGATATACAGGTTGGTACCCGTACCGACAATACGCCGTGTCGAATCGAGCGACAGCCCGTCGGAGTACAAATCAAGCGCAAACACATTGTGCGGCACGCTGTCGTATGCCTTGCCGTACTGCTCCAAATAGCACGAAGTAAACTCCGTGGCGTATTGTTGTGCAGGTTCTTGGCGTTTGGTTTCCCTGCACGCCATCAGCGCGCACACACATAATAGATATATGATAAAAAATTTGCTCTTCATTGTTATAGGATGCTTATAGGATAGTTATAGGATAGAGATGGAAAATGAGCCTATCCTCCTTATATCCACCTTACTTTTTACAATGTACAATGCACAAAATAAAGGAAGCATGTTAATTCTTAATCTTCAATTTATGTGTAGGATACCACGCCGACACAAACCCGAGCAGCAGCACTATCACCGCCACTATGAGTATATCCGTCGGCTGCACCAACACCGGATATGCCGAAATGACATAATCGTCCCCACTGCCCAATTTCAAAAAACCGAAATGCTGTTGCAGCAGGCATATCACCCCACCAAGCAGCAATCCGAGCATTGCGCCAAGTCCGCTGATGAACCACCCTTCGTACAAGAAAATCCGACGTATCGTTTTTGGGTCAGCACCAAGGTTGCTCAATATGCAAATATCTTCGCGTTTGTCGATTATCAACATCGAAAGCGAGCCAATGACATTGAAGCAGGCAATCAGCAAGATAAACGCCATCAGCAACGCCGTGAGCAGTTTCTCAATCTTTAGGATACGGAAAAAATCCGCCTGCTGCTCATAGCGGTCTTGCACCACATAGCCGGTTCCCAAAGCCGCCGCCATCTGCCGCTTGGCCTGACGCATATTTACTCCATCCTTCAGACGCAGGCTGAGCGACGTAACTATTAGAGAATCATATTGGAAAATACGCCTTGCGAGCGGAAGAGAAACCAACAGCAATTGGTCGTCATACTGCACCTGATTGACCGCAAACGTGCCGGCAATAAAACACACCTCATGGCAAAAACTCTCGTCGGGACGCAGCATATTCACCCGCTCCGTACGCTTGGGCGCATACAGGTGTACGCCCCCCACAAAATGCGCATTCATACCCAGTTGCGATGCCAGCCCGCGCCCCATCACACAACGGTCGAATGCCCCGTCATACACCGAGAAAGTGCCATCCGAGATAATAGAGTCTATGTGCGTAATCTCCTGAAAATGCGTATCCACACCCATCAGTCGTGCCGGTTGCTGGTGATCTTTGTAGCGCACAAGTGCTGTCTCTTCCACCACCTCCGATACCGTCTCCACACACGGCAATGCCCGCAGTTGCAATATCGGCAGCGTGTCCGTACGGAAATATTTGCCATCGGCGGCTTCCACACGTATCTCAGGGTCGAACTCCGAGAACATGTGTTCCACAAGGCTGCCAAAGCCGTTCATCACGCTCAGCACACAAACCATAGCCGCCGTAACGACGCATACCGCTGCGGCACTCACACCCGAAACGATATTGATGGCATTATGCCCTTTCTTCGAGAACAGGTATCGCCACGCTATATATCCCTCCACTCGGCTCATGCTCTACGCATTCGGCTCATTATCATGGAGATGCGTATCGCTATGGAGCAACTCATCAATACGTTCCATACGGTCGATAGTCTCATCGATATGGAAATTCAGTTCGGGGATAATTCGCAACTGGTGTCGCTCCAAAGTTCCCATCTCGCCGCGGAACTTCCCCTTGTTTTCCTCTATTTTTTCCATCGTAGCCGTAACCTTGTCCTGCGGAAATATGGACAGATATACGTGCGCAATCGCCAAATCCGGGGACACCCGCACCTCGCTCACCGAGATCAGCGTTCCGCCGAGTGTACGCGCATAGCGTAAAAAAATGTCGCTCAAGTCCTTCTGTATCAGACGAGCAATCTTGTGTTGTCTTGTCGATTCCATAGTTTCAATTAACAATTAAAAATAAATAATTAACATACCCTGTTTTGTACATTATGCATTGTGCATTGTAAACACGGGTGGATGTCAGGTGGATGCCGTGTGGATAGCATACAATTACACGTTCCGCATTATGCATTGAATTTTCCCTGATGTTACCCTGTGGATAGCCTTTTTCTACCCGTTCTGTAAGCCCCTCCTTTGGAGGTGAAGGAAATACCGCCTTATTGCGGATTTCCGATTGATGCCCGGTGGGCATCATAGAAATCCTTAGTCAGTTGGGGAGATCTCTAAGTACAAAATAAGGGAAAGGAGACACGGTCTCTTTTCCCTGTATTGGTATGTGCTCAATTAGTAGAACTAATTAATACTTATGGCGACCTTCGTCTGCAACGGTCAATTTCTTACGACCATGAGCACGACGAGCAGCCAATACGCGGCGACCATTTGCGGTAGCCATTCTCTCGCGGAAACCGTGTTTGTTACGACGCTTACGTTGTGAGGGTTGGAATGTACGTTTCATCTCTGTTTATCAGGTTTATGCCCTTGCAAACTACCTCGCAATCTGCTGCGAAACACCTTGTAGGGCGGGGTTCTATATATACATTTATCCGTTCCGCCTTAGCCGTTAGACGAAAAGCGACTGCAAAATTACTGCTTTTTTTCGATATAGCAAAACTTTTTGAAGTTTTTTTCTTGTATATAGTCCTATTTCGGTTTTTTGTTGTACTTTTGCAACTACAATGCATTTAGACAGTTGTCTCTTTTTCTATGCTCACCACCACAGAAGCCATCGTTCTCAGTCTGCAACCATACAGCGACAAAGCACATATCCTACACGCTTTCACGCGCGCGGGCGGGCGCGTAAATTATATGGTGTATGGTCTCGGGCGCAAAAAAAGTGCTGCGCAATATTCCCCGCTTTCGCTGGTAGAACTGACAGCCGATATGCAGCCTAACCGGCAATTTCAGACCCTTCGTCAGGCACGGTTGTTATACACCCCTACCCAACTGCCCACAGATTTTCGCCGGCAAACTGTTGCTATCTTCCTCGCCGAGGTGCTTTTTCGTACCCTCCGACACCCCATGGAAGACCCTGAACTGTTTTTGTATCTGACCTCTGTTGTGCGCGAATTGGACACCACTCCCCAACCCGAGAACCTGCATATCCGGTTTTTGGTAGGATTGGCGACACTCCTTGGGTTTGGTATTGATGAAGAAACACACCCCGAATTGACACAACTTCCCTCCACACGCCAAGCGCGTCAGCAGCAACTGCAAGCCCTCTGCCAATACTTTTCCGACCAAATCGAAGACTGGCAATTCCCCCGTTCTCTTGATGTCCTGATGGAACTATTCGACTGATTTACAGCGTGGCACGCAGAAGCAGATGTATGTCGGTGCGAGTGGCGGACGACAACGAATGTGCGATCTGCCATACACGGCTATACACCGTCTCGCTCACACGCAGATACAGACCTAACTGCTTGATAATCTGCCAACGCAGGTTTAGGTATGCCCTTCCGCCCTGACCATAGACCGCAGGAACAGCAAAACCATACAGCACATCGTTTTCATAGTTGTAGATACGGTTGTTCCAATGGCGTGCGTCAAAACCCTGCAAACGCACTTGCAGCGTGAGGGGGACCGATGAAAACGAGTACTGCACATCCTGATACACACTTGCGCCCCACGACAGATTATGCGTACTGTCGCACACCAAATTCGCTTCTGCTTGTGTGCGCAACCGCCATCCGTTGTCAGACCAATTGAACTGATAACGTGCATGGTACGTACCGCGTTTGGCTTTCTCGCGGGCACGCAGACGCAGGTTCATATTCCATATCCGGTTCGGTTGGAACGCCGTCTCGAGCAGGGCATCGTACCCCAATGATGGGGCATAAGGTATGCCGTATTTGACTCCCGCAAAGCGGAATACGTCGCCATACACCGACCATCGCCAATGGCGCAGACGCGAAATCTCCGCACCAAGGTACAGACCGTTCTCGTCATTCAGTCGCGAAGTCTCCGAAAAGGCATAACCTGACGTATTGTCGAACCATGGCGAATAGTATCGGTAGAGCAGAATCAGTCCCACACCCTGCGTGGGCATAATCCGGCTCCCCACCTCCAATCCGACACCCCAATGCCTGTTTTGCGCTGTTGCCACCTCGCCAAACACATCAAAAATCCCATAGTTGTAACGGAAATTAAGTCCGACCACCGCCTGTCGGCTGCCTCGAAAATAGTGTGCATTGTAGCGCATGTCGCGATAAGGATACACCGAGTCGGAATAGAGATGTTCGGCGGCGGTAAGTCCTATTTTCAGACGGCGATAGCGCATAGTGAGATTGGCACCAAGCACATGGTGGCGCACCGTGTCGCGGGTATGTTGTAACGAATAGAGTGCCGAAAAATCTATATGCACCTTGCCCCTCTTCCACCCCAATGTGGTACCCGCACCATGCAGACCCGCTCCGTCCACACTACCGTATTTGCGCAACCCGTCCACACGATTGCCCGCTGTCAGCACGTATGCCGATTTGCCGGTGTGAAACACATTGGCGAACACCAATCCCTGTCCGAAAGAGGCTTGATAATTGCCCGCCACCACCGTGCGCACAATACCCAAATTGTTGAGTTGTACATAGCCTCCATATTCCAAATCTTCGGCTTTTCCTCCGGCGGGACGCCGCAAGTTTAACCCGAACTGCACACGGTTCTGGTAGTTGAATTTGTATCGCGTCTGCACAAAAACAGGGTCGCCGGTGTAGTTTTCGATGTTGCGGGCGTCGATACGCGCAGTGATTTCGTGTTTGGCATACCGAAACACCTCGCGCGGATACAATCGGTCTGATTTCTCAATAGGTGCTACAAACACAAAAGCGCGCAGATTGCGTATGTCGTAATCGTGCAGACAATCAATCAGTTGCAGTTCAGAGATGTCTTGCATCGGGTGCTGATAGACATATAGCAGTATGGCGTCTATCTGTATGTCGTTGAGAAAACGCAGGCGTTCCAAATCGCTTGCCCGCGCGGCATTGAGGTTGATGGGGTGCGTTGCCAAATCCAACAAATCTTCTTGCAGTTCTTCGTAATCCACCGCCCCTGTCTCGGTCAGTTGCTCATACACATCGCCGATGATATTATCCAACCACTCCCTGTCCGCCGCATATACGACAATCGCACTCAGCAGACACAACCATATAGATAAAAGACGAGACAAGAGAATAATGAGTATAAGGCACTATGCCATCTTGGTGGCGGAGATATTGCCATCGGGTGTGTGGCGGATGATATAGCAGGGGACTTTTAGTGTACGGATTTCCTGTAGGTATCGGTTGTATAGTTCTAACCGTATGGCGTCTCCGCCGTTTTCTCGCACAGGGTCGTCCACCCACGCAAGGTCGGGATACATCAGCAGATAGACATCCGGTTTGTAATGCTCCATGGCTTCCAACACCCAATCGGGGGTACTTCCATAGCAATAATCAAACCACACACGGGTGATTATCAGTTCGGTATCATATATCACGATTCCATCGCCTGTATCATCTGTGTATAGTTTCATTTGCTCTATCTGATGACGTGCAATAGCGCAGACGTCATCATAGGTATATGGGCGACTGAGTGCTTCCACATATTCTCGTGCATACTCCGGCACGAAGATAGCATTATATTGTTTGGCTAATTGTTGCGCCAAGGTCGTCTTGCCCGTTGATTCAGGACCTATAATTGCTACTTTCAGCATACTTATCGCGTGAGCATCAGTTTGATATTGATACCTACATTGTCTGATTTGATGGGGTAGGACGAGGATATAAGCGGTGTGGTGCCTTGGTGGTCGTAGAAGAGTTGTAGGTTCACCTTTTGCGATAGCACATAGTCGGCACTTATCTTGATGGCAAATACTTTGTTGCCACTTGATGCCTGCGTGATATTTTCCTCCACCTTGCGCAAGAGTGTCTTGATGTCTTTGTAGGAGACGTCCACATTGAGTTTGAGGTCGTTGCTCACTTTCTTCTGCCCGCCGTCTTTTTTCTTGGTGATGAAGTTGAGGTTCTTAATGGTGTAGCCTGCGCCGATGACAAACTCGTTGGTGTGTCCTTCGGTGAGTTGCACGCTGGTTACATTGAGTGCAAGGTTGCGCTGTTTGCGATATTCAAACTTGCACGATAGCGAGTTTTTCATCGAGAGGTTCAACCCGATAAGCGGTGAGAACGCCTCTGTGAGCGAAACGTTGGCAATATCATACGCCGATGACGGTATGGGCATATCGGTGGTAACATCGCGGACGAAGCCCACCATTTTGTCGTTTTGTCCGTCGAGCGGTACCCAAGTGGAATAACTGCCGTAACTGCCGATAGCGTATTTGCAAGTGTATGCGTGTGTCAGTGTTACAGAGCGGAAATGGTCGCGCATCCATGGGAGTTTGCCCAATCCGTCGAAAGAAACGGACCAGTTGGGTAGCACTTGCAGGATGCTCAAGAACGGATTGAGCCCCATTCGGTCGGCATTACGCCCCGTGTAGGCAGCCAAGAAAGCAGGCACAAGAACGTCTGCCGAGTTCTTCGCCACAGCACCTTTCGACGGGTCATACACCTGCCCGCCGGGGAGAATGCCCTTCATAAAACCTGTGGTAGGATAGAGGACACCGTCGTATTGTGCTTGTACGCGCGACTGCATGACATCCAAGTTCTGCAAGAACTGGCTATAGGTCTCGTTGGCAAAATTCTCCTCTTGTGTACCAATCTTTCCGAAGGCGGTTCCGATAGCCACTTGCGTGATATTGAACGATCCCGTCATGTTCTCCTGTAGTTGGTCGTAGGAGTAGATGATAGACGTCGAATTGGCGAAATAGCGTTTGCCATTCACTTGTATCTTTAGTCCGGGTAGTGGTTCGAGAGTCAGTTTGATGTCGAAATCGCTGGTGAAAGCACGCGTGGCAGGTTGCACTACAGATGTGTCGCCCGACAGCCAACCATTCTCCTTTGCCTGATTAACAAAGTCGGTCGGAATGAAACCGAAAGCAAAATCAAAGCCCGGTGCATAAAGTCCGTCCGTGCGGCGTTGCCCCATAAATCCCGCTTCGGGACTGAAACCGGGAACGGTCATCGAGTTGGTCTCACGATAGGTAACCTGCACCCGTCGGAACATCGTCCCCACATAAGCAAACATATCGCCTGTTACTTGTGCAGGCGTGCGCTGGTTGGGGTCTTTGGTTGTAACGGTCAGCACCATTGCCTCGCAATCGGCTTTGGGCGTTATCTTCACCTTGGTGTTGCCACTCGGTTTGAACGATACCGGTATGCGGTGTCCCGCGCTGTCGGTGGCGGTAATGGTCAGGGCCTCCGAGTTGAGACGGTGGGTTATCTCGATGGTCTTTCCTTTCTCGGCTTTGATGGTTTCGGAATAGGTTTTCGGTTTGAAAGCACGGCGAGTTTGGCGACGTGTGTAGCGTTGCGTCATCTGCTTCCAATACTTCGACTTGCCATAGAGAGTCTCGAAATTGATACCGCCGTCCGCTTGCCACGATTGGAGCGAAGAAATAGTATTGCCCAAGTTGGTGTCGGTATTTGTTTGCGCAGTGCGTGCCCAATTGTAGGTGGCATTGTATGATGCGTTGGCAGACAATGCCTCGAGGTACGGAATGCGGTTGAAAGGCACATTCCAACTGGCGGTGAATACCTGTTGGTAGGTATAAGGCGAACCCCACTTTGCCAGACTGCGCTGAATCGTATCGCGCCATGCCTCGTAATAGTCGTTGGTGAATGCATAGTCGCGCAGTATCTCGGGCGCATAATAGCCCTCGTCAATAGTGGAATTCATAGCCGACTGGAACGAGAACTTCATATTTTTGGTCAGGTCGTACTTGAAGTCGAAGTTTCTATCCCACGTAAAGTCTTTCGAGAAAGTCAGGTCCATTTGGTCGCCCGCTGATGCAGTCAAGTCGCGCATTTTCATGTGCGAGAAAGTGCGGTGCATATTGGTAGAGAACGCCCACGACTGTGGCAGATAATAGAAATTCAACTCTTTGAGGAACTTCACCTTCTGTACTTTCTGCACTTTTTTGAAAGGCTCCCACGGTTGCGGATTGAACGAGTACGCATAGTTAAACGACCCCTTGTGGTCGGTGGTTACGTTCCGTTCCATCTCCGGACTATGTTCCTGTTGCTTGTTGTACGATGCCGAGATAGAGAAGTTGGCGGGGTCGTAGAACATATCGCGTTTCTTCGACTTGATATTCACCTTCATATTCGTCACTGAGAACGAAGTGGATTCCTGCACGGTGTTCGACATCGTACGGATGGAATCGCGCTGCTCCTTATCATCGTAGGTGTCGAGGTTCTCTTTGAGTTTGATATCCGTGTCAAGCGGGTCATAATCGGGCGACAAGGTCTCGTTGGAATATGCCACATAGAGGGGCATTTGTATCCTTGCTTTTTCAGGGAAGAGACGTCCTGCCTCCAAGGCTGCACTTACCGACAATTGGTAGATGTTATCCATATTACGATCCAGCACATTCGACTCAATAGATCCATACCCGGCGGTCTCCAATCGCCCTGCCACATTCACTTGGGCAATATCGCTTATCGACAAGGCGGCATTCGCCATTGCGGCCACACCACCTTGCTCATTAAACTCACTTAGACGCAGTTCGTTCACCCATATCTCGCCCGATGCATCATGCGTGCCAGAATTGCGCACGCCAATCATAATACACTCCACATCCTCCAATGTAGGGTTGCCCAATACGGTTATCTTATTTTGAGGTTTGCCGCTCGCATCATCATATACTATATAAGGTATATTATTGCCCACATCGGTATTGCCCGCACGTTTGGCTTTGTTGCGTGCCGTTTTGGCATTGGTCAGCACAGAGAACGGGAAATCGAACATATTATCCTGAGGCCATACTTTCCTACGGTCGGTCTCATTATCGTTGCTGTACAAGCCCGGTTCGGTTAGGTGAAGCGGTATTTCGTATTCGTAATAGTTATTCTTCAGGTCTGTCCCCAAGCGGATAAAGCAACTCAGATCGCCGTCTTGCAGATCGGGATCAATATTCTCCATTTTCTCCGCATGTACAAACATCTGCAGGTTCTTGTAATTGCGCATGTCGTAGCCCGTGTTCTTATACACGGCACGTGCATCCTTTGGGCTGAGGTTGGTAACACGCAACACCATTGCCTGCTCATTGAGCGGAATGAGAGTAGCCTGTCCAGGGTCGGTCTGACGGCTGATACCCGGCGGCAGTATATAGTTGACCGGCGTACGGCTCGAGTTCTCCTCTATGTTCACCGCCTGCACATTAAGTTGCGCACCCGTATTGACAGCAGCACCGAGCGGATAGAGAGTCTTGGTATAATTACGCCATTCGCCACGGACCAGATCAAGGGTCGCCAAGCGCAGATGCGTCTCGTGTGAGCAACCGGTTAGATAGATACGCATAAAACGTATCGACTTAAAATTGCGAATAGAACCTACCGTCTTCACATCGCTGCTGTCCCCGCGCAACGGTATCTTAAACTGATACCATGTAACATCCTCGGTTGAGCCGTTGCGCAGTTTGACGTTGACAACTTTCTTCTCTGTGATATGTTGGCGCCCCACCTCCATCATATCGGGACGGAGCAACACCTTATATTGATAGTATTTTTCGTATTCGTTAAGAGTGTTATCACTATTTATATCCTCTATATCGGGCTGCAATGTGGAAGCGGTTCCGTAACTCTCGGTTTGTGATTCGGTGTCGGGTGAGTTTCCTTCCGTACCGTTATAATGCTTGTAACGGTCGAGAACAGACACTTCTTGCTGATCGAAATCTGAACCTCGATAGTAATGGAAGTTATCGCCGGCGGGGTCATTGAGAGGCGAGAAAGCATCAGCACCCCAAGCCTCCAATACATCGGCCGCCATGGTACTGCGCAGCGTCTCTATATAGGTCTTATACGCACCGTAGTTCATCTCGTCCGCCGTACTCAAGCCGTTAAGACCCACATCTTGCTTGGCGCGTGCGCCCGTCTCGTTAGAAAAAGCGGTAACAGTAGAGTTGGTGCGCGGAACACGGCCCCAAACGGTAGTATCCACGCTATTGACATCGTTGTCGGAGATAGGCAGACCATGCTCAAACGATTTCTTACCGTCGCGTAGAATATCCTCGGATATATCGCCGAGATTGATATACATCTCACCCTCATAACCATCCGGGTTAGTCAGCGCAGGATCCATCAACCAAAACTCGATATACTCAATATTCGATTTCTCGAAATCAGTATTATCCAATTTGCGCATCATACCACCCCAGCGTTTTTTCGGGTCTCTGAGTTTACCCGTAGCCGGATCAATCTCGCTCGCCACAATATTATAAGGGCCACGCTCCTCGGGATAGTAGCTCAGATTGAGAATACTCAACTTGGTATTCTCGTTTGCCACCTGTTCCTTGCTCGGATAGATCTCTTTCTCATAAACGATACGCACACGATGGTCGGACATAGCATCGGGGTCGTTCTTGAGATGCTGCGGGGTATTGGTCTGCGGGTAAACCAAGAGCGGATCCACAGTGTACCACGCCAATAGCGCACGGTTTTTGCCGTACTCGATATTATTACTCAATTTCGATTCTGCAAACGGACTCGGCGTAGAAGCCAAGAACCAGTAACTTGGATAATGGACGTCAATGTTCGTTGTCGTAGACTCAAAATCATCGATATATGAAGTACCCACAGAACCGACATCGCGTGTGTGCCCCGGAATCAGGTGTGCGAACTCGGCATTCACTTGGAAGGTGGAGGGGGCCGAGGCACTTATCCACGGAATCTTGTCAATGGCATTGGTGAGCCATTGTATCTCAGTTTTCCAACTTCCGTTCACACCCCAAATGGTGTTTGCCAATGGTTCGCTACCGGTGTTCACTTTGGTAGTAAGCGGCCGTTCACGCAGGTGCATAATCGTTCCGCCAATCACCAAATCGGGGTTGAATTCGTATTCCAAGTGTGCACCAAACAGACTCTTACGCTGCATAGAGAAGGTCGATTGGTTCTCCAATTTCACATCCACATTGGTACCCGATTCGAGAATGGACTGGTTGAGAATGGTAACCGTTCCCATTGTATAGTCCACCGTATAGTCCACGTTCTCTATCAGTGTCGCACCGCCGGCAGTAACAGTAACACTCCCACGTGGCACATTCATTGCATTCAATCGTATCTCGCTGCCGCTTGTGCCTTTGTATTTACCTGTCAGGTGGAACTTGTTTTTCTCTGATATTTCTTGTGCCACCACAAGCGTCGAGTCATACAACTCCTGGAACACATATTTCTCGGCAATGGCATTATTGCCGATTGCGGTGCGCAGATGGCTTCCGAAAGGCTCAAGTACAGGAAATATCACACGCCCGTTGCTCGAATAGACGGTCATGTTCTCTATGTAGTCGAACTTGCCATCGGGGTATGGGTTATTTTTACTATCCAGACGGTCAAGATTCATCACGCGTAGCAGTTGTTTGCCCGCGATAGCCCCCTCGGTCAAGTATTGCATATCCGTGCCCACCGAGTCATTTCGGTAGGTAACATACAATTCAAACTTATCCTGCGAGATACTATTTGCCCCAAGAGAATAGATGTTTTTCATCATCAAGTCCCACGTACCCGCATTTTTCTTCATCGGTGCATTGGATGTACTCTTTAGCAGTTTCAGTATCAACGCATTAGGTGCACGCAGTTCGTCACTGGCATCGGTAGAGAATTCACCCACCTGATAGACCTGCCCCCCATAGGTGTATTCATAAGCCACTGCCAACACTTCATCCTGATTGAGGGCGGAGCGCAAAGAGATAAATCCGAGGGCGGTGTTGAGGGTATATTCGCTTGATGAGAGCAGGCGTGCCGACTCCACTTTTTCGAAATCATCGCCTCCCTCCAAATCAGACAACGCCTGCGAGGTTTGCTGTACATCACGTATACCAGGGCGATTTCGGATAGTATTATAGAGATCATTCGTCTTGTTGTCTGGCACTTGCACTGCATTGGCAACCCATGTATGGTTGGCTATATGCGCGTTGGTTTCACCCAAGTCGGTGAAAGCGATGATGTTACGTGCCTGGTCGTAGTTGCCCCGTTTGTTGGTCACCCACACTTCTATCTTGTTGATAGTTACGCCACTGGCGATATAGGGCACGGTTGCCATAGCACTCTCATACTGGTCGCGGAAGAAGTAACTCAAGAAAAAATGTCGGTTTTCATCGTATTGGTCGCCCGGTACATCAAACTTGGTCATCTGTGCGCCGCCCTTGGAACTGACGGTCTGGCTCTCTGAGTTCTGCTGACTCACCAATGCCTGAATACGGAATTTACCAAATTTCAAATTCGTCTTGATACCAAACAATGCCTGACTGCCGCGTATCAAACTCGAGTTCAAATCCATAGTAACATTACCGGCTTCTATCGATTGGATGATATCATCCTCTTGCCCTTTATAGGCAAGTTTGAGATTCTGCTGGTCAAAGGAGAAACTGGCCTCGGTGTTGTAGTTCATATTGAAGTTGAGCTTCTCACCCACCTTGCCGTTCACGTTTACCTGTATCTTCTCGTCGAAATCAAAGATATTATTATTTCTCGCCCGTAGCGTCAGACTCGGATTTTCTATGTATTGGTGCTTAAATCCGAAGAGCAATTCCGCAGACCCTTGCATCTTCAGTTGCACACCGCCCGGACCGAAGACCTTGTCCGCCGGACCGATATTGAATTTCATATCGGTGATGTCGAATTTCTTTTCGTTGTTGTGCTCCACCTCGCTGATTTTCTGCTGCCAATAGGCGTGCATCAGTTTCTGCTCCGTGTAGGCCTTGTATTCGGCATCGGTCATCAGATACGGCGTTGCCACATCCACATCACCTATTTTGGTATGAATAACATAATACCCCGTATTCGGCTCATAATCAACGGTTGTGGTGATATTAGCAGGAGTATTCAGGTCGAGACTGCTCTTGGGGGCAGATAGTTGTTCATAGTTGTCCGCACCAAGTTGCTGCACCTGCACAGGCGCCCAGACGGCACTATCCGCCATAGCACTCTCTGCAGGAATGGTCTCCACGTTCTCGGGGGTCTGCGCCGACTGCTGTTGTGCGGCTTGCTGCGCCGCCTGCTCGGCCATACGGCGGTCATTCCGCTTGCTAGGAACAAGCGGCTGACGCTGTTGCGCCCACAGCATCATCGGGGCGCACAAAAGCAATATATAGGCTAAACGTTTCAGAAAAATCAAAGCATTTTGAGAGCTTGGCGAATCACTTGTTCTACACCACAAGCAGGATCGTCTTTCAGTATCTTATCCACAACCTTTCCACTGGCAGCCGCTTGGAAACCAAGCATAGTGAGCGCGCTGACCGCCTCGGTCTTCACTTCACTATCCACCGTGCTGAAACTATCCTCCATCGGCAACTCCGTCGGGTCGCCCTCTATATCTATCTTCAACACCTTGTCTTTCAGATCTACAATAACACGCTGTGCCGTCTTCGGACCAAGGCCTTTCACTTGCGACAACGCTTTTGCATTGCCCGTGGCAATAATCTGGCGTATCTCCGCTGCCGAAAAAGCCGACATAATCATACGCGCAGTGTTCGCGCCTATGCCGCTTACGGTCATCAGCAGTACAAACAACGCCCGCTCCCCTTTGGTCTGAAAACCGAAGAGGTCGTGGGTATCCTCACGGATAATCTCGGTAGTATAGAGTTTGGCTTCCTGCCCCTCTTTGCTCACCAATGCCGAGTAGGTCGGCAACGCGATATTCACTTCATACCCTACCCCGGCCGCCTCTATCACCGCTACCGTCGGGTTCAGTTCAGTCAGTTGTCCTTTTATATATTCAATCATACTTCTCCGTCCAATATACAAAACAAGCGCACAAAGATACAACAAAAAACGCAAATATGCAAACAGAAAACGTCATACACAAAAATAGACACATCGTCAAAGAGTAACTTCTGTATTATTTCCCTCCATTTTTCTTGCCGCTTGCGGCATAGGAGACTTTGGTGCCAACTCCAAATAAACACTTACAAAAACGGCATTATCCTTCGTGTATCTCTCGTATATCCTTCGTATATCTCTCGTGTTTGTGTCGCAGAATATAGCATCCGGATACGGCTGCGCAGAGACATACCATACTGACAAATTGACAGCCAACAGCATTTGGCAAACTTTTTGCCTTATGCAGAGCGTGCTATGCCCGTCGTAGCCGTAAACAAAGTATTAACTAAAAAACACTAACATACTATGAGCAAAGGAAATATAGGGGTAACATCAAATAATATCTTCCCCGTTATTAAGAAGTTTTTGTACAGCGACCACGAAATCTTTTTGCGCGAGTTGATTTCCAACGCCGTTGACGCCACTCAGAAATTGAAGACGTTGTCCAGCGTGGGTGAGTTCAAAGGTGAGTTGGGTGATACCCGTGTGCGCGTATTGATAGATAAGGATAAACACACCCTGACCGTGCGCGACCATGGTATCGGTATGACGGCAGAAGAGGTGGATAAATACATCAACCAGATTGCTTTTTCGGGTGCAGAGGAGTTCGTGAACAAATACAAAGACAAGGCAGAGGCGATAATCGGACACTTCGGATTGGGCTTCTATAGTGCTTTTATGGTGGCTGACAAGGTGGAGATATTCTCCCAATCGTACAAAGAGGACACCAAAGCCGTGGAGTGGAGTTGCGACGGTACGCCCGAATATACGATGGAGGACACCATCAAAGCCGACCGCGGAACCGATATCGTGCTGCATATCAACGATGAATTCAAGCAGTATTTGGAGGACGCCACCATCGAGGGCTTGCTGCGTAAATACTGCAAGTTCCTCCCTGTGGAGATTGCTTTCGGCAAGAAGAAAGAATGGAAAGACGGCAAGCAGGTGGAGACCGACGAGGATAATATCATCAACGACACCAACCCCGCGTGGATGCGCAAACCTGCCGACCTGACGGAAGAGGACTACGACAAGTTCTACCACGAACTCTACCCCGCCCAGATGGACGAACCGCTGTTCCACATCCACCTGAATGTGGACTATCCGTTCCATCTGACCGGTATTCTCTACTTCCCGAAGATTAAAAACAACCTCGATGTGCACCGCAACAAGATTCAACTCTATTGCAACCAAGTGTATGTAACCGATGAGGTGGAAAACATTGTGCCGGAGTACCTAACCCTATTGCACGGTGTGATTGACTCACCGGATATTCCGCTGAATGTCAGTCGTTCATACCTGCAAAGCGACAACAACGTGAAGAAAATCAGCGGTTATATCACCCGAAAGGTGGCTGACAAATTGGCAGAGATATTCAAAAACAACCGCGAGGACTTTGAGAAGAAATGGGACGATGTGAAGATGTTTATCCAGTTTGGTATGCTTACCGACGAGAAATTCTACGACAAAGCCGTGGAGTTTGCATTGCTCAAGAACCTCGAAGGCAAGTATTTCACTATCAACGAATATAAGGCGAAAGTGAAAGAGAATCAGACAGATAAGAACGGCGACCTGATTCTGCTCTACACACAAGACCCCGATGCTTCGTACTCGTATATCGAGCGTGCGAAAGAGAAAGGCTACGATGTGTTGCTGATGAACGGCGAGTTGGACGTACACGCCATGTCACAGATGGAGCAGAAGAGCATGGGCTACGGCGAAGACAAGAAAGATATGATTCGTTTCGTGCGTGTGGACTCCGACGTGATTGAGAACCTGATTCTGAAAGAGGACAAAAAAGCCGTAACACTCACCTCGGAGCAGGAAGATGCCCTGCGCTATAGTTTCGAGAGCCAGTTGCCCAAAGGCGAAAAGACCAATTTTGTGGTTAGTTTCGAGTCGGTTTCGGCAGACGCCTTGCCTGTCTTCCTGACGCAAAACGAGTTTATGCGCCGTATGAAAGAGATGTCGGCACACCAACAGGGTATGTCGTTCTACGGGCAGATGCCAGACCAATACAATATGGTGGTCAATACCGCCAACAGCAAGGTAACCGACCTGATGAACGAGTTGGTATCGCCTTGCACGGGAGAGGTCGGACCGCTCAATGAGCAGATTGCTGCCAAACAAAAAGAGGAAGACGACCTGCGTGCCGCACAGAAAGACAAGAAAGAGGCTGACCTGACGCAAGAAGAAAAAGACGCTGTCAGCAACGTAACCAAAGAGATGGGGGCATTGCGTCAGCAACTGAAGGATGTGTATGCAAAGCACGCCAACGACAACGAGAAAGTACACCAACTGATTGATATAGCCCTGTTGGCAAGCGGTTTGCTGAAGGGCGAGGCTCTGGCAAAGTTTGTCAATCGCTCGGTCGAAATGCTCTGATTATAAGGAGATTGGATATAAAAACAGGCTGCCTGATTGGTTTCAGACAGCCTGTTTTGTTTGTCGGGCTATGTGTTATCCCACAGTGCCTTCGAGGGATACTTGCAGCAGTTTTTGCGCCTCGACGGCAAACTCCATCGGCAGTTTATCCATCACCTCTTTGGCATATCCGTTGATAATCAGCCCCACGGCGTCCTCCAGTCCGATACCGCGTTGCTGGCAGTAGAAGAGTTGGTCTTCGTTGATTTTGCTGGTGGTCGCCTCGTGCTCCACGGTGGCAGTCGGGTTGCTGATCTGCATATCGGGGAACGTGTGCGCCCCGCATTTGTCGCCAAGCAGCAGGCTGTCGCACTGGCTGTAGTTGCGGGCATTTGTAGCCTTGCTTGATACCTTGACCAATCCGCGGTAGGCGGTCTGGCTATGCCCCGCGCTGATACCCTTGCTGATAATCCGCGAGCGGGTGTTCTTGCCGAGATGTATCATCTTCGTACCCGTATCCGCTTGTTGGTAGTTATTGGTTACTGCCACCGAATAGAACTCCGCCGTGGAGTTGTCGCCTTTGAGGATACAACTCGGATACTTCCACGTGATAGCCGAGCCTGTCTCCACCTGCGTCCAACTCAGGCGTGCATTCTCGTATGTGATACCGCGTTTGGTTACAAAATTATAAATACCGCCCTTGCCATCCTTGTCGCCCGGGTACCAGTTCTGCACGGTGGAGTATTTCACCTCCGCATCTTTGCGCACCACAATCTCCACAATAGCGGCATGGAGTTGGTTCTCGTCGCGCATAGGCGCCGTGCAACCCTCCAAATAACTGAGGTACGCCCCCTCGTCGGCAATCAGCAGCGTGCGCTCAAACTGACCCGTGTTGCCGGCGTTGATACGGAAATAGGTACTCAATTCCATCGGGCAACGCACCCCCTTGGGGATATAGACAAACGAACCGTCGGAGAACACTGCCGAGTTGAGTGCGGCATAGAAATTGTCGCTGTACGGTACCACGCTTCCGAGGTACTCTTTCACAAGGTCTTCGTGTTCGCGCACTGCCTCGGAAATCGAACAAAAGATGATACCTTTCTGTGCCAGCGTCTCGCGGAAAGTGGTCTTCACTGATATCGAGTCCATCACGGCATCCACCGCCATATTGCCTGCCAACGCGTCCCGCTCCTCCAGAGGAATACCCAATTTATCGAAGGTCTTCATCACTTCGGGGTCTATCTCTTTCTTCTCGTCGGAGTGTGCTTTTGGGGCTGCATAGTACGAAATAGCCTGAAAATCAATCTCAGGGATATCAAGGTGCGCCCATGTCGGCACCTCCATCGTCAGCCATTTGCGATAGGCTTTCAGGCGGAACTCAAGCAACCATTCCGGCTCGCCTTTCTTGTGGGAGATGGTGCGAATCACTTCCTCGCTCAGTCCGCACGAGAGAACATCGGTCTCCACGTCTGTCGTGAAACCGTATTTGTACTCCTGTCGGGTAATATCTTCTATAATCTCATTTTCCATTCTACGTCCGATTAGTCGTGCCTTATTGTGGTACTTGTTATGATGTGGTTTTGCTTTGTCTTGATATGATACAAAACAAAGAGAACCGCCAAAACTGACGGTTCTCGTGGAGGTCGGTAGCAGATTCGAACCGCTGTCCCCGGTTTTGCAGACCGGTCCCTAACCACTCGGG